>Ga0209475_10003933_pt1 | contig 13204 bp, 10 predicted proteins | sample tdDd471_FD_187128 | JGI IMG/M metagenome (GOLD analysis project Ga0209475, IMG submission 187128) | Marine sediment microbial communities from the Atlantic coast under amendment with organic carbon and nitrate - tdDd47.1 (SPAdes)... | ecosystem: Environmental > Aquatic > Marine > Coastal >... | reverse complement strand
ATTGTCTCCCGGCCCGTAGAGGTTTGTCGGCTGGGCGGAAATGAAGTCGCATCCGTATTGTTTGCGATAGGCTTGGCAGAGCTTAATCCCTGCGATTTTGGCAATGGCATACCATTCGTTGGTCGGCTCCAGCGGGCCGGTCAACAAGGCTTCCTCAGCCATGGGCTGCTCGGCCATTTTGGGATAGATACACGAAGAACCCAGAAAAATGAGCTTTTCCACGCCCGCCTTATAGGCGCCATGAATAACGTTGGTTTCGATTACCAGATTGTCACGGATGAACTCGGCTGGCCGGGTATCATTGGCGACGATCCCGCCAACAGTGGCTGCAGCGACGAACACCACATCTGGCTTATTTTCCGACAGCCAAGCTTCCGTCGCCGCCTGATTAAGCAGATCAAGCTGTTCGCGGGTTGTTGTCAGGAGGGTGCAGGATTCATTTTCAAGACGGCGAACAATAGCCGCGCCAACCATCCCTCGGTGTCCAGCAACCCAAACTTTCTTACCTTTTAGGTTGAAAGGCGTATTGAGCACCCCTTCGGCCACTTAGGCTTTCTCCCGTCCCATTTCTTCGAGATCGTAACGGACCATCTCACGGGCCATCTCCTCGAAGGTGATCTTCGGTTTCCAGCCCAGTTCGCGCTCGGCTTTGCTGGCGTCGCCTTTCAGTTTATAGAGCTCTGTGGGACGGAAATAACGCTCGTCCACCTCGACCAACACTTCACCGGTCTCGGCATCATATCCTTGCTCGTCAATACCTTCGCCCCGCCACTTGATGGTTCGCCCCACTTCTTTGAAAGAGAATTCAACGAATTCGCGGACAGAATGGCTCTCGCCGGTCGCAAGAACGAAATCGCCCGGTTTGTCGTGCTGCAAAATCGCCCACATGCCCTCGACATAATCTTTCGCGTGTCCCCAGTCTCGCTCAGCGTCCAAATTGCCAAGATAGAGTTTGTCTTCAAGTCCTAAATGGATGGCCGCCACAGCACGGGTAATCTTACGGGTGACGAAAGTTTCACCGCGGATTGGGCTTTCATGGTTGAACAGAATGCCGTTGGATGCGTGCATGTTGTATGCGTTGCGATAGTTCACCGTAATCCAATAGGCGTAAAGCTTAGCCGCCGCATAGGGGCTCACCGGCTGCAAGGGCGTCTCTTCATTCTGCGGTGAATGCGGCGCGTTGCCAAACAGCTCTGACGTCGAGGCCTGGTAAAATTTGACCGTATCCTCCATTTTCAGAATCCGGATGGCCTCCAGCAGACGCAGCGTCCCGAGCGCATCGGCATTGGCCGTATATTCAGCCGTATCGAAACTCACCTGAACGTGGCTCTGGGCGGCAAGGTTATAAATTTCAGTCGGTTGTGTATGTTGAACGAGACGGATCAGGTTCGTTGCATCCGTCATATCGCCGTAGTGCATATGGAATTGAACGTTCTCCAAATGCGGATCTTTATATAGATGATCGACCCGACCAGTATTGAATGACGACGAGCGTCGCTTGATACCATGTACTTCATAGCCTTTACGCAGAAGAAATTCCGCCAAATAGGCCCCGTCCTGACCCGTCACACCCGTGATCAACGCTACATTCTTGGACATACGTTCCCCGTCATTCCAATTGCCCCCAAAGAAGGCCTATTCATCCGTGGCGGCAAATTAGCATATTCGCATCAAGAAGAAAGCGGCGATAGACTCTAAAAAAGGTGTTTCAGGCTAATGTCACCGCGAAACAAATAAAGGACAATACCGAAATACTCATAAGAGACTTGATGAAATAGGCTTATGCCATCGATTCTTGGAATAAAATCTATCGGTTTTAGGGGCTGGGTAAAATCTTCAGCGGCTACTGAAGCCACAACCTTGAAACCTTGGGCTCTTAAGACAGCCGCCATGCGCAGAGTGTGGGATGGTGATGTGACTAGATGCACAATCGAATCTCTCTCCAGCCCCAATCGCTTCAAAGCCTTCGCCGACTCAATGGAATTACGACCTTCAGCGACAATCGTAAAGGTGCGGTCTTTCTGTGCGAAATATTGACCTATGATTTCAGCTTCCGGCGGCTCACCAGACTTCGGATTTGCTCCAACCAAGAACAGCTGACCAGGGTATTGTTTAGCCGTCTGATAGCGAAAAACACTTCTTCGCCCAGGCCACCAACGGCCATTCGGGTCTTTGTAAATCCCGGCAGTTGGCACAACAATAGGCAGTGTCGGCTTATTCACCTCATCATAGGAATCCACCGAGATGAAAAGCGGCCAAGCTACCAGCTTAGCCGTAACCGGAATCCCCGTAACCAACAACAAGACCGCCCCTAGGAAAAGAAATATCTTACGAATTCTCTTAGAAGGCGCAACAAAACTTATAATAACCATCAAGAAAAATGGCGTCGGAGGCAATAAAAAAAGAAGCACAAGTTCTTTCAGAGTCACAACTCCGCAAAAAAGCTATATCAATACAACTAAAGCCTCCAGAGGCTTATTCCATCATATGCTTGTTGTCGATCAAGACAATTGCGCACATCCACCACGACTCCCTTACCTTCCTTTAGCAACCCGCTAATTAAACTCCACCCTTGCTCCAGATATTGATTATGCGAAACAGCCAAAATAACGGCATCAGATTTCACAAGGTCATCCATATGAGTAAGAGTGACGCCATATTCCTCTTTCACTAATGATGGGTCGGCAAGCGGGTCGTGAACCTGTGGCGTGATACCAAATCGCTCCAATTCGGCGAGGATATCGACAACTTTAGTATTCCTGAAATCGGGTACGTTTTCTTTGAACGTTATGCCAAGTACCGTCACAACAGGCCTATCGCCACGCCCATTTTTCATAAGGAGTTTTACGGTTTCCTGAGCGATAAATTGCCCCATACCATCATTGATCCGCCGTCCCGCCAGAATAACTTGAGGATGATACCCAAAGGCTTCAGCCTTATGAGTTAAGTAATAAGGGTCAACACCGATACAGTGCCCACCAACAAGACCGGGGGTGAAAGGAAGAAAGTTCCATTTTGTCCCCGCCGCAGCCAGCACGTCAGACGTATCTATACCCATGCGATCAAAAATAACCGCTAATTCATTCATCAGCGCAATATTAAGGTCTCGCTGGGTGTTCTCAATAACTTTTGCAGCCTCAGCGGCCTTGATGCTCGGCGCTTCGTGAACACCAGCCGTCACCACACTCTGATAAACCGCCGAAACAATTTTCAGAGTTGCTTCATCCTGGCCGGAAACCACTTTCTTGATGGTTTCGAAGCGGTGCTCCCTATCCCCCGGATTAATTCGTTCAGGAGAGTAGCCAACGGCAAAGTCCTTACCACAAGTCAAACCGGACTGAGCTTCCAAAACCGGTACGCATTCTTCTTCCGTTGCACCGGGGTAGACAGTCGATTCATAGACAACGATATCACCCTTCTTGAGCTGCTTTCCTAAGGTGCGACTTGCGGCAATCAGCGGCCCCAAATCAGGGCGTTTCGCCTCATTGATCGGAGTCGGTACAGTGACAATATGGAAATCGGCCTTGGCAAGATCCGTTGACTCTCCAGTCAACAAGAGGGTTGCCGCGCCAAGGTCCCCAGGGTCAACCTCGCCAGTTAGGTCCTCTCCACGTTTAAGCTCTTCAATCCGTTTTTCGTTGATATCAAAGGCAACCGTTTGCTTCCCCTGGCGTGCAAATGAAACAGCAACCGGCAGCCCGACATAGCCTAGCCCAACAACCGAAATTATCCGCCCATGGCTCATCATTTAACCCCGTAGAAATCTTTGTACCACTCGACAAAGCGGGCAACCCCCACTTCCACAGACGTTGCGGGACTATAATCGACCTTGGCTTTCAAATCATCGACATCCGCCCAAGTTGCCTGCACATCTCCCGGCTGCATGGGAAGCATGTTTTTTTGAGCTTCGATACCCAAATTTTCTTCCAGCAATTCAATATACCGCATCAACGTCACACATTGATCGGAACCAATATTATGTATCGCAAAGGGTGCGCTGGCACTTACCCCTGGCATCTCAACTCCATCGACGCATCGCTTTGCCGACTGATCCAAAACACGAATGACACCCTCGACGATATCGTCGATATAAGTAAAAGCCCGCTTCATATCTCCACGGTTAAAGACGTCAATAGACCGCCCCTCAAGAATGGCTTTTATAAACAAAAACAATGCCATATCTGGACGTCCCCAAGGACCGTAAACGGTAAAAAACCTCAAGCCAGTCGTTGGAATGCTATAGAGATGACTATAGACATGGGCCATCAATTCATTGGCTCGTTTTGTCGCGGCATAGAGGCTAATGGGATGGTCCACGGGATCCTCAACCGAAAAAGGAAGCTTGGCATTAGTCCCATAAACGGAACTTGATGAAGCATAGACCAGATGATCAACGCCCACCGCACGCGCTCCTTCAAGTATATTGCCAAAACCGACAAGATTGCCGTCAATATAGGATTGTGGGTTTTCAATGCTATAACGAACACCGGCCTGTGCCGCTAAATTGATAACCCGCTGAGGACGAAACTCCTCAAAAAGAGAGGCGACTTTCTCTCTATCTTCCAAACTGATTCGCGCTTCAGTGAAATTTTGATGATTCTGGAAGCGAGCTAAGCGGGCCTCCTTTAAGGAAACATCGTAGTAATCATTGAGGTTATCCAAACCAGCAACTTCGTCTCCACGCTCTAAAAGCCGCATACAAACATTGCTGCCGATGAATCCAGCACTACCGGTAACGAGAACCCGCATAAAAAAACCTTCTCCGGCTCAAACACCTTGAAAAATTTACAATCTTTGGAGGCTGCCCCAATGAATCGGCGCACTTTATCCCATAGATTCCCAAACGAAAACTGTTTAATGCCATGCTCCAAGCTACCTTTTATTGCCGCTAAGCGGCATGAGGTGTTAAAGAGGCCATAGCATCCAGACTTCAAGGAAAGATTTGTCGTGTCAGAAACCGTTTCAAAATATCTCAGCGCTTCGGCAGGCCTCCTAAAAGCGGCGGCTGACGGCAATCTTGACGCACCGATGAATGACGCTATTGGAACCGTCGTCAAAGCTTTAAAGGCTGGCAAGACGTTTTTGGTTTGCGGAAACGGTGGATCGGCTTCGGACGCCATGCATATTGCGGGAGAATTGGTCGCCCGTTTTCTCATTGAACGGCCCGGCCTCAGGGTCATCGCCCTTGGAACCAACCCAGCCCAGTTGACCGCCTGGTCCAACGATTACAACTATGAATCGGCTTTAGCTCGGGAAGTGGAAGCCTATGGCGAGGACGGTGGCGTATTACTCGGTATCAGCACAAGCGGCAATTCGAAAAACGTGGTTGCCGCTTTTGAAAAAGCTAAATCAAAGGGCCTTTCCACTATCGCCCTGACCGGAGCGGGGGGCGGCAAGCTCGGTGAGCTTGCCGATATTCTTCTTGATGTCCCCTCGTCTTCAACCCCCCGCATTCAAGAGGCCCATATTTGCCTCTATCACTATTTTTGCGAAAAGGTCGAAGAGGCCCTGGCCGTTGGTTAAATTTCGGCAGCCAGCTTGGTGCCTTGCGCAATAGCTCTTTTGGCGTCCAATTCCGCCGCCACATCGGCCCCACCGATCAAATGGACGGAAACGCCGGTTTTCTCCAATTCATCATAGAGACCGCGCAAGGATTCCTGCCCGGCGCAAATAATCACGTTGTCAACGTCCAGCACCTTTGGTTCATCGCCAACGGTTACGTGCAAACCATCATCATCGATTTTTTGATAGGCCGCGCTGGGGATCATTTTGACTCCGTTCATCGCCAACTCGGTGCGATGAATCCAGCCCGTCGTCTTGCCCAACCCCGCCCCAAGTTTCGACGCCTTACGCTGCAAGAGATAAACTTGCCTTGCCGGTTTAGGGGCTTCCGGATTGGGCCTCAGACCGCCAGCTTTCGCCGGAGAACGCTCCACCCCCCAGTGATCCATAAACTCTTCAATGGAAAGGGTGCGCTCCGCGCCGTTGTGAATGAGGAACTCGGCGACATCGAAGCCAATCCCCCCCGCACCGATGATGGCCACTTTTTCACCAACCGTTTTTTTATGCCGCAACACATCAATATAGCTCAGAGCTTTCGGATGCTCGGCTCCCGGCAAGTCCAGCTTGCGCGGCGTCACACCGGTAGCAATCACCACCTCGTCAAACCCATCGGATAACTCCGCAGCGGTAGCGGCATGATTGAGTTTAACCTCAACCCCCGTCAACTCCACTTGGCGACAGTAATAACGGATCGCCTCGTCAAACTCTTCCTTGCCGGGAACCTGACAGGCCATATTCATTTGCCCGCCCAATTCCGACGCCGCTTCAAAAAGCGTTACGTTATGCCCCCGGTTCGCCGCCGTAATGGCGAAGCTTAGCCCTGCCGGACCGCCGCCGACGACGGCGACTTTCTTAGCCTGCGACGCCGGGGCAATTTCCATTACCGTCTCATGGCAAGCCCTCGGATTCACCAGACAGGAACAGATTTTCATCTCGAAAATATGGTCTAAACAGGCTTGGTTGCAGGCAATGCAAGTATTGATTTCATCGGCCCGTCCCTCTTCGGCTTTAACCACAAAATCGGGATCGGCAAGGAAGGGACGCGCCATAGAGACCATGTCGGCATCCCCATTGGCTAAAATCCCTTCGGCCACTTCCGGCATATTTATGCGATTTGACGTGATTAACGGCACGGACACCAGGCCTTTGAGACGGCGGGTTAACCAAGTCCAGGCCCCACGCGGCACCGATTGAGCGATAGTCGGAACCCGCGCCTCGTGCCATCCGATCCCCGTATTGAGGATCGTCACCCCGGCTTTTTCCAATTCCTTGGCGAGAATTTCTACCTCGGCCCACGATGAACCGTCATCGACCAAATCAATCATCGAAAGACGGAACATGATGATGAAATCCGTTCCCACTTTAGCGCGCATCCGACGAACGATCTCCAGAGCAAATCGAATGCGGTTTTCGTAGTCTCCACCCCAACGATCTTCACGGTGATTGGTGCGCCTGACGATGAACTGGTTGATCAGATAGCCTTCCGAGCCCATCACTTCGACGCCGTCATACCCGGCTTTTTGAGCTAAAGCCGCACAATTCGCATAGTCGTCAATCGTCTGTTCGATTTCTTCGTCGGTTAGTTCATGGGGAGTAAACATGGAAATCGGCGCGCGGATTGGCGACGGGGCAACGGCATATTTATGATAGGCATAACGTCCCGTATGCAAAATCTGCATCAATATCTTACCGCCTGCGGCCTGCACGGCGTCGGTGATGATCTTGTGATCGGCAACCTTTTCTTCCGTATCGAGCATCGTCGCACCAGGGCCGGTCCGGCCCGCCTTATTCGGCGCGATGCCACCCGTAACAATCAGGCCGACACCCCCTTTAGCACGCTCGGCAAAAAAAGCGGCCTGACGGACAAAACCGTCCGGCGCTTCTTCCAATCCGGTATGCATCGACCCCATGAGGACACGGTTTTTCAATGTGGTGAACCCCAGATCGAGGGGCTCAAGAAGGTGTGGATACGGTGACGTCATGGCTCTCCCTTTCGATGCGCTCTGGTAGCGCTATACGCTTTGGTCAGCAGTATTACGTATAGGTAAGATCGATGCAAGCTTGCCGAACTCACTCAATGATCGGCGCATCCAACTCATAAAGCCCCTTTTGATCCTCAATCTCCAGAACCCAGAGATCTCGGTCGAATTCGAGGCGTTTTTTAATAAAGACATCTGCCGCAGCATCATCGACGGGCGCATCACCCGTTCCGCATAACCAGCCCAATGTTCCATCCAGGCTAAATGCCCGGCTAAAAACCCGACAATCGCCACGGCCTTTGAATATTTTCAATAAAACCGAACCGGCGTCGGCATCGCCCTTGTTTAAAATAACGAGCGGAATGCAGGCGCGATCACACTGTCGAACCTGAGCCTGCACCCAAATCCCGGTTTTCAGTCTTGGCGATTCCACGTCCATAAAGCAGGAAGGTCCATAACTATTTAACTGTTGCGTCACAGTACCAGATTTTGAAAACCACAAAGAGGCCAAAAGTCGCACCTCCCTTTCTCTTTACTCTCCGGTAAACCTACGCCATAAACGCTTCTCATCACCCAGAGGGACGCATTTCCAGGTAGCGGCTATTGCCGTAGGAGGACTTGAAACGTGGCAAAAAGCGCGGCACCGGAGCTTTCAGAAAGAAAAACCGCTATCCGCGATCTTTCAGACCGTCTGGCCCCTGAACGGGCGAAGTGGATTGAAAATAACCGTTATTTTCATGACCAGGACCAAGAGTACCTACGTTTCCTCATTCCTGAAGGACAGAGCGTTCTTCAACTTGGTTCAGGTAACGGTGACCTGCTGGCCTCCCTCAAGCCTAGCCGTGGAGTGGGAATAGACCTCAGTTCTAAAATGGTCGAGGTCGCAAAATTCCGTCATCCCGATTTTGAGTTCATCGAAGGCGACGTAGAGAATCCGTCCACTCTGCGCAAAGCCAAAGGGCCTTTCGATTTCATACTGATTGTCGAAGCCATTGGCGATCTGGAAGACGTCGTCGATACTTTCAAAAACCTACACCGGCTATGCAGCCGCGACACCCGCATTGTCGTCGCCTACCATTCTCCATTGTGGAAACCGATCCTCAAAATCGGTGAAGGCCTTGGGATGAAGATGAAAGAGCCGGAACGCAATTGGCTGTCGCTGGATGACATCACTGCGCTGCTGAATTTGGCCGACTTTGAGATCATTCGGCGTGAATGGCGGCAACTCTGCCCCAAGAGCCTGTTTGGCCTGGGAACCCTGATCAACCGCTATATCGGCACCCTGCCCCTGATCCGCGCTTTAAGCCTCCGCAACTATGTTGTGGTCCGCTCTCTGGCCAAGCAGAAACCACGTCATAAGTCCTGCACCGTCTTGGTGCCGGCGCGGAACGAAAAAGGCAACATCGAAGCCGCCATTCAGCGCACACCCCAATTCTGTGAAGACCTTGAGTTTATGTTTGTTGAGGGCAATAGCTCCGACGGGACGCTCGAAGAGATGAAGCGTGTCCAGGCGGCTTATCCCGACAAGGATATCAAGGTCCTGGTTCAGGACGGCAAAGGCAAAGGCGACGCGGTGCGCAAGGGATTTGACGCGGCGCGTGGTGACGTCTTGATGATTTTGGACGCAGACCTCACCACACCGCCTGAACAAATGCCAAAGTTTTTCGATGCGCTTAACTCGGGCAAGGGCGAATTTGTCAACGGCACCCGGCTTATCTACCCCATGGAAGACGAGGCCATGCGCTTCCTTAATTGGATCGCCAACCATATCTTCCCGTTGATTTTCACTTGGCTTTTGAACCAGCGCTTCACCGATACGCTCTGCGGAACCAAGGTTCTCAGCCGGGAGCATTACCAAAAAATTGTCGCCAACCGTTCTTATTTCGGCGACTTCGATCCGTTCGGCGACTTCGACCTGATCTTCGGAGCGGCCAAGCTCAACTTAAAAGTGGTCGAGGTGCCGGTCCGTTACGCCAACCGAGAATATGGAGAAACCCAAATCTCCCGCTTTACCCACGGTTGGCTCCTCCTACGGATGGTCTTGTTTGCCTATAAGAAGCTTAAAGCTTTCTAGACCGTATGCCGACGCCGGAAGAAAAAAAACCAACCAGCGACAGGACTAAAACACGGCTGTTTCTTGTCCTGAAGATTTTAGTATCCGGCGGTTTGATCTGGCTTCTCTTTTCGTCGGTCGATACCGCCGACACCCTGGCGCGGCTTAAAACCGCAACACCCGGATACTTGTTGCTGGCCGTCTTGGTCCTATTAACTCAAAGCTTCTCCAACACCCTACGCTGGACATCTATTCTCAAGGCTGTTGGCAAGCCGCTAACTTTCTGGAACGCCTATCGGGTCACCTATATAGGTTTGTTCTTCAACCAAACACTTCCTTCCGCTGTGGGGGGCGACGCTTTTCGAATTTATTTAGCCCACAAGTCGGGAACGGGGCTTGGCAAAGCCGCAAACAGCGTTCTGATCGAACGGGTCATGACCGTCCTGGCGCTGGTGATATTGGTCGCGCTAACCCAACCTCTGCTCCTAGCCCGAATTGAAGACACCCAGGCCAAGTGGATTTTTCCGCTTCTCGCCGTCACCGCAATCGCCGGAATCGGCTTTCTGATTTTTTTGGAGCGTTTGCCGGAAAACCTGCGTCATTGGAAGATCATCCGAGCCATCGCCGCCCTGGGGTCCGACACCAAAACGGTTTTCTTTAAACCCGGACAAGCCGCGCAATGTTTTCTCTGGTCGCTATACGGCCATCTCAGCCTATCTTTCATGGCCTATCTCGTCGGCTTGAGCCTCGACCTCCATATCGGGCTCATCGACTGTCTGGTTCTAATCCCCCCCGTCATTTTGGTTATGACCATCCCCATATCGATTGCCGGTTGGGGCGTCCGTGAAGGGGCCATGGTCGTCGCTTTGGGGATGATCGGCATCGCCCGCGCCGACGCCCTGTCTCTTTCGATTATTTTTGGTCTTTTGACCGTTATGACCGCATTGCCAGGAGGCTTGGTTTGGATGTTTAGCGGCGAACGGAAAGACAGGCAACGCACCTTCTAATCCGCGCAGTAGCTTCATTCGCGGCTATGGAAAGCACCCCGAAATCTTATCTTACAATTTGATTCTCTTGATTTTTTCTCTGGTTTTTTGCCAATATTACGGGTGAATTGCCTAATAAAACCCAAGATTAAACAAATTGGGTACCGATAGGCGATACTGCCAGGAAGGCGGAAATAACCAAATGCCAGACAACGGCGAGTCGAACCGGAAAGGGTTCTTAAATCGATGAACACGACCACGGCAGCAATCGAACCCGTCGAAGAAACCGAAGGCGCTCTTGTTCAAAGCGGCGAAACGATCCAGTTGATCACCGTCACAATCGGCGATGAAGAATACGGGGTCGATATCATGGAAGTCCGGGAAATCAAGGCCTGGAGCGACACAACAACCTTGCCGAACACGCCCCGTTTCGTGCGCGGCGTCATCAACCTTCGCGGCGCGGTTCTCCCTATCTACGACCTGCGCGCCCGGTTCGGCCTCGGCCTGACCGAACCGACCCCTCTTCATGTGGTGGTTATCGTCGCCGTTGAAGACAAATCAATCGGCATCCTCGTCGATGCGGTTTCCGATATCCTCATTATTTCCAAGGAGGAGGTCCGTCCCGTGCCGGAAATGGAGCGTAGTATCGACGAGGCCTATTTGAGCGGCCTTGTTACCGTTCAGGGGCGGATGGTGGCCCTCCTTGCGGTGGAAAAACTTTTCGAACTCGAAGACGAAAACTAATCTAAAAAAAATCTCTGACACCTATAAAAAAACAACCAATTCGCACCCAAAAACCAAGCGCAAGGCATAGCTGTCAGAAACACCGGGAAACCCACAAAAGCTGGGGATGCGAGATGAAAAACATCAAAATTGGCATTAAGCTATGGCTCATCGTGGGCTTTTGCTTTCTAGGGATTGTTATCATCAAGGGCCTCGGCCTGATGGAACTCCGCGAGGTTATGCTGGAAGACCGAAAACTCAAGACCCAGCACATTGTTGAGACGGCTCATTCGGTCATTCAATCCTTCGCGGCTAAAGCCAAAGAAGGCGCAATTAGCGAAGAAGAAGCCCAAACAGTCGCCCTTAAAACCCTTGAGGGCATGCGCTATGGCGGCACGGAATATTTCTGGGTTAACGATATGCAATCCATAACCTTGATGCATCCGATTAAGCCAAGCCTCAATGGCAAGGACCTTTCTGGCCTAGAAGATCCGGAAGGCACCAAAATATTCGTTAAGTTTGTCAACACCGTTAAAAAGGACGGGGCGGGTTTTGTTCGCTATCTCTGGCCTAAGCCGGGTTTTGAAAATCCGGTTCCCAAAATTTCCTACGTTATGGGGTATAAAGACTGGGGTTGGGTCGTCGGCTCGGGCATCTATATCGACGACGTCGACACCGAATTCAACAAAAGCCTGATGGTTAGTATCGGCATTTTGGTAGTTATTCTTGTACTTGCGGGCGGTGTCGCATTCATCGTCGGGCGCTCGATCACCCACCCCATTCGGCAGATGACGGCCACCATGGCGGGACTTTCCCGCGGCGATCAGAATATTTCCATCCCCGCTCAAGACCACAGAGATGAAGTGGGCGACATGGCGCGCTCCCTTGATGCGATTCGAGCTCTCGGCACCCAGGCGGCCAAAATTCAATCTGCGCTGGACAGCGTTTCCTCCCCCGTCCTCATGGTGGACGGAGAACACAGGATCACCTATGCCAACAACGCCTTGAAAAGCAAATTTGCGGCGATTGAAGGAAAAGTCCGGGCGGAACTTCCGTCTTTCTCGGCCAGTGAAATCGTCGGTGCGAATTTCGACAACTATCATAGTTCCGACACCTTGCGGCAAGGCATACTGGCCTCTCTAACTGGCGCCAAATCCTGCCAGTTTATGGCAGGCGGCGTAATTCTCAATGCGGCGGCCAGCCCGGTGATCAACGAAAGCGGAGACCGGCTCGGCAGCGTGATTGAGTTCAACGATGTGACCAGCCAGGTTTCCATTGAAAACGAAGTGGCCAATTTGGTCGAAGCCGCTGTGGCTGGAGACTATTCACGCCGCCTCAATGTGGAAGGCAAGGAAGGTTTCTACCTTAAACTCAGCGAAGGCATGAACAATTTGGTTCAAACCGTCGAGCGCGGCTTAAGTGAAGTGGTCACTATCATGTCGGCTATGGCCGAAGGCAATCTGACCAAACGGATCGAAGGCGAATATCAAGGAGCATTCGCCCGCCTTAAAGCCGATGCCAATTCCATGGCCTCCAGAGTCGCCGGTATCGTCGGCAACGTGATCGAAGCAACCGACAACGTCAAAGGAGCCGCCAGCGAAATTGCTTCAGGCTCAAACGATCTGGCCAGCCGCACCGAGCAGCAGGCCTCGAGCCTTGAAGAAATCGCAGCTTCGATGGATGAACTGACATCCACCGTGCGGCAGAACGCCGACAATGCCCAACAAGCCAATCAGTTGGGGATTTCCGCCCGCGACACGGCGACCAAGGGAGGTGAGATCGTCACCAGCGCCGTCGACGCCATGGGCAAGATCGAAAGCTCATCCGACCAGATCACCGATATCGTCGGGATGATTGACGAGATCGCCTTCCAGACCAACCTTCTGGCCTTGAACGCCGCC
>Ga0209475_10003925_pt1 | contig 13221 bp, 19 predicted proteins | sample tdDd471_FD_187128 | JGI IMG/M metagenome (GOLD analysis project Ga0209475, IMG submission 187128) | Marine sediment microbial communities from the Atlantic coast under amendment with organic carbon and nitrate - tdDd47.1 (SPAdes)... | ecosystem: Environmental > Aquatic > Marine > Coastal >... | reverse complement strand
ATCCAGAAGGTCGGGGGTCATGGAGCCGCAGGCCAACACGCCGAAGCCGCCGGCGTTGGAAATGGCCGAGACCAGATTGCGCTCGGACACCCAGGACATGGCGCCGCCCAAAATGGCGTAGTCGCAACCGAGGAAGTCCAACCCCCGTTGCCACAACTCCTTCAACCGCTGTTCGGCTTCTGTCCGCCCCATGACGTTCTCCTTACGGCCTATTTGCCGTTCGATCCGGGTTTTAAGCTTCTTCCTGGGCGTCCAGGCCGTAAGCCGTGTGTAACGAGCGCAACGCCAGTTCCAGATATTCTTCGGCGATCAAGACGCTGACCTTGATTTCGGAAGTCGAAATCACCTGAATATTGATGCTCTTGTCGGCCAACGACTGGAACATGGTTTGGGCGACACCGGCGTGGGACCGCATGCCGACCCCGACAACCGACACCTTGGCGACGTCGGAATCCGACATCAACTTGGCGTAGGAAACTTCCTTGGACCCTTCGATCACCTCGACCGCCCGTTTCAGGTCGCCTTTGGTAACCGTGAAGGTGACGTCGGTGGTGTTGCCGTCCTCGGAAACGTTTTGAACGATCATGTCCACGTTAACATTGGCGTCGGCCAGCGGACCGAAGATATGGGCGGCGACACCCGGACGGTCCTGGACGGCAACCAGGGTGATCTTCGCTTCGTCCCGGCTATAGGCGATTCCGCTTACGAGTTCCTTTTCCACGATTTCTTCCTCATCAACAACGAGTGTGCCTTCGTCTTCGGTAAAGGTGGAGCGCACCTGCAGGCGCACCCCGTGCTTCATCCCCATTTCGACCGAACGGGTCTGCAGCACCTTCGCCCCGAGAGACGCCATTTCGAGCATCTCCTCGTAGGTAATTTTATCGAGCTTCTTGGCCTTGGTGACGATCCGGGGGTCGCAGGTGTAAACCCCGTCGACGTCGGTGTAGATATCGCAACGGTCGGCTTTCAGCGCCGCCGCAAGAGCAACCGCCGAAGTGTCCGAACCGCCACGGCCCAAGGTGGTGACCCGGCCGTCCGGGCCGATGCCCTGAAAACCGGGAACGACGACCACTTCGCCGCCTTCCATACGCTTGATGGCTTCGTCGCATTCAATCGACTCGATGCGCGCCTTGGCGTGTACGTTGTCGGTCCGGATGGGAATTTGCCACCCTTGCCAGGAGCGGGCCGGAACGCCCAAATCCTGCAAGGCGAGCGCCAGCAGACCGGAGGTCACCTGTTCGCCCGACGATACGACCACGTCGTATTCCCGCGCATCGACCATCGCCGCGACTTGATTGGTGTATTCGACCAATTGGTTGGTCACGCCGGACATGGCCGACACCACCACGGCAACCTGATTGCCGCGGTCGACTTCCGCCTTGACCCGCTTGGCCACGTTTTTAATACGTTCGACGTCGCCGACCGAGGTGCCGCCGAATTTCTGTACGATCCGCTCCATGAAAGAGTTTCCCGGGTAATCTGACGAGACGGTTTCCCAATCCCGAAAAAAGCCTATATAAAACCAACGCACCGCCCGAGGCTCGACGACCGTCTGGCCTCCCGGGCGGCGGGCGGCTATACATACTCTTAAATACCGGCCCGGCGCAAGCCTGACGGCGGCCCGAAGTGAAGGAGCGAAGACCCATGGCGCAGACCGCTGCCGCAACCACCGCATCACCCGAAGAGGTAGCCCGTTTTACCGCCATTGCCGAGGAGTGGTGGGACCCCAAGGGGAAGTTCCGCCCGCTGCACAAATTCAACCCGACGCGCCTGACCTTCATCCGCGATCAGCTTTGCGCCCATTTCGGCGGCGACCCGTTGGGCGACCAGCCGCTCAAAGGGCTTAAGATACTCGATATCGGCTGCGGCGGCGGGCTGGTCAGCGAACCCCTGGCCCGCATGGGCGCCGAAATGACCTCCATCGACGCGGGCGAGCAAAACGTCAAGGTGGCGGCGCTCCATGCCGAACAATCGGACCTCGCCATCGACTACCGCCACATTCTGCCGGAAGAGTTGCTGAAAGAGGGCGCGCAGTTCGACGCGGTTTTAAACATGGAAGTGGTCGAGCACGTGCCGGACCTAGACGCCTTTTTGGCCGCCTGCTGCGCCCTGGTCAAACCGGGCGGCGCGATGATCGGCGCGACGGTCAGCCGAACTTTGAAAAGCCTCGCCATGGCGAAGATCGGCGCCGAATACATCCTGCGTTGGCTGCCGCCGGGAACCCACGACTGGAGCAAGTTCCTCAAACCGTCGGAATTCGCCGCCGGTCTCAGACCGTATGGCCTGACCGTCAAAAGCCTAAAAGGCATGACCTACAGCCCGATAGGCGACAGTTGGTCGCTCAGCGACGACCTGACGGTCAATTACCTGCTGTTTGCGGTGAAGGTGTAAAGGAGCGCAAACATGATCGACATTCGATCAGTGTTGCAAGTGTTGGGATGGTTGACATGTTGGGTTGGGGCAGTACTTCTTATCCCTACGGTCGCCGACTTGGCCAACAATAATATTGACTGGGAAGCGTTTCTCAAAGCGGCTGCCCTCTCTCTATTTGCCGGGACCACAATAATTCTTGCGACCAAAGACGGCTCCATAGCGGACAAACTGAATTTTCGCCAAGCGTTCCTCCTAATCGTTATGGGCTGGATTGTTGTAACGATTTTTGGATCCGTTCCGTTTTTGGGTATTGGCCTCAGCTTTACCGACGCGGTATTCGAAACCATGTCCGGCATTACGACGACCGGCTCCACTGTTTTGACCGGCCTGGATACATTGCCGCCCGGAATATTGTTATGGCGCGCCATTCTGCAATGGATCGGGGGAATCGGCATAATTGCCATTGCCGTCTTGATCCTTCCTTTTTTACGGATTGGCGGAATGCAGATGTTCAAAATCGAAAGCTCGGGCTCACAGCACGACAAGTCCGAATTCACGATGAAAACCCTCATCCTGCTGACCGCCGTTTATGTCGGGCTGACCTCAATATGCGCGCTTATTTATTACATGCTCGGCATGACCTTTTTCGATGCTGCCACCCACGCCATGACGACCCTTTCGACCGGCGGATATTCAACTCACGATGCATCCTTCGGCTTTTTCGAAAACTACAGTCTACACTGGGCGGCAACATTCTTCATGATGTGCGGAGCCATTCCGTTCTTCTTGTTCGTCAAGGCCACCCTAGGAAACGTCCGGGCTCTGGTCACCGATCAGCAGGTCAAAGGATTTGTGATTTTTTTGACCTGCAGCAGCATTTTCATGGCGTTCTGGCTTGTCGAACAACGGGGAATAGGGATATTCGAGGCCATCACCTTGACGTCGTTCAATATCACCTCGGTAGTCACAACGACCGGCTATGCAACGGATGATTATACCGCCTGGGGACATGGCGCCGTAGGGATGTTTCTCGTCCTGATGTTTATCGGGGGATGTTCCGGATCAACGTCAGGGGCAATAAAAATCTACCGGTATCAGGTCTTGTGGATGTTCGTCAGATCACACGTTCGCAAACTTTTTTCACCAAACCGGGTGATCGCTCTTAAATACAACGGAACTCCACTTGGCAACGATGTTCCATTATCCGTTCTCGCATTTCTCGCCGTATTTATCGCAACCATCTCCGTCTTTACGATGATCCTCGCACTGATGGACCTCGATATTGTCACCGCTTATTCGGCGAGCGTAACGGCGATTACCAATGTTGGTCCGGGAATGGGGCACATTATTGGTCCTGCAGGCAACTTCCAGCCATTGCCCGATGCGGCAAAGTGGATTTTAGTCTGCGCTATGCTGGCAGGACGGCTTGAAGTCTTAGCCCTACTCGTCTTGTTTGAACGGGATTTCTGGGTGGATTGACAACTCTGCCCCCTGCAACATTACAATCAAAGGACGCACGGGAACAAACCGCATTTAATAGTCACTGTCGAGAAACAATAGATGGTGTAAAATAACACCATTATCACATCATGAGAGCATCACCATGACTCGGCAAAGTATCTCTTTTAGCGATCCGAACAGCGAGTGGCTTCGGCATAAGGTCGAGGTTGAGGGCGAATACAAAAGCAACAGCGAAGCGGTCAACGACTTGATCCGCCGCGAGAGGGAGCGCGAGCGAGCCGAAATCGCGGCGATCCGACGAGCCTTGGCTGAGGGTGAAGGCAGCGGGATCAGCGCCCGTACTCCCGACGACATCATGCAAGCGGTTTTAAAGGCGAAGGCCGGGGCATGACCGTTTACCGGCTGACCGAAAAGGCCGCCGCCGACTTTGAATCCATTTTCACCTTTTCCATCGACGCTTTTGGCACGGCCCAGGCCATCAAATACGCAAACGGCCTCAAACAGCGCTTTGACGAAATCGCCGGACAACCGGCCCGTTACCCGGAAGTCTCCCACATAGCGGAAGGATACCGCCGAAGCGTCTACGGCGCTCACGCTATTTATTATCGGGTTGAAACAGGCGGCGTTGTGATCGTCCGCATCCTCAGCCAACAAACGACCGAAGGAGCCTTGCCGGTTTAACGCCCCAATCCCTCACCCTTCTTTGCGCCGCGCGTAGTCGATGGCTTCATAAATATACCCCTCGTATTCGTCTTCCCGTTCTTGCGGGATGAGGACCCATTCTTTGAAGCGTTTTTTGGTGAAATTGAATTCCCGCCCGATCCCTTGGGCGATCAGCTCGTTCACCCGCTCCGGCGAGACTTTGACAATCATCGCATTCGCCTTGTCGAACATCATCGCCACAAAGTCGCCTTTGTAGCGCAGGCAAGGCTTTTTCATCATGGTCGACACTTCGACGCCATCTTGTTTAAGCGCTTTATTGGCGGCTTTTTCGTAGCTCATTTGACAATTCCCGTGACGTATTCAAAAAGCGGCGGATTATTCTCCAGCTTTCGCGCGCCCATCAGCATCCCCTTGAACCCGTGGGCTTTTAAATACTGGAGACCGAGAAGGCTGTCTTCTTGGATTTCGACGGTTTGGGTGGGCTTGAGCTTGATGAACTCTTTGCCCTGTTTGTCGGCGGGCGGCTCGCCTTTGAAGAAGGGGCGAACCTTTTCCAAAACGGCGTCGTCATCAAGCCCGATTTCCAGGACCTCGCAGACGAAACCGATCTGTTTGTAGGGGGCGGCAAGGTAGATGTAGACCGTATCGCCCGGCAAAACGTTCGCCGACTTCGGCCAATAGGTTTGGCTTTGCGAAAACGCCGCCAAAACATCGTAGAACTTGGTGTTTGCAGGAAAAAGCCAATGACTCATCGCCCAATATCTCCAACCAAGAGAAGCGATGAGTCTATAGGGCCAATCGGCCTCTTATCAATGGCTCAAAACGCCCCCTTTCGCCGGAACGGCAAAAAGGGGGGAGAGAAGACCAAGGTCTAAACCTTGACGATGGACTTGATCTTGCCGCGGCGCTGGTTTGAGCGTTGGGCGATTTCTTCGTCCTGCGCCATGATGGCGGTTCGCGCCAGGTCCAACAAGTCGTCGCCCATGGATTGGTCGAGATGCTCGGCCGAGACCTTCCGGTTCGACGTCAACATGCCGTCCTCGTAGGTGACGTTGAACATCATATAGGAAGGGGCTTTCGATTTGCCTTTTTTGCGCGCCATCGTACGGTCTCCAATCTATTTTGGGGGCTAAATCATCCGTATATCGGCGGAAGCGCCGTAGTTTTCGGCGATCAGCATTTTTGCATGACTCACCATCTTCCGGCTTTGCCGTTCTTCGATAGCGAAAATACGGTTTTCGGGCGTGGCGGTGACGGTCACAAAATTTTGCAGGCCGTAGGTAATGAGGAATTTGTCTTCGTTATTCATTATTTTTTCCTTGGAATACAGGCCGCAGCAACGGTCGCAACCGGGCGCAGGCGCTGTTTTTGAAGTACCGAGAAGCCGGACCCAACGGGTCTCAATACGGCTCAGTCTTTAAGACGACGGCGCAAAAGCGCGGTCACTCGGATTTGGGAGATTCTGTCGTCTCGGCGTCATTTTCGCCGGACGTTTCTGAGGTTTCCGGCTGCGGCTCACGAGCCGCTTGTTTTTCGGCGGCGCGTTTGGCCTTCTTTTCAGCCTTAATGCGGTCACGTTCGTTTCGTTCGAATTTATAGTTGGGCTTTCTAGCCATCAGCTTCCTTACTTAGAGCGGATCGTATTATATGCGGATCGTATTATATTTAAGTCGATCGCGCTCTAGGGGCAGATCGATTGAAGAGGCGAACCGCTCCGTCCCCTCCTAGCGGAGAAGACGGAACGGATCGAACCTACTTATTCGACGATCTGCAGGTCTTCGGCAGAGGATTTGCCGTTCTGACCGGGGCGCAGTTCGTAGGAAACTTTTTGACCTTCGTTCAGCGAACGCAGGCCGGCGCGTTCAACGGCCGAGATGTGAACGAAAGCGTCGTTGCCGCCATTTTCCGGCTCAATGAAGCCAAAACCTTTGGTTGCGTTGAACCATTTTACAGTACCAGTAGCCATGTTATTTTTCCTTCTAACAAGGGCATCACGATAAATGCGCCGCCCACCGAGGCGGCGCGGTTAATTAACGATCACAATGTTAGGGAATAACCAAGCTAAGCAGCGTACCGTTTAATTGGGCAAGCCGAAACATATGTAGAGCGTGGCGGCATATAGCAGGAATTTTTTCCAAAAGTCAACAACTTCCGAATATTTCTAAAAAATAAATTCAGTTGTTACCGCAACCCGCGCAGCATCATGCCGAGCAACCTTTCGCCTTCTTTCTCAATGTCGAAGGTTCGGCCCGAGAGGGACCAGCGGAGGGCCAGGCCCTGGACCAGCCCCATGATAAGCAACGCCACGTCCTTGGCAGGTTCATCGGTCTTGATTTGGCCCGCCGCTTGCGCTTCTTGAACCAGCTTGCCCAACAGCCCGCCGAACCGCTCGACCAACCCCAGGAAGTATTGGCGAAGCGGTTCGTTGTCGTTGTGCAGTTCGCGGGAAAACAGGATGGCCGGGATGGCCGGGGTGGCATGGATCGTCGAGAGTTGCGCCGAAACCAAGCGCTCCATCCGCTCGGACGGCGTACCGCCCTGATCGAGAGCGGCCTGCCACTGCGATTCGAGCCGACCGGCCAGGCTTTCCGCCACCGCCTGCCAGATATCGGCCTTGCGCGGAAAGTGCTTGAAGACAGCCGCCTGGGACAGGCCGACCGCCTGGGCGATGTCGCTGGTCGTCCAACGGTCGGGCCCCAGGCGATACGACAGGTCGAGCGCGATCTCAACCATTTCGGCTTTGCGTTGTTCGGCTGTCTTGCGGCTCATAATCGTCCTATTTGGCGGGTGGGAGGACGTTGGCCGAAATCCCCGGCTGCCCCCTGAAGATACTATGGCAGGCCACGCAACCGCCGACAATGTCGGAGAGCTTGGCCGCCGCCCCCGCCATGTCGCCCTGCTCGGCCAATTGGGCCAGTTCGCGCGCCCCGCCTTCGATGGTTTCGTTAAACCCGGCAAGGCTCGATAGGGTTTCGTCCTTGACCAGTTCTTCCGCCACGTAGGGAAGGATACCGCCCCTGGGAATACGGTGGTCGGCGATGCGGCGCGCGTGATCGGCGGCCAACTCGCCGTTGTCGGTGACGATCCCGGCGGTGACGCCGGCCAAATCGGCCTGCAACTCGTGCATAATCTGGCGCAGGGTCATGGTTTCGCTTTGCCGTTCGTGTTGGGCGAAAACCTTGAACAGGGTTTGACGGGTTTCCGGCGACAAGGCCATGACCAGCTTACGCCGTTCGGGCGTCATCAGCATCATCTGGGCCTTTATCCGCGGCGGGATTTCCGCCTTCTTTTCTTCAGCGGTTGCCGGGTTGACGCCCAGGCCGGTTGCAGCCAACACAAATAGACCGGCGGCAAGCAGACTGGCGGAAACAAGGTGACGGCGGAATCCTGTCCGCCCGAAAAACATCGTCATCGCATTTATTCCTTTCGTTGGGCTTTTACGCAGCTAAGGGGCTGAAACACCACTTTGGCCCCGCAAAGGGCTCCTTGTTCAATGTGTTTTACATTGGTAAGTAATTAATCACTTACTTTCAAGGGCGCTTTTTGCCTGATTAGCTCAGACCTCTTTCCGCCGCCGGGCGATTTCCCGGTACAGGGCTTCGGGGCTGACGCCGATTTGATGAGCCAGCGACTTCCATTGCCCCTTGGGCGGCAGGGTGCCGCCTTTCCACTCAAACCAGCCGTCGAGGCGCTGGGCGACGGTTTTCAAGGACAGGATTTCGCAGCGGTACCGGGTGGCTTGAACCTCGCGCGCCAACTGCGCCGCCCAAGCGTGAAACAACGCCTCCTCGCCTTCCAAAAGCCTAAGAAACGCCGCCCGGCTCATCTCGTGAACCACGGAGGGTTCGACCACGGCGGCATCGCAGTGATAGACGTCCGAATAGACGGAGGCTTCGGCCAAAAAAGTCGCCGCCCCGGCCCGCTGAAGAACCAGTTTCTCCCCGTCTTCCTGGAACCGCGTCAACTCGACGCTCCCTTTTTGCAAAACGAACACCGACGTTACGGGGTCGCCCTGATGAAAAAGGAAAGCCCCTTTGCTCAGCACCCGTCGCTTAGACGCATGAGAAATCAGCCGGGAGACAAAATCGATTAACATGATTTCTATCATGTCTGAATAGGATCGCTCCAGGCAATATATTTCGCCATGAACGGCCCGCGGCCCGCCGGGCCGGAGAGAAGGACGACACAATGAAACAAATCGCGACGCTATTCACCCGTTTGACCGCCGTTTCGGCTCTCCTGTTTGTCTCGTTGAGCCTCGCCAAAGCCGCCGATGACAGCCGCGAGTTGGTCGAGATGCCGCCGATGATGCAGGAACACATGCTGTCCAACATGCGTAGCCATCTGGTGGCCTTAAACGAGATATTCACGGCCTTGGCCGAAGGAAACATCGATCAAGCGACGCAAGTCGCCGAAGCCAAGCTCGGCATGTCGTCCATGGAGCTGCACGGCTCGGCCCACATCGCCCCCTATATGCCCAAGGAGATGGCGGCAATCGGTGCGCAACTTCATCGCACCGCCAGCCGCTTCGTTATCGTCGCCCAGGACGCCGAGCTTAATCCCAGCAAGGAAGCGCAACGGGAAATCTACAAGGCGTTGGCCGAAATGACCGATCAATGCAACGCCTGCCACCAGGGCTACCGGCTCCGGTAGTCCGCCGATTAAGGTGCAAACGGAAACCCCCAAAGCACCCGCTGGCCGTCGACCAAAATTGGAGTGGCTACTCCGCCGAGTCAACGTTCCTTACTTAAACCGGCGAAACAGGAAAACACCTAAAGCCAGCAAAACGAAGGCCGTCGTGGTAATGGGAAAGGCAGTGGGAAAGCCGACGATCACGGTCAGCAGGCCGATCAGCGATCCGCCGAAAACAACGATCAAAACGGAGACGAGAACAGCCAAAAGACCCAGGCCGATGATCAGGCCCGCGATCTTTTCTACATGTCGTTTCATGGAATTGCGCCGATAAATTTCCGGCGGTTCAGCTCAGCTTGTTTTTGTTGGCGCGGACCGGGAAATTGAGGCGCTCGAACTCGATGCCTTCGTCTTCCAACTCGGCGGCTTCTTCCTTGGTCGCTTCGCCGTAGATCGGCCGTTCTTCGGCATCGCCCGACTTGATCGCCCGGGCTTCGTCGGCGAACTTGTCGCCCACATAATCGAAAGTGTCTTCGATATGCTCGCGCACCTTATCGACCGCCTTGATAATCTGTTGGGCGATTTCGCGCGACCGGTCGTCGTAGGTCAGCTTCTGGGCCTGATCTTCGATCTCGGAGAGCTTGGCGTCGGCGCCGCGCGCATTGGCCGAAACGGCCTGTTGGGCCTGCTGAACTTCCTGGGCGTCCGCCGGAGCGCTGGCGCGCCGCGTCACCACGTTGGGCGCCATCGGCGCACGGGTCACGGCCCGGTCGCCGCAGAACGGGCATTCCACTTCGCCGTCGGCTGCCTGGGCTTCATAGGTCGCACTGTCCTTGAACCAGGCCTCAAAACGGTGATCCGCCGTGCACTTGAGTTCGTATTTAATCATCGCTCTGCCCGACGCACGTATTGACGCCGTTTCCACTTGGGTTACAGTCGTTATCGTTAGGGTTCTTGAGTGCGATCGGATTAGGTTTACGCCCAAACGCGTAAACCTAATCCGTGAATCGCCCTCTAAACTATTGATAGGGGCGGATTCACGCTTTAGGTGAGATGACTTGAAAGTCATCTCACCTAAAGCGACCCGACCCTAGCAGGAGTCGCCCCGCCTATTCAACGGAAAACAAGGTTCCATGGCCCAAACACCGCCCCAGTCCGGCAATCATCACTCACCGCCCCGGCACCTACGGATCAGCGCCCCCTCGCCCTGGATCGTCCGCTTCGCCCCCCTGATCAAAACCGACGGAACGGTGCTCGATTTGGCCGCCGGCGGTGGCCGCCACGCCCGGCATTTGGCGTCCCTCGGCTTGAAGGTTACGGCGGTCGACAAGTCCGTCGAACCGTTAGCCGGTATCGACGCCGAAATCATCGAAGCCGATTTGGAAGACGGCGGCCCTTGGCCCTTCGAGAGCCGAACCTTCGACGGCATCGTGGTGACCAACTATCTCTACCGCCCGACGCTGGAAAACCTGCTCGCCAACCTCGCCCCCGGCGGCGTGCTGATTTACGAAACCTTCGCCCGGGGAAACGAACAATTCGCCCGGCCCCGCAACCCCGACCATCTGCTGAAATCCGGCGAGCTGCTGGAACTGGTCCGGGGACGTTTACAGGTGGTGGCCTACGAACACGGCCAAAAGGACAGCCAGCCCCTGCCCGGCGTGGTCCAGCGGATTTGCGCGGTCAACGATTTGACGACCGACGGCGAAGAACCGCCGTTCCATCCCATCGGAGCCTGAAGGCCGCGCCCGTCCTAACCGCCCCTGGAAAGACGGAGAGGCTTTTCTTGACTTTTTAGGCAAAATAGGATATTAGTCCTTTTTATGTCTAGCTTGCCTAATGCGCTGTTTTTCTTATGTTTTGACAGCGCATTCGGGAAAAATGATAAAAAATGATAAGGATTTTTTCCTGTTTCAGCTCTTTTACAAGTAAATCAATGCCTTAGCGGATTTTAGCTGGGGTTTTTTGTGCGTTTTTTGCCGTTTAATTGGCTATTTTTGTCGTTTTTTGGGTTAAAAAAGAAAGCGGCTTCCTTGTACCCCACCTAACCTCCCCTAAAAGGGGAGGAACGAGGGTGGTCCCTCAGTTTCCCCCTCCCCCTTCTAGTGGTGCGAACAAAACGGAAGAGTCCTTTCCGTTTTGTGTCTTGCGCACCACGACTCTTATAAATCTCGTGGTTTTTGACCCCTGACGAATGGGAACCATTCGTCAGACTCAAACCACTAGGGGGAGCCGGAGGGGGCCTACGCCAACCGGCCAAACAGGTCGTAGTCGTCGGCCTCGTCGATCACCGCCGTGACGATCTGACCCGGCTTAAGCGCGGTTTCGCCGTCGAGGAATACGCTGCCGTCGATTTCCGGCGCGTCGCCTTTGGTCCGGCCAATCGCGCCCTCCTCGTCGACCTCGTCGATCATCACCTCGAACGTCTTGCCGACTTTTTCGGCCATCTTGGCGGCGCTCACCTCGGCCTGCACGGCCATGAAGCGGTCCAAGCGCTCCTGCTTCTCGTCTTCGTCGATGGCCCCCGGCAGATCGTTGGCCGGAGCCCCCTCGACGGCGGAATAGGTAAAGCAACCCACCCGGTCGAGCTTGGCGTCTTCGAGCCAGTTAAGCAGAAACTCGAAGTCTTCTTCCGTTTCGCCGGGGAAGCCGACGATGAAGGTCGAGCGTAGCGTCAAATCGGGACAGATTTCCCGCCACTTGGTAATCCGCTCCAAGGTCTTTTCCTGATGGGCCGGGCGGCGCATGGCCTTGAGCACGGTGGGGCTGGCATGCTGGAAGGGCAAATCGAGATAGGGCAGGATTTTTCCCTCGGCCATCAAGGGGATGACCTTGTCGACGTTGGGATAGGGATAGACGTAGTGCAGCCGCACCCAAGCTCCCAGTTCGCCCAACGCTTCAGCTAGGCCGGTCATGTCGGCGTCGACCGCGCGGCCGTGCCAATCGCCGGGGGCATGCTTGATATCGACCCCGTAGGCGCTGGTATCCTGGGAAATCACCAGCAGCTCCCGCACCCCGGACAGCACCAGTTTTTCGGCTTCGAGCAAAACTTCGTCAACCGGGCGGCTGACCAGATCGCCGCGCAGATGCGGAATGATGCAGAAGGAACAGCGGTGATTGCAGCCCTCGGAAATCTTGAGATAGGCGTAGTGGCGCGGGGTCAGCTTGACGCCCTGGGGCGGCAATAGGTCGAGATAAGGGTCGTGGGCCGGCGGCACGGCGGCGTGGACGGCGGAAACCACCTGCTCGTATTGATGCGGCCCCGACACCGAAAGCACGTCTGGATGGACGTTGCGGATGGCGGCCTCGTCGACGCCCATGCAGCCGGTGACGATCACCTTGCCGTTGCGGTTCATCGCTTCGCCGATGGCTTCAAGCGATTCCGCCTTGGCGGCGTCGATAAACCCGCAGGTATTGACGATCACCGCATCCGCCGCCTCGTAGGTCGGCACCACCTCATAGCCTTCGGCGCGCAACTGGGTAAGGATGCGTTCTGAATCGACAAGGGCCTTGGGGCACCCCAGGCTAACGATACCGACGCGCGGATCGGGTTTGGACATGGCTCAACCGCCTAAACAGAATTCACGTGCCGGGATACTTAAGCGGGAACGAAGTAAGGTGCAAGCTAGTTGAAGCGCGGGTCGACCGAGAAGCCGCCCGCCTTGGGCAATTGGATCGATACTTCCACCCGGCGGTTCTTGGCCCGGCCTTCCGGCGTGTCGTTGGGAACCAGCGGTTGACTGTCGGCGAAACCCTGGGCCGAAAGACGTTTCGGGTCGATCTTGGAATTGGCCAAGATGGCGCGGACCACGGAAGCCGCTCGGGCGGCGGAAAGGTCCCAGTTGTCGCGGAACAAATCGGTGGAGATGGGGATATCGTCGGTATGCCCCTCGACCCTGATCTTGCCCTTGGTGCGCGCCAGAACCTGGGTGATCCGCTCAAGCGTCGGCACAATTGAGGTCTTCAATTCGCGGCTGCCGGAATCGAACGCCGCGTTGTCGCGGAACCGGATGACCACGCCGAAGTCCCGCTCCAACACCTGAATCTGCCGTTTGGCGATTTGGTCGGCCAGGTCGATGGACAGCCGGAAGATCA
>Ga0209475_10003924_pt1 | contig 13221 bp, 7 predicted proteins | sample tdDd471_FD_187128 | JGI IMG/M metagenome (GOLD analysis project Ga0209475, IMG submission 187128) | Marine sediment microbial communities from the Atlantic coast under amendment with organic carbon and nitrate - tdDd47.1 (SPAdes)... | ecosystem: Environmental > Aquatic > Marine > Coastal >... | reverse complement strand
GCGTGGGCGTGATCCACAAGAATATGGATCCGCATCAGCAAGCCAACGAGGTGGAGCGGGTCAAGCGCAGCGAGTCGGGCATGATCACCAAGCCCATCACCCTGGAGCCGGACAAGACCATCGACGAGGCCCTGGCCCTGATGAAGCACTACCGCATCAGCGGCGTGCCCATCACCGAGGGGACCAAGCTGGTGGGCATCCTGACCAACCGGGATCTGCGGTTCGTGCAGGATACGCGTCAGCAGGTGCGCGAGGTCATGACCAGCGAGAACCTGATCACCGTGCCCGAGGGGACGACCCTGGAGGAGTCGGCGGAGATCCTGCACCGGCACCGCATTGAAAAGCTGCTGGTGGTGAACGGGGACGGCGAGTTGCGCGGTCTGATCACCGTGAAGGACATCCAGAAGAAGCTGGACTACCCCAATGCCTGCAAGGACGATTCCGGCCGCCTGCGCGTGGCCGCGGCCGTGGGCGTGGGGCCGGACACCATGTTGCGGGCGGACCTGCTCATCGACGCCGGGGTGGATCTGCTGGTGGTGGATACCGCCCACGGGCACAGCCGCAACGTCATCGACCGGGTGGCCGAGATCAAGACCAAGTACCCGCAGACCCAGATCCTGGCGGGGAACATCGCCACCGCCGCCGCGGCCACTGCCCTGATGGATGCCGGTGCGGACGCCGTGAAGGTGGGCATCGGCCCCGGCAGCATCTGCACCACCCGCGTGGTGGCGGGTGTGGGCGTCCCCCAGATCACCGCCATCCTGGAGGTGGCGCAGGTCACGCGGCCGCGTGGTATTCCCCTCATCGCCGACGGCGGCATCCGCTACAGCGGCGACGCGGCCAAGGCCATTGCCGTGGGCGCGGACGTGGTGATGGCCGGCAGCCTGCTGGCCGGCACCGACGAATCCCCGGGGGAGAAGATCCTGTTCGAAGGCCGGGTCTACAAGAGCTACCGCGGCATGGGCAGCCTGGGCGCCATGCAGCAGGGCAGCAAGGACCGCTACTTCCAGGGCGAGATCACCGAGGCCGACAAACTGGTGCCCGAAGGCATCGAGGGCCGCGTGCCCTACAAGGGCAAGGCCAAGGAAGTTCTGTATCAAATGGTGGGCGGCCTGCGCAGCGGCATGGGCTATTGCGGATGTCAGACGATTCCCCGGCTCCAGGAGACCGCTGAACTGGTGCGAATCACCGGCGCGGGCATGCGCGAAAGCCATCCCCACGACATCCAGATCACCAAGGAAGCCCCCAACTACGGACAGGGGCTCTGAACCCGGTGAAATTGCGGCCGCGGACAGCTCCTTGTGCCGTCCGCGGCCTTTTCTGTCGACCTGGATGTTCGCATGAAATCCCCTCCAGCAATTTCCTCAAATGTGGAAAACAACCCCCAGCAGAATAAGATCGGTATCTCCCTCAGCCCATCCGGGAGGGCCGTCCTGGTCATCGCCCTGTCCCGGATTGGGCGAATTCCAAGGGGACCCGGGATCCGGATAATTTGTGGGCCCACCGGCGGCGCTGGCCATGGGGGCCAGGAAGCAGAGCAGGGCCAGGGCCGTCAGGATCCAGAGGCAGGGTTTCGTGGGTTTCATGCTTTTTCCTCCCGAAGGGTTGGGGTAATGTCCTATTGGGCGAGCCTCCAATTGTGAAAACAAAAATCAATTTTCACAATTAGACAAAACAGGTTAACATCAAGACGAATTTTCGTCAATATGGTCGGAATGCCACACGAAACGATCACGGGGAGACTTGAACAGCGTTCCTTTTTCAGGAAAAAGGCGGTTGATGATGACCTTACAACGTATCCTGGCCCTTGTTTTCCTCTTGGGGGTGGCGGCTTGCGGCGGCCAGGCGGACAAGCCGGCCCCTTCGACCGAACGCGTCATCGTGACCCCCGTGGCGGCCCTGACCGCCGCCGTTCCCGGCGAGTCCTATCCCCTTCTCTGGCAATTCGATCTGGCCGACGGCTGGCACCTCTACTGGAAGGGCCGCAACGACTCGGGCTTTCCTCCCAGCCTGAAACTGACCCTGCCCGACGGCTGGCGGGCCGGCGACCTGCAGTGGCCGGCCCCCGAGCGCTACCTGTCCGCGGGCGATATCCTCGATCATGTGTATCATGACCAACTGACGCTGCTCCAGGACATCACCGCGCCCGCCACCGCGGTGCCCGGCACCGAGGTGACGATTCCGGTGCGTCTGGACTGGCTCATCTGCAAGGACGAATGCGTCCCTGGCCACACCGAAGTGGCGTTGAAGTTGAGGGTGGCGGCCCAGGCCGACTTCACCCCCGAGGCGCCGCGCCTGGCCAAAGCCCTGGCTTCGGTTCCCGTGCAGGTGCCCCAAGGCAGCTACGAGTTGACCTGGGGTGAGGCTTCGGTGACGGTCAAGGTGCCGTCGGCCGTGAAGCTGGCCTTTTTTCCCGATACCGACTGCGGCCTGCTGGTGGACCTCATCGCCGACGGCGCTGCGGATGCGGAGACGCTGACCCTGCGCTTTCGTGCGGGGCCTGACGGGATCGGTCCGGTGAAGGGTGTGCTCCACCAGGAGCTGCCCGACGGCCGAACCCGCAACTGGCTGATAAATCAAGCTTTCGGAGGATAATAAAGATGAAGATCCTGACTCTGACTCTGACCCTGACCCTGGCCCTGACGCTCCTGGCCGCGGTGGCTTCCGCCGCCGTTCTGCCCGGTGAAGCGGCCCCCGGTTTTACCCTCACCGACACCCACGGCCAGGAACATTCGCTGCAGTCCTACCTCAAGGACGGCAAGACGGTGGTCCTGGAATGGTTCAACCCCGACTGTCCCTTCATCGTCAAGCACCACAAGCTCAACACCACCATGAACGATGCCTACGCCAAGGTGAAGGATCACGATGTGGTGTGGCTGGCCATCAATTCCAGCGCCGAGGGCAAACAGGGGTACGGACTGGAGCGGAATCAAAAGGCCGTGACGGACTACGAGATTCCCTTTCCGGTGCTCATGGACGCCGACGGCACCGTCGGCAAACTGTACGGAGCCAAGACCACGCCGCACATGTTCGTGATCAGCAAGGACGGCAAGGTGGCCTACAACGGGGCCATCGACGACAACCGGTCCCACGATACGCCGGGGGAGACCAACCACGTGCTGTTGGCTCTGCATGACGTGTTGCAGGGGGAGGCCGTGAAGGTGGCCGAGACCAAGCCCTACGGGTGCAGTGTGAAGTACGCCAAGTAAGCCCATTGTGTCGGAATTTGAACCCTCCGGAGTCTGTCCGGAGGGTTTTTTTGTGGTGGGTGGGGTTTTGGATTGGTCTTTGCAAAAAGGGGGTGGATAGGGGTATAAACGGGGGAAAATCAGGGTTTTAGTATGGGTTTGGTCAGGTAGGTGTACGGGAAGGCAAACACTGTATCCCAGATATGAACGGAGGGGACCGACATGAGGAAGACCATCGCGATCCTGTTCCTGGTGGCTCTGCTGCCGGGTTTGAGTCTGGCGGCCAGCGGCGCCGGCGCCATCAACATGAGCTTCAACACCTCCGCCCGCGCCAACGGCATGGGCAATGCGGGGACGGCGGTGACCTGGGGGGAGGATACCAACCACTGGGCCAACTCGGCCCTGCTGGCGTTTCGGCCGGGTATCCAGTATCGGTCTTTTGAGGCCAAGCTGGCCGAAGGTTTGGCCGACGACATCTGGCTGACCAACAAGGAACTCACCCTGGGCGCCTACGGCGTGACCGTCCTTTTGGCCAAAGGGCCCTTTGAGGGGAACTACCTGAATATGGGAACCCAGGAGGGAACGGACGAGAACGGGAATTCCACGGGCACGTTCGAGTCCTATATGAAGAGTCAATCCTGGGGCCTGGCCGTGGAGGGTGTTCAGGTCATGGAGCGGATCCTGTCCAGGGAGCCCGGAGTCTGGAGCCGGTATGTGGGCCTGGCCGGAGGAATTACCTGGCATGATTTTGAGGACAAGCTGGCCCCCGATGGGGCCATCCAGGATGGGGGCGGCGGCAACGCGCAGGGCTCGGCCAAAAGCATGGGATATGTCCTGCAACTCACCTATTCCGATCTGAGCCGCGGCGGCGGCCTGTTCGACAACGGGGCTCTGGGATTAAGTTTCGGCGGGGCCTATGGGGCGTCGGTGCTGAACAAGACCGACGACATGATCCACCACTTGGACGCCGACCAGAGCGACCCCTTTCCGCGCGCCTACCTGTCCGGCTGGTCCTACACCGCCCAGGTCACCTTTGCGGACAAAATGCGGGAGCAGATGAACGAGTTCGGCTTCGGGTTTCTGGGCGACATGTTCAATCCCCTGTTCAGCTACACGCGGGCCGAGGATCTGAATGAGGCGGGCTATTACTGGACGGGCGAGGACTACGAATACGGGCGCTACCCGGACGATTATCCAGATGCGTACAACCAGGACGAGCACAGCCGGGGATGGGAAATCGGGTTGGCCAACGTGTTCTTCATCCGCGGCGGGCATTTTACCGCGGCCTATGGCGATATCGACGACAAGACCGAAGGCGGCGGCTGGAAGATCCAGGCCGGTCGGTTGGGCGGGTTCCGGCGCGACTGGGCGGACTTTCCGCAGGCGGCCGGTCTGCCCGTAACCCGGCGGACGACGTGGTCCATGTGGGTGGATCCTCTGGCCATCAAGGAGACGTTCTTCAATAAATAGTCCTCCGGTGGAAATTGAGGAAAGGTCCGCCCTCTGGGCGCGGTGAAGTTGACAATCCATGTTCTGAAATGATAAAATCTATGGGTAATTATTAAGAATAAAAGCAACTTGGCTTTTTGTGATTATGGATTGTCACCCACTGCCACCCGAGGTCGTACCATGCGGACCGGTTTATTTCTGGCTGTATTTAGTCTGCTTTTTCTCTCATGGCGGATTCACCCGGCCGCGGCCGAGGTGGTTATTAATGAGATCATGTACAACTCCGATGCGATGCCGGACATCGAGTTCGTGGAACTGTACAACTCAGGTCCGGCCGAGGTGAATCTTACGGGTTGGTTCCTGCTCGACGATGACCTCGCCCACACACCCTGCCCCCTGGTCGGTCTGCTCGCCCCCGGTGAATACCTGGTTGTCGCCTCGGACAACGCGGATTTCGCCACCCTCTATCCAGGCGTCTCCAACCTGAACATCAACGCCTTCGATTCCGGTGGGGAGGGCTTTGGCCTAGGGAACTCCGGGGACACCGTTAATCTCTTTGCCGACGAGGATGAACTCCACGACACGGTGACCTATGATGACTCCAGCCCCTGGCCCGGGTCTCCCGACGGGTCCGGCCCCTCTCTGGAATTGATCAATCCCACCCTGGACAATGAAGACGGCGGGAGTTGGGACCCCAGCCTGGCCGCAGGCGGAACGCCCGGAGCGCCGAACAGTGCCTTTTCCCTGAACGTGGGACCCACCGCGAAGGACGGGACCCGGGATATCCGCCTGCCAACGGTTGCGGATGCCGTGACCGTCACCGCCGTGGCCTATGATCCCGAAGGATTGGCGAGCGTGGACCTTCTGGTGGACCTGGGCAGCGGGTTCGTGGCCCAACCCATGTTCGACGACGGCGCCCATGGCGATGGGGCCCCGGCCGACTCGGTGTTCGGGGCCGTAATTCCGGCCCAACCGACCGATGCCGTGGTCAGGTACTACGTGGTGGCCACGGACGATGTGGGCCAGTTAAACACCTGGCCCTCCGAAGCTCCGGCCAACTACCGGGCCTATACCGTCGACCATGAAAGGCCCTTGCTGGTGATCAATGAGATCCTGGCCAGCAACATCGGTGGTGCGGTGGACGAACTCGGGGACCTGGAGGACTGGGTCGAGATCTTCAACCCCGGTTCCGTAACCGTTGACCTAGGCGGAATGTTCCTCAGCGATGATTTTGACGACCGGCACAAGTGGGAATTCCCGGCGGGAATCAACCTGGCGCCGGGTGGATTCCTGATTGTCTGGGCTGACAACGAAACGACGGAAGGCCCACTCCATGCCAATTTCCGTCTGTCAAACGGCGGAGAGGAAATCGGCCTCTACGATGCGGAGGACCTGGGCAACGCCAAACTGCATGGCTTCAAATACGGCCCGGTGGCGGACAACGTCAGCATCGGGTTCCAACCGGATCTGGGAGCGGCCAAGAGTGCCCATTTCTCCTTCGGGTATTCTCCGGAATACCTGGCCGATCCCACCCCCGGGACCAGGAACGGACCCTCGGCACTCTTCTCGGATGTCTGCATCAATGAATTCCACAGCACGGGAATTTTCGGCGGGGTGGACGACTGGGTGGAACTGTACAACCGGGGTGGGGTCACCGTGGACCTTGGGGGCATGTACCTTTCGGACAATCGGTCGGACAATCTCAAATTCCAGATTCCGGACGGGACCCTTCTGCCCTCAGGCGGGTTTGTTGTCTTCAATGAAGTCGACATGGGCTTTGGTTTCTCTTCGGCGGGCGAGGTCATCATGTTCACGGCCGCCGACGGGTCCAGCGGCCTGGATTTCTATGATTACGGGGAACAGATCTCGGACATAACCGAAGGCCGCTATCCTGACGGTGAGGGCACCTGGTACAAGCTGGCCAGTTCGACTCCGGGGGTACCCAACCAGGCTGTCACGGCGGTCGGAGATGATATCCCGGCTTCCAGCCCGGTCCTGCTGGTGGATGTTCGGGCGGCCCCGAATCCCTTCAACCCCCGGACCGAAATCCACTTTACCCTGGGCCGGGCGGCGGACGTCACCGTCGGGATCCACGACCTCTCAGGGCGTCTGGTGACAACGCTGCACAGCGGGCCCCTGTCCGCCGGCCCTCAGGTCAAGTCCTGGGCCGGTCGCGACGCCCGCGGGCGCCGTCAATCCAGTGGGAGTTACTTTGCGCGGATTCGGACCGGGTCCGCCCAGGCGGTTCAGAAACTTCTGCTCCTGAAATAGGGGGCGGGTTGGAAGGGGCGGCCTAGTCGGGCCGCCCCCTTTTTTTAGCGCACCAACTGGAGCTTCATGGTTTGGCTCTGGTCGTTGGTCCTGATCCGACAAAGGTAGGTGCCGCTGGAGAGGGACCGGCCTTGATCATCCTCCCCGTGCCAGGGGACGGATTTCAATCCCGCCTCACTTTGCCCATTCAGCAATGTTCGCACTCTGTAACCGTTGAGGGCGAAGATCTCCACGATGACAGGTCCCGGCCGGTCCATGGCGAATTCAATATGGGTCGTGGGGTTGAAGGGGTTGGGCACGGCCTTGATCCGCAGTCCCCTGGCGGCGACGATCCCATCCTCGTCGGGAACGGGTGAGACGATATTCCGTCGGGCATGAAGGGCAAGATTGTCGTAGCGGGTATTCCCCAGGGTTCCCGTGGCGTAATCTCCGGAATAGATGAACCGCACACGGAAGTCCTCATTGTCCGAGGCCAGGGGGACACCGCTGAAGTCCAGGGACACCTGAACGGGGGCCTCAGTCGGTACAAGCATGTCACCGAATCCATGCCAGGTTGAGGGCTCCGGATCGGTGGTGTATTCCACCCACACTTCCCGGGGACCCGACGAACTCCGCCAGAGGGCGAACTGCAGTTTCGGGTTGGCGTAACCGGTCGTCGGCAATTCCAGGACCAGTTGCCGGGTGGCGGAGGGGTTCCGGACCCTTAGGCCGGTATCCCCTTCGATGTCCGGTAGGGCGCCCAGGTCCGTTCCCGTCACCGAGTCGAGGTACCCCACATCGGTGCCGGGGTAGGTGATGCAGGGTGCGCCCACCAGACTCAGGTCGGCGGCCACCTGCACCAGGGGGCCGTCCGGAAGATCGTTGAAGTGCCAATAGTGAACCACCACCGGGGGGGATGTCTCGGCGGCGAAGACGGCGGTCAGCAGCGTGTCGGTGGGCCCGGGCGTCAAAGTGATCGAAGGCGTGTCGTTGCCGGTTTCCAGCCAGGAACTGAACACGTATCCGGGTTCCGGAACGGCGGTGATGGTGACGGGATTGCCCTGGAAGTAGGTCCCGGCCCAAGGGTAGGGATGGGCCGAGTCGGCCAGGCCGATGAGCGTCTCGTCAATGAAAAGGGAATTGATCCGGATGTGCCCCATGGCGTCATCGCTGACCGACAGCTGGATGTCTGAGGTCCCGGCCAACCCGAAGTGGTCCACGATGTGCTGCTGCTGAATGGCCGGACGCTGGACCGTGAAGGTTTTTATCTTGTTCACGGTACCGTTGTAATAGTTGCCGGTATCCCAGCGATTGATGACAAAGGGAAGCGCGGGAGCATACTCGACGGCGTATTCATCGATGATGTCCACCAGCCGGCCGGACTGAAAGGTGCTGTTGATGTGATCGGCGAATGAGTTGATGAAGTCCACGCAAAACAGGGGACTTTCCAGCATGCCCCGCAACAACTCGGTGGACCAGGGCGGGTTGGGCCAGGCGGGACCGTCCGGGGCGGTGGCCTGCTCCAACAAGTTCAGGTCGTAGAGGCGAAACGTATCGTCGAGGTCGTACAGGGACCACCGCCAGCGGCCGTCATGGCCGTAAGGCGCATAGGGCTCATAATCCTCCGTATTCCGTCGCCAGAAGGATATGTTGTTGCCGGGCCAGTCGGGGTTGGCGGCATAGATCTCGGCCGTGACATAGGCGATGTAGTTTTCCACGTCCATCAGGGTGTTGACCTGGGCGTAGACTGCGGGGTCGGACATGTCGTTGGCGGCGATATAGGCCAGCATGTTCTGGTAGTGGCTGTTGCATCCGGGAGGGCCGTCGTCGATGGTGCTGTTGCAGGTGAGCAAGACGACATCCTCGTCGGGAATGTCGTAATGTCTTTCGTAATAGAAGCGACTGTACTCTTCCCGCAGGTTGGCCAGTCCCCAGAATTCCCCGTCGATGAAGTGCCAAGTGGGGCGCCCGGCCTGAACGTCAAAACCCATTCCGCCGAGGATTTCGTGGCTGCACAGGTCGCCGAAACCCCGAATAGCCCAATCGTTTCCGGCATTGCGGATCCGGAAGCGCTTGTATGAATCGAAGGGCAGGTCCGGAAAAAGTTCACAGTCGAAATCGTCGTCGCCGTACTCGTCGCGCGCATAGAGCTTAAGGGTCTTTTGCGGGAAGCGAACGGTCATGTTGCCGGAAATTCGCATTCCTGTGTCCTGGGCCAGGAGCAGAGATCCGTTGTCATCGAAGACTTCAACGTGGACGGGGCGTTCCCATAGGTCACCTGAAAGGAAGTAGTTTCCCGTGTTGCCACCGGTATAGGTGTTGCCGGGGACGTAGATGCCGATGTCGTCGGCGAAAAAATTGCCCGGTTCCGAGACCAGTGATACCACGGGGTAGGGACAATCCTGGGCGAAGTTGCCGCCAATGATATAGGAACCGGTGGTTATCCTGCTGGGGCTGTGACCGGGGGCAAAGGCCCGGGCCCGCAGGACGTTGATCTTGAATATCTCGCTGACCGGCGGTCGCCAACCGATGTGGATGGCGGGATCCAGGAAGTTGGTGGGAATAAGGGAATAGACTTCCAGGTCCCCGGCGCGGTCGGTGAGGGAAACTGATCCGCTGAACAGGGGGGAGGACTCGGTGGGCTCACTCCCGTCGAGGGTGTAGGTGATGAAAGCTTCAGGGGCTTCGACAGTCAGGACCATTTGGATCGGTGTGGGGTGGTAACCGGGCGCGTGTGAAAACGTGGGGGCCGGCAGTGAGGGAAGGGACAGGCTGTTGGAGGTGCCGGGGGTGCAGTCTTCGAAGGATTCCCAGGTGGTTGTACCGTCCGGAAGCCGTCCGTAGGATTCGTCGCCTTCGAGGTCCTTGGCCGGGCTCTGGTCAACGAGGGTGGCGCCGTCAGGCAGGGTCAGCAGCAGGGGCTCTCCGTCGGAACTGATTTTGAAATTGGTGTGAAGTTCGCCGCCCGCGGTGACTTTGTCCTTGTCGGAAGCCCAGACCAGGAGGAACCCACCGGCTGGGACAAGGCCCTCAGGGAAGGCCCATTTGGCGGGAGAGCCCGGGTCGTCGGAGAGATAGTAGCCGGTCAGATCAGCGGCCGCAGGTCCCGCGTTGTAGATTTCCACCCAGTCGGAAAACTCCCCGTCCTCATCCGCGAGGGTCGTTTGATTGGACCCCATGAACTCGTTGATAAAGAGGGATTGCGCCAATCCGGACGTGGCCCAAAGGGCGGACAGGAGCAGGAGGAGAAATTGAATCTTATAGAGGCGTGGCATGATGGAACTCCTGATAGGATTCGTCATGACTGGAATCCTGGAAAAATGTCCGGACCGCCGGGCCTGAGCGAGTTCAACGGTCGAAACCAAAACACAAGCGGGCCCAATCCAGAGCCCCCCGCAATTCTGAAAATGTCATATCCGAGCGTGCCGATAACATCATATCAAAAAAGTGGACTTGTTTCAAGAAAATCAGCCCCTGATAAGCACTTCCAGGTTTTTGAAAAGGGTCTTCCCGGGTTGATCCCGGTCCGATGGGTGGGGTCCGGCACACGTATTGCTGTGGGGTCCGCCAAGCCGTATCATTGGCTCATTCTCCCTATCGCCACAACGGAAAGTCAGCCCCTTGACCCCAGCCCAAATCCTCAAGTCCGTTTTCGGCTACGACACCTTCCGCGGCCAGCAGCAGGACGTCATCACCCACCTCGTGGACGGCGGCCACGCCCTGGTCCTCATGCCCACCGGTGCCGGAAAAAGCCTCTGCTATCAGATTCCCGCCATGGTGCGCCAAGGCACCGGGTTGGTGGTTTCGCCCCTGATCGCCTTGATGCAGGACCAGGTGGGCGCCCTCCGGCAACTGGGCATCAGCGCGGCCTGTCTGAATTCCAGTCTGCCCTACGAGGAGATTCAGCGGGTGGAGGCTCAGCTTGTGCGCGGCGAACTGGACCTGGTCTATCTGGCGCCGGAGCGCCTGATGCAGGAAGCCACGCTGGCCTTTCTGGACCGCTGCCACCTGTCGCTGCTGGCCATCGACGAAGCCCATTGCATCTCCCGCTGGGGACATGACTTCCGACCGGAGTACCTCCAGCTTGACACCCTGCGCCATCGTTGGCCCGATCTGCCGGTGCTGGCCTGCACCGCCACGGCGGATGACCGCACCCGTCGGGAAATCATCACCAAACTCAGCCTGGACGACGGCCGGGTCTTCGCCACGGGGTTCGACCGGCCCAACATCCGCTACCGGGTGACCCAGAAGACCAACGAGCGACAGCAACTGCTGGACTTCATCAAAGCCGAACACGCCGACGATGCAGGCATCGTGTACTGCCTGTCGCGCAAGCGGACCGAGAAGATCGCCCGGTATCTGAATGAGAACGGGCTCACGGCCCTGCCCTATCATGCGGGTCTGCCCGCCGAAGTGCGCAAGCGGAACCAGAACCGTTTTCTGCGCGAGGACGGCCTGATTGTGGTGGCCACCATCGCTTTCGGCATGGGGATCGACAAGCCGGACGTGCGCTTCGTCGCTCACCTGGACCTGCCCAAGAGCATTGAGGCCTACTATCAGGAAACGGGCCGCGCCGGCCGCGACGACCTGCCGGCCAACGCCTGGATGGCCTACGGCATGCAGGACGTCATCCTGCTGTCCCGCATGGCCGCCGAAAGCGACGCCGAAGAGCAGTACAAGCGCAGCGAACGCCAGAAGCTGGACACCATGCTGGGGTATTGTGAAACGGTGTCCTGCCGTCGGCAACTTTTGCTGGAGTACTTCGGACAGACCCTGCCCGAGCCCTGTGGGAATTGTGACACCTGCCTCGAACCGGTGGAGACTTTCGACGGCACGGAGGCCGCGCGGAAGTTTCTCTCCTGCGTGGTGCGCACCGGTCAACGTTTCGGCGCCGTCTACGTGATCGAAGTGCTGCGGGGCGGGGCCAGCGAGCGCATCACCAAATTCGGACATGACCAGTTGAGCACCTACGGCATCGGCACCGAGTTCGACGCCTGGCAGTGGCGGTCCATCGTTCGGCAGCTGGTCACGCGCGGCCTGCTGGAGGTGGACCTGGAGGGGTATGGCGGATTGCGACTGACCCAGGCGGCCCGGCCGGTGCTGCAGGGGGCGGAAACCCTGTTGCTGCGGAAGGAAGAGCCGCGTCGGGTCGGTCCAGGGACGGCCAAGAAAAAGGCCTCGGTCGCCTTGCTGTTGGAGGCCGGATCGGACGATGAACGCGACCTCAATCAGGCCCTGTTCGACAGCCTGCGGGACCTGCGGCTGGAGGTGGCCACGGAGCAGGAGGTTCCGCCCTACGTGATCTTCCACGACAAGACCCTGGCGGCCATGGCTCTGCACCGGCCGACCGACGAGGCGGCCTTCCTGCAGATCAGCGGGGTGGGGCAGGCCAAACTGGATCGGTATGGGGAACGGTTCATGGCGCGGATCAGGGAAATGGCATGAGATGGGAATGCGCTGGGCGGACGGTCCATGCGGCCCGGATACGTTGTCATTCCAAATAACCCCGAACATGCTATCATGCGGTCTAAGTTGGAATCTGGGGATGAACCAACCCCTGCCCGAGAAACCTGAGAAAGGCCCCGTATGAGCCAGGCTTCCACTGCCAAACCCACCCTGGTGTCCCGATTCCTGAGCACCCTGGAACGCCTGGGCAACGGGCTGCCCCATCCGGCCACCCTGTTCGGGTCCTTTGCCCTGGCCATCATCTTTCTGTCCTGGCTGACCAGCCTGCTGGGACTGGAGGCGGTGAACCCGAAGGACGGGGCGGTCGTCGCGCCCGTCAACCTGGTGTCCCGTCACGGCCTGCATTGGATCCTGGAGAACACGGTCCACAACTACACGGGCTTCGCACCGTTGGGCACCGTGCTGGTGGCCCTGCTGGGTATCGGAGTGGCCGAGAAGAGCGGCCTCATCGGTACCGTGTTGCGCCTGTTGGTTCACGCGGCGCCGCCGCGCCTGCTGACCTTCGTTCTGGTGATGGCCGGGGTCATGTCCAACATGGCCAGCGACGTGGGCTATGTGCTTCTGGTGCCTTTGGGGGCCATAATCTTCCTGTCGGTGGGACGGCATCCCATCGCCGGGTTGGCCGCGGCCTTCGCGGGGGTCAGCGGCGGTTTCAGCGCCAACCTTCTCCTGGGCACCATCGATCCCCTGGTGGCGGGGATCAGCCAGGAAGCGGCCCGCATTATCGACCCTGAGTACACAGTGACGCCGGCCTGCAACTACTACTTCATGGTGGTCAGCACGTTCGTGGTGGCGGCCGCGGGCACCTGGGTCACCGAAAAGGTGGTTGAACCCCGCCTGGGTGTTTATGTGGGTGACGGTCTGACCG
>Ga0209475_10003914_pt1 | contig 13248 bp, 8 predicted proteins | sample tdDd471_FD_187128 | JGI IMG/M metagenome (GOLD analysis project Ga0209475, IMG submission 187128) | Marine sediment microbial communities from the Atlantic coast under amendment with organic carbon and nitrate - tdDd47.1 (SPAdes)... | ecosystem: Environmental > Aquatic > Marine > Coastal >... | reverse complement strand
CAAATTATAGGCATCAGGATCATTCGGATCGACCTGAATATGTTTATCTGCCGTTTCTAAGGCTTCGTCATATCGCCCTAAATCTTCATAAGCATTACCTAAATTATTGAATGCAATGACATTTTCAGGATCTAGGGCTAATGCAATGAGAAGACTATCGACTGCCTCAGCATTACGCCCCATCTTCCTTAAATTCCAACCATGTGTTTGATAATAATCTGATTTTGACTGATCGAAAGAGATAGCTCTATCTAAATCAGCTTGAGCATTGACATAATTTCCCGAATCTTGAAAAATGCGTGCCCGATTGTAATAAACAAGTCCATTCTTAAGATCAATTTCAACTGCTTGATTAGAGAGTTTCATTGCTGTCTGTGTATCCCCTTTTTGCAAATACCAGCGAGAAAACAGGCTCAAAACAGTGGCATTATTAGAGTCGATTTCAAGTGCTTTTGAAAAGTCATCAAAAGATTGATTCATATTACCTGAAGTACGATATACCGCCCCCCGATAAGCATATGCCTCAGCAAATTCTGGGTCAAGAGCAATAGCTTGAGTCAAAAAATCCTCAGCACCTGTTTTATGAAACCAATACGCCTCTACACCTGACTCATAGAGTTCATTTGCAGATGACGAGACAGAATTATTAAGTATTTCTGTTGGCATTTCTGGAGCTAAATTAACAGCACCACCCAATTCAGCATTACGGGATTGAACCACAACTAATCCCGCAACAATAATGCAAGTCATCACAAGCACAACAACAATCGTCAGGCGATTCTTCAAGGGAAACTCCTTTTAGCATGTTATGACCAAATGATAACATAAAAAAAGAGGCACATCATTGAGATGTACCCCTTTTGAAAAGTTACTGTTAGGTCAGATTTAGTCAGAACCGAGTCCGAGTAATCCCGTCGCAGGTTGTGGTTTCTTGGCTTGTTCTTCGTTCTTACCAAAGCGAATCACATCACCGTTGCCCGTAATGGCTTCAACTGCCAAACCGAGACTTTGGAGTTCTTTCACAAGTACGCGGAAGCTGGTTGGGATACCGGGTTCTTCAATCGGTTCACCTTTGACGATGCTTTCGTAAGTCTTGACACGACCTTGAACATCATCAGATTTAACGGTCAGCATTTCCTGTAGGATGTATGCTGCACCGTAGGCTTCCAATGCCCAAACTTCCATTTCACCGAAACGTTGACCACCAAATTGAGCTTTACCACCCAAAGGTTGTTGGGTCACAAGACTGTATGGGCCAGTTGAACGCGCATGGGCTTTATCTTCAACAAGATGGGCTAGCTTCAACATATGAACATAACCAACAGCGACATGGCGATCAAATGGTTCACCTGTTCGTCCGTCGTAGAGGGTTTGTTTACCATATTGTGGAACAGCTTTGCCTGTCTCAAACATAACCTGATCAGCAATTCCATATAAGTCACGAAGTGAAATATCATCAGGGATGACGATCTCACGTTCTGAATTGTGTTGAATCCATAAACGTAGAGTCGCCTGCAAGGCATTAGTATCACGCCAATCACGTTCTTCTAAGCTCATGTTTTCATTATCATAATTCATGATACTGTGTGGGTCATAGCCAAAGTCTTTTAATGCTTCTGCTACAGCTACACGACGCACATACACTTCATTACGTTCTAAGATAATCGCTTCGTTATCATATTCACCACTATCACCCACACGATCAACCAGATAAGCACAGGCTACGTGCATATCATCATCGAATTCTTCAGGTGAGAATTGACCAATTTCAGCCAAACGTTCTTGGTGTTGCCATGCCAATTCTTTGATATAGAGCCAAGCCCAGTCAATCAACCAAGCTCGTCCTAATTCTGCTTGAATTTCATGTTCTTGAGCACCATCAAACACAGGTGTCACTGCACGGAAACCTAAACGATCTGCCGCCCAACCTGTATGTAATTCAAGGATTTGACCAATATTCATACGTCCCGGTACACCCAACGGATTCAAGATAATTTCCATTGGGATGCCACCTGTAATGTAGGGCATATCTTCAATCGAAACAATCTTTGAAATCACACCTTTGTTACCATGACGCCCTGCCATCTTATCACCAACAGTCAATTTACGACGTTGTGCAACACTTACGCGCACCATCTTTTCGACACCAGCTGGTAGGTCAGGGTGTTCTTCACGAGTGAAGACTTTGACATCAACCACCTTACCACGATCACCATGTGGCATCCGTAGTGACGAATCTTTCACTTCACGCGCTTGCTCACCAAAGATTGCACGAAGCAATTTTTCTTCTGGAGAGAGTTCTTTTTCACCTTTTGGTGTGATTTTACCGACAAGAATATCATTTGGACCGACTTCAGCACCAATCCGAATAATCCCGCGTTCATCAAGATCTTTGAGGGCTTCTTCACCGACATTTGGAATATCATAGGTGATTTCTTCTGGACCAAGTTTGGTATCACGTGCTTCAACTTCATGTTTTTCGATATGAATACTCGTAAATTTATCATTACGGAGCATATCTTGGCTAATCAACAACGCATCTTCGTAGTTACCGCCATCCCATGAAAGGAAGCAAGTCAACACATCATGTCCTAATGCCAAACGTCCAAAATGTGTAGACGAACTATCTGCGATAATGTCGCCGGGCTTGATGTAATCACCCTTACGAACTACAGGACGTTGGTCAATACATGTCGATTGATTGGAGCGATCATATTTACGCAATGGGAAGCTGATTTCTTCACCATCAGTGGCTCGAACAATAACACGATGCCCCTGTACGCTAATAACTTCGCCTTCCATTTCAGATACAAGTACCTGCCCACTATCAACTGCCGCTTGGCTTTCCATACCCGTGCTAACGACGGATACATCAGGTGTCAATAATGGCACAGCTTGCCGCTGCATGTTCGACCCCATCAACGCACGGTTCGCATCATCATGAGAAAGGAACGGAATCAACGCCGCGCTAATCCCCACAATCTGACGAGGTGCGACGTCCATATAATCTGCCCGTTGTGGCGCAACATTCAAGAATTTCTGCATATAACGTGCAGAGATACGGTCACCCGTAAATTGGTTGCGCTCATCAAGCAAGGAATTCGCCTGTGCGATGGTATGCTTATCTTCCGTATCAGCAGACAGGTACTCGATTTCCTGTGTCACAAACGGATAGACTGCAACTTTCTTAATTCCAGCCTGTACCAGTGTTTTGATAACGGCTTCATCCACCACTGTATCTTCTTCAATAATGACATCATCATTGTCATCTTCGATGTCATCGCGGATTTTACGACCGATCAAATCAGGATCATCAACCATCAAGAATTTAATCACACGACGATAGGGTGTTTCAATAAATCCTAATTCATTGACCCGTGCGTAACTTGCCAAACGACCAATCAAACCGATGTTCGGCCCTTCTGGTGTTTCAATCGGGCAAATCCGTCCATAGTGACTATGGTGAACATCACGCACATCAAAGCCCGCACGTTCACGGCGCAAACCACCCGGCCCTAATGCCGACAATGTACGCTTGTGTGTCAATTCAGCAAGTGGGTTGGTCTGTTCCATAAATTGGGAAAGTTGTGACGACCCAAAGAATTCACGTACTGCCGCAACAACAGGTCGAATATTGACCAAAGAAACAGGGGTCAAGTTCTCAGCTTCGCGGATGGACATACGTTCCTTAACAACACGTTCCATACGGCGTAAACCGATACGCAACTTATTACCAATCAACTCACCTACAGTTTTTACACGACGATTGCCGAGGTGATCAATATCATCTCGTCCGCGTTCCCCATTGTTGATGAGGATCATATGGCGAACCAATGCAACAATATCGGCTTTAGCAATCGTACGATGGGTTGATGCAATTTTACCTTCTAGCATCAAGCGTTGGTTGAGCTTATAACGACCCACCCGTTCAAGATCATAACGACGTTGATCGAATAACTGACCTTGCAGATATTCACGCGCATTATCTAAGGTTGGGGGATCACCAGGGCGCATCCGACGATAGAATTCAATCAGCGCAACTTCACCAATGGTTTGATTTTTCTTCAATTCCCACGCTGGCTCATTTTTCAGTGAGCTTTCAATATAAGGATGGGATTCATTAGTATCAATGTCAGCAAACAAGGCGCGGATTTCATCATCTTCACCTGTTTTAATTGGTGACAATTCCTCAGGCAAACCATCATCAACAGCCGCCAAAGCACGAAGCAATACCGTTACTGGGATTGTCCGTTTACGGTTGAACTTGATGGTGATGTAATCGGTTTTACGAGTTTCAAATTCCATCCATGCGCCACGATCAGGGATCAGCTTGGCGTTAGACAGCAAACGACCAGTTGCACGTTCTTCTTCAGCATCAAAATAGACACCGGGGGAACGAATCAACTGGCTGACAACGACACGCTCTGTACCATTGATGATGAACGTACCTTTTTCAGTCATCAATGGGAAGTCACCTAAGAAAATATCTTGGGTAATGACTTCATCACCTTGTTCACGGTTGACCAACGCAACACGCACATAAAGCGGTGCCGCATAAGACATATCCCGATCAAGACAGGTATCTTCATCGTATTTAGGATCTTCGAACCAATACTTCAGTCCGAATTCTTTTGCTTCTGGAACATTGCCCGGAAAGTAAAGTAGGAGATTCCCATTGAAGCTCTCGATAGGGTTAATCTCATCAAAGAGATTAAGGAGTCCCCCCGAATAGAGAAAATACTCGAATGAATTCAATTGAATGTCAATCAAAGAAGGGAGTTCCTGAACATCAGGAGTACGAGCATAATTTTTGACATTATAATAGTGTTTCAATGTGGCGCTCCTCAAAGGCTATATGACTACGCTGATTAAAACAGTAGGCTCCATAAAAACGCAAATCAACCCACTCGAAGATGGGCTATAAAATTGGATTGTAAACCATATCGACAATATATTTGCTTAGTTTCCATGCAACCACAAAATTGTAAGAGAAAAGAGGACTGCGAACTTGCAGTATAAACCATCGTCTATACATTTGTCAAGAAAGACACAAAAATTGCCCAATTGGAGGAATTGGGTTTTAAAAAGTATAGCTGATTTTGGATAAAATGCAATATCCCAAATTTATCGCAGATTCTTCTTAAGACTATCATCAAAAAAGCCGCCAAGCAAAAATATCAGCGACTTTAGTTCGAAATTGGAAATGATTCAACAAACTACACAGCTAGTGGCTCATCGACTATATCTTGCGGAGTAGTATCCCCCATCAAGCGACGTAAGACAAGGAGACCAAATCCAGCAACAATAGTTATGATCGCCGCCACATGCACACGGGCTGGGAGATGGCGCACAGTTGATACAACTCGACGTGGGCGTGTCCCCATTAATTCAGCATGGAGGTTATTGGCAAACTTTGCCGACGGCGCAATAGGCGTGAACGCAGTATGAAGTGATTGAATCACACTCGCCAAGCCATCAATTTCTTCATGCGAGATATTTGATTTGTTGATAATCGGCTCGATGTCATCATCATGTTGCAGTGCGACAGTGATGGCATCCAATAAGTTCTGCATTTTAGCATCGGATGATGAACTCATAATGGCATTTATCCCTTATTCTGCTTCGGGCGACGATTGGTTGCTTGATGCTCTTGCATCTGTAGCTCATCGCGTAACGATAATAATGTCCGATGATAGAGTGATTTAATCGCACCTTCGGTACGATCCATAATGTCACCGATCTCGGCATTTGATAATTGGTCGATAAACTTGAGTAACAATAGTTGTTGACGTTCTTCTGGCAGACGATGAATCGCCTCCATCAACTTCTCTTGTTCTTCAGAATCTTCCGCCAGACGATCAGGTGATTCCGACTTTAAGGAATGCACGACATAATCATCTAGTGGAATAACCTTCCGTCGCCCTTGGTCACGATGCCAATTTGCAACGAGATTATGTGCGATACGATACAACCATGCTTGGAACGGGACGCCCTTATCGACATAGTTCCCGATATGAGACATCGCCCGAAAAAATACCCGTGCGGTCAAATCTTCGGCATCATGCTGGTTACTGGTACGATAGTAGATATAACTATAAATCTTCGGCATATAGCGTTCATACAACTCACCAAATGCCTCTTTATCATCCTTCGCCAGTTGAACCAGTTCGGTATCGTCTAGATCTTTATAACTTTTGCGTCGAAATATGTTTTTCATCATGCGTATAAAAACCCGATTATCGACTAAGGGTTACGGAGTTGAATAAATTCTGAATAAGTTCTTGTTGATGAGATGATACCAGCCAATTTCATACTGAGATAAAAGCGCAGTCCATAATTGCGTAAACAATTATTATTATAGATTAACGTCAGTTTGATAAATGACAATTCATTCCCAGAAACACAACCTCAAGAGAAAGATTTTGTTGTGTTTTTTTGATATTTCTTGCCAGCAAGATACTTCAACATTAAGATATATATTAACGGCTGGATATTTATAGGATTCAACTGTGACTGAACAACAACAAGTTTCCAAAAACGGAGCAGAGAGTAAGCAACAAACACAAGTCAATACAAATCAACCACAATCTCTGTCTGGGTTTTCCCTCTCTGGAATAACCCCAACAACATCGCAACCACCTCCTATAAAGCCAACACATACCCAGATATTACAATTACAACGCACCATTGGTAATAATGCCACCCGACAATATCTGAGTACACTACCAACCGTCTCGATGAGTTCACCCAAAAAATCAATTCAACGAACGCGCAGTGAGGAAGCCGATATTGAAATTCCACTTCCCTCAGTTCTAATATCGTTCGAAGACTTAATTACTTTGATCTCGGAGAATTCAGCTTTTCAGCGACGAATGATTGCCCGTCGTGATGAAGGAACTCATATTCGTGATATGTTACGCGATCACTCTAATCTACAACCTATATATCGTCAGCTTGAGTTCCTCTATACAACCGCGGCAGTGCCTAGCCCCTTCACATTACACATTCGCTTCGATTATGAATTCATTGAGGGCAGTACAAGCGAGGAACGTGTCGATCAGGTTGATTTCAACATCCCTGGTTTTTCTATGGAAACCTTTGATGAGGAAGAAGCTGGTAGCGTTGAGACAGATACGGACGATGAGGAAGAAGAATACGGACTCGAAACCAGTGAAAATCGCCTGATATTTGTAGAAGAAGCTCTCAGTTCACTCATACCCAATTGGGAGCAAATGGCAGTAATAGATCGGGCAATTGCAATCTTGGGAATGGTCAATCGTCGTCTAATTGCGAGTGGTATCCCAATGATTCTTCCACATCGTAGTACATCTTTACCAGCGGGGACTCGCGCTCAATTTGATCCAGAATCATGGGCGGTTGAGTTTACCGATGAATATCTGCGAGTCTCTACAGCCCCAGAAATCAATCGCGTCATTTCGGACTTTTATCACGAAGCGCGTCATGCTGAACAGGAATTCTTGGCACTGCGCTATCTTTACGGATTCAGATCAACATTGAGCGATATACCTGCTCGAATACTGGATCGTACATCAAATCGTTATCCAGCTAGAATACGAAGAGCTGCCGTGGAAGCAAATGAACGCGGGACATTGTCACCTGCTCAACGTGCTGAAGCGCAAGCACATTATGAACGAATTTATGAGCATCAAGAAGCAACCCAAGCCGTTTATGATGAATTAGATGCAGCAGCACAGGCATATGAAGATGCGCAAGCATCTGGTGATCCCGAAGCTATCCGACGTACTCTAGACCGTTATCAAAGAGCAAGCCGTGCCTATCGTATGCTAGGGAGTGAATCGGATGCCTATGATGTTGGAGATCAGGTTCGAGGACAACTTGACGATGCCAATCCCTAATCGCAGTACGAACTTTTACTCAGAATATAGGAACTACTCCGATTGCGCTAAAAGATCATCAACGGCGTTACGAGCCGGCATTGATGACATCGTGCCATGTACCGTACACGCCAGCCCTGCTGTTGCCGATGCAAATTCGAGCATCTTTTCTACTGACCATCCTTGTGATAACCCAACACAGAATGCGCCAACAAAAGCATCACTCGCGCCAGTTGTATCCACGACATCAACCGCAAATGATGGTTGGGTAATCTTGTTTTGACCATCAAAGAAGGTACTGCCTGATTCGCCATGTGTCATCACAACTTGTTTTACGCCAAATGCCATCAGCTCTTTTGCAAGTATGTCCATATCATCTGTCTGCGTTTCCGTCAAAAGTTGTGCTTCTAATGTATTGGGGAGGAGAATATCCACGAGATGCAAATAATTGAGCACAAATGAATCTGTCGTGAAATATGGCGCAGGGTTTACAACCGTTGTTGCACCTATATCACGCCCAATCTGTAATGCCACTTGCACGAGCGGTTGCGGAATTTCAAAGCCGAGCAACAAAATATCATCAGATGTTATCTCGGCTAAGGCAGAACGAATATCCTCTTCGGTGACTTTTTTACTGGCATCAGGTGCGCCGATAAAACCCGGAATATTATCCTTGACGATAATCCCTACCAGACTCGTGCGCGCCGTTTCGTGTTGCGCCACATGATCGATATTTACATCTTCGTTTTTTAAGATTGCTAGCAACTCACCACCAAACACATCTTTGCCAACGCACCCTATTAAAGACACATCCCCACCCAAACGACGCGCCGCCACCGCTTGATTCAACCCTTTTCCACCGGGCGATAACGTCACATGGGTAGCATGAACAGCATTATTTTGCTGTACCCAATGTGGTACTTCAAAGATAATATCGGAGACTAACGCCCCAATCACATAAATTTTAGACATATAAAAATTCCTTATTTTTGAGACTCAGCAATACGCGCCATTGTATCACGAATCACCTGTTGAGCGTCGGGGGTTAACTTACGTGAAGGTAGATTAATTCCTGCATTTAGATTTGTTTTGCTTCGCATTAGCATATCCAACCGCCCCTCGTCATTTAAACGCTTCACTTCTATAATACAGCACGTTACTATTCAATAAGTAAATAATCAGGAAAACCTATGTCTCAACCCCTGAATTTCCAGCAGGTCATCTTAAAATTACATGATTTTTGGGCTTCCCACGGATGTGTCATCTGGGAACCATATAATGTGCAAGTCGGTGCAGGTACGGGTAATCCTGCCACAACCTTAAAAGTACTCGGCCCTGAACCGTGGCGCGTTGCCTATGTCGAGCCAAGTGTGCGTCCCGATGATGGTCGCTTTGGTGAAAATCCCAATCGAATGCAAAAATATTATCAATATCAGGTCATCCTCAAACCCGATCCCGGTAATCCGCAAGAACTCTACTTGCAATCACTGGAAGCCCTCGGTATCAGTCAGCGCGAACATGATATTCGCTTTGTCGAAGATAACTGGGAATCACCCGCATTAGGGGCATGGGGTCTCGGTTGGGAAGTGTGGCTTGATGGTCAAGAAATCACACAATTCACCTACTTCCAGCAAGCAGGTGGCATGAACCTTGATCCCGTCAGCGTGGAAATCACTTATGGGGTTGAGCGCATTGTGCTGGCTCTACAAAACAAAGAATCAGCATGGGCAATCGACTGGTTGGACGGCGTAACCTATCACGATATTATGTTTAATGAAGAAGTGGAACATTGCCGTTATTACTTCGATGTCGCCGATGTCGATGCACTCAAGCTAGTATATGACACCTATGAACGTGAATATGCCCGTGCGTTAGAAGGTGATGCACTGATTTCAGCATATGATTATGTGCTCAAATGTAGCCACCTCTTCAACGTCTTGGATACTCGTGGCGCAATCGGTGTAACAGAACGTGCCGCGTATTTCCGTCGGATGCGTGATATGACCCGTAGTGTGGCGCAAACCTATGTCGCCAAACGGGAAGAACTCGACTATCCGCTAATGAAAATGGCTGAAAAATGGAAGGGGTTCCAGATTCAAGCTGCTGGTGAACTCCCGTCTGCACCGAAAACATCTGCCGATGTCCTGATCGAAATTGGTGTCGAAGAACTCCCCGCCGCCGATGTTGATGATGTTTTAGCACAAGTGAAAAAATCTGCTCCTGCATTATTTACGGATTTACGCCTTGAAAACGAAGGAATTGACGTTCATGTCACGCCACGTCGTATTGTGGTAATCGGCAAGAATGTTGCACCGCGTCAGACCGATGAAGAATTTGTCGCTAAAGGTCCACCAGCCGAGCGCGCGTTTGATGCCGATGGTAACCTAACCAAAGCAGGTCAAGGGTTTGCACGCGGTAAAGGTGTAGATGTTGCCGATCTCAAAATCGAAGAAATCGATGGCGGAAAATACGTAACAGCACTCGTCCGTAACGAAGGGCGACCCGCTACCGAAGTCCTTGCTGAAAATCTAGCAGATTTTGTCGCCAATATCAAAGTCGGAAAATCTATGCGCTGGAACGAAACCGCTATTGCATTCTCTCGTCCGATTCGCTGGATCGTCGCGCTGTTTGGTGATGCCGTCATTCCCTTTGAATTCGCAGGTGTCGCTAGTGGAAAGACCACACGCGGTTTACGTCCTTACGGCTCACCTGAAATTGAAGTAGCTGATTTAGCAAGTTATCTCAAAGCGATGGACGATCAACTGGTTGTTCTCGCTTATGACCAACGCCAAGCCAGCATTCAGGAACAAATCAAAACCCTTGTTGATAGCATCAATGGGGTTATCCCAGAAGACAAAGCTCTGCTAGCAGAAGTCACTAATCTGATTGAAGCCCCGACAGCTTTCCTCGGCTCATTTGAGGAAAAATATCTCGAATTACCGCGTGATGTACTGGTAACAGTCATGCGGAAACATCAACGGTATTTTGCAGTTGAAGATACCGATGGCAACCTCATGAATTATTTCATCGGTGTTCGCAACGGTGACGATCAACATCTTGATAAAGTCATTTATGGTAACGAACATGTGATTCGGGCACGGTTCTCGGATGCAAATTTCTTCCATAAGGAAGACATCAAAAAGCCTCTAAAAGATTATCTCCCACGGCTTGGCACGTTGACATTCCAGACCGATTTAGGGTCAATGCTAGAGAAAAATGAACGAGTAGCCGAAACAGTTACAGGACTGGGTGATTTACTGGGTATTGATGCAACCGATGTATCGATTGCACAACGCGCATCACATATCGCCAAAGCTGATCTTGCGACGAATATGGTGGTTGAAATGACCTCGTTACAGGGGATTATGGGACGTGAATATGCCCTTAAAGAAGGTTATCCTGCTGATGTCGCTAACACGATCTTTGAGCACTGGTTACCACGGAGTGCAGGTGATAGCTTGCCATCAAGCAACGCAGGTATATTACTAGCAATAGCTGATAAACTCGATAGCTTAGTGGGTTTATTCGCTGTCGGGCTTGCTCCAAAATCAACATCTGATCCTTATGGATTGCGCCGTAATGCTCTCGGTATCGTTCAGATTCTGGTTGATAAAAATATCAATGTAGATATACGTAAAGCAATCGACCTCATCTCACATAATCAACCTGTCGAAGTAGAATTTGGTGTTAAAAATCAGGTAGTAGAATTTATCAAAGGTCGCTTGGATGCGTGGCTTGATGAAACCTATGATTACACCCGTGATGTAATTAATGCAGTTCTAAATGCCCAAGCCCATAATCCTGCTAGAGCCGTTGTAGGTATTGATGAGCTCTCAAAATGGGTGGTTCGTGACGATTGGGAAACTATCCTTGATAGCTTTGCGCGTTGTGTCCGTATTACACGCAATGAAGGTGCACAATCCATCGATCCTGATCTGCTGAGTGAACCACAAGAAAAAGCTCTCTACGAAGCTTATCAATCAGCGTCGCAAAATCTACCCGATACTGCAAATGTTGAAGGTTTCTTGAGCGCATTTGAACCTATCGTACCTGCCGTAACTGCCTTCTTCGATAATGTACTGGTTCACGCTGACGATCAATCTATCCGAAATAATCGTATCGCCCTCTTGCAACTGATTAGTAATATGCAAGCCGGTCGCGCTGATTTAAGCCAACTCGATAATTTTTAAGGGGAAATTCAGATGCAAGACAAATGGACAAGTGTTGATACCTATTTCACCGATCATCTTGTGCCGTCTGATGATGTATTAGAAGGCGCACTCAAAACCAGTGACGAAAGTGGATTACCTGCCATCGCCGTTGCCCCCAATCAAGGCAAATTATTGATGCTAATGGCACAGATGCGCGATGCAAAAAAGATTCTTGAAATCGGCACATTGGGCGGATACAGCACAATTTGGTTAGCTCGTGCATTACCTGCCGATGGTCATCTGATTACACTTGAGTATGAACAACATCATGCCGATGTCGCTAGCAAGAACATCAAGCATGCAGGATTTGCTGATCAAGTTGAAATTCGGGTTGGTGCGGCAATTGATAGCTTGCCGACTCTTGCCGATGAAGGGCATGTGTTCGATTTCATTTTTATTGATGCGAATAAGGATGATTATCCAGCTTATTTGGATTGGTCGATTAAACTGTCACGCAAAGGCACAGCGATTTTCGCGGATAATGTTGTGCGGAATGGTGAAGTTGCGAATGCCAGTACCTCAGACATCTATGTTCAAGGCGCACAAGGTTTAATCAAGATGTTAAACGAAGACCCTCGTGTAAATGCAACTGCTTTACAAACTGTTGGTAGCAAAGGCTACGATGGATTTGCGCTAGCAATTGTCCTCTAAAAATTGGTTATACTATGGGGAGCGTCACTGATGCTTCCCATATTTCGATGTTTTTGCTTCTTGACTTTCATTAGCCAAATCCAGTATTTCCACATCCTCACCGACAATCTGTTTTTCCATAAGGCGTTCAACGCGCGCTCGTTCCTCTTGAATGCCGCGTAATCGCTTCCATAATTGATTGATGCCACCTGTATAACGAATAACACCACGAAATAAGAAAACGATTGTTCCAAGGCTCAACACAAGAAAGAGGCTTAACCATGGGATATAGGGCGATACAACTCCCCCAACATCACCTAAATTCAGCAATCCCCCCATGATAACCACCGCTAGTAAGAAACTCAAAAACAGCAAAATGAGTGACAAAGCAATCACGACAGGCAAGGATAACGCCAATCCTCCTGAGCGAATCAGAAACTTATTTCTCTTGGAATTACCAGTATCCAGGATGCATCCTCTCGCAATAACACCCAACAGTGGGAGCTTCTCAACTCCTGGAAAGAATCCGGCATCCTGCACCCCCGGGTGAA
>Ga0209475_10003900_pt1 | contig 13284 bp, 8 predicted proteins | sample tdDd471_FD_187128 | JGI IMG/M metagenome (GOLD analysis project Ga0209475, IMG submission 187128) | Marine sediment microbial communities from the Atlantic coast under amendment with organic carbon and nitrate - tdDd47.1 (SPAdes)... | ecosystem: Environmental > Aquatic > Marine > Coastal >... | reverse complement strand
CATTCCCGCCTGATATATTGGGCTATACTCAGTGTATGCAGCGTATTCGTTATGGGAAGTTCCACGGGTGAAATAGGCCCCCTTCGTGGGATGGGTGCCCGGATAGGTCCGATAGCAGATGCCGTCTCCGTCTACATCCTTATAGCGTCCCCATTTTTCTTTCAGGTTGTCCAGATCTTCAGCGTTAAGTACCTTGCCCCGGTCATATCTGCGGTTATCGTCCCAGTGTAAGGGGGCACAGACATGGTCGTTCATACCGAGGTCAAGATCGAGCATGACAATAACCGGCGTTTGTAGTCGTTCGGCGAGATCAAAGGAATCGGCCCCCAGGTCAAAACATTCTTTTGGGTCACAGGGGAAAAGGAGGACGTTTTTGGTGTCACCATGTGAGGCATAGGCACAGGACAGCAGGTCGGCTTGCTGGGTGCGGGTTGGCATCCCTGTACTTGGACCGGCTCTCTGCACATTTACAAGTACAGCCGGGATTTCCGCGAAATAGGCAAGACCAAGAAACTCGCTCATCAGTGATACGCCTGGGCCGGAGGTTGCAGTAAAAGCTCTTGCTCCATTCCAGGACGCTCCAATGACGATTCCAAGAGCTGACAGTTCATCTTCCGCTTGAATGATGGCCACTTTATGTCTGCCTGTATCCTCTTCTGTCCTGAACATCTTCGCATAGCGCTCAAAGGCTTCGATAACCGAAGTTGATGGAGTGATTGGATACCAGCCGGTAACAGTGGCTCCGGCGTAGACGGCTCCAAGGCCAAAGGCGGAGTTGCCGTCCATGAGGATGTCGTCCCCGAGTTTATCAATTTTGCGTACCGATAATTTGCATGCCCCTTGGTGATGTTCTTTGGCGTATTGGTAGCCTAGTTCAAGGGCTTTGATGTTTGGTTCGGCCAGCTTGGGCTTTTTTTCAAATTGTTTTTCAATCGACTGGGTAAGAACGGAAAAGTCTAAATCGATGAGCAAGGACAAAGCACCCACGTAAATGATATTTTTTAGCAGCTGTCTTAATTTGGGATTCTTGAATTCGTCGTTGCACAGTTTGGTGAGGGGGATGCCGATGAGGTTAACGTCATTTCGGTTAAATTCTTCCGATAAATCTTTGGTAGAATCGTATAAAAAATAGCCGCCGGGTAAAACTTCTTGGTAATCTTTTAAAAGAGTCTGGCCGTTGACTGCAATGCTGATGTCAATTCCGCCCCGTCTGCCAAGGAAACCAGATTCGTTGACCCTAACCTCATACCAGGTAGGTAAGCCCTGAATGTTTGAGGGAAAGATGTTTTTAGGACTGACGGGAATTCCCAGTCGAAAAATCGCTTTGGCAAAGAGATTGTTGGCACTGGCAGAGCCGGAGCCGTTGACATTGGCGAAGCGGACCACAAAGTCGTTGACACTCTCTATCTTGTTCATTTTTGACCTGCCAGTGCAGAATTATAGGTGAATTGGATCATTTCCCAGGATGAGGTTGGGCAGCGTTCGGCGCATAGCCCGCAATGCAGGCAGACATTTTCGTCTTTGACCATGACCCTGCCTGTTGGTAAAGGTGGAGAAACGTAAAGAGCCTGATTGTGTTCATCGGCTGGGGCCAGAAGCCTTGTGCGAAGATCCTCTTCGTCACCATTGTCGGTGAAGTTGATGCAGAATTCTGGACATATATCAACGCAGGCGTCACATTCTATACAGGTGGAATAGTCGAAAACCGTTTGGACATCACAATTCAAACAGCGCATGGCTTCCTGATGACCGGTTTTTTTACTGAAACCCAGTTCGACTTCCACCAACCTGTTCTTAAGTGATTTGACCCGGTCGACTGTGGGGACCGCATAGCGTTTATCATCACTGACATGGCTATCGTACAACCATTCCTGCATACCCATTTTTTGACTGACAAGGTTGGTTGAGGGGCCGGGGCGATCATGGAGATCTTTGTTCTGGCAAAAGAGATCAATGGAAATAGCAGCCTGGTGACCGTGGGCAACTGCGGTGATTATGTTTTTGGGACCAAAGGCGGCGTCGCCACCAAAGAAGACATTTGACACGGAAGATTGATGGGTCACTTCGTCAAGCTCTGGCAGCCCCCAGTCGTTGACTTTAATCCCTGTATCTGATTTGATAAAAGGCAAGGCGTTTTCCTGGCCGACTGCAAGGAGCACCTGGTCGCAGGCGATGAAGATCGGAGGTTCACCGGTGGGGAGCAGGGTGCGTTTGCCGTCTTTGTTGTAATCGGCCTCCATTTTCTGAAAGTGCATGCCGATTAACTCTCCGTCTTTAATAACAAAATCGACAGGGGAGTGGTTGTCGATGATGGGGATTCCTTCATCTTCGGCATCTTCAATTTCCCAGGGAGAGGCTTTCATATCTGTTTGAGGGCTGCGGACGATGACCTGGACGTCTTCTCCTCCAAGTCTTCTCGCCATTCGACAACAGTCCATAGCCGTGTTGCCTCCGCCGAGAACCAATACCTTTGGAGGGGCTAAGGTTACGTGACGGTATAAAACCGCTGCCAGCCACTCTATGCCGATAAATATCGATGCATCACCCTCCTGTCTGCCGGGAAGGTTTGGGAGGTCTCGGCCTCGGGGGGCGCCTGTGCCGACAAAAATAGCATCATAACCCTTATCGATTATTGTTTTGAGGTTGTCCACGTAATGGTTAAAATGGCTCGAAACGCCCATGTTTAGAATCCGGTCAACCTCCTCGTTGAGTACTTTTTCGGGTAAGCGAAACGAGGGTACCTGAGTACGAATAAATCCTCCAGCCTTAGATTGGTCGTCATAAAGGTCTATCTCATAGCCAAGGGGCAGCAGGTCCCGGGCAACGGTGAGCGAGGCTGGTCCTCCGCCAATGAGCGCAATCTTCTTGCCATTTTTTTCAACTGGAACTTCTGGGAGAAAATCGGTGCTGTCACTCTTGTAATCAGAGGTGACCCTTTTTAATCGGCAGATAGCGACGGGGGTTTCCTCAACACGGGTTCGCCTGCAGGCAGGTTCGCAGGGGCGATCGCAGACACGGCCGAGAATGCCCGGGAACACATTGGAAATCCAGTTGATTTTAAAGGCTTCATCGTATTTACCTTGACTTATCAGACGGATATACTCCGGGACAGGGGTGTGTGATGGGCAGGCATATTGACAATCAATGACTTTGTGGAAATATTCAGGATCTTCGATGTTTGTCGGTTTCAAGAATCACTCCTCTGGTATCGGCAGCAGGTTTGTCTATGTGTCAGGAAAATGCTTTTTCCTTTAGATGCCGAGGGTTAGGGGGTTTTGTAACGTATCATTTATTTACTCCCTAAAAATATATTAATTAAATGAATTAATTGGAAGTAATTTTTATTATTAAAAGGTCAATAAGAAACTGCGGGGTCAGGTCGCTTAGCCCGATCCCCGCAGGCATGGTGAATGTGATCCTTGCGAGTCCGATTGTTTACAGCTATTCAGGGAGAACTCGGACAGCTCCCTTATCAGCTGAGGCAGCAAAAAGAGCATAAGCTTTCAGTGCTGTACTGATGCTCCTGTTTCTGTCGCTTGGTGTGAAGGCTGTAGTGCCTTTTGCCTCCTCTTCTTTTCTTCGGCTGGCGAGTTCGTTGTCACTGATTGCAACATTGATTTTTCTTGCCGGGATGTCGATTTCTATCTTGTCGCCGTCCTGAAGTAAAGCAATAGCACCACCTGCCGCCGCTTCCGGAGATACGTGGCCAATTGAAAGCCCCGAAGTGCCGCCTGAAAAACGTCCGTCGGTTACCAGGGCGCATTCTGACCCGAGATGAATCGATTTAAGATAGGAGGTGGGGTAGAGCATCTCTTGCATTCCGGGTCCACCCTTGGGGCCTTCGTAACGAATGATGATAACATCGCCTGCCTTGATTTCTCTGTTCAGAATCGCGTCACATGCGCTATCCTGTGAGGAAAATACCCGGGCAGTTCCGGAAAATTTAAAGATCGAGGGGTCGACTCCGGCGGTTTTGACGATGCAACCGTTTTCAGCAATATTGCCGAAAAGAACAGCAAGCCCACCCTCTTTGCTGTAGCAATTCTCCATATCTCTGATACATCCTGCCTCACGGTCAAGATCGGCCTCTTTATACATCGTGTTCTGGGAGCCCATTACCAGATTCTGCCCTGTCTGCGCCGGGGCACTGAGGTAAAGGGTTTCCGCTTCTTGACTATGGCTGGGACGGGAAATGTCCCATATGTTAAGGGTTTCCTGCAGGCTTGGACTGTCAACCCTGTGAACGGTTGGGTCGATAAGGCCCGCCCTGTTCAATTCTCCTAATATGGCCATAATGCCACCTGCTCGGTTGACATCTTCTATGTGGTAGCTGGAAGAGGGAGAAACCTTGCAAAGATTGGGGACCTTGCGAGAAAGGCTGTCAATATCATCCATGGTGAAATTGACTCCGGCCTCATGGGCAATAGCCAGCAGGTGGAGCACTGTATTTGTTGAGCCGCCCATGGCGATATCGAGAGTCATGGAGTTCATAAAGGCACTTTTGCTGGCAATTGACCGCGGTAGAACTGAGCTGTCTTCCTTGTCGTACCAAGAGGAGGCCATTTCAACAATCCGTTCGGCCGCTCGCTCAAAGAGAAGTTTGCGATTGGCATGGGTGGCAACTACTGTACCGTTACCGGGGAGGGCGAGGCCAAGTGCCTCGTTTAAGCAATTCATGGAATTGGCGGTGAACATCCCCGAGCAGGACCCGCAGGTGGGGCAAGCGCAACGCTCAACTCTATTTATCTCCTCGTCACTCACCTCGTCGTCGGCGGCCAGCACCATTGCATCGACCAAGTCGTATCTTTTGTCGCCATCGACCCCCGCCTCCATAGGACCACCAGAGACAAAGATGGTTGGAATATTCAGGCGCATGGCGGCCATCAACATACCGGGGGTGATCTTGTCACAGTTGCTGATACAGATGATGGCATCAACGGTGTGGGCGTTACACATATACTCGACGCTGTCCGCGATCAATTCTCGGGACGGTAGAGAATAGAGCATCCCCGAATGGCCCATGGCAATACCGTCATCAATGGCGATGGTATTGAATTCGGCTGCAAAGCAACCAGCCTTGTCGATAATCTTTTTCAGATGCTGGCCAATTTCATGGAGGTGGACGTGACCGGGGACGAACTGTGTGAAAGAGTTGACGATTCCGATTATTGGTTTGCCGAACTGCTCTTCTTTGACACCATTAGCTCGCCAGAGGCTGCGGGCACCAGCCATCCTCCGTCCTTGGGTCGTTGTCGCACTGCGCAATGGAATTGGCATGATAGTACTCCAAAAAATTTATAGTGAATTCGTAGAAAAGAAATATGTAGAAAAAACAAAAAAAGCTTGCAACTCTCGTTGGATTGAAGACAATATACTATGAAACCAAGTGGTATTGCACAATTTTTCAGGGGACTTTGATGAAAACGACAGAAATAGATTACTGGATATCGGCGATGCTGGAGTCATATGACAACGTTTCCGACCTTAATATAACTGTCGGAAAATCGCTGCAGGTCGAGTCGGCAGGGCAGCTTGTGCCAGTTGATGTTGAGCCGCCGATCGGAGAACTCACTCCTTTTCAGACGGAAGCATTTGCACTTAATCTTATCGGCAACAACCGCAGGCTTTTAAGGGATCTTATCGAAAATGGATCGTGTGATCTTTCCTATTCCCTTTCCGATAAAGCCAGGTTCAGGGTCAATGTGTTTACCCAGAAGGGATATTTCACTACCGTTTTGCGAAAACTTGAGACAACGGTACCTTCTATTGAGAACATGCAGTTTCCTGAGTCTTTTGGCAAGATGGCGTCAGAGCTTAATGGGCTTGTCCTTTTTACCGGAGCGACCGGAACGGGTAAAACCACATCCCTTGCTACCCTGTTAAATAGGATTAACCAGGAAAGATCGGTGCATGTGGTGACTTTGGAAGATCCTATTGAATATGTTCATGAACAGTTGAAAGCAACCTTTAACCAACGGGAACTCGGCAACGATTTTAGCAGTTTTGCGGTGGGAATGCGTGCTGCACTCCGTCAGGCACCTAAGGTTATCCTGGTAGGTGAGATGCGCGACCGTGAGACCATGGAGATTGGGCTGACTGCCGCTGAAACCGGGCATTTGGTCTTGTCAACCTTACATACCATTGATGCAGGACAAACGGTCAACCGTATACTGGGTATGTTTGAACAGGAAGAGCAACCTCAGATTCGTAACAGGCTTGTTGACACTATCCGTTGGATTGTCAGCCAGCGATTGTTGCCACGGGTTGGTGGTGGTCGGGTGGCTGCCATGGAAATTTTGCGCACCAGTTTACGGGTTAAAGATCTTATTATTAACGGGGAGACGGAAGATAAGACCTTCTATAATATTGTAAGCGAAGGTTCAGCCCTTGATATGAGAACTTTTGATCAGCACATTCTTGAGCTTTACAGTCGGGGTATGATAACTGAAAAAAGTGCCGTAACATACTGCTCACACCGGTCAGAACTTAACCGGGGGCTGGACCGTATTAAGGCAGAACGGGGCGAGGCTACAACCAATTTGACAGATTTGGCCATGGAGGAAGAAAAAGAGGAAGGTTTCGGTTTCTATGGCAGATAAATCAGGTTGTGAGGGAAATATGATAATGAATTGTCCGCATTGCGGTAAACAGCTGAAGTTGAGTGAGAAAATTCGAGAAAGCGTCCGTCAGCTGGGGGCAGGAAAGAAAATAAAAGTCAAATGTGTCCATTGTGCGGTCCCATTTGGTCTTGATGAGAGCAGCATGAAGCTGGTAAGTCCAGGCAGTGATTCAGGACGCCCTGCAGTCGGTGGGGGCGCACTGAAGGTCAAAGTTAAACCTCCGGGACCACCAAATATTGAATGGCTGAGTTATGGCTCTTTTGATGAAAAAGAAACCATTGAAGATATACCTGAAGCGCTGGTACTCATGCCGATGACTAAGAGTTTTGATCCGGTGGTGCAAGCTATCATGGAATCTGGCTATCATGTGGATCAGTGTCCTAGCCCGGAAGATGCTATCGAAAAGATGCGCTTTGTTAACTATGCGGCAGTTATCCTGCACAGTGCCTTTGAGCCAGGAGGGATTGAATCAGGGAAGTTTCACCAGTTTATGCAGAATATGAGTATGGCTCGCCGTCGTTATATTTTCTATGTTTTGATAGGTGAAGAGTTTGAAACTCTTTACGACTTGCAGGCCTTGGCAAATTCGGCCAATCTTGTGGTAAATGAAAAGGAAATTCCAGTTCTCGGAACAGTGTTGAAAAAGGCTATTCCTGAATTTGAGAACTTGTTTGGGCCTCTGATGGAGGAGTTGCAGGTCTTAGGGAAATAGAGTAAATTAGTTGTTATGAGCTGTGATCAATTCTGACCGAACGTGATTTTCTCCTATTACACGTTCGCTTACGCCACTTCTCTTGCTGGTTGCGGCTTGCCGCAACCCATCTTTTGCCAGTCAAAGTCCGATGCCATCACTGTTTGTATGCACCGGATAGATTCGGCACGATCTCGTTAATCAATCTTGCCGGAGCTACCATTAGCTTATAATAGGTTATACATAGAGTCTATAATGAAAAACATTGTCCTTTCAGTAGGAAAAAAAATCAGAAGTATAGCCCGGGCCGGAAAGCATCGATACGGCAAATTGCTGGGGCGTTCAACTGAGGGTTCAAAGAATTCTGAATCTTCAAAACCCCAGCTTCCGGCCATGGAAACAGCTGAATTGAAGGCAGGGGGAGCCCTGTCAGACAGGAACTCTCTGGCTGATCCGAAAAGAGAAACAAATCAGGAGACGGAAAAAAACAGACCGAAGCCCAAACGTAAGCCTGCCTGGCGTCTGGAGGAGTTTCCTGTTACCCCTGTTGAAGGGAAGAGTCGCTTTCACGATTACACTATTCCACTCAAAATAATGCGGGCTATAGCTGATCAGAAATTCCAGTATTGCACCCCCATTCAGGAAAAATCACTTCAAGATGTTTTGAATGGAAAGGATCTGGTGGGAAAGGCAAATACGGGTACCGGAAAAACTGCGGTTTTTTTGATCGCCATTCTTTCGAGGTTGCTGGCTGAGAAGAAGTCTGGAAAAGGAAACGTTCGTGCTTTGGTCTTGGCACCCACCCGTGAGTTAGCAAATCAAATAGCAAAAGAGGGACGTGCTTTCGCCAAATACTGTAATCTTTCGGTGCGTGCCGTTTACGGAGGAGTGGATTACCAAAAACAGATGGATTACCTGCAGAACAAGCAGTGTGATCTGTTGGTTGCAACCCCAGGGCGTCTCCTTGATTTCATGAATAAACGAGTGGTCGACCTGAGTAGCTGCAATATTCTGGTTTTGGATGAGGCTGACCGAATGCTTGATATGGGATTTATCCCAGATGTCCGAAGAATCATTGGTCGACTGCCAGCGAAAAAGGATCGGCAGACCATGCTCTTTTCCGCAACTGTCTCAGAGGACGTGCAGCGCCTGGCTTCTCAATGGAGCGTCCAGCCCAGGGTAGTTGAGGCGGAGTCGGAGCAGGTGGCTGTCGAGACGGTCGAGCAATTCGTCTATCTGGTCACGGCGGAGGAAAAGTATGCCGTTCTCTACAACCTCATTCAGCAGAATCCGGACGACCGAATCATTGTCTTTGCAAACATGAAGAATGAAACAAAGCGATTGTCCAATCGTCTGCAGCGAAATAATATAGACTGTGTGCTGTTGTCCGGGGATGTTGACCAGAATAAACGGATGACCAGGTTAGAAAACTTCAGATCCGGCAAAGTAAAAGTGCTCGTGGCGACAGATGTCGCCGGGCGTGGTATCCATATCGATGGAATTACCTTTGTTGTTAACTATACATTACCATATGAGCCGGAAGATTATGTTCATCGTATCGGTCGGACAGGTAGGGCAGGCGCGAACGGTAAATCGGTAAGTTTTGCCTGTGAGGAAGGATCCTTTTATCTGCCGGCCATAGAGGAATTTATTGACAGGAAATTCGATTGTGTGCTGCCCGAAGAGACGCTTTTGACAGCACCTCCGAAGGGGCAGGATAAAAAAGTGTCACATGACGTTAACCAGCAGCGCCCTAAAAGTAAGAGAAAACCCAGAAACAGGAACACAAACCGCAACAGGGCGGGGTTTGAAAAGAAATATGCAAAATAAAACTTTTTAAAAGTTCGTAGCAAGATTCTAGAGACCCGGGTCGTTGCGATGAGCTTTGAACGGGTCTCAAGGAAAATCAAAAAAATCATCTCTTCCGATAAGAAGTTGTTGTCCTTTCGTTGAAAAATTGCTATACAGTGTGGTTCATGTATGCGGAGGTTGCGCCCTATTTGGGGAGTAGCCTATTTTCTTTTTACTCCGGCAACCATTTTATGCAGGGGTAAAATAACCTTTACCATTTGGCCTCTGGTCTACAGGAAGAGTAAAATCCATGACAGAACAACTTAATCAATCAACCCAGGACAGCAGTGAAGAGATGAGCTTTGCAGAGCTCTTCGAAATGGAAGAAAATAACAAGGTGGTCGCAGTCGGAGATGTTGCTATGGGCACCATTATCGGCACTGTTGACGATTATCTCCTTGTCGATGTCGGCGATAAAGCGGAAAGTTATATTGCCAAATCGGAATTCCGCCTGGAAGATGGTGAGGAAATCAAAGTTGGTGACGTATTTGAGGTTTTCGTAGAGCGACGTAAGGAAGAAGGTGGACTCCTCCTGTCAAGAGAGAAGGCTATTGCGATAAAGGTATGGGAGAAAATCGCAGAAATTCAAGAAGCTGACGAAACAATTGCTGGTAAAATTGAAAGTCGTGTGAAAGGTGGTATGTCAGTTGATATCGGCGTTCCGGCCTTCCTGCCATATTCTCAGATTGATCTTCGTCCCGTTAAAGATCTCGACGGTCTGATTGGGGAATCGATGGAATTCAAGATTCTCAAATTCAATAAAAAGAGAAACAACGTTGTTATTTCCCGTCGCGCTATACTTGAAGAAGAACGCAATAAGCTCCGTGAGGAAATGCGCTCTAAGTTGGAAGAAGGCCAGATCATTAAGGGTGCCATTACCAATATTACCGACTACGGTCTCTTTATTGACATGGGCGGTATGGACGGTCTCTGTCATATTACTGATCTTTCCTGGGGACGTGTATCCCACCCGGCAAAACTCTACAAAGTTGGTGAAGAGCTGGAGGTTAAAGTTCTCAAGTACGATAAGGAGCATGACCGCGTGTCCCTGGGTGTGAAGCAGCTACGTGATGACCCATGGGCCACTGTTACCGACAGGTATCCGGTGAACGAGACCACCAATGGTAAGGTCGTTTCTATTACCGATTACGGTGTTTTTGTTGAACTGGAAGAAGGTGTTGAAGGTCTGATCCACGTATCCGAAATGACGTGGTCGAAGAAACCGCGTCACCCATCCAAGATGGTTTCTGTGAGTGATGAAGTCGAAATAATGGTGCTGAATATTGAGACAGAGACCAAGCGTATCTCTCTTGGTATGAAACAGCTTCAGCCGAATCCATGGGATCTGGTTACAGAAAACTATCCAGTCGGGTCCGTAATTGAAGGAAAAATTAAGAATATTACTGATTTTGGTGTGTTCATAGGAATTGAAGAGGGCATCGACGGTTTGATCCATGTCTCTGATCTTTCCTGGACTGAACGGATTAAGCATCCTTCCGAGAAGTACGCTAAAGGTGAAGTGATCCAGGCTGTTGTCCTGAAAATAGATAAAGAGAATGAACGATTCTCGCTGGGAATCAAGCAGCTTGTTCCAGATCCATGGCAGGCAGCTTACAACAACTACCCATCAGGTACGGTTGTTGAAGGTGAGATCACTAATGTTACTGATTTTGGTGTTTTCGTGAAACTTGAAGAAGGCATTGAAGGCCTTGTTCATGTCTCCGAACTCAGCAAAGACAAAGTGAAGACCCCGGTTGGTATGTATCAGGTCGGGGATACTTTGAAGGCAATTGTTATTAATGTTTCTGCTAAAGATCGAAAGATCGGCCTTTCTGTTAAAACCCTTGAGGGTGATGATGAAGAGGTAGCGGTAGAAAAATTCAAGAAGGCTGAAAAAGTTGCTGCCGAGACAGCACCATCAACTTTTGGTGATTTGTTGAAAGCGGCTGCAGAAGGTAATGATGGCGCTGAAAACGAATAGGTAGTAGCCGAAGCAAGGCGCTTGGAATGCAGCTAAAAGGTTGTCTTGCCGGATCACCGGCAAGACAACCTTTTTTTATACTCTCATGGGGACAGGCCCGATTGGCGGTCCTTGGTAATATCTTGATTATACGTTATTAGGTATGTTGAAAAAAGATTTAGTAGATAAGGTTAGCGGTGAACTTTCCATGCAAAAACAAGATGTCAGCCTGGCGGTTGATATCATGCTGGAAACAATGGCAACGGCTCTGGTGGATGAGAGACGTATCGAGTTACGTGGATTTGGTAGTTTTTCGGTGAGAGCGAGAAAGCCCCGTTTGACCAAGAATCCCCGTACAGGCAAAATTATGGAAATTCCTGATCGGAAGACCTTGCATTTTACCATGAGTAAATCCTTGAAAGAAGCACTCATCAGCGAAAAGGATTGACGTCGCCTTTGCCGACGCGGAGAATCTCAGGATAATCGCTTGTTAGATCGATTACAGAAGAGGGGTCGGGGTAGATTGGACCACCATCAACGACGAGTTCAATTCTTTTTCCTAGATATTGCTCGATGTCATATGGTTCAGCAAGCTTCGTCTCCTCCTCTTCAAGTTGGACACTGGTGTTGACGATCGGATTGCCCAAGGTTTCTATAAGAAGCTTACTGATCGGGTGACTTGAAACCCTTATACCAACGGTTTTTTGTTTTGTAGCCATGATCTTGGGAACCAGTTTTGTTCCAGGCAGGACGAAGGTATATGGTCCGGGAAGATTTTTTTTAAGTAGCCGATAGGCAGTGTTTGAGACATGAGCGTATCTGCTGATATCTGACAGGTCTGAGCACATGAAGGAAAAAGGCTTATGCTTAGGCCTTTTTTTTAATTGTACGAGTTGTTTGATAGCTTTCTGATTGAAAAGATCGCAGCCAATGCCGTAACCGGTATCGGTAGGATAACAAACTATGACACCGCTCTTAAGTGACTTAACAACCTTTTCAATAAGTCGTGGTTGAGGGTTTATCGGGTTGATTTCAAGCAACATGGTATAGATGTTTCCTTAGTTCGCGAATGGCGGACCATTCAATTTCTCTTCGTTGTAATGTTACGTTATAAAATCAGGCATCATAAAAAAAATGAGATTTTTTATAAAGATGCTTTACTATGATACTTTAAAAATAAAGCACAATGTGAAGTATGAAAGGTGGTCGTGTTGTCCTTTACTGGCCAAATCGTGCAGGAAATTCTATTTAAAGTACTAGAGCGAAAAACCGGCATCCTTTTATGCTTCACTCCCTGACAAGGAGGGGACATGTTACCAGATCACATAGAAACCGCACTTACATTTGATGACTTACTTCTCGTACCTTCAGCATCTGAGGTTCTTCCTAACGAAGTAAATCTTCAAACTCGGCTCACCGATACCATCTTTTTGAACACCCCTTTGGCAAGTTCGGCCATGGATACCGTTACTGAGCACCGGACTGCCATTGCCATGGCTAGAGAAGGTGGAATCGGTATAATCCACAAGAATATGACCATTGAACAGCAGGCGACTGAGGTCGAACGGGTGAAAAAGTCGGAATCAGGGATGATTATTGATCCGATTACCGTTACACAAAACCAGTCGGTGGCCGAAGTTCAGAAGATCATGAGTACCTATAAAATATCTGGACTGCCAGTACTGCACGAAGGAAAACTGGTGGGGATCGTTACTAACAGAGATCTGCGCTTTGTTTCTGATGACGGATTGAGGGTTTCTGATGTCATGACTTCTAAAAACCTGGTGACCGCCGAGGTTGGGATAGATTTAGAGCACTCAAAAGCATTGTTGCATGAACATCGGATCGAAAAGCTGCTGGTCGTCGACGATCAGGGTGGTTTAAAAGGTTTAATCACTATCAAAGATCTGGAAAAAATCAAAAAATATCCCCTGGCCGCTAAAGATAAATTCGGACGTCTTTTGGTCGGAGCTGCTCTCGGAGTCGGGGACAACATTGAAAGCCAGGCAGAAAGGCTTATAAAAGCTGGAGTGGACGTCGTGGTGGTCGATTCCGCTCATGGTCATTCAAAGGGTGTGCTGCAGGCTGTATCAAGAGTTAAGGCGGCATTCCCTGACCTTTCGGTTATAGCCGGAAATGTTGCAACAGGAGAGGGAGCGGAA
>Ga0209475_10003898_pt1 | contig 13290 bp, 10 predicted proteins | sample tdDd471_FD_187128 | JGI IMG/M metagenome (GOLD analysis project Ga0209475, IMG submission 187128) | Marine sediment microbial communities from the Atlantic coast under amendment with organic carbon and nitrate - tdDd47.1 (SPAdes)... | ecosystem: Environmental > Aquatic > Marine > Coastal >... | reverse complement strand
GGGTTTAACGAAATCATAAATTACAGTTTTGTCAGCGAACGATCCTGCGATCTCCTCGAACTCGCGCCCGATGATCCCAAAAGGCAGGTGGTGGGGATCTTAAATCCGCTGTCTGAAGATCAATCGGTGATGCGAACGTCTCTTGTCCCCGGTCTTCTTGAGACAATGAAGTACAATTTGTCGGTGCAAAACAAAAATCTGAAGCTGTTTGAGATTGGCAAGGTCTTTATTGACACGGGCCAGGAAGATACGCAGCCGAATGAATTTGAAATGATTTCAGGACTCTGGACTGGAACAGCCATCGATCTGACCTGGTTTTCCAAGGCGATTGATTCTGATTTTTATGACTTAAAAGGCGTGGTTGAACAACTGCTATGGAAACTGGGGGTTGTGAATACCATCTTCATACGAATGCCGCCGGCATCCTGTTTTTATACAAAACCCGGCGCTACGGCTCAGATTCTCGTTAAAAACGAGCCCATGGGGCTTGTGGGAGAATTGCACCCTAAAGTACTTGCCAATTACGACTTGAAACAAACAGCGTTTATTTTTGAGCTTGACCTCGACAGGCTCATTCAGTTACTATCTGATGAGAAATTCGCCCATCCCATCCCAAAATATCCGGCAACATCGAGGGATATTACCCTTATTATTAATAAGGACGTTGAGACATACAAGATTATTCGATACGTTAAAATGCTGGACGAGGAATTGGTGGAAACCATAAGCCTTTTCGATGTTTTTGAAGGGGCCCCGATTCCTGAAGAAAGAAAAAGTGTTTCATTGAGAATAACTTACAGGTCTTTAGATGAAACTTTGGAAGATGTCCGGATAAATCATATTCACAAAAGCATGACCCAGCTCCTGGTGGAAAAGTTTGATGCCACCCTGCCGGCCGAATAATCTTTGTTAAGGCATTTAACCCTAGACGCGCGAAAACTGATTTGTTTTCTGACCGTTTGCAAAACCGGCAACTTCAAGATGCAGAACAACACATCTTATCAAAAAGAATTGCCAGACAAACTGTACTTCAAAGTCGGGGAAGTCAGTGCCCTCGTAGGTGTTCCTGCCTATGTCCTACGATTTTGGGAGTCTGAGTTCAAAAAAATTAAACCCAAACGGACGCCTTCGGGACAGAGATTGTACCGGAAAAGAGATGTCGAGCTGATTTTGAAGATCAAACATCTCCTGTATGAAAAAAAATTTACGATTCAGGGCGCAAAACAACACTTGAAAACAGCACCCGCTGAGGAAAAAATAAAACCATCCGTCAACACCCTCGAGGAAATCCGCCTGGAACTGAAAAAAATCCGCGATCTTTTAACTTAATCTCTATCAATTCTAATTTGTTAGAAAAACGCAAAAATTTATTATTGAAAAATATTGACAATGCATATTTTTTGTAATAATTTACTTTCGCTAGTTAGCGGGCATAACTCAGTGGTAGAGTACAAGCTTCCCAAGCTTGGAGTCGCGAGTTCAAATCTCGTTGCCCGCTCCATTAAAGGTCGCCTTTTTATTATAGAGGTTAGAGGCCCTTGAAACATGTTCAATTTTGTTCAAGACCTCGGTTGTTGAGTGTAGATTTTGACTATGTACGTATGGTTTGGATTTAATTTTTTTCTCATGGGTAATTAAATGAACAGGTAAAGTTTTCTATCCACCATAAGATCTACCTGAATGAGAAGAAACGGGCGACAGCCCGTTTTTGTTTTTTTTTAGGAGCGAAAGTTAAAAGGCCATTGAACGGTCAAGGGAAAAAGATAAGAAAGACGGGACAGAAAATCAAGGGCAAGCGCCAGGAGCATAACCATCGGTCTTTGACCGATGAGAAGAAAATTGTCGCCCGGGTAAATGATTTGCTCGAACCGTTGTTCTCAGCCGAGGGCATGGAGTTGATTTGCGTTGAGTATCAGCGTGAGGCGGGGGGCAGGACACTCCGTCTTTTCATCGACAGGCCCGGCGGGGTAACCCTTGATGATTGCGCATATATCAGTCGTCAATCGAACGATGTGCTGGATGTATATTTAGAACATACAGGGCCATATCGTTTGGAAGTTTCGTCGCCCGGGACGAATCGACCGCTGGCGAAAAAAACTGATTTTGAAAAATTCAAAGGGAATCGCGTGCAAGTCCGAACCGGTCGCCCCATTGACGGTAAAAATAGATTCAAAGGTGTATTGTTGGGCATTTCGGAAGATCGGGTAAATTTATCGATCCATGATAAAACCGTAGCGATTCCCCACGAGGAAATTATAATGGCCCGGCTAATTGACAAAGGGATACCATAAATTTATACGCCGCCGACAATGAACCCGTCAAACGTCTTTTGCCAGGGATATTGAGCACCAAAATGTGCACAGCGCGCAAAACAGACGATTTGTCAAACTGTTATGTGTGGGTGGAATAAATAATATTGGAGAAAATGAATGTTTATCTCGGATATCAAACGTGTCGTCGAACAGGTGAGTCGAGACAAGGGGATTGATCGTGACATACTCATCAAGGCCCTTGAAGAGGCACTTGGATCTGCCGCAAGAAAAAAATTCGGAAGCAAGATCGATGTTGAAGTTCAATACAATGAATCGACCGGTGAAATCGAGGTCTTCCAGTTCAAGGATGTTGCTGAGGTTGTGACAGAACCCGACCTTGAAATCACCCTTGAAGAGGGACGCAAGTTGGATCCGGAATGTGAAATCGGCGACAGTCTCGGATCAAAAATGGACACCGCCACCTTTGGTCGTATTGCCGCACAGTCTGCCAAGCAGGTCATCATACAAAAAATGAAAGATGCGGAACGGGATGCGGTCTACGCCAGTTTTATCGACCGAAAGGGTGAAATTATAAACGGAATTGTCCAGCGTTTCGACCGGGGTGATATTATTGCCAATCTGGGTCAAACAGAAGGCATCCTTCCGAATCGGGAACAAATCCCCAAGGAATCCTACAGACGGGGGGATCGAATCCGGGCGCTCATCATGGATGTACTTCATGACACCCGGGGCCCGCAGATTATTCTTTCGAGAACGCATCCTGAATTTCTGATTTCGCTTTTTAAAACAGAAGTGCCCGAGATTAATGAAGGGATCGTTACCATTATGAGTGCGGCCCGGGAACCTGGAATCCGGGCAAAATTTTCGGTGACTTCAAACGATTCTGATATAGACCCGGTCGGCGCCTGTGTCGGCATGAAAGGCAGCCGTGTTCAGAACGTGGTTCAGGAGCTCAGGGGTGAAAAAATAGATATTATACCCTGGCATATCGATCCTGCAAAATTTGTGTGCAAGGCGCTTTCACCCGCCGAAATATCCAGAGTGATTATCGATGAGGAACATAATTCCATGGAGGTCATTGTTCCGGATGAATTCCTTTCAATCGCCATCGGGAAAAAAGGACAAAACGTCCGGCTGGCTTCGAAACTGACGAAATGGCATCTTGATGTCATCAGTGAAACACGATACAGCAATGCGATGCAAGACGGATATGACTCTCTTGTATCGCTACCGAACATTGGAATTAGTTTGGCGGACGCACTGTATGAAAAGGGCTTTTTTTCTGCAGAGGAACTCGGCAAGGCTTCTGTGGAAGATCTAACCCAAATTAGAGATATTACCGAAGAAGACGCCATCCAACTTATTGAAACTGCGAAAGCCCATATGTTGAGGATGGATGACGTCGATGAAACATCCAAGGAGGATTTAGCCAACGAGGAAGACAATGATCATGAAACTTCAGAGGGTTCGGATGGGCCTAACGCCGCTGAAGAAGAATCGATTAATGACGAAAATATATCCGGACAAGTCTTACCGTCGGATGATGAGGGATCAGATCCCATCGATCAGAAAGAATAACGCTCTTGCTAAAGCATACAAAAGCTGCAAATAAAAAGAATTCGATTAAGGGGAAAAACCTCGTTCGAGGATTTCCTCTTAATTCTAACCAATAGGGGGGATGGATGGCAAAGATCAGAGCCTATGAACTTGCCAGGGATCTTAACATGACCAATAAAGTGCTGCTCGAAAAGTTACGGAATATGGACATTCAGGTAAAAAGCCATATGAGTTCTCTGGATGACGAGACAGTGGCTAAGATCAAAAAAAATATTCTTGGGATATCGGCCAAGGAGATAGAAGAAACGCGCATAAAGCCGACAATTATCCGGAGACGTAAAAAACGCGTCCAAAAAGTGCCTATTCGTGTAGAAGCGGATGCAACACCGGATTCTCTGCCCGAAGAAAAAGAAATTGCGGATCAACCCACTGAAATGGCGCCTAAGATGAAAGCGCTCTCAGAACAAAAACCACTGAAAAAAGTGGATGTTTCTGAAGACAATATTACACCTACCGCCCTTGCAAAAAAGGAAGGGAAACCCGAAAAACCGGTTGAACCGAAACTTAAAAAACCAGGTGTCGTCAAGCCGTTAAAACCGAAGAAACGACCTAAAAAATTCCCAAAAGAGACGCCGGCAAAAATTATAAAACTCCCTGTAACGCCGCCGCCTGAACAAAAAGCACCTGAGATCAAAAAAACCCGGGTTTCTAGACTTAAAACGAAAGTGACAGACACACCTGAAAAATTAAAGGGCAAGCCTGGAACCAGAACACCCGTTACAGATGTGCCTGGAAAAGACAAAAAAAAGAAGGTGAAACTGGAACGACCGGATGGAGAAGGCCCTCGGGATAGAAAGTTTTTCAAAAAGAAGATCTCCTTCCGTAAAAAAGAGGTTGTCGAAGGGGCGGATCTATACACCCGAGCGCATCGAACCCGCAAAGGCCGGAAGATGGCCAAGGGAAAAGGAACGGCAACCAGGCAAAAACCGTTGATAACCATACCCAAAGCCATTAAACGCCGGGTAAAAATAGATGACACCATCGCCCTGTCTGATCTGGCAAAACGCATGGGGATAAAAGCCAGTGAAATGATTAAAAAACTTATGGATCTGGGGGTTATGGCAACGGTGAATCAAATCATTGACTTTGATACCGCTGTCCTTGTTGCGGCAGAATTCGATTATGAACTGGAAAGAGCCACTTTTGAAGAGGACCTGGTGTTAAAGATTGAAAAGGATGACCCCGAAAAACTCATAAGCATACCGCCGGTGGTTACCATAATGGGACATGTGGATCATGGTAAGACATCGCTTCTCGATGTGATCCGAAAAACCAAAGTCACCGAAAATGAAGCCGGAGGGATTACACAACATATTGGAGCCTATCATGTCGTAACCGACAAAGGGCAGATAGTCTTTCTGGATACGCCGGGGCATGAAGCGTTTACTGAAATGCGATCCCGCGGCGCCAAGATTACGGATCTGGTGATTCTTGTTGTTGCCGCCGACGACGGCGTCATGCCCCAGACCGTGGAAGCGATTAACCACGCCAAAGTCGCGGGAGTGCCGATCATTGTGGCCATCAATAAAATTGACAAACCGGACGCCAATCCCGAGCGTGTCCTGCGTGAACTTGCCGATGTAGGACTTGTGCCGGAAGATTGGGGGGGCGATACCATCTTTGTCCAGGTTTCTGCCAAGGAGAATCGGGGGATCGACGATCTGCTTGAAATGGTGCTCCTCCAGGCTGAAATCTTGGAACTTAAAGCCGACCCGGACCGCCTGGCCCAGGGCCACGTGGTTGAATCCAAGCTGGATGCGGGCAGAGGCCCTGTTGCCACTGTCCTGGTGAAACAAGGGACCGTTAAGCTCCACGACTCTGTGGTTTGTGGGATACACTACGGTAAAGTCCGTGCCCTGCTGAACGACAGAGGGAAACAGGTGACGTCTGCCGGTCCGTCAATGCCGGTGGAAATCATCGGTCTTTCCGGTGTTCCCAACGCCGGAGATGAACTGATTGCCCTGGCAGACGAGAAAGATGCAAAGCAGGTGAGTGCCCATCGAGTTCAGAAGCAGCGATCAAAAGAACTGGCCAAATCCAGCAGATTAAGCCTGGAAAAACTTTATGAACAGATGCAGGAAAATGAAGTCAAAGCCCTGAACCTCATCATAAAGGCCGACGTTCACGGTTCCATCGAGGCCATTACCGATGCATTGACAAAACTTTCCAACGAGGAAGTCCGAATCAATGTGATCCACTCAGCCACCGGCGCCCTGAATGAATCGGATATTTCACTTGCCACGGTTTCCGATGCCATCATTATCGGTTTCAACGTCCGTCCGAGTTCAAAAATCCAGACGCTGGCCAGTGAAGAAAATGTTGACATACGATTTTATAACATCATTTACAATGTCATCAAAGACATCAAGAACGCCATCGTCGGCATGATGGCGTCTACCTTTGAAGAAAGGACCCTGGGCAGAGCTGAAGTGCGGGAAGTATTCCACATCCCCAAAATCGGAACCATCGCAGGCTGCTATGTAACCGATGGCAAAATTGAGCGGGGACAGCTCGCGCGCATCCTGAGAGATTGGGTGGTTTCTTATGAAGGCAAGGTTTCTTCCCTTCGGCATTTCAAAGACGACGCCAAAGAAGTACAAAGCGGCTATGAATGCGGAATCGGAATTAAAAATTACAATGATATCAAAATTGGCGATGTCATCGAATGCTACTACTTGGAAGAGATTAGGCCTGAACTCGAATAGCGTCCCATGGGCATAGGGCCCTGCTCCGCAGCTAACTTTGGATAGATGCCGCTATAGAGCTTGTTTATAAATTTTGTGATTTTTGGCTTCGGTGGCTCCGGATTGGACGTAATGAACAATCCAGAAAAAGTGTCAAACGTTTCCGATGACAGTGAGCGTATTATGGTAGCAGGCTTAGGGATCATCACATTTAGACTGCATGACTGCCGCTCTTTAAAAGGTAAGCGCAAGGTTGTAAAATCGATTATCGGTCAATTGCGCAATCATTTTAATGTTTCGGTGGCAGAAGTTGGATCAAACGATATCCACCAAAGGGCTGTAATAGGATTTGCCATGGTGGGAAATAATCGAGGGGTCATCAACTCGAAAATAGACAAAATTTTCAATCTGGTGGATGATCTGAATCTGGCGGAGGTCATCGACAGTGAAATGGAAATTATCAATTTATGAAACCATTTGCACGATCTGACAGAGTTTGCGGTCAAATACATAAAGTACTGTCTGATGTCTTGCTCAAAAGAATTAAAGATCCTCGTCTTGAATCCGCGACCATTACAGACGTAAAGATGTCACGAGATTTAAGGATTGCTCGGATCTACTTCACGACAACCGGCAATAAAAAAAATGCCGAAGAAGCGGTTGAAGGATTTAAAAGCGCCATTGGATATGTAAAGCGTACGCTGGCCGGTCAGCTGGGATTACGTTATATGCCGGAGCTTAGATTTTTTTACGATGAATCCTTTGATTACGGATCACATATCGATAAAATTCTGAAGGACGTCAAAGCGGATAATGGATTTAATCATACGTCACGTAAAGAAAAGTAGCCATATTTTAGTTGCGACTCACATGAACCCTGACGGCGATGCCATCGGATCTCTCATGGCCATGGGGCTTTCTCTGAACGCACTGAATAAAAAAACGACGTTATACTGTGAAAGCCCCATACCGGCTGTGTACCGTTTTCTTCCGGAAGTTCATCGTGTCGAACATCACATAAACAGCCCTGACTACGACCTGGCCGTTATCCTTGATTGCGGAAACCTGCAACGGATCGGAACGGCTGTTTCCGCGGTCAGTGGGATACCGGTCATTGCCAACATCGATCACCATATCACAAACACCGGTTTTGGCCATCTTCAACTCATCGACACATCTGCATGTGCCACGGCGGAAATCATATACAAACTGATAAAACAGATGGACATCCCCATCGATAGAGCAATTGCCACTTCAATATATACCGGCATTCTTGCGGATACCGGTTCATTTCGGTTTTCGAATACAAACAGAACGGCGTTTGCAATCAGCCAAGAAATGGTGGAATTGGGCGTCGATCCGTACGACATCGCCCAGCATGTATACGGAGCATATTCACTGAGTCGCATAAAGCTTTTGAATCTAGCCCTTGACTCCATTGAAATTTCAAAAAACGGAAAACTGTCGATCATGACACTGACCCAGGAGATGTTTGACGAAACTCATACGCAGCCTGAAGACGTGGACGGTCTTATTAATTATGCAAAACGCATAAAGGATGTTAAAGTCGCAGCACTCATACAGGAGAACCGGACCGGTATAGAAAAATCAAAAAATTCCAATCGGTTTCATGTCAGCCTCCGTTCCGATGGAACCATCGATGTTGCGGTTATCGCATCTTCGTTCGGCGGGGGCGGCCATTCCACTGCTGCCGGGTTTAGCATTGAATCGACACTTCCCGATATTAAATCACAAATTATACGTTTGGCGGATGAAATTTGATTTAAAACCCGAGCAAACGATTTGGGAAGGTTTTTTAATTGTACCGTCGCTTCGCGTTGCTATAGGACGTTTCGTTTAAAACGGGGCTTAAAAAAAGGAAATTTTTATATCATTAAATTAAAAGGCACGCGGGTTTTCGCCCGTTTTTCTCACGGGATTGGGCTGGAGATATGCACCGAGAATTAAGCGGGGTTTTTGTTGTTGATAAACCTGCAGATATGAGCTCCGCTAAAGTTGTGGCCCGTGTCAAGAAGTTGCTCGGCGCAAGAAAAGCAGGACACACCGGTACACTCGACCCTTTTGCGACCGGTGTTCTGGTGTGTTGTATCAACCGTGCCACAAAGCTTTCCGGTTTTTTTCTGCACGGCAAAAAAAAATACGAGGCTGTTCTTCGCCTCGGCATTGAAACAGATACACAGGATTCCACCGGAAATATCACGGCCACGTGTGATGATATTAATTTTTCCGAAAAAGCAATACGGTCGGCATTTGAGCGGTTTGAGGGAACCATAGAGCAATTTCCACCGGTTTATTCGGCCCTAAAATTTAAAGGGATTCCGCTCTATAAGCTTGCCCGCAGCAACAGGCCTGTACAGAAACCGGCAAGACGTGTTTCTATACTATACATTAAAATACTTGAAATTAAGGTGCCGCTCATACGTTTCGAAGTCGCCTGCTCGGCTGGAACATACATTAGAACACTCGGTGCAGACATCGGCACATTTCTTGGGTGCGGGGGCCACCTTAAAGAATTAAAGCGGATCGAAAGCAGCGGATTTACTCTATCGGAGGCGGCAACATTACAAGAACTCGAGGATCTGGCCGTATCCGGGAAATCATTCGACCGGATAATACGGATGTCAAACGCGCTGAGGGGCATGCCGGCACATATTGCCGACACGGTTTTAGAAAAAAAAATAATGCACGGCAACATCCTGACAAAAGATGATTTAAGGCATGAAGCCATAGATATTCCGGAAAGTTTTATCAAGATCCTCGATACAAACAATGACCTTATTGCCGTACTGAAATATACGAAAGACAAGAATAGATACAAATATTGCTGCGTATTCAACGCCCAATGAGCGAAAACAACATTAAAAAAACCATAACCATAAAAGAGGAGGCAAAATAAATTGGTTTTGACATCTAAAGAGAAAAAGGATTTGATTGAGCAGTTCAAACTGCACGAAGATGATACCGGCTCCCCCGAAGTACAGGTCGGGCTGCTGACGCATCGGATTTCTTACCTTACAGAGCACTTAAAGGTTCACAAAAAAGATCATCACTCCCGGAGGGGGCTCTTGATTCTCGTCGGCAGAAGGCGCAGGCTCTTAAACTACGTAAAAAATAAAGATGTAAAACGATACCGTACCATCATCGAGAACCTGGGGATAAGAAGATAAATCATATTATATACCGGAATATCTCAACAGCAGTCGATAAATGTTTCAGGTTGGCAGATTCCTGTATTTTCAATCAAGCACAAGATAGTATCAAAGAACTTTACCTTTATAACGGCACAAGTTCAATTAACCCTGCCATCGGCAATCGAAGGAACGAAAATTTTTCGTGAAGAATTTTACGATGCCTTGAAAATGAACACGTAGAACTCATGAGAAATCCGTGCTAAAAATTTGTAGTCTTTTCCCGCGGAAAGAAAAGGCTCAGATTTCTGTACGGTCATAGATTTGAAGCTGTTTGGCTTTTAGGAGACATTTATGGAAACTTTATTTAAAGCAGAAATCGGAGGCAAAACTCTGAGCATCGAGACCGGCAAACTTGCCAAACAGGCTTCGGGTTCGATTGTGGTTCGATATGGAGACACCATGGTACTTGTGGCTGCCGTATCTTCTTACGAAGAACGCCCGATGAGTTTTTTACCCCTTACCGTCGAATATCAGGAAAAGGGTTATGCGGCGGGCCGCATTCCCGGGAATTATTTCAGGCGTGAAATCGGCAGACCCAGTGAAAAAGAGACCCTGACCGCCCGTCTCATCGACCGACCCATCCGGCCGCTCTTCCCCAAAGCGTATCGCAGTGAAACTCAAATTATTGCAACGGTACTGTCCATGGACAAGGAAAACGATCCCGACATTCTGGCAATGATCGGCGCGTCTGCCGCACTTGAAATATCAGACATTCCGTTTGCAGGACCGATTGCATGTGTACGTGTCGGTCGGATAGACGGTCAACTGATCGTCAACCCCACCGTCGACCAATACGAAAATTCTGACATCAACATCATCGTTGCCGGGTCAAAAAGCGGTGTCGTTATGGTAGAAGGCGGTGGTAATATTGTGAATGAGTCAGACATGCTGGAAGCCATCTTTTTCGGCCACCAAGCGATGCAGCCGATTATAGATATGCAGGTGAAACTCAAGGAAACCCACGGGGTGCCGAAACGGCCCTTTACACCGCCTGAAAAAGATTCAGAACTTGTCAAAATAGTTGAGGAAAAAGGATCTTCGAGGATATATGAAGCCCTGACGACATCCGGTAAAGTTAAACGCGTTGCTGCGCTTCGCGCCGCCAAATCGGATATATTCGAAAAGTTGGGAGAAGCGTACGCGGATCGGAGGGACCAAGTAAATGACATATTAAACGACCTCCTGAAAAAATTTAGCAGGAACATAGTCCTTGAAGAAAGACGCCGTATCGATAACAGAAAATTCGATGAAATAAGACCCATTGACTGTGAAATCGGCATATTAAACAGGCCCCACGGCAGTGCCCTCTTTACGCGGGGAGAAACCCAGGTGCTCAGCGTGCTGACCCTTGGATCGGGTCGGGACGAGCAGCGGGTGGAAACCTTAATCGGAGAAGAACTCAGGCCTTTTATGCTCCATTACAATTTTCCGCCATTTTCGGTTGGAGAAGTGAGGCGCATTGGGGGACCGAGCCGGAGAGATATCGGTCATGGCGGACTGTCCACTCGGGCCATAGAAAAAGTTCTGCCGGACAAGGAAGATTTCGATTATACCATCCGCCTTGTCTCGGAGGTTTTGGAATCCAACGGTTCTTCATCCATGGGTACCGTATGTTCGGGCATCATGGCGCTCATGGACGGCGGTGTTCCCATCAAGGCGCCGGTATCCGGCATTGCAATGGGACTCGTAAAGGAAGGAGACGATATCGTTATCCTGTCTGATATTCTTGGAGATGAAGATCACTCGGGTGATATGGATTTTAAAGTTGCCGGCACAAGCGAAGGCATAACTGCGCTCCAGATGGATATCAAAATCCTTGAACTCACCAGAGATATCATGGAAAAAGCCCTTGAACAGGCCCGTGTCGGCCGGCTTTTTATCCTTGAAAAAATGATAGAAGCCATTGATGTACCTCGTGAAGAAATTTCTCAGTATGCGCCTAAAATAATTACCATCAAGATTAATCCCGATAAGATTCGCGAAATCATCGGACCGGGTGGTAAAATCATTAGAGCCATTCAAACTGAAACCAATACAAAAGTTGAAATAGATGATTTGGGCCTGGTCAAAATTGCCGCTTTATCCCAAGAAGAAGGAGACGCCGCTTTAAAGATGATCAATGAAATTATAATTGAGCCTGAAGTTGGGAAGATTTACGACGGCACCGTTGTAAAAATTATGGACTTTGGGGCCTTTGTCCAGATACTCCCCAACGTTGACGGTCTTGTACATATCTCACAACTTGCCGCGCAGCGCGTAAACAAGGTGACGGATATTGTTAAGGAGGGAGACCAAATTAAAGTCAAGGTTCTCGAGATCAGCAGAGATGGAAAAATCCGGCTGAGCTACAAAGCCGCTCTGGAAGAAGAAAAACAGGCCAAATAAAATGCGTCGTGAAATTCATAAAACCACCCTCAATAACGGCATCAAAATTGTATCCCAAAATATGCCGCATTTTCATTCGGTATCCATGGGCGTATGGGTGAATGTCGGTGCCCGTGAAGAATCGCCTGAAGAAAGCGGCCTTTCCCATTTTATCGAACATATGATTTTTAAAGGGACCCAACGAAGAACCGCCTATCAGATTGCCAAAGCGTTTGATTCCATCGGAGGTCAGACCAACGCTTTTACCAGTGCTGAAAATACCTGCTACCATGCAAAAGTCATGGACACGCATCTGGACATCATGGTCGACATCCTTTCAGATATCTTTTTAAACTCTGTGTTCAATGAAAAAGAGGTCGAAAATGAGCGAGCGGTCATTCTTCAGGAAATCGGAATGATGGAAGACAGCCCGGATGACTATATTCACTTTCTTTCCGGAATTAATTTCTGGGGTAAAAATTCTTTGGGCCGCTCGGTTCTCGGCAATCGTGAAAACATAAGAAATTTTGATTCAGATGCCCTTAAAGGGTTTTTCAGCCGCTTCTATCAGCCTGAACGTATTATCATTTCAGCTGCAGGAAACCTGGAGCACAACCACTTGGTCGATATTGCCGGACCGGTTTTTGAATCGATTCGTCCAGGCAACGGTTTCCCCGATCGAATGACATCTGACGGACGCTGCCAGGTCGATGTTCACTACAAAGATCTGGAACAGGTTCATATCTGTTTGGGAACAAAAGGGATGTCCATAACCGATCCGAGAAAATATGAATATTCCCTTTTGAACACGATCCTGGGCGGCAACATGAGTTCCAGGCTGTTCCAAGAAATCCGGGAGAAAAGAGGATTTGCTTACGCTGTCTACTCTTTTATATCATCTTATGTCGATACCGGTATGTTCGGGGTCTATGCAGGCGTCCATCCTGACAATGCTTTTAAATCCGTTGAACTGATCCTCAAAGAAATATTTAAGATTAAAAAAGTGCGGATCGATCCGGACGAGCTGCGTTATGCAAAGGAATTCACAAAGGGCAACCTCATGCTTGCATCGGAAAGTAACGACAATCAGATGGTTCGAATGGCACAGAACGAGACGCACTACGGACGTTATATCCCTCT
>Ga0209475_10003897_pt1 | contig 13291 bp, 12 predicted proteins | sample tdDd471_FD_187128 | JGI IMG/M metagenome (GOLD analysis project Ga0209475, IMG submission 187128) | Marine sediment microbial communities from the Atlantic coast under amendment with organic carbon and nitrate - tdDd47.1 (SPAdes)... | ecosystem: Environmental > Aquatic > Marine > Coastal >... | reverse complement strand
AGGTCTATGATCGAATCGTCGCCGTCCGCGGTCCCTCGGTGGTGGCGCTGGTCACCGGCGAGGAGCGGATCGTACCGCCGCGCAGCCAGTATTGGGTCTGCACCGTGGAGGCGATGCCCGACGGGATGGGCGCCGATTTCCTCGCCGTGGACGAGATTCAGCTTTGTGCCGACCCGGAGCGCGGCCATGTCTTCACCGACCGGCTGCTGAGGGCGCGCGGCACGCTCGAGACGCTGTTCCTGGGTTCTGACACCATGCGCGGGCCGATCCGGGCGCTGGTGCCGGAGGTGGAGTTCCAGCGCCGCGAGCGGATGAGCCAACTGGTCTATTCAGGTTCTAAAAAGATAAGTCGCATGCCGCCGCGCAGCGCGATTGTCGGATTTTCGGTTGATAATGTCTATGCCATCGCGGAACTGATCCGGCGGCAAAAGGGCGGCGCGGCGGTGGTGATGGGGGCGCTGAGCCCGCGTACGCGCAACGCACAGGTGGCGCTGTACCAGAATGGCGAGGTCGATTACCTGGTCGCCACCGACGCCATCGGCATGGGGCTGAACCTCGATATTGACCATGTCGCCTTTTCCGCGCTGTCGAAATTCGACGGCCGCCGGATGCGGCCGTTGGCGCCCAACGAACTGGCGCAGATCGCCGGGCGGGCGGGGCGCGGCATGGCCAACGGCACCTTCGGGGTGACCGGCGATGCGCGGCCGCTGGACGATGGGGTGGCGCAGGCGATCATGGAGCATCGTTTCACCCCGCTGAAAAAGCTCAACTGGCGCAACGCGGCGCTGGAGTTCGGCTCGGTCGAGCGGCTGATCCGCGCGCTCGAGCAGGCGCCGGGGGACGAGGTTCTGGTCCGCGCGCGTGAGGCCGATGATCTGAGCGCGCTGAAGACGCTGAGCCAGGTGGCCGAGGTGGCCGCGCGGGCCAGTGACGGGCCAAGCGTCCGGCTGCTCTGGGATGTTTGCCGCATCCCGGATTTCCGCGGCATCAGCCACGCCGAACATGCCGGCCTGCTTGAGACCATTTTCGGCCATCTGCACCAACGCGGGGGGATCCCGGACGATTTCCTGGCACGCCAGATCCGGCGGATTGACCGCACCGACGGGGATATCGACACATTAAGTAAACGTTTGGCCTTTATCCGAACATGGACCTATGTCGCGCAGCGTCGCGGCTGGGTCGGTGACGAAAGCCATTGGCGCGGCGAAACCCGCGCTGTAGAAGACAGGGTGTCGGACGCGCTGCACGAGCGCCTGACGCAGAGATTTGTGGACCGGCGCACCAGCGTGCTGCTGCGCCGGCTCAAGCAGAAGGAGGCCCTTTTGGCCGAGGTAAACGACAAGGGTGATGTGACCGTCGAGGGCGAATTCGTCGGTCGGCTGGAAGGGTTCCGTTTCTCGCCGGACAAGGGCGCAGCCGCCGGTGCCGAGGAGAAGGCGGTCAAATCCGCGGCATTGCAGGCGCTCGCGCCGCATTTCCACCTGCGGGCGGACCGGTTCTACAATGCGCCGGATACCGAGATCGACTATACCGAACAGGGCGGTCTGATGTGGGGCGAGCATGCGGTGGGCAAGCTGGTGGCCGGCGCCGATCCGCTGAAGCCGCAGGCCGAGGTCTTTGTCGACGAGGCCGCCGGGCCGGATGTGGCGCAGAAGGTGCAGCGCAGGCTGCAGCACTTCATCGACCGCAAGATCGCGGCCCTGTTCGAGCCGCTGCTGAACCTGCAGCGCGACGAGACCCTTTCGGGACTGGCCAAGGGCTTTGCCTTTCGCATGGTCGAGTCGCTGGGCCTCTTGCCGCGCGCCAGCGTGGCGCAGGACGTCAAGGCGCTGGACCAGGAGGCGCGCGGCGCCTTGCGCAAGCATGGCATCCGGTTCGGTCAGTTCACCATCTTCATGCCGTTGCTGCTGAAACCGGCGCCGACCCGGCTGCGGCTGGTGCTCTGGACGCTGGCGAACGGGCTGCAGGAGTTTCCCGAGGCGCCGCCGCCGGGGCTGGTCACCGTGCCCACGGCCAAGGATGCGCCCGAGGGCTATGACATCATGTGCGGCTATCGCGCCGCCGGCGAACGCGCGATCCGCATCGACATGCTGGAACGGCTGGCCGACATGCTCCGTGCGCAGGACAGCCGCGGCGGCTTCGAGGCGACGCCCGACATGCTGTCGATCACCGGCATGACGCTGGAACAGTTCGCCGACCTGATGCAGGGGCTCGGATATCGCGCCGAAAAGGGCGAGCGGGCCAAGGTGAAGCCGGTCACACCGGTGGCCGAGACGGCCGCCGAATCCTCCCCGGCAGAACCGGCGGCACAGCCCGAGACGGCACCGGAGGCGACCGAGCCGGGCGAAGCGGCTCCGGCCGCCGAGGTCGAAGCCGTGGCCGACCCTGTGGCCGAGGCCCCCGCCGAGGAGGCCGCCGCCGAAGCCCCGGCGGAGATCCCCGCACCCGAAGCGCCTGAAACACCCGCAGAGCCCGGTGAAGAGGCCGCGGCGGACGCCGCCGAGACGCCCGCCGAGGCCAGCGACAAGGCCAGCGACGAGGCGCCCGAAATGGAGGTCTTCTATACCTTCGCCTGGGCGCGCAGCAACGCGGGACGTGGCAGGGCCGGCCACCAGGGCCATTCGGACAAGGGACGCAGCAACCAGGATCGCGGCAAGCCGCGGGACAAGGAGGGGTCCAGACCGCGCGGCAAGAAGCCCCAGGGCGGCAAGCCCAAGGGCGAACGCGGGCAGGGCGCCAAGAGTTTCAGCACCCGACCACCGAAAAAGGAAAAGCCGATCGACCCCGACAACCCCTTCGCCGCCGCGCTGATGGGGCTGAAGACCGACAAGTAGCCCGGGCATGACAGAGCCCGCCGCCAAGCTGCGCCTGGACAAGTGGTTGGTCCACGCGCGGTTCTGCAAGACCCGCAGCGTCGCTGCCGGACTGGTCACGGCGGGGCATGTTCGGGTCAACGGAGACCGGGCGCAGAAACCGGCGCAGACGGTGGCGCCCGGCGATGTGCTGACGCTGAGCCAGCCGCGCGTGGTGCGCGTTCTGCGCGTCGAGGCGCTGGGTCTGCGGCGCGGACCGGCCGATGAGGCGCGGACATTGTACACCGAATTGAGCGAGAGCCGGGACGAAACGCCGCCCAATCCGCGCTTTGAGGGAAAGGGGCGTCCGGGCAAGCGCGAGCGGCGGGCGCTTGATCTTTCCCGACTGCCGGGGACGGATTGACGCCTTGAAGAACTGCGCGCGCTGTTCTAGCTAGGGGCGGATACGCTCAGACGGGACCCTGCCATGACCTATGTTGTGACCGACAACTGCATTGCCTGCAAATACACCGACTGCGTCGAGGTCTGCCCGGTGGATTGCTTCTATGAGGGCGAGAACATGCTGGTCATCCACCCGGATGAATGCATCGACTGCGGCGTCTGCGAACCCGAATGCCCCGCCGACGCGATCCGCCCGGATACCGAGCCCGAAATGGAACCCTGGGTGGAGTTCAACCGCAAGTACTCGGAGATGTGGCCGGTGATCATCACCAAGAAGGACCAGCTGCCGGAAGCGGAAGATCGCGATGGCGAGACCGGCAAACTGGACAAGTACTTCTCGGAAACGCCCGGCGAGGGCGGCTGACTGATTCGAGCGTGAGCGCCGGGAAATCGCGTCAGGACGGCGCGGCAAGCCACTGAGAAATATAGGGTTCTCGGGCTGTATATACACGACCCCTTTCAAAAAGCGGCGTGATGTGCTATATATGTTCCTTACAGTTGATCGAAACGCCTGGGCGTCCCCATGCAGGAAACAAGCGGTGGGGTGAAGTAAACTTGTCGAAAATTCAGCATGACGGGGCATGGTGCGTGACCCGGTGCTGTTTTTTTGTCGCTTTACGGACCGGACGATAACAAGGAAGACCTGAATGACCAAGTCCAAGAAGCTCGAATTCCGCCCGAACGAATACGTCGTCTACCCTGCCCACGGGGTCGGACAGATCGTGTCGATCGAGGAACAGGAAGTGGCCGGCCTCAAGCTGGAGCTGTTCGTGATTTCTTTCGAAAAGGACAAGATGACTCTGCGGGTGCCCACCAACAAGGCGACCGAGGTCGGCATGCGCTCGCTCAGCTCGCCCGACGTGATCGACCAGGCGATGAAGACGCTGAAGGGCAAGGCCAAGGTCAAGCGGGCCATGTGGTCGCGCCGGGCCCAGGAGTACGAGCAAAAGATCAACTCGGGCGATCTGATCTCGATCGCCGAGGTGGTCCGCGACCTGCATCGCACCGATGACCAGCGCGAGCAGAGCTATTCCGAGCGGCAGCTTTACGAGGCCGCGCTGGAGCGTCTGACCCGCGAGGTTGCCGCCGTCTCCGGCGGGGACGAGATCCTCGCCGCCAAGCAGGTGGATGACGTTCTGATGTCTCGCGCGGCCTGACCCGCGGCCCTTTGATACCGATTGGCCGCGCTCGTAACGGGCGCGGTTTTTTCATTGCCGAACGGGCGTTTCCAGCCGTTTTCTCGCCCGCGTTGCCTTACGGTTTTCCCCCGCATCGCGCTTGGTTTCCCGCATGAGCCACGACACCGACCCGGCTGGAGACAGCCTGAAGACCCGCGTCAAGCGCCTGTACAAGGGGCAGGAGCCCCTTTCGGTGCGGTTCCGCTATGCGCTGATCGCTTTTGACGGGCTGAGCATCCTCTACTTCATCGTCACCGCGCCCTTTGCCTCGTCTCTGTCGGTGCATGTGGTCAACGCGGTGGTGGGCCTGATGATTCTGCTGGATTTCTGCGCCCGGCTCTGGATCGAGCGCAATCGCCTGCGGTTGCTGCGCCAGGTGCACACGCTGGCCGACCTGGTGGTGATCGTGGTGCTGGTGCTCGATCCCTTCCTGTCGCACAGCCTGGCGTTCCTGCGGATCCTGCGCGGGCTGCGGCTGATCCATTCCTATCACCTGCTGCGCGACCTGCGGCGCGACAGCGCGTTTTTCCGGGCGCGCGAGGATGCGGTGATCGCGGCGGTCAATCTGACCGTGTTCCTCTTTGCCACCTCGTCGCTGGCCTATGTCCTGTTCTTCGACACCCAGCCGGGGCTGGCGACCTATATCGACGCGATCTATTTCACCGTCGCCACGCTGACCACCACGGGGTTCGGCGACATCACCCTGCACAGCACGCCGGGCAAGCTGTTCTCGATCTTCGTGATGGTGTTCGGTGTGGCGCTGTTCTTGCAACTGGTGCGCGCCCTGTTCCAACCTCAAAAGGTGCGGTTCCGCTGTCCCGAATGTGGGTTGCTGCGCCACGATCCGGATGCGGTGCACTGCAAGCATTGCGGCCATATCCTGAAAATCCCGACGCCGGGGGCGGATTAGGCGCCGGAAACCCCGGCCAGCAGCGCCAGCAGTGCCGCGATCTCGGCGATTTGCTGTGCCGCGCCAAGGATGTCGCCGGTCTGACCGCCCAGCTGGGCCCGCGCCTGCATACCGACGCAGATGACGGCCAGCGCGGCGCAGAGCGCGGCCGCGAGGGCGGACCAGCCGGTGCAGACCAGCGCCAGCGCAACCGCCAGCGCCACGGCGCCCCGCACCGGGCCGGGCCCCGGTCGGCCCACACCATGCGACAGCCCGTCAGTTCGGGCGTGGGGCAGGGCGGCCATCAGCGCCGGCATCCCCGCGCGCGACAGCACCGCCGCCGCCAGCACCGCGCCCCAGGCCCCGGCCGCGATCAGCCCCGTCAGTGCGGCCCAGCGCAGCCCGGCCGAGAGGATCAGCGCCAGCACCCCGTAGCTGCCGATCCGGCTGTCGCGCATGATCTCCAGCCGCCGCTCTCGCGTCATACCGCCCCAGAGCCCGTCCGCACTGTCGGCGAGCCCGTCCTCGTGCATCGCACCGCTCAGCATCGCCTGCGTCACCAGCACCAGCCCGGCGGAGATCGTCGCCGGCAGCCCGGCGCCGATCGCCAGCGCGCCCAGCAGGCAGGCGGGGGCCGCCACCGCCAGCCCGGCCAGCGGCCAGGCCCAGGCCGACCGCGCCTGATCCGCGAGGGCGGCAGCGGGCAGATGCGGCAGCGGCAGCCGCGTCAGCAGGGCCAATGCGACGGCGATATCGTACACTCCGGCGGTCAGAATGTCGCTTTTGCGCATAATGCTTCTCTTTTGCGGGTTGTGACCGTCCCGGACCGGGTTAAACACCGGAGCCTGACTTGATGCAACGCAGGTGGCACATGCTTCCCGACTTTCATGACCTCGACCAGTTCCGCGCCATCCTGACCGGGGCGCCCGAACCCGATGCGGTGTCCCGCGCCGGTGCCGAGGCGCGCAACGGCCAGCTGACCAAACCCCCCGGCGCGCTGGGGCGGCTGGAGGATCTGGCCATCTGGTATGCCGCCTGGCGCGGCGATCCGTGCCCAAGGGTCGAGGCGCCACAGGTGATCGTCTTTGCCGGCAACCACGGGGTGACGGCACGAGGGGTGTCGGCCTTTCCGGCCGATGTGACCGCGCAGATGGTGGCGAATTTCCGGGCCGGCGGTGCGGCGATCAATCAGTTGGCCCGGGCGGCGGGCGCGCAGATGGACGTGATCGCGCTGGAGCTTGACCGCCCGACTGCCGATTTCACCCAAGGTCGGGCGATGAGCGAGGCTGAGCTTTGCACCGCCCTGCGCACCGGCTGGGCGGCGGTCGGCGAGGATGCCGATCTGCTGGTGGTTGGCGAGATGGGGATCGGCAATACCACCTCGGCCGCGGCACTGTGCCATGCGCTTTATGGCGGTGAGGCCGGTGACTGGACCGGGCGCGGCACCGGGCTCGATGATGCAGGAATGGCGCAAAAGGCGCAGGCCGTCGCGCAGGCTGTGGAGTTGCACAAGCCGCAGATCGGCGATGGGCTGGACGCGCTGGCACGGTTGGGCGGGCGCGAGATCGCGGCGATGGCGGGCGCCATCGCGGCGGCCCGTCTGCGGCGCATCCCCGTGCTGCTCGACGGGTTCATCTGCTGCGCTGCCGCCGCCTGCCTCAAGGCGGTAAACGCGCGCGCGCTCGATCATACGCTGGCCGGCCATCAGAGCGCGGAACAGGCCCACCCCGCGCTGCTGGCGCGCCTGGGCCTGGAGCCGCTGCTGTCGCTGGGCCTGCGCCTGGGCGAGGGCTCGGGGGCGGCGCTGGCGATCCCGGTGCTGCGCGGTGCGCTGGCCTGCCATTCCGGCATGGCCACCTTTGACGAGGCCGGCGTCAGCGCCGGCTGAGGCGGGCAACCCGGCCCCGGGCTCAGGCGGATTTCTTCTCTTCCTCCTGGGCCAGTTCCTGCAGCGCCGCCTCGAGTTCTTTTTCCAGTTCCGACGCCCGCTGGATATAGGCGGGATTCTCGCTGGCCGGGATGTCCGGATTCCAGACCTTGGCCAGTTCCCGCACCGTGTAGCGGTCATGGGAATAGAACATCTGTTCGGCGCGCGCGGCCTCGTACTCGCTGAGGCCGATGTTTTCCAGCACGTAGCGCCCGGCGCGCAGCGAGCTGTCGAACATCTCGCGCACGATGTCGTCGGCGCCGACACGGTAGAGCGCGAAAACGTGGTTGCGGTCATGCGCCCGGGCGACGATGTGCAGATCGGGCCGCTCCCGTCGGGCATAGCCGACCAGTTTGGTGGCGCTGGCGGGATCGTCCAGCGCCACGACCAGCACCCGCGCCTTGGCCAGCCCGGCCGCCTTGAGCAGTTCGGGCCGGGTGGGATCGCCCAGGAATCCCTTGACGCCGAACCGGCGCATCAGCTGGATCGTTTCCATGTCGTGATCGAGAACGATGGTCTTGATTCCGCTGGCGCGCACCAGCCGGTTGACGATCTGTCCGAACCGCCCGATCCCGGCGATGATGACGGGGCCTTGTTCGTCGATCTCGTCGGGCTTGTGCACCGGCGCCCTGTCCTTCATGCGCTTTGACAGCAGATCGTAGGCGATGAACAGCAAGGGCGTGATCAGCATGGTCAGCGCCACCACCAGAAGCAGCTTCTCGGAAAGCTCCTGCGGGATCACGTTCTGCTGGCTGGAAAAGGCCAGCAGGACGAAACCGAATTCGCCGGCCTGGGCCAGCCCCAGCGTGAACAGCCAGTGATCGCGCCCGCGCAGATTGAAGGCGCGGCCGACGAAGAACAGCACCGTCCCCTTGGCCAGGATCAGCAGCAGCGCCAGCCCGATCAGGTCCAGCGGATCGGCCAGGAAGGCGTGGTAGTTGATGCCGGCGCCGACGGTGATGAAAAAGAGGCCCAGCAGCAGCCCCTTGAACGGTTCAAGGTCGCTTTCCAGCTCGTGCCGGAACTCACTGTTGGCCAGCACCACCCCGGCCAGGAAGGCCCCCAGCGCCGGCGACAGCCCGACCAGCGTCATCAGGAAGGAGATGCCGACCACGATTCCCAGCGCCAGCGCGGTATACATCTCGCGCAGGTTGGCGGCGTGGATGTAGCGAAACACCGGCCGGGCCAGGTAGACGCCGGCGAGGATGATGAAGGCGACCGCGCCAAGGGTCACCAGCGTCACCGCCCAGCCCGGCAATCCCTCGACCAGCGACAGCCCGCCGTGCCCGGTGCCATGCCCGGCGGCTTCGGCGGCGCGCTGGATCGACCCGTCGCCGCCGAAATGCGCGCCCTGCGTCACCGCCAGCAGCGGCAGCAACGCCAGGATCGGGATGACCGCGATATCCTGCGTCAGCAGAACCGAGAACATCGAGCGCCCGCCGCCGGTTTGCATCAGGCCCTTTTCCGACAATGTCTGCAGCACGATCGCGGTCGAGGACAGCGACAGCGCCAGGCCGACGGCCAGGCCCACCTCCCATGTCTCGCCCGCCAGCACCGCGACGCCCATGATCGCGAGGGTGGAGAACAGGATCTGCAGCCCGCCCAGCCCGATCAGCCGGTGGCGCATGTCCCACAGCGCGCGGGGGTCCAGTTCCAGCCCGATCAGGAACAGCATCATCACCACGCCGAATTCGGCGAAATGCTGCAAATCCTGGGTTTCCGAGCCCACCAGCCCCAGCACCGGCCCGATCACAATTCCCGCCGCCAGATACCCCAGCACCGATCCCAGCCCCATGCGCGCGGCAAAGGGCACGGCGATCACCGCCGCGGCCAGGTAGACGGTGGCCTGGAACAGGAAGTTTTCCATGAATGCGGCTCCTTTCGGGGGTCAGGTGGGCAGCGGGGCGTCGGGTTTGAACTGATCCATGACGATCTGGCTTTGCACGCGTGCGACCGCAGGATGGGGCAGGATGACCTCGTGGAGCAAGGTGTTGAGGGCCGGAAGGTCGGCGCAATAGACCCGCAGCAGGTAATCGGCCTCTCCGGTCATCGTCCAGGCGCTGATGATCTCGGGCCGGGTGTGCACCAGCCGGGCAAACCCCTCGGCCTGCTCGGGGCCATGCGAATGCAAAAGCACCTGGACGAATCCCTGCACGTGCAGCCCCAGTTTCAGCGGGTCGAGGCGGGCGGAATAGCCCACGATATAGCCCTCCGCCTCCAGCCGCTGACGGCGGCGGCCGGCCTGGCTGGGCGACAGGTTGAGCATCTCGCCCAACTCCTGCGCGGTCAGGTGGGCGTTCTTTTGCAGCGCCGCCAGCAGGCGCGTATCGGTGTCATCGAGCATATGCGGCATTTCCTCGTTCATCTTCTAGATAATGCGCGTAACCCGCGCATCAACCGTCAATCGTGCGAAAGAAAGCGCAAATTCCGCAGGTCCCATGACGTATTTTAAGCATCGCAGAACATTGAGATGAAAAAGGAGACACTGCATGGGACCGTTCCCGCACAATGCCCCGAAATCGGTGATCAGCGCCGAGAACCCTGCCGGCACCGACGGGTTCGAGTTCGTCGAATTCGCGCATCCCGATCCGCAGGCGCTGCGCGATCTCTTCGGCCAGATGGGCTATGAGCTTGTGGGGCGTCACAAGACCAAGCCGGGGATCGAGCTGTGGCAGCAGGGGGACATTACGTACATTCTGAACGCTGAACCGGACACATTCGCCGCCCGTTTCGCCCGAGGCCACGGCCCCTGCGCCGCGTCGATGGGCTGGCGCGTGGTGGATGCGCAGCACGCGTTCGACCACGCGGTGAAGTTGGGCGCCGAACCCTATGAGGGGGACGACCGGACTCTGGACGTGCCGGCGATCAGGGGGATCGGCGGCAGCCTGATCTATTTCATCGACCAGTACCACGACACCTCGCCCTATAACCGCGCGTTCGAATGGCTCGAACAGTCCAAGCCCAAGGGCGTGGGATTCTATTACCTCGACCACCTGACCCACAATGTCTTCAAGGGCAACATGGACAAGTGGTTCAAGTTCTACGGCGATCTGTTCAATTTCCGCGAAATCCGTTTCTTCGACATCGAGGGGAAATTCACCGGCCTCTTCAGCCGCGCGCTGACGTCGCCTTGCGGACGCATCCGCATCCCGATCAACGAGGACCGCGGCGAGAAGGGCCAGATCGTGGCCTATCTGAACAGGTACGGCGGCGAGGGAATCCAGCACATCGCGGTGGGAAGCGAAGATATCTACAGCGCTACCGATGCCATCGCCGAAAACGGCATCCGGTTCATGCCGGCCCCGCCGGATGCCTATTACGATCTGAGCCACGACCGCGTGAAGGGCCATGCGGAGCCGGTCGACCGGATGAAGAAACACGGCATCCTGATCGACGGCGAGGGGGTTCTGGACGGCGGCGAGACCCGGATCCTGCTGCAGATCTTCTCGAAGACGGTGATCGGGCCGATCTTCTTCGAGTTCATCCAGCGCAAGGGCGATGACGGATTCGGCGAAGGCAACTTCAAAGCCTTGTTCGAGTCGATCGAGCGCGAGCAGATCGAAAGCGGCGAGCTGTCCGGGGCAGATGCGCCCGCCGCCGAATAGCTTGCCCCCGGCGCGCATCCGAGCAGGCGGGCCGGGGAACCGCTCAGGCCGAGGCGTTCAGCGCCGCGACGATGGGTGAAAAATCTGCCGCCGTCAGGCTGGCGCCGCCCACCAAGGCACCGTCCACGTTGGGCACGGCGAAAATCTCGGCGGCGTTGTCGCCCTTGACCGAGCCGCCGTAGAGCAGCCGGACCGAACGGCCGACACCGGCACCGAAGCGCGCCTCGAGCCGGGCGCGCAGGAAACCATGCACCTCGCCGATCTGCTCGGGCGAGGGCACCCGGCCGGTGCCGATGGCCCAGATCGGCTCGTAGGCGATCACCAGGTTCTCGCCGGTGGCCAGATCCGGCACCGATTCCGAGAGTTGCCCGCCGATGATGTCGAGCGTATTGGCCGCCTCGCGCTGGGCCAGGGTTTCACCAAGGCAGACGATGGCGGAGAGCCCGGCCTGCATCGCGGTGCGGGCCTTGGCGCGCACCGTCTCGCTGGTCTCGCCATGATCGGCGCGCCGTTCTGAATGGCCGAGAATGACATGGCGGGCGCCCGCGTCCAGCAGCATTTCGGCGCTCACGTCGCCGGTATGGGCGCCGGAGGTCTCGGCGTGGCAGTCCTGCCCTCCGATGGTCAGGGCGGTGCCCTGAGCGGCCTGCGCGGCGCGGTGGATCAGCGGCGCCGGTGGGCAGATCAGGATGTCGCATTCGGGGGCGGGGTGCGCGCGGGCCAGCGCCTGCAGTTCCGCCAGCGACGCGCCTGTGCCGTTCATCTTCCAGTTTCCCGCCGCGAGTTTGCGCCGCATGCCGTGTCCCCTGTCCCTGTTTCCGACATGTCGTACCATCGGGCGCAGAGGGTGACAATCGGACTGGGCGGCGCGGCGGGCCTAGTCTTCGACTGCGGCGGTGTCCGGGCTGTCCTTGAACTTGATGGATTCGCCGCAGCCGCAGGCCTCGGCCACGTTCGGGTTGTTGAACTTGAACCCGGCCTCCAACAGGCTGACCTCATAATCGATCTCGGTTCCGAACAGGAACATCTGCGCCATCGGCGCGATCATTATCCGCGCGCCGTCCTGCTCGACGACCTCGTCGTTGGGGTCGGCGGTCTCGACATATTCCATGGTGTATTCCATGCCCGCGCAGCCACCCTTCTTGACGCCGATGCGCAGGCCCGCGTGGCCGGCCTGGTCCATCAGCCTAGCGATCTGCGCCGCGGCGCGCGATGTCATCGTGACGGCTTGCTTGCCGGGAATGCCAAACATATGCGTCTCCTTCATCTTTAACCTAGTCGTGGCCACCGGCGCGCTCAAGGGGGCCGATCGGTTCGGGGCGGGGAAAAAGCGGGACCGCGCGGATGGGGCGGTCCCGCCTGGGTCAAGAGGTGCCGGGAGGACGGCAATGAAAAAAGGCCCCTCGTGTCCGGGTGCCAACCGCCGGGCAGCGGTTGCCGCAGCAGGAAAGTCCGGTAGTGCGGCATGCGCAGGCTGTCTGCGCTTTGTGACCGTCAGCCGAAGGTTGCGCGACGGATGCATGAAGCTTTTGTAACGCGCCACGCTTTTTTGTGGATATCCGCCGAAGCTACATGAAACCCAGTTCCAGCCGCGCCTCGTCGCTCATCATCTCCATGCCCCAAGGCGGTTCCCAGGTGAGCTCCACGTCCACCTGCTTGACGCCCGCCAGGGGTTCGATCGCATCGGCGACCCATCCGGGCATCTCGCCGGCCACCGGGCAGCCCGGTGCGGTGAGGGTCATCACGATGCGCACTTCGTTCTGATCGGTGATCTCGATCGTGTAGATCAGGCCCAACTCGTAGATATTGACCGGAATTTCCGGGTCATAGACCGTCCGGCAGGCCTCGACGATCGGCTCGTAGAGCGGATGATCGACGGACGAGGGCGCGATCAGCGGCGCGCCTTCCAGCGGTTCGGGTGCTTTGGTCATCGGAGCCTCGGTATCATTTCCTGAGCAATTATATAGGAAATGTGGGCCGGGCGTCCAGAGGCTGCGTTCAGGACAGGCGTTTTCGACGCGGAACCGGGCGCGGGCGCGCCTTTTGCTCGATTTCGTCGTAGAGCTTGCCGACCAGATCCTTGCCGGTGGCGCGCTCGATGCCCTCGAACCCGGGCGAGGAATTGACCTCCAGCACCTTGGGCCCGTCGTCGCTGCGCAACAGGTCGACACCGGCCATGTTCAGCCCGAAGGCGCGGGCGGCGCGCACCGCCATGTCGCGCTCGGGTTTGCTGATGCGGGTGACGCTGGCCTGGCCGCCCTGGTGCAGGTTGGAGCGGAAATCCCCCTCGGCGCCGGTGCGTTTCATCGCCGCCACCACCTTGCCGCCGATCACCAGGCAGCGCACGTCCTCGCCGGCGGCCTCCTTGACGAATTGCTGGACCAGGAAATTGGCGCGCAGCCCGCGAAAGGCCGAAATCACGGATTCGGCGGCCTTCT
>Ga0209475_10003885_pt1 | contig 13315 bp, 12 predicted proteins | sample tdDd471_FD_187128 | JGI IMG/M metagenome (GOLD analysis project Ga0209475, IMG submission 187128) | Marine sediment microbial communities from the Atlantic coast under amendment with organic carbon and nitrate - tdDd47.1 (SPAdes)... | ecosystem: Environmental > Aquatic > Marine > Coastal >... | reverse complement strand
CTGTAAAAGATGTGGATTAAAAAATTGTACTATGATTAGTTCTATGGAGGAACGAAATTGAGAGTAATTGTAAAATATTCTAAAGATAATGAAGCTATATACATTTCACATTTAGATGTCCAGCGCTCTATGCAAAGAACGTTGCGCCGTTCTGGTTTACCAATAAAATATACCATGGGCTTCCATCCACATGTTGCATTAACATTTGCTCAACCTTTATCTGTGGCAGTAGAATCTATGGGTGAATATATGGAATTTTCCTTAGTAGACTATGTTGCACCTGAAATAATAAAGGCAAAAATCAATTCAGTTATTGCACCAGGCTTTTATGCTGAAAGCTGTGGATATATTTCAAATGAATATAAATCGTTAATGTCTATGGTAGCTATGTGTGAGTGGATAGTTAATGTTGATAGTATTACACAGAAGGAACTGGAAACTGAAATAAAGAAAATACACGAATCAACTGAAGTATTCGTTGATAAACATACGAAAAAGGGTTATCGTACTATAGATATACGAGAAGGAATTATTGATATTTCTTCCATTGTTGACATTCCAAAAGCTATGCATATGAGATTGTCAAGTGGTGGCAAATTAAATGTTAGCCCTAAGTTGGTTCTCGCTGCCATGAATATAGAACCTAAGTATGCTAAAATAATTAGAAAAGATATATACTTTGAAAAGTCAGGAAAACACTATCCATTAATGAGTGTATGTAACAAGCCTAATTTTTAATTTTGATTAGATAATAGTATTGAATTGCAATATTAAATAAATTTTAAGGACACAAATATGAATTTAACAAAATCAGAGATTGTCCAAACAGAGATTAATCGTCAATTGATTGCATCGATTATCCCTGGGCAAGCACGTCTTGCTGTCTTGGAAAATGAAAAACTGGTTGAATATTATGTGGAGCGTCCAGGTAACGAACGCCCTGCAGGAAACATATATAAAGGCAAGGTAGTTAATGTGCTTCCTGGCATGGATGCTGCTTTTGTTGATATTGGGCTTGAAAAAAATGCTTTTTTATACGTTGGTGATATTGCCTTAGACAAAGAAAACTTTAAGTTTAAAAACTATGATAAAAGTGTGGATATTCCCGATATAGGAGATGTTTTAAAGCAAGGTGAAGACATCTTAGTACAAGTTGTTAAAGACCCTCTTGGAACTAAGGGTGCAAGAATTACAACTCATATCACTTTACCAGGACGCATGCTTGTTTTAATGCCAACAATGGATTATGTAGGTGTATCAAGACGTATAGAAAATGAAGTAGAACGTGAAAGATTAAAGTCCCTTGCTCAGGAAGTATGTCCTGATGGCATGGGTATAATTATACGTACAGTAGCTGAAGGCTGCGATGCGGATGAACTAAAGCAAGAAATTTTAGATCTTTCTAAGTTATGGGAAGATATTAATGATTATGCAAATATAAAAAATTCGCCTGCAATGATTCATAGAGATAATGATTTGTTATTACGCTCAATTAGAGACTTATGCGCAGATAATACTAGTGAATTCATTATAAATGAAAAAACAGAATATCAAAGAGTCGCCAAGATGGCAAAGACATTAGCCCCTCAATGGACTGGAAGTGTATCGTTTTATGATGGTGACATATTTACAGATATGGATATTGAAAAGATGGTTGATAAAACCTTCTCACGTCGTATTTGGTTAAAAAATGGTGCTTACTTAATAGTAGACCATACAGAAGCATTGACAGTGGTTGATGTAAATAGTGGAAAATATGTAGGCACTCATAATTTACAAGATACTATTATAAAAGTAAACAAGGAAGCAGCAATTGAAATTGCTAGACAGGTAAGACTTCGTGACATTGGTGGCATAATAATAATTGACTTTATTGATATGGCTGAAACTTCAAGTAAGGAAGAAGTTGTTGCTGTATTAGAGGAAGAGTTAAAGAAAGACAGAACTAGAACTAATGTTGTAGGAATGACAGGTCTAGGGCTCGTTGAAATGACCAGAAAAAAGATTCGTCAGCGTGTTGCTACAATGATGCATAAGACTTGCCCATATTGTCACGGTTCAGGAAGAGTGTTTAACGAGGAAACTATATCCCTAAAAATACTACGCGAGTATCTTAATATGCAAAGGTATTCACTAAACAACAAGTATATACTCAAAGTACATACAGATGTGGCAGATTATTTAGAACATGAACATCTACTTCCTGATAATGTGGAAATATATCGTTCAAGAAGTTCTCACGTAGAATATTACAAGCTTAGCGCTTGCTAATGAATAATTGTTTAATACAGGAGGTAATTACATGAAAAAAGAACAAGGAAGCATTGAAATACATTCAGAGAATATCTTCCCTATTATTAAAAAATGGTTATACAGCGACAAAGATATCTTTGTAAGGGAATTGGTCAGTAATGGATGTGACGCTATAACTAAACTAAGAAAATTAATTTCCTTAAGAGAAGTTGACTTAGAGGAAGATGATTTTAAAATAAATGTTTACTGCGATAAAGAAAACCATACACTGACTTTTGAAGATAACGGCATAGGCATGACAGCAGATGAGGTTAAGAAATATATTAACCAAGTTGCTTTTTCAAGTGCAGAAGAATTTATGGAAAAGTTTAAAGACGCAGGAGATGATGCAATAATAGGTCACTTTGGTTTAGGATTTTATTCGTCATTTATGGTAGCTAAAAAAGTTGAGATTAATACTTTATCATACCAAAATGAAGCTAAAGCGGTAAAATGGACTTGTGAAGGCGACACTGATTATTCAATGGAAGATAGCGACAGAGCAGTCAGAGGGACATCTATTACTATACATTTAGATGATGATAGCAATGAATACATGAGTAAGTATGCTGTAAGTGCGGTGTTGCGCAAATACTGTTCATTCCTTCCTTATCCTATCTTTATTGAGCAAGTTGGAGAAGAGAAAAAGGAAGACGAGGAAGATAAAGAACCTGAATCAATTAATGATACAAACCCAATATGGTTAAGAACACCAAGTGATATTACGGATGAAGAATATAAAGCATTTTATCACAAAGTATTCACAGACTATAATGATCCGATTTTTTGGATACATTTAAATGTTGATTATCCATTTACACTAAAAGGAATTCTATACTTCCCAAAATTGTCGCATCAATTTGAAAGCGTAGAAGGTCAAATAAAACTTTATAATAATCAAGTGTTTGTTGCAGATAATATAAAGGAGATTATACCTGAATTTTTATTAATGCTTAAAGGTGTATTGGATTGTCCTGATTTACCATTAAACGTTGGCAGATCATTTTTACAAAACGATAAGGAAGTACAAAAGATACCTACACATATTGTTAAGAAGGTCGCTACCAAACTAAAGTCACTGGCTAAAAACGAACGTGATAATTACGAAACATACTGGACTGATATACATCCGTTTGTAAAGTATGGTTGCATAAGAGATGAAAACTTTGCTAAGCAAGCTGAAGAGTATGTGTTAGTTAAGAACCAAGATGATGAGTATGTGCAGTTGCCAGAGTTCTTACCTCAAGTTGAGGAAGGTAAGGAGCAAAAGGTATACTATAGCACAAATGTGGAACGCCAAAAGGCTCAGATAGAGTTGTTCAAAGAGGCTAATTTAACAGTTGGCATATTTGACACAATGATTGATCCTCACTTTATTCAACATTTGGAGATGAAGAACCAAGGTCTACGTTTTGTTAGAATAGACAGCGAAACTCCAGATGAGTTAAAAGACGAGGTTACATTACAGGATACTGATAAGGAAGCATTAACAAAAGCTTTCAAGCGAGCAACGGATAAAGAGAACTTGAATGTTGAATTCGAGGCATTAAAGTCTGAAAGCTCAATAGCTACTTTGAAGTTGGATGAGAATATGCAACGTATGCAGCAAAGCAATATGTATGGCATGGGTAATATGGACTTTATAAAAGATCAGGCTAAGCTTGTTTTGAATACTAGCAGCAAGGTTGTTGAAAAGATTCTTGAAAAAGAGAAGCAAGATGAAAACCAAGATGAAATCTGCTTGCAGATATATGATTTGGCGAGATTGACATCTGGTTTGCTAGAACCTAAGGAATTGAGTAGTTTTATCGAGCGATCTCAAAAACTGATTGAAAAACTGGTGGATAACGATGAATAACGAATTTCATACGCAAAGCATTGGTGAGGTGATGGAAGGGTTAAGCACCCAGACCATGGGCCTAAGCCAAGACGAAGCTGCCAAGCGATTGGAAGAAAATGGAGCTAACGTGTTGCCGGAGGGTGACAAGAAGACAGTATTTGGAATATTTTTACAACAGTTTAAGAATGTAATGATATGGGTACTGATTGCGGCGGCTACTATATCTTTGATATTGAATGAGCCTACAGATGCGATTATCATATTTATTGTTGTGCTTTTAAACTCTGTGATGGGTACAATACAGGAAGCTCGTGCGGAGGCGGCATTGGAAAGCCTAAAGTCATTAGCGGCTCCTCATTCCACTGTTGTGCGTGATGGAAAAGCTAAGTCCATTGATTCATCTGAATTGGTTGTAGGTGACATGGTGATACTTGAAGCTGGCATGAGCGTAGGTGCTGATTTGCGTGTGACTGAAAGTGCTACATTATCTGCTGTGGAGAGTGCATTAACTGGTGAGTCTGAAGCTGTTATAAAAATAACTGAGGCTATAGATGATGAGCACGCTGTAGTAGGCGACAAAAAGAACATGGCGTTTATGGGAACGTCTATATCTTATGGTCGTGGTGCAGGTGTTGTAATAGGTACTGGTCTAGACACTGAAATGGGAAAAATAGCAACTAAACTTGCAACAACCGAAAAGGAAGAAACACCACTTCAAAAGCAGATAAATGAAATATCTAAGGTAATAAGCATAGGCGTAATAGCTATTGCTGTAGTGATATTCGTTATCGGTATGATAACAGGCAGAGAAGCATTTGATATGTTCTTCATAGCTGTATCATTGGCTGTTGCTGCAATTCCAGAAGGATTGGCAACAGTTGTGACAATAGTACTTGCTATGGGCATGAAGCGTATGTCCAATCGTGGTGCTATAATAAGAAAACTGCCTGCAGTTGAAACCCTTGGATCAACAAACATAATATGTTCAGATAAAACTGGTACACTTACCATGAACAGAATGACTGTTGAGTATGTATATGCTAATTTGACAAAAGAGGATGATGCATCGAAGCATACACCAGAACTAGTAGAACTAGTAAAATGTATGGCAGAGTGTAACGACTCTAATTTAGATGAAAAAGGCAAGCCATTAGGTGACCCTACAGAAACTGCATTGATGGACTATGCACTACATAGCGGACTGTATACAGAAGAAACATTGCGTTCTAGAACAAGACACGACGAGATACCTTTTGATTCAAATAGAAAGCTATCCTCTGTACTTGTAGGCGAAGGCGACTATACAATGTATACAAAGGGTGCACCAGATGTATTGATTGACAGATGTACTCATATATTACTAAATAATGAAGTAGTTAAATTAGATGATAGTGCTAAAAAGCAGATATTAGATACTAATATGGATATGGCAAACAATGCTTTGCGTGTATTAGGATTTGCTAAAAAGGTGGAGGATGACAAACACATAGCGGATAAAGAAAATGCTGAAAATGATATGATTTTCTTAGGTCTGTGTGCTGAAATGGATCCACCAAGAAAAGAAGCTAAAGATGCTGTAACAAAGTGTCTGAAAGCTGGTATTCGCCCTATAATGATTACAGGTGACCATAAGATAACAGCATCTGCAATAGCAAGCAAGCTTGGAATATTAGATGAAAGCAAAAGAGCCATTGAAGGACGTGAGATAGAGCGATTATCAGATGATGAACTTGATAATCTGGTAGATGATGTATGCGTATATGCTCGTGTATCACCTGAACACAAAGTACGTATAGTTGATTCATGGCAACGCAAAGGCATGATAGTTGCAATGACTGGTGACGGCGTAAATGACGCTCCTGCAATAAAGAGTGCTGACATAGGTGTTGGTATGGGCATAACTGGTACTGACGTATCTAAAGCCGCTTCTGACATGGTACTGACAGATGATAACTTTGCTACAATAGTTGCTGCTGTAGAAGAAGGCAGAAAGATATTTACAAATATCAAAAAGGCTGTAAAATTCCTACTGTCATCTAACATGGGTGAAGTAATAGCATTGTTTATAGCTACAATGATGGGCTGGCTACTATTTAGACCAGTACACATTTTGTGGATTAACTTAGTTACAGATACATTCCCTGCATTAGCATTGGGTGTAGAGCCTGCAGAAGGCGACGTAATGAACCAACCACCGAGAGACAGCAGAAAGCCATTCTTTAATAAAGCTATGTGGTTTGAAATAATTACTCACGGTATAATAGAAGGTGGCATTGCATTAGGCGTCTATATATACGCTCTAAACGCATTTACACCAATAATAGCTACAACTATGGCGTTTGTAACATTAGGGCTTACACAGCTATTCCACGCACTAGGGGGCAGGTTTGATGAAAAGTCTTTCTTCTCATCACCATTTTCTAACAAGTCAATGATACTTGCATTCTTTGTATCTGGAATACTGCAAGTAATGGTAGTGGTAGTAGAACCTATACGTACAGCATTTTCATTGGAAATGTTAAATGGCAAACAATGGCTGATAGCGATAGTTGCATCTGTTGCGATGTTGATTTATATGGAAATTGAGAAGACTATAAAAAGAGCTAGAAATAAAGTAAGTGAATAAGAAATAGTTTTGATAGTTATTGAGCCATCTGCACGAGCGGGTGGCTTTTTAATTGATGATATTACAACGCTTTCAAAAATCAAATAACATCTCATAAGTATTGCATACATATTTTATACATTTGTAAATTCATCTACTATAATACCTATTATTATACATATATAGCTAATTATAGACATATGTTTTTGATTATGATAAACTATTAAGTACTAATAATACTTAAGGAGATAATTATGACTTTTCAAACTTTTCAAGATACAGCTCTAGTGTGTTTAAATGGACATGTTGTTAATAATTCAAGCAAAACTTCCCCAGAGAACAACACAAAATTCTGTGAAAAATGTGGAGAAGAAAACATAGCTGAGTGCCCTCACTGCAAAGAAATTATTAGAGGTGAAATTCACTATGAAGGGGTTGCAAATTTTGACTGCACAATTGTAAACCCCCCTTTATATTGCCATAATTGTGGTCAGCCCTACCCATGGACTATTAGAAAATTTGAGGCTTTAAACGAAGCTATAGCGGAAGCTCAACTAGATGACGCCGATAAAAAAGATTTTTCTGAAAGTATCAAAAATGTTACATCTGATAATCCCAAAACAAAGTTATCTGTTATGAAAATAAATAAAATAGGAGCAAAAATTAGTGGTAGTCTTTGGAATGATCTGATTTGTCCTATATTAGTTGAAATAGCATCTGAGACAGCAAAAAAGGCTATGGGACTATAAAAATAATAATATGATATAGATTGGAAATTTTACTATGATGCAAACTATGCAAGTACAAAGTGGTAATGTAGTTGATTTCTTAAGGCAATTATTTGAGTTGCAGATGGAAAGCAAATATTTTTTTAGAGGATATAGTGATATAAAACAACTTAACCCAACACTTGTCAGAAATTATGACCGATTAAAGATATGGGATAAATATGGTGACGATATGGGTATGAGGAAGTATGAAATCTTTTTGTTAACTCAATATGCAAGATATTCAGTACAGTATCTTCCACATTTTCATAATTCATTAGACTGGGTTGCTAGTGCACAGCATTTTGGTTTACCTACAAGATTATTAGACTGGTCACAAGACCCATTTGTAGCCTTATATTTCTCTTGCTTTTTTAATAAAGAACCACAAGATAGCCATTACTATTTAATAGTAGCAGATAGAACCAAGAACCTGTATTGTGAAAACATACCAAACTTTTATCCAGACTCATCTTATACTGCAACAACAAATGTTGAAATTCTAAATTCCTATAAGGTATTGGTTGACTCAATTTTAAGTGCAACGCACGGTGTCTTTTCATACACCTATAGAGATGAGCCAAGAAAAAATTTCTGTAAATGGTATCAAGACAATTTATTAGAAGAAGTAAAACAAAAAGAATATAAATTGTTTTTCTGCACTATCAATGATAGTAATCCTAGGATAATAGCACAAAAGGGACTATTTCAATTACCTAGAAGATTTGTTAACAGTAAAAACGAAGATTGCATTGCTGATGATATTTTCAATTCATCAAAAACTTTGTACAAAATCGAATGTAATTGTCGCGATGAAATTATTAACTATCTTGATAGTATAAATATTACAACCCCAAGATTATTTCCAGATTTACAAAATATATGTAATTACATTAGCAATATAGACACCTTTCCTAACCTTTAACGATTACTTTCTATTATTAATTCATTATTAAACTCAAAAAAGCAGAAATGTGCAATAAAATAATTTAGGGATTTTAAAGGGATAAAATCCCTTTAACAGGGTTTGGGACAGAGTCCCATGAAGCTCCCTTTCCAGTAACTTCAACCGACTTTCAGCTAGCGTAAAAATATCGTCCATAAAGCGTTTGTGGCGTAAGCCACCCTAAAAGAGCTATGGACGATTTTGGTTTTTAGCTCCGCAGAGCTAAAATCGCATCTAGAAGTCTAGATTTCTTTTGTTTCGTTTTCTTCATCATGGAAGAAAATGAAAGGATTAAAAGATTCTGAAGATATAAAAAATCTGCAATCATTTTTGATTATATTACACTTAGATGATATACTATATTAACTAAAAATAATATATATAGGAAAGTAGATTATATGAGAAAAGCTAGCAAAATATTAGGCATTATAGGTGGTGTAATTGCGATTATAATAGCATTATATTTTTTAGTGCAAGTAACAGTATTTCGTCCAACTACAGCTTACTTTATAGATAGATGCATTCCTGTAAACGAGACAGAAATACCGGCCGTACTAAATGTATTATTAGGTGTTAGTGTATTAGTTTTAATTGTTGGAATACTAGGCATAGTTGGCGGAGTACTAGTAGAGAAGAATAGAATACTTGCAGGTGGACTATTATTATTTTGTTGTATTATTTCGTTTATGACATTTATGGCAATCATCACTTGCCCTTTGTTTTTATTAGCAAGCACTTTTGCGATTAATGAGGGTAGAGGTCTTATTCAACAACTATAATAAATGAAAATCTAAATCAATAAATAATTAATAAATGAAAATTTTACAAATATAATTCTCAAATTTCAGGGAAAAATAAATGTATACTAGGTGAATAAAAACCTAACAATGAAACAATAATTAAATAAATAAGCATTTCAAGCCAATAAAATCCCCATATACTTGAATTTCCCTTGACAATTACAGGCGTAAAGGATATGATTGATTTGCTTAACATAACATAACTATAATTAAAGATTTAAAGTATACTTATAAAAATACTGTCTATAATATTAGGATTATTTAATATGTTTTAAGAAAAATTATTGGAGGACATTAAATTTGAACGGTACAGTAAAATGGTTTAACGATGAAAAAGGATTCGGATTCATAAGCGGTGAAGACGGACAAGATGTGTTTGCACATTTTTCACAAATTCAAGCTGAAGGAAGAAAGTCACTTGTGGAAGGTCAAAAAGTAACTTTTGATGTTGAACGCAATGATCGCGGCCCAAGCGCAACAAACATTAGGATTCTTTAAAATAAAAAAGAATACGTAAACAAAAGGGACTATCTTGTGATAGTCCCTTTAATTTTATATTAATTAAAATTTAATTTTCCATTATATAGTACAAATATAAAAAATCCTTCAGGGAAAAATAAATGTAGTAAAAAATATTTAAACAAGGAGCTACACTATGAAAAAGCACAATCCTGATAACAGAATAGATAATGTTGAAAATATACAAAGAAATATAACCTACACAATACAAAACATGCGAAAAGCTGATGAGCTGATTGCAAAAACTTCTGATGAAAAACTAAAAGCCGAGCTTGAAAAGAAGAACGATAGAAGACGTGAAGCACTTGAAGGCATGCGTAATGAGATAAAAGACGAAGCTGCATACAAAATACAAGGACGCGAAGAGTACGACGAGGAGCATAATAAGCTAATATGAAGTTTATGGTTAACTTCTCCTCATTTTAGGCAGTGAATTATAGAATCCCTCTAGTAATATTAGAGGGATTTTTTGCATTTATAATATTTTTAAGTTTCCAGTACTATTAATGGGACCATCATTTCCTTTTCTGTCATTCCTGCATGGAGCGCTTTGAAGATTTTATCTGCTCCATTATCATTCCAGATGGCTATGTCGCCAACTGCAACTGCTATGATATCGCCTAAGAAATCGTATGATTTAGGATGTGGTTTGCCTGGGCCTAAGAATTCTTTTTTTATAAACTCATCTTTTGTAAAGAGGATGTATTGATCGCCAAATTCTTTTTTGAATAGCTCTACGAACTTATCTATCATGCCATCTTTTATATAGAATGAGTTACATCGTGGCTCTAGTCCAACTGGGTGGCGAAGGCAATCGTTTATTTCTGGGTAGTGGTTTATTACCTTTACTGTGCTGTCTAGAAGACCATGGTCTGCTGTGACAATGATTAAAGTGTCTTCAACATCTTGAGTGAACTTTTCAACTCTTTTTTGTATATCTACTACAGCTTCTTTAACGCTATAGTCATAGCATCCATTTACGTGCATAAGATGGTCTGGCTCACCCCAGTAGGTGTAGATGAATCTTTTTTCATCGTCGTTGCAAAGGGTTTTTGTTTTGCTAAAGAGTCCATCTAAATCATCTATTTGTATCATGCCAAACCTTGAAACGCTGCAGGCTTTTGTTCCATTGCCTTGCTCGTTAATAAGCTGGAATATCTCTTTATATGGCATATATTTTCTGGCAACATCATATTCAGCGACAGGTACACCATCGCATTTTACACCATCGTCGTTCATGAAGATGTTAACTAGTTTATCTAATTCCTTAAAGTAGCAACTCCAACCTAGCCAGCCATGCTCTATTGGAGAGAGCGCTGTTCGCATAGAAGTGGTGGCTGCTGTTGTAGTGCACAAAAATACTGAGTGCATATCCTGTTTTTTATTTGCATGGAAGATGGAATCTTTCGTGGGTAGATTATCTTGAATGCAGTCTATACCCATACCGTCAAATAGCATGACGATTACATTTTTGTAATCTTTTTTTAAGTATTCATCTAAAACGGGAGATGTTTTATGCTTTGGTACAACTCCGCAATATTTTAGTATGGAGTTTGGTATTTCTAAGATGGAATTATTATAATCTGGATAAACAATTTCATTTTTCATATATATACTTCCCTATAATGTGATTGTTGAATTATAACATAAAATTCATATGGTGTGAGTAAAATTATTGTAATTTAACAGTATATATTTTATCATAATGTATTAATACTGTGTAATACTTAAACAAAACAATTAACTACTATTTATCAGAACTATAGATATTTTCTTATTATTTGAATAATATCTTCTCCATATTTAAGTGCCTTTGATTCTGCAAATCCTTGTACAGTTAACAATTGCTCCCTAGTTATAGGCATCTTGCTTATTAAATCCTTTAGTTGATTGTTGTTGTAAATAAAATAAGGCTTGATATCTTCTTTACGACTTTTAAATAACCTGTATGCTCTAAGTTCCTTGTATATATTAGTATTTTCAATGGGTATTGATATTGATTTAATATCAGCTTCTTGCTTACTTAAATCATTTACTATATTATCTGTGTTTCCAACACTTTTATATTTTTCATATTTAGTGGTATAATCCCTTTCTACTTCTTTATGAAAGTTCAGAAATATCTGTGCCCACTTAAGCGTTCTACTTTCAGAGAACTCTATTTCTTTTGATTTTGCATCTATTTGCTTTATGTGTTGCACCAATTGATCTGAACGTATAACTTTCTGTTTTATTTCTTTCTTTGCATATTTTGCATTAAGGACAGTTTTAGGATTAGCCAATACCACAATTGGCATATGAGCCTCTTCAAAATACTTACCAGCCATAAGCTTCACTAAAATGTTTTTGCTATTATCTATTCTGATTTTTTTAAGAAGTTCTAAATGACGTTGGTTTTGTGTAATTGGTGAGTATATACCCTCTTTTTTCTTTCTGCCACCAAACTCCATTGTTCTTATAAACTCACCTCTATTATTTATTTCTATATCACCATAGAGGTTCTTACACTCTACTATAAAACATAATTTCTTAGTAAATACTAGATAATCTATTTGTGCACTTAAGTCACCAGCCTGTAGATAAACATCGTGTAGAATGTACATATACATATGGCTATTTTTAAGCTCATATTCTATATTTCGTTCACCCACAATACCACATTCTATGTTCTTTATCTCTTGTCTTATTTTTAATTTGCCTTCTTCATTAAGATGTGGCTCTAAATCAAGAAGTGCCTCTAATTGCCTTTGAGCTGTATTGCTTTTTTTAAGAAAAACTGGTTCCTTACTACCTGTAAATAACCCCATAATGTTACTCCCCCTAGTTAAATTTACAAGCTGTATTATACCATGTTTTTCTTATATTTGTAATTTTTTATGATTTTCACAGAACATTACTAGTGTTAACTTTTATAAAATATTATAAAGACCTATTTTATAATAAATAGGTCTTCACATAATTTTTGGTTATAATTACTTACATACTCTAAGAATCATATCATAAGTTAGTTGTTTGCACTCATCTTCAGAATAATGCTTCTCCTCTTTAAGTATATCTTTAAAGTGAATGTATTTAATCATAAGCATTATGGATTGTGCAACTACATTAACCGAGTATCTGTTAACATAGCTTACTTTGTTCTGAACCTCTCCTGCTTTTAGCACCTTTTCTACTATGTCTAGGTACCTAAGCCTTGAATTCCTTACAACTTCAATAGTTCCAGGCAAAGTATTAGAGTTAAACACATTTATATAGTCTGATCCTCCTTGTGGGTTAAAGAAATTCATGTATTCATTAATCAAATCTATATGAATATCTATAAACTCCATAACTAAATCTTTAAAGTTTTTATTATTATCTACTTCATACTTTTCAAATGGCTTCAGCCATGTATCAAAAAAGTATTTTGCAGCTTCCACAATTACATCATCCTTCGATGTAAAGTGTAGATATATGGAGCCTTTGCCTATGCCAGCGCGGTCGGCAATATCTGATACTTTAATATCCTTTATATTCTTGCCTCCCTTAAAAAGCTCAAGACTGCGG
>Ga0209475_10003882_pt1 | contig 13332 bp, 12 predicted proteins | sample tdDd471_FD_187128 | JGI IMG/M metagenome (GOLD analysis project Ga0209475, IMG submission 187128) | Marine sediment microbial communities from the Atlantic coast under amendment with organic carbon and nitrate - tdDd47.1 (SPAdes)... | ecosystem: Environmental > Aquatic > Marine > Coastal >... | reverse complement strand
CGTCGTGGCGCTCGCGCAATTGGCGCTCCGGTTTGCCCATGGTTTTGTTGACCATCTGCCCCCGTTGAACCGCCTCCCGCGCGCCGATCTCCTCGGCCCAGCGCATGACGTTTTTGTAGGACTTGGTGTCCAAAAATTCAGCCGCTTCGTAAACGATGTTCAAGGCCAATTGCCCGTACCAGGGCCAAATGGCGATGTCGGCGATAGTGTAGTCTTCGCCGCTGATAAACCGGTTGTCGGCCAACTGCCGGTCGAGCACATCGAGCTGGCGTTTGACCTCCATGGTGAAGCGGTCGATGCAGTATTCGATTTTGACCGGCGCATACTTATAAAAATGCCCGAACCCGCCGCCGAGATAGGGCGAAGCCCCCATCTGCCAAAACAGCCAGGACAGGCATTCGGTTCGTTGCCTCGGATCGGTGGGCAGGAAAGCCCCAAACTTCTCGGCCAAATAGAGCAAAATCGAGCCGGACTCGAACACCCGGGTCGGCGGCGTGGTGCTGTGATCCATCAGCGCCGGAATCTTGGAGTTGGGATTGATCTCGACGAACCCGCTGCCGAACTGTTCGCCTTCGCCGATCCTGATCAGCCAGGCATCGTACTCGGCTCCTTTATGGCCGGCCGCCAGCAACTCCTCAAGCATCACCGTCGCCTTCACCCCGTTGGGCGTCGCCAGCGAATAGAGCTGCAACGGGTGCTTGCCGACCGGAAGCTCTTTCTCATGGGTCGCCCCGGCAATCGGGCGGTTGATGTTGGCGAACTGCCCCCCGCTTTCCTTATCCCATTTCCAAACCTTCGGCGGCTCGTAAGACGACTCGGTGGTCATGTGCAATGAACTCCTTCGGACAATGGAAAAAATACGAGCGGGACCAACCCCACGGAATATGTAGGAACCATGCCATCAGGAGGCAAGCCAGGGCAAGGGCTGGGGAAACCATTCATTTCCGTCATGCGCGGGCTTGCCCCGCGTATCCACGACTTTACTGCGGCTCCATCTAAAGTCATGGGTACCCGCATTCGCGGGCACGACGGTCGTTTCAATTCCTCACCCCCTCAGCAACTCCTCAGCAATAATAATCTTCCTCACCTCGTTGGTGCCCGCGCCGATTTCGGCGAGCTTGGCGGCGCGGTAGAGGCGGTTGACTTCGCTCTCCCACATGAAGCCGGTGCCGCCGTGGATTTGGACGGCGTCGTCGATGATTTTCTTGGCTCCTTCGGCGCAGAACAGGATGGCCGCCGCCGAGAGCTTGTGGATTTCGCCGCGCCCGCCGCCGCCTTGCTCCATGTCGTTGCAGGCCGCCGCCACCCGGTAGGCGTAGGCGCGCATGGCTTCGAGCGTCATGTACATCTCGGCCAGCTTGGCCTGGATCATCTGAAAAGCGGCGATGGGTTTGCCGAACTGTTGACGGGTCTTGGCGTAATCCACAGCCAGTTCTAAGGCCCGCTCCGCCATGCCGACCGAACTGACCGCATAGATGGTGCGCTCCAGATCGAGGCCGGACATCACCACGGCGACGCCCTTGTTTTCCTCGCCGACCCGGTTTTCCACCGGCACCCGGCAGTCATCGAACACCAGCTCGCCGGTCGGGCTGCCGCGATAGCCCATCTTGATCAGCTTTTGAGCCACCGAAAAACCGGGGAAGTCCTTCTCGACGATGAAGGCCGAAATGCCTTTGGGGCCAAGCTCCGGCGCGGTCTTGGCGTAGACCAGCAACACATCGGCTACGGGTCCGTTGGTGATGAAAATCTTCGAGCCGTTCAGCACGTAATGATCGCCGTCGCGCTTGGCGGTGGTCTTCATGGAACCGAGCGCGTCCGACCCCGCGCCCGGCTCGGTCAGCCCCAACGCGCCGGTCAGCGAACCGTCGCACAAACCGGGGAGATATTTGCGGCGCATTTCCTCGCTGGCGTTGCGCAGGATGTTGTTGACGCAAAGATTGTCGTGCGCGCCGTAGCTCAATCCCACCGCCGGGTTCCATTTGCTGACCGATTGGAGGATCAGCGCGCTGGCGAAATAGTCCATACCCGCCCCGCCGTATTCCTCGGGCACGGTGACGCCCATATAGCCGACCTCGGCCATCTTCTTGAACACGTCCTCCGGCCACCACTCCTCGTCGTCCATCTTCTGCTGCAACGGATAAAGCTGTTCGCGGGCGAAGCGGTCGGAAGCGTCCAGAACCTCGCGGTATTCGGGCGTCAGTTCGTAGGTGGGGAGCGCCCCTAAAGCACCTTCGGTCATTGTGTCTTTCTCCTATCTAGAACGTCATGCCCGCGCATGCGGGTATCCACGACTTTTCCCACTTCCCACGCTTCGTCATTCAAGTCGTGGGCACCCGCGTTCGCGGGCGCGACGGTATATTTTGTTGGAGCTTCATTGTCTAAAATCTCATAACTCCACCCGGCCGGCGCTCTATCGGCGCGTTCAGGCTGGCGGAAATGGAAATGCCCAGCGCGTTGCGGGTATCGACCGGATCTATGATCCCGTCGTCCCACAACTCGGACGTGGCGTAGTAAGCGCTGCTCTGGCGGCTGTATTCCTCGTAGATCGGCGTCTGGATGGCGGCGATTTCTTCCGGGCTCAACTGCTTGCCCTGCTTGGCGAGTTGAGCGACCTTCAGCATGGTCAGCGTCTTGGCCGCCTGCTCGGCCCCCATCACCGAGATTTGCGAGTTGGGCCAGGTGAACAGGAAGCGCGGGTCCCAGGCGCGCCCGGCCATGCCGTAGTTGCCCGCCCCAAACGAGCCGTTGACCAGCACGGTGAATTTGGGCACGTCGACGCCCGCCTGGACCATGATCATCTTGGCCCCGTCCTTGGTGATGCCGTCGCGCTCGTAGTCCTTGCCGATCATGAAACCGGTGATGTTCTGGAGGAAAACCAGCGGCACCCGGTCGCGGTCGCACAGCTGCATGAAGTGGGCGGCCTTCTTGGCGCTATCGTTGAACAGCACGCCGTTGTTGCCGAGGATGCCGACCTTGTAGCCCCAGATGCGGGCATAGCCGCAGACCAGCGTGGTGCCGTAGGCCGGTTGGTATTCATGGAAGCGCGAGCCGTCGACCATGCGGGCGATGACCTCGCGCATGTCGAACTGCTTCTTGATGTCGTCGGGAATGATCCCGTAAAGCTCTTTCGGGTCGTAGAACGGGTCTTCCGGCTCCTCCCAGTCGATCACCGACTTTTCCGCTTTGGGAAACAGCGCGACGATCTCGCGGGCCTGACGAATACCGTCGGCCTCGCTCTCGGCAGGGTAATCCGCCGTGCCGCTGATTTGGGTATGAACGTCGCAGCCGCCCAATTCGTCGGCGGTGACGTCTTCGCCGGTCGCCGCCTTAACCAGTGGCGGGCCGCCCAAGAAGATACCGCCGGTGCCGCGCACGATCACCGCGTAATCGGACAGCGCCGGAATATAGGCCCCGCCCGCCGTGCCGTGACCCAAGACGACGGCGACCTGCGGCACACCCATTTTGGAAAGCATCGCCTGATTGCGGAACACCCGCCCGCCGTCGTACTTGTCGGGAAAAATCTCCGACTGCATGGGCAAAAAGGCCCCGGCGCTGTCGGTCAGGTGGACCACCGGCAAACGGTTTTCGATGGCGATATCGAGGGCGCGGACCGACTTGGCGACCGAGAGCGGATAAAGCGCGCCGCCTTTGACCGAACTGTCCGACGCCATAACCAGAACCTCGCGGCCCGAGACGATGCCGATGCCGTTGACCATGGCCGCACCCGGCACCTCGCCACCGTAGGCCTGATTGGCGGCCAATGAAGACAACTCGAGGAACGGCGTACCCGGATCGAGCAGCAGGTCCAGACGGTCGCGGACGAACAGCTTGTTCTGCTTGGCCAGCCGGTCCAGATCGCGTTGCGGCCGTTCGAAGCGCGACGCCCGTTGCTTTTCGTGGAACTCGGAAAGCACCTGCGCGTTGTGGGCGGCGTAGTCTTTAAACGTCTTGCCCTTGGTGTCGATGTGGGAGCGGATGCGTTCCATCAAGCGTCCTCCCCTTTCAAGCCGACCAGCGGCGCGCCCCGGTCGAACTCGTCGCCGGGTGCAAGATGCACCGCCTCGACCTCGCCGTCCCGCCAGGCGGTGATCTGGGTTTGCAATTTCATCGACTCGATGGTCATCAACACCTCTCCGTCGCGCACCGTTTGGCCCGCTTTCACCTCGACGGAAATCACCGTGCCCGGCATCGGGGCCTTGGCGGTGTCGTCGGCCGCCGCGCCGTCTTTGGCCGTGCTGCGCGGATCGATTTCTTCGATCTCAAAGGTCCGCCCGTTCAGCCGCACGAAGATGCGGTCGCCGTCGCGGGCCATCCAAATACGGTGACTGGAACCGCCGTGGAGCAGCCAGCTTGGGCCGTCGTCCATCGGCAACAACTCGCTGTTTCCGTAAGGCGAAATTTCGTGGCGTTCACCGCCGATTTCAAAGATCCGGTTCATGGTCAGTTTCTCCACTCGCCGATGGAGGCGTAGGGTTCGGGGGCGGCGGGCGGCGGGGCGATGGGCCCTTTACCGCTCAACCGCGCCGCCGTCAGGAGGATTTCAAGCGCATCTTCGCCAATCGGTTCCGGCTGCAATTCATCGGCATGGGCGGCGATAAACCCGGTATCGTACCCCCCGGCCCGAAACGCCGGATGGGCGACGGCGCGGGCCAAAAAGTCGATGTTGGTCGCAACGCCCAAACAAACCGTCTGCTCCAAAGCTTTCAGCAGCCGCTCGATGGCTTGGTCCCGATCAGCTCCAAAGGCGGTCAGCTTGGCCAACATGGGATCAAAGGCGGACGAAACCTCCATCCCTTCCGCGACCCCACCGTCGAACCGCAGGCCGTCGCCTTCAGGGTCTTTAAACACCAACAAAGGACCGGTGGCGGGGAGAAAGCCGTTGTCGGCGTCTTCCGCGTAAAGCCGCGCTTCGATGGCATGGCCCCCAAAGGCGATGTCTTTTTGCTTGTGGGCAAGCTTGCCGGTTTCGGCCAGCACGATCTGCTCGGCCACCAGATCGAGCCCGGTGATTTCCTCGGTCACCGGATGCTCCACCTGAAGCCGGGTGTTCATCTCAAGGAAGTAAAACGCGCCGTCGGCCCCGAGGATAAATTCGACCGTCCCGGCATTGCGGTACTTGGCCGCCTTGGCGATCCCCACGGCGGTTTCATGGATGCGTTTCCTCAAACCATCTTCGAGCCCCGGCGCTGGGGCTTCTTCGATCACTTTTTGAAAGCGCCGCTGGATCGAGCATTCCCGCTCGCCCAGATGAATAACACCGCCCTTGCCGTCGCCCAGCACCTGCACCTCGATGTGGCGCGGGCATTCGATAAGTTTTTCGGCGTAAAGGGTGCCGTCGCCGAAGGCCCGTTCGGCCTCGCTCGCCGCCAGGGCGATCTTGCCGTCCAGGTCTTTCGTCGTCTCGACGATCTGCATGCCCTTGCCGCCGCCCCCAGCCGAGGCCTTGAGCAACAACGGAAACCCGATCTTTTTGGTCGCTTGCTTGAACGCCTCTTTGTCGTCGCCCAGAGTGACCGACGGGGCAATGGGAAAGCCGTTTTGCTCGACGAACTCCCGCGAGGCGATCTTGTCGCCCATCAGCCGGATGGTCTCGGCCTTGGGCCCGATGAAGGTCACCCCGGCGGCTTCCGCCGCTTCGGCGAATTCGGCGTTTTCCGATAGGAACCCATAGCCGGGGTGAATGGCGTCGGCTCCGGTCTCCCAGGCGATCTGCAATATCTGCGTGCTATCGAGATAGGCCCCGACCGGCGTGTCGCCGATTATTTCCACCGCCTCGCCTGCCGCCGCCACATGGGGTGCATCGGCATCCAGCGCGTGATAGACGGCCACCGAGGCGATATTTAATCCGTCGAGCGTCCGGATAATCCGCAGGGCAATCTCGCCCCGGTTGGCGATCAGGACTTTGGTGATTTTCCCCATGGTTATCTCCCCTCTTCCAAAGGCCCGCCTTTTTCCAGCCAGGCCGCCGGGACCTTGATCGGAAAGTCGAGCAGCATCTGGGCGAAGGCCTTGCCCTGCGGGTCGTAGCGCAACGAGGCGACGCCGCCGCCGCCCAACACGTCGTGCAAAACGAAATTGAGCGCATGGATGCCCGGCCATTCGAAGCGCGTTACCCCGCCTTCCAGAATATGGGCGAAATAGCGCTCGACCGCTTCCGCCGTCAGCGCGCCGCGCAGCAAGGGCAGATAGGCCGGGTTGCGGGCGATGATGCCGATGTTGGCGTCGTTCCCCTTGTCGCCGCTGCGCCCATGGGCCAAACGGATCAAGGGCACCTCCACCGTATCGCCCGACGGCATGTAAGTTTTGCTCGACACCGAAAATGCGGGCGTGGCGTCACCCCCACCGGTTGGCGTGCAATCGACCGGCTCGGATTTTCCGTCCACCTCGAAAGAAACCGGCACCTTGTCCTTATCGATCAGGAACGGGAAATGCCGCACCACCGGAGTCACTTTGGGCCGCCCGCCGAACAGGCCGGTCAGCCCCGGGGCCATGGAAGTCCCCGCCGAGGTCACTTCGCGCGAAAAGATGTCGAGCGCGTCTTTCATCGGGTGACGCACCGCCACCTTGAGCACCACGTCGCGCGACGCGGGCTTGCGGGCGTGATCCCCATAGGTATCCTCCGCGCCGATCACTTCGATGCTGGTTTCGCTGTAAGGCGGCATGTCGAGCTGCTTAAACATCGCCGACGTCCGGGCGATCAGCGCCCTGGCGACCCGGTAAGCTTTTTTGTCGGCGTCGATCCCGCCCAGCATGACGGTCAGCACGCAGCGGAACCCGTCGGCGTAGGTGCCGCTCACTTTATACGTCCCGGTCGGCGCACGGCCTTTCGCCCCGCTGACCCGCACCCGCTCCAGCCCGTCGGGCTCCAGGCTCACATGGGTAAAGTCACAGACCACATCGGCCAGCAGATAGGACCCCGGATCGCCGATTTCATAAACCACCTGTTCGGCCACCGTGGCGGGCGTCACCAATCCGCCGGTATCGACCGGCTTGGTGATCGAAAACACCCCGTCGGCCCGGCACTCGGCGATGGGATAGCCGATCACTTCCCAATCGGGCACGCTCTGCCAATCGGTAAACAAGCCGCCGGTCGCCTGTGCGCCGCATTCCAGCAAGTGTCCGGCCAGCGAGCCTTGCGCCAACTTGTCGTAGTCGTCTTCCGCCCACCCAAAGGCGTGCATCAACGGCCCGAGCGCCAAGGCGCTGTCGGTGCAGCGCCCGGTAATCACCACCTCGGCCCCGGCGTCGAGCGCCGCCTTGATCGGCTTGGCGCCCAGGTAAGCGTTGAGGCTGACCATCTTGTCCGGCATCGGCTTGCCGCTGCCCATCTCGGTCACGCCGGGGCGCAAGGCCTCGGCCTCGCTCAAAAGATCGTCGCCTTCGACCACCGCAACCTTGAACTCGACCCCAGCTTTTTCGGCGACCTGACGGACGGCGGCGGCGCAGGCCCTGGGGTTCATCCCGCCCGCGTTGGTCACCACCCGAATGCCGCGCTTTTTGATTTCACCGGCCAAGGGGGCCATGACGGCGGTAACGAAATCCACAGCATAGCCCTGGTCGGGCGCTTTGGCGCGCATCCGCGCCATGATCGACAGGGTAATCTCGGCCAGATAGTCGGCGATCAGGAAGTCGATGTTGCCCTGATGGATCAGTTGCGGCGCGGCCAGTTGACTGTCGCCCCAAAACCCCGACGAGCAGCCGATGCGGATGGTATCGGTCGTCTCGTTCATCGGCTATTTCCCTTCGAACTTGGCGGGGCGCTTTTCGAGGAACGCCATGACCCCTTCCTTGAAGTCATAACTCTTGCCCAACTCGCCCTGCCACTCGGCTTCCAGATCGAGCTGCACGTCGAGACTGTTGGTCGCCGCCGCATCGATCGCCCGCTTGGTCTTGCCCAGCGCCAGGGTCGCGCGGGTCGCCAGTCCGGCCGCCATTTTGCGCGCCTCGTCGATCAACGCGTCATCGGGCAGGCATTGCCAAATCATTCCCCAGGCTTCGGCCGTCTTGCCGTCGACCGGATCGGTCAGCAAGGCCATGGCCTTGGCGCGGGCCAACCCGACCCGCTGGGGCAGCAGCCAGGTGCAGCCCGCGTCCGGCATCACGCCGATGCGGGTAAACAGCTGGATGAACTGCGCCGACTCGGCGGCCAGCAGAATATCGCAGGACAGCGCCACGCCCATGCCCGCCCCGGCGGCGATGCCCGGCACCGCGCCGACGATGGGCTTTTCCAGATCGCGCATATCGCGGACCAACGGGTTGTAGCGCTCTTCCAGCACTCCTTTGACGTCGATATCGTTGGGGTCGCCGCCGTCCTCGGCCAAATTGGCCCCGCTGGAAAAAGCCCCCCCGGCCCCGGTCAGCAGCACGGCGCGGATCGCGTCGTCGCGCGCCACCGTATCGAAGGCGAGGCGCAACTCGTCGAGCATGCGGCTCGACAAGGCGTTTAAGGTATCCGGGTCGTTAAGGGTAATTTCGGCGACGCCGTTGGCGACGTTAAAAGTGATCGCTTCGTAAGACATATGATCGGCCTCCCAGCCTTTGCCCGCGCAAACGGGCGAAACCTATTTGGATTTCTTCTGCGCCTTTTTGAGCGCACTTTTCTTGACCAGCGCCCGGCTCAAATGCTCCAGCGCCTGCCGGCGAAAGGCTTTTTCCGCCGCCGCCCGGTCCCAGTCCATGACCCGCCCCAGCGTCGGCAGGCCCAATTGGAAATAGGTCACCGAGCCCAGCACCTGATAGAGAAACAGCTCGGGATCGCAGGCGCGGAAGGTGCCTCTGGCCTGACCGTCGGCGATGATCTTGGTCATCCGGCCCATCACCCCGGTAAGGTGCCATTTCTCGATGCGGTCGACCCGGTCCTGGTTGTCCATCATCTCGCGCATGACGATGCGCAGATAGTCGGCGTGCGCCATCCCCCAATCGTAAAAGGCGTTGTAGAACAGCTCGAAACGCGCCACATCGTCCACCTCGGCCCGTTCCACTTGCCCGGCCACTGTGCTCAAGCTTTCGGTGATACGGTCGAGCACCGCCACGTAGAGCTTTCCCTTGGAAGGAAAATGATACAGCAGCGACGCATTGGCGATCCCCACTTCGCCGCCGATATCGCGCAGGCTCGCGCCGTGGAATCCTTTTTCGGCGAACAACTTTTCCGCCACCTCAAGCACCCGCTCCTTGGTGTCCGGGCCGTCCGCCTTTTTCGCCGGTCTCGCCATAGCGATCCTTTTCCCCGTTTGATTTTATCGACCGTTCGGTAGATAATGAAACCAACACCCAAACGAGTCAAGAAGGAGGAGGCCGAAAATGTCCGTCACCAGCGAACCCCGTGGCCCCATCACCCTCATCGGTATTAATCGGCCCGAGGCGCGCAACGCGGTCGACCGGCCGACGGCGGAAAAGCTAGCCGACGCCTTTCACACTTTCGAAGCCGACGAGACGGCCCGCGTCGCCGTCCTGTTCGGCCACGGTGGCACCTTCTGCGCCGGAGCGGACTTGAAAGCCTTTGGCGACGAGACGCGTCGCAATCGCTTAGCCCCCGACGGCGACGGCCCCATGGGCATCAGTCGCATGCAATTCAGTAAACCGGTCATCGCCGCAGTCAGCGGCTACGCCGTGGCGGGCGGGCTGGAACTGGCGCTCTGTTGCGATCTAAGAGTGGCGGAAGAAGACGCCACCTTCGGCGTGTTCTGCCGCCGTTGGGGCGTGCCGCTGATCGACGGCGGCACGGTGCGCCTGCCGCGCATCGTCGGCATGGGCCGGGCCCTGGACATGATTTTGACCGGACGGTCCGTCAGCGCGGAGGAAGCGCTACAAATGGGCCTCGCCAACCGGGTCGTCGAAAAAGGAAAGAGCCTGGAAGCCGCCACCCAACTGGCCGAACAGATCGCCGCCTTCCCGCAAGCCTGCATGAACAGCGACCGCGTTTCGGCCCACGAACAGCAGGGCTTGGAACTGGAAGAAGCGCTCAAACGGGAGTTCGCCCGCAGTGTGAGCATGGTCGAAGCGGAAGGCAAAGCGGGCGCGGCAAGGTTTTCAGACGGCGCAGGGCGGGGCGGGACGTTTGAGTAAGAGAATGGAAGCGCATCCTCTCTAACATCCCCTCGCATAACGCCTTTCATTCGGATCATACGGACGGCACCTGCCCGCCCAGTCCATTTTGGCGCATTTCACTTTTCACCTGTTTTTGTATATTTTCAGATTTACATAACTATCTTTTTTGTATATTTTTAAATATACTTTTAAATTTAATCGTATATGCATCGCCATACAATGAGTGTCAAAGAAACCGCCAGAAAGCAGTATACCGCCACGTTGGACCGGGCAGCCGCACAGCTTGACGGCCTCGAAACGCCGCTTGAGGGCTGGATCGCCAGCCTGCGCAAGGCGCTCGGCATGTCCGGCGCGCAGCTCGCGCGGCGTATGGGCGTGACCCGCGCCGCCGTCCACCAAGCCGAACGCAACGAAACCGACGGCGCCATCACCCTCAAACAGTTGGAGAAGGTGGCGTCGGCGCTTGGCGGCCGTTTGGTCTATGCCGTCGTACCGGACGCCACGGTTGAGGACGCCATCCGTGCGCACGCAAGCCGCAAGGCGGAAAAGCTGATCAAGCGGGCTAGCGGACACATGGCCCTTGAGAACCAGTCGCTCTCGGCGGAACACACCCAACAGGAAATCGAGCGGTTGACCGACGAACTGGCGCGCACCATGCCGCCCGGATTTTGGGAAGACGGCTAATATGTTCAAAGAGCCGGATGGCGCGACGCCCCTCGACCCTGATGAACTCGAAGGCCTCAAATTCCGCCACGTTACGACGCGCGGACAGCTTGACGAACTGGAGCAGGCCAATATCGAACAAGGCCTACAATGGCTGGATCGCAGCCGTATGGGCGTGTTGACCGATACCTTCCTTCGCACCCTGCACAAACGCCTCTTCGGCGAAGTGTGGCAATGGGCCGGAACGTACCGGCTGACGGAAAAGAATATCGGCATCGACCCCATCCACATCGCAATTCAGCTTCGCACGCTGCTGGACGACGTGCGCTTTCAGGTGGAGCAAAACGTCTACCCGCCGCTAGAAGCCGCCGCGCGGTATCATCACCGCCTCGTCCAGATACACCCCTTCCCCAACGGTAATGGCCGTCACGCCCGCATCGCCGCCGACGCCTTCCTTGAAAAGCACCAAAAACACCCGCCCATCGAATGGACGGACGGCTTCGACATTCAGGCCGATAATGAGCGGCGCAAGGCTTATATTGCCGCGCTTCGTGCAGCGGACGCCGGAGACTACAAACCGCTGCTCACTTTCGTTGGGGCCCGTTAAACCAAAATTTCGAGCTTCCCTCGCATGACGCCTTTCATACGGAAGGTGCTTGACGTTATGTAAAGTTTGTTCTTACCTATACGTAATTCAAAACACCAAATGGTCAAAAACGACCGATAAAAACGGCCATAAAAAAACAAGGCCGGACAGGCGAGGCACATAGATGGAAGATCTCTTCACGGTCACCGACCTGGCGAACGCGTTCGGCATTACGCCGCGCGCCGTGCGGTTTTACGAATCCAAAGGCTTGATCGAATCGCGCCGCGTCGGACGGACGCGGATTTACACCAAGCGGGAAAAAGCGCGGCTTAAGATCATCCTGCGCGGCAAGGCCTGTGGGTTCAAACTGGCCCAGACCAAACGCTACCTCAACCTTTATTACGCCGACCGGGAGAACGTCACCCAGTCGGCCCACCTGCTCAACGGCTGCCGAAAGCATATTCAAGACATTGAAGCCCGGATGTCGGAACTCCAATTGATGTTGGACGCCACCAAGGATTTGGCCGACGCGGCCATCGGCGAGTTGAAGGCGGCGGGCGCCGACCCGGACGAGGCGGTGGCGGAATACTTGAAGAACACGCCGAAGGACCAGCAGACGCCGGCCCTGTTCGGCGACGACGACGAAACGGGAGCGCGGGCTTAGGCCAATTTAGGGGCTGTTAGGACAGCGAGGGGTCCATGGGAGTCTGGTTAGGAATCGGAAGGATCGTTGCGGCGCGTTTGCTCGGCAAACGCCACTCCCTGTTGGGCGACGCGGTGATGCGCCGCCGGGTCGGGCCGCTCGATCTGGACCCCAACATGCATATGACCAACTCGCGCTATTATTTCCTGTTCGATATCGGGCGGGTCGAGCACTTGGTCTGCACCGGCCTGCTGCCCGCCATGACCAAACACCAAAGCGGCCCGGCCATCGGCGGTACGGCGCTGCGCTGGCGTAAATCCCTCAGGCTGTTTCAATCCTACGACATCGTCACCCGGCTCGCCTGCTGGGACGACAAATGGCTCTACTACGACCAACAGGCCGTCTCCAAAGGCGAGGTCTACGCCTTGGCCTTTTCGCGCCTCGCCGTGGTCGGCAAACAGGGCACCATGCCACCGCAAGACATCATCGCCGCCGCCGGGTTCGGCGACACATCGCCGCCCCTTCACGACAGCGTCGGGCCGTTGGAAGCGGCGACCCATTCCCTTAAAGCAGCGTAACCAACGGACGGAGCGGATTTTCATGGCCTTACCCCAATCCTTACAAAACCGCCTTTCCTTCCCGGCGATTTCCGCGCCGATGTTTCTGGTTTCCGGCCCGGCGCTGGTCACCGAGGTGTGCAAGAACGGCATGATCGGCTCGTTCCCCTCGGTCAACGCCCGGCCTGCGTCGGTGTTTGAACAGTGGGTCGAACAAATCGAAGCGGATTTGGCGGCCTACGACGCCGCCCACCCCGATCAACCGTCCGCCCCCTATGCGGTCAACCTGATCGTCCATAAATCGAACCCGCGGTTTCCGGAAGATCTGGAAATCTGCATCAAGAAAAAAGTGCCGCTGATCATCACCAGCGTCGGCCATCCGGGCGAGGTGGTTAAACGGGTCCACGACTACGGCGGGCTGGTGTTCCACGACGTCACCACCCTGCACCACGCCCGCAAAGCAGCCGAAGCGGGCGTCGACGGAATTATCCTGGTCTGCGCCGGCGCTGGCGGCCACGCGGGCGTTCAAAGCCCCTTCGCTTTGGTGCCCCAGGTCCGCGAGTTTTGGGACGGCACGCTGATTTTGGCCGGCGCAATTTCCGATGGCCGGGCGGTGCGCGCAGCGCAGGTATTGGGGGCCGATCTGGCCTACATGGGCACGCGCTTCATCGCCACCAAAGAGGCTCAGGCGGACCCGGCGTTTAAAGACATGATCGTCGAGGCGGAAGCCGCCGACCTGATCTACACCGACGCCTTTTCCGGCGTACACGGAAATTTCCTGAAACCGTCCATCGTCCGGGCCGGTTTCGACCCCGACCACTTGGCTTCCAAAGCCG
>Ga0209475_10003877_pt1 | contig 13342 bp, 13 predicted proteins | sample tdDd471_FD_187128 | JGI IMG/M metagenome (GOLD analysis project Ga0209475, IMG submission 187128) | Marine sediment microbial communities from the Atlantic coast under amendment with organic carbon and nitrate - tdDd47.1 (SPAdes)... | ecosystem: Environmental > Aquatic > Marine > Coastal >... | reverse complement strand
CAGTTCTCCCTCTCCACCCCCCGCGACGCTCGCGGACTTGATCCGCGAGTCCATGCTCAGGCGCCGATGCGGCACTCTGGGCACTCGGGTCAAGCCCGGGCGCGGCGTGAATTGGGGTGGGCTGGTCAGTTCTCCCTCTCTACCCCCCACGATGCTCGCGGACTTGATCCGCGAGTCCATGCTCAGCCGTCGGTGCGGCGTGAATTCTTCAACGGGAGGGCAGCATGATACCGGGTGAGATCATTGCGGCGGAGGGCGAAATCGTCCTCAACGAGGGCGTTGAAACCGTGACGCTGACGGTCGCCAACACGGGCGACAGGCCGGTGCAGGTGGGCAGCCACTACCATTTCCAGGAAACCAATCCGGGCCTCGACTTTGATCGGGAGAAGGCGCGGGGCATGCGCCTCGACATTCCGGCAGGGACCGCAGTCAGGTTCGAACCGGGCCAGTCCCGTGACGTGACACTGGTGCCGCTGGCCGGGGACCGCCGCGTCTTCGGCTTCAATCAGAAGATCATGGGGGATCTTGACTGATGGCCTACAGAATCAATCGCGCCGCCTATGCGGACATGTTCGGCCCCACCGTCGGGGACAAGGTCCGGCTGGCGGATACGGAGCTGTTCGTCGAGGTGGAGGAAGATCGCACCATCTACGGCGAGGAAGTGAAGTTCGGGGGCGGCAAGGTCATCCGCGACGGCATGGGCCAGTCCCAGGTCACCCGCGCCGGGGGGGCCGTGGACACGGTCATCACCAATGCGCTGATCGTCGATCATACCGGCATCATCAAGGCGGACATCGGTATCCGCGACGGGCGCATCGTTGGTGTCGGCAAGGCCGGCAACCCGGATACCCAGCCCGGCGTCAACATCATCGTCGGACCGGGGACGGAGGCCATAGCGGGTGAGGGCAAGATCATCACTGCCGGTGGTTTCGATGCCCATATCCACTTCATCTGCCCGCAGCTGATCGACGAGGCGCTGACCAGTGGCGTCACCACCATGCTGGGCGGCGGCACGGGTCCTGCGACCGGCACCAATGCCACGACCTGCACGCCGGGGCCGTGGCACATCGGGCGGATGCTGCAGGCCTTCGACAGCTTTCCGGTCAATCTGGGCCTGTCGGGCAAGGGCAATGCCTCAACGCCGGAGGCGCTGCGAGAGCAGGTGCTGGCCGGAGCCTGCAGCATGAAGCTGCACGAGGACTGGGGCACCACCCCCGCCGCCATCGACTGCTGCCTTTCGGTGGCCGACGAGATGGACGTGCAGGTCATGATCCATACCGACACGCTGAATGAATCCGGCTTCGTCGAGAACACCGTGGCGTCGTTCAAGGGCCGCACGATTCATGCCTTCCATACGGAGGGCGCGGGCGGCGGTCATGCGCCGGACATCATCAAGGTCTGCGGCGAGCCGAACGTCATCCCGTCGTCCACCAACCCGACGCGCCCCTTCACGGTGAACACCATCGACGAGCATCTGGACATGCTGATGGTCTGCCATCACCTGGACAGCAACATCCCCGAGGACGTGGCCTTCGCCGAAAGCCGGATCCGGCGGGAGACCATCGCGGCGGAGGACATCCTGCACGACATGGGCGCGTTCTCCATCATCGCCTCCGACAGTCAGGCAATGGGCCGGGTGGGGGAGGTCATCATCCGCACCTGGCAGACGGCGGACAAGATGAAGCGCCAGCGCGGACGGTTGCCGGAGGAAAGTGGCGACAACGACAATTTCCGCGTCCGCCGCTATATCGCCAAGTACACGATCAATCCGGCCATCGCGCACGGCATGTCGAACCTGATCGGCTCTGTCGAGGTTGGCAAGCTGGCTGATCTGGTGGTCTGGACGCCCGCCTTCTTCGGTGTGAAGCCGGACCTGATCCTGAAGGGAGGCAGCATTGCTTCCGCCATGATGGGCGATCCGAACGCGTCGATCCCGACGCCGCAGCCGGTGCACTACCGCCCCATGTTCGCCAGCTTCGGCAAGGCGATGACCGCATCCTCGGTCACCTTCGTTTCCGGCGCGGCCAGGGACGCGGGAATTGGTGCGTCGCTGGGACTGGCGAAGGAATGTGTTGCCGTCGAGAACGTGCGCGGCGGCATCCATGGTGCTGAACGACACCTTGCCGGACATCGAGGTGAATCCGGAAACCTACGAGGTGCGGGCCAACGGTGAACTGCTGACCTGCGAACCGGCGGATGTGCTGCCGATGGCGCAGCGGTATTTCCTGTTCTGATGGGATTGCGCGCGCACGAAGTACTGGAGGCCGGAACCTGGGATACCGCGACTGCGGTCGACCGGGTGGTTCTGGATATCGAGGATCGCCGCCGCCGCCGTCTGAAGCTGGAAGGCTGCGACGGCCTGTCGTTTGTCCTCGACCTGGCGCAGGTGCCGGATCTGAAGGATGGCGACGGGCTGCGGCTGACAGATGGGCGGATCGTCGCCGTGCTGCCAGCGCTGGAGCAGCTGACCGAGATCACCGCCCCGGATGCCGACGCGCTGATGCGCATTGCCTGGCACCTTGGCAATCGGCATCTGCCGACGGAACTCGACGGCGACCGTCTGCGCATCCGCTCCGACCATGTGATCGAGGACATGGTGCGCGGCCTGGGCGGCGAGACCACGCATCTGTCCGCGGCCTTCACGCCAGAGGGTGGTGCCTATGGCCATGGTCCAGTGCATGGTCATGACCACGGCCACAGTCACGGCCATGCGCATTCCCACGACCATGATCATGCGGGTGATGACCACGAACTGCTGCCCGAGGATATCGCGAATGCCGTCTGACGTGGACCTGCCAAGGCTGCTGACCTGGCTGTCGCCGTCCTTTCCAGTCGGGGCCTATACCTACAGTCATGGGCTGGAGCGTGCGGTGGAGATGGAGCACATCCGCGACCGTGCCACCGCCGGTGACTGGGTGCTGGATCTGCTGACGGATGGCGGTGGCAAGTCGGATGCGGTGTTGCTGGCCGAGGCGTGGCGCGCTGTGACGGCTGGTGACAGCCATCGTCTGTACGACGTGGCGGAAGAAGCCGTTGCCCTGACGGCCACATCGGAACTGGCGCTGGAGACGGAGGCGCAGGGCAGGGCGTTCCTGACCGCCATCGCCGCCGCATGGCCGACCCCGGCCATTGATGGGTTGAGAGCCGGAGCCGCGACTGCGCCGGTAGCCTATCCGGTCGCGGTCGGGGCCGCCGCTGCCGGGCACGAACTGGCGCTGCGACCGGTCATCGTCGGCTATCTGCACGCCTTCGCGGCCAACATGATCTCGGCCATTGTGCGGCTGGTGCCGCTGGGACAGACCGACGGCCTGCACCTGCTGCGGCTTGTGGAGCCACGGTTGGTGCCGCTGGCCGATGCCGCAATGGCCACGACCCTGAACGAGATCGCCACCTGCTGCCTGGCTGCCGACATTGCGTCGATGCAGCATGAAACCCAACGTACGAGGCTGTTCCGATCATGACTGCATCCGCTTCACCCAATGGTCCGCTGCGCGTCGGCATCGGCGGCCCCGTCGGTTCTGGCAAGACGGCCCTGATGGAGCAACTGTCGAAGGAACTCAGCCGTTCCTTCTCCGTCGCCGCCATCACCAACGACATCTACACCAAGGAGGATGCGGAGATCCTGACCCGTACCGGCGCGCTGCCGCCGGAGCGGATCATGGGGGTGGAGACCGGCGGCTGCCCGCATACGGCGATCCGGGAGGATGCTTCCATCAACCTGGCCGCCGTCGCGGACATGTGGGACCGCTTCCCCGATCTGGACGTCATCCTGATCGAGAGTGGCGGCGACAACCTGGCTGCCACGTTCAGTCCCGAACTGGCCGATATCACGCTCTATGTCATCGACGTCTCTGCGGGTGACAAGATCCCTGCGAAGGGCGGACCCGGCATCACGCGCTCCGACATGCTGATCATCAACAAGACCGACCTGGCCGAGCTGGTGGGGGCCGACCTCGGTCGCATGGATCGCGATGCGGCGGCGCAGCGGGGCGAGCGTCCCTATGTCTTCGCCCGTGTGAAGCATGGCATTGGCGTCGACACCATCCGCGACTTCGTCATTTCGCGGGGCGGTCTCTGAACCCGTCACCGGGCGGGGGGAAGGTCTAGCTGACCTCCGCGACCGTGATCCAGGTGGCGTAGCCGAAGGCGACCACCGTGCCGTGCGCGTTGTGAACGGCGGTTCCGGCCCAGACCTTGCGGCCATCGCGTCCCATGGGCCAGGCCGTCACCGTACATGCCTCACCCGCCGAGACACTGCCCAGCATTTCGCAATGCATCCGGCCCAGCAGCATGTGGCCTCCGGTCTGGCCGTACCAGGCCCAGGCACCGGGGCAGTCGAGCGCGGCCAGCAGATAGCGCTTCGCGATCTTTCCCGACTCATCGGCGAAATTGGCATGTGGCACCCAGGGGGCTGCCGCCATGTCCCGGCCCTCCAGCGGGCCAGTGAAGACCCGCAGGGCATCGCCGTCATCCCTTTTCGACCCGCAGACGAAGCAGTGCGGGATCGGGCTGTAGTCATGTCCGGGATAGCGGGCCGTGGCGGCGGCAGTTGCGGCCGAATCCGGGCAGTCCGGCAGTTCCATCTGCTTCGCCGGGACGCCGCGAACGGTGGCGATCACGGTCTGGCCATCCATCATCGCGAATCCATCGTCCGTTGCGTTCAGGTGCAGCGGCTTTTCCAGTGGCGGCGGTGCCTTCAGCGTCACCTCCGCCGGGCCATCGATCAGTTCCGCCATCAGGCCGGTGACGTAGCCGCCGTTGGCGGATTGCGACGGTCCCTGGAACCGTCGGTCGATGATGATTTCCTGCACCCTGCCCTCCCCGAAGCATTTGTCTTGCGCCTGTGCTGCGGTAGTTTAGCGACCGGGAACACCCTTGCGAAAGGCAGTGACGAACATGAGTGACCTGCATGGAGACCGGCGCAAGAGCGCGGTCGTCGACACCAACGCCCTGGAATGGCAGGCCAGCCCGGCGCCCGGTGTCTGGCGCAAGCGGCTGGAACTGGTCGGCGACACGGAGAAGGGGATGGTCACGTCCATCGTCCGCTTCGATCCCGGCTGCGGGTTTCCGATGCATGATCATCCGCTGGGGGAGGAAGTGCTGGTCCTGGACGGCATCTTCGCGGACGAGTTCGGCAGCTATCCGAAGGGCAGTTTCACCCTGCTGCCGACCGGGTCACGGCACCAGCCGCAGACAGATACCGGCTGCACCCTGCTGGTGAAGCTCTGCCAGTATCCGGGTGCGGAGCGGCCCACCCGCCGCGTGGACACGACGGATACGGACGGCTGGTGCGAGACCGGGCCGGGGCGGCAGCGTTTCACGGTCTTTGACGAACCCGAATACCCGGAGACGATCTATCTTTCCCGTCTGTCCCCCGGTGCCACGGTGCCACACCACGTCCACGACGGCGGGGAGGAAGTCTTCGTCATCGAAGGCGAGATTTCCGACGAGAATGGCAGTTATCCGGCCGGGACGTGGTTCCGCCTAGCGGATGGCACAGCCCATACGCCCAGGTCGGAGGGCGGGTGTATGCTCTATGTGAAGACCGGCCATCTGCCGAAACAACAGGCGGCCTGAAGATCATGGAAATCGTCTGCTACACCGATGTCAAAAGCCCCTATGCCTTTCTCGCCTTCGCCGAGACCTGTCGGCTGGAGGATGCCTGGGGCAAGCCCTTCGTCTGGCGGCATCTGACCCTGCATATCGACACCTACCTGGATGCGGTCGATGTCCGGACGGAGCACAACTGGCGCAAGGTGAAATATGCCTACATGGACTGTCGGCGTCTGGCCAACCGCCAGGGACTGACACTCTACGGGCCGAAGAAGATCTTTGATTCACGTCCCGCCGGGATCGGCATGTCCTATGCCGACCGGCAGGGTCTGATCCGGCCCTACCTCGATACGGCCTTCAGGCGGTTCTTCCAGCGTGATCTGGAAACCGGCGACCCGGAAGTGATCGAGGCGCTGCTGAAACAGATCGGTGCCGACACGACGGAGTTCGCGGCATGGTACGAGGGCGAGGGCGGCAAGCTGCATGACGGGCAGCGCGCCGGGGCCGAAGCGGCTGGCGTCTTCGGTGTCCCGAGCATCACCCTGGACGGCGAACTGTTCTGGGGCGGTGACCGTCTCGATCTGGTCGCGGAACGCCTCGAACAGGCCCGCTGAGCAGCGCAATCAGATCTCTCAGAGAGTCGGTCCGATACTCCTTCCCCCTCGACGGGGGAAGGCCGGGTGACAGTCATTCAGCCACCTGTTCCCGTTGCGGCACCTATCCCTTCGGAACGATCACCGCGTCCAGCGCCACGCCGCCCTTCGGCAGCGCCACATAGGGATTGATGTCGATGGAGGTGAACTGGTCGCCCTGGGCCGCGGCGTAGACGGAGACCCTTGACAGCGTCCGGGCCAGATCGTCGAGATCGGCCGGTTCGGCACCACGCGCGCCCTGCAGCAGCGGCAGGCCCTTCAACTCACGGATCATCCGGTGCGCCTCGGCCTCGTTGAACGGTGCGACCCGGAAGGTCACGTCCTTCAGCACCTCGACGAAGACGCCACCCAGGCCGAACATCACCACGGGACCGAAGACGGGATCGTTCTGCACGCCGATGATGGTCTCGACGCCCTTCGGTGCCATCGGGGCAACCAGAACACCATCCAGTGGTGTGTTGGGTTCGTGGTTGCCGACGGCGCTCATGATCCCGGCATAGGCCTCAGCCGCCAGGTCGGCAGTGACGTTCAGACGAACACCGCCAATGTCGCTCTTGTGCTGGATAGCGCCCGAGAGCACCTTCATCGCCACCGGCCCGCCGATCTTGCGCGCGGCGGCCTCCGCTTCGGAAGCGTTGGTGGCGACATGAATGCTGGGGAACTGCAGCCCGGACTCCGACAGCAGCCCGGCGGCCTCCGCCTCGTTCAGTGCGCCGGTCGGGATGTGCGACAGCACGCCTGGCGGTTCCAGGCCATCGGCGCTGTCCGGTCGTTCCAGGCTCTCGCGGATCTGGGTCAGGGCGGCGAGGATCTCCACGGCATCGTTCAGATCCTCGATCACCAGATAGCCATTGTCCTCGAACTTGCGACGGTTCTCCGGCGTGCACATCATGGAGACGGCCATGATCGCGTCCGGGTACTTCTTCCTGATGGCGGGGAAGATGTCCTTCAGTCCCTCCATGATGCGCGGGCTGAAGCCGACGGTGGAAAGGAAGATCACCGTCATGTCGACGTTGCCGTGGCTCAGCATGGCCTCGAGACCCTGCTGCAGCAGATGGAAGTCATTTGTCGCGGTCGCGGTGACATCAACCGGGTTGCGGGCGGCGGCGTAGGGCAGGGCGTCCTTCACGGCCTTCTGCGCCACGGCGGGCAGTTCCGGCACTTCCAGGCCCAGATCGGCGGCTGCATCGGCCGCCATCACCCCGGCACCGCCGGAGACCGTGACAATCCCCAGCCTGCGACCCTTCGGCAGCGGGCTGACCAGCGCCGCTCCGGCGACATTCATCATCTCGTCCAGGCTGCGGGCGCGATAGACGCCATACTGGCGGAACACTGCATCGAAGACGGCATCCGCACCGGCCAGTGACGCGGTATGTGTTGCGGCGGCGGCGGCGCCCACTTCCGATGATCCGACCTTCATGCAGATCACCGGCTTGCCGGCGTCCCGTGCCATCTTCAGCGCCTCGATCAGTCGTTCGGGATGCTTGCAGCCCTCCATGTAGGCGGCGATGACCTTGGTTTCCGGGTCGGTCGCGCCAAAGGCGATGCAGTCGGCGACATCGACGTCGGATTCGTTGCCGGTTGCCACCCAGGTGCGGATGCCGAGGCCCCGTTCGCGCGCGGCGACCAGGATATGGCCGCCGACAGCGCCCGACTGGGTCATGATGGTCAGGTGTCCGGGAACCGGCCAGCCATGGTCGAACATGGTGCTGAACGTACCGATGGCCCAGCCCCTGGGTGTCAGGGTGCCGAGACAGTTGGGGCCAAGCACCAGCAGGCCTGAGCGCGCGGCAGTGGCCGAGATGCGTTCCTGCCATTCATGCGCCTCACCGCCCACTTCCGAGAAACCGGAGGAGAAGATGACACAGGATTTCACGCCTGCCTCCGCACAGGCATCAACCACGTCTGCCACGCCAGGGGCGGGGATGGTGATGATGGCCATGTCGATGGGCTGTCCCACGTCGCGAATGTCGGCATAGGCCTTCAGGCCCTGGATCTCCGTGTCGCGGGGATGGATCGGATAGATCGGCCCGGCGAACTCAGCTTCGCGCATGTAGCGGATTGGCCGACCGCCAAACTTGTAGGGATCATTGGATGCGCCGATGACAGCGATGGACTTCGGATCGACCAGCGCGGTCAGGTCCCTGGGCTTCGTGGACATCTGGTATCTCTCGTTCTGAAAGCGGGCGGGTGCAGAAGGACCGCACATCACCACGCGTTGGGGGCACCGTTCGGATCAGGCGGCGATCTGCATGATCTCGGCGATGGAGGGGGCGGTCTCGATATTCTCCAGCGCCGCGCGAAGTGCACCGGATCGATTGTCGCCGATCACCGGCTTGGCCAGGGCGTCGAACTTCGCCCCGATGCGCTGTCCCTGCATGCCCACATCAGCGGCGGGAACACCGCTGTCATGGCTTGCCTGCAGCCGCGTGCCATCCTTCAGGGTCACCGTCACGTCGGAGAAGGTGGCCGAGATTCCGCTGGCCAGATCGACCTGCACCCGGTCCCGAAGCGCCGTCAGGCGCGGATCGGTAGCATTGGCCGCCGTATAGTTGACCATGCCCGACGTGTCGATGCCTGCAAGCGCGAAGGCGGTGGTCATGCGGAGCGAGAACTTGGTCTCCAGCCCCGTCGCGGGCTCCGCGATGTTGCAGACGCGATCCGCGCCCTTTTCCACCTGGATGGAGACAGCGGCGACTTCGTCCAGAGCCGGGGCGTGCTCGGCCCTGATCTGACTGCCGCTCTCGATGGCGGCGTGGGTCAGGTAACAGGCCGCATGATACTTGAACAGGTTGTTGCGAACGTGGAAGCCACCACCCGGTGCGTCACCCACCGCCGCCTCCGGATTGAAGTGCTTCGAATGGGTCGCGGCGAAGCCCTGTTCGCAATCCAGAATGTCATTGCGGGAGGTGAAGCCGCGTGCGGCCATGGTGGCGGCCATCAGACCGGCCTCCGTTGCCCGGCCTGCATGAAACGGCTTGCAGTCGGTGCCGAACTGGCTTTTCAGACCGGCGGCCATGGTTCCGGCAATGCCGAAGGCGCGGGCCATCTGGTCTGCATCCAGCCCCAGCAGGCGACCACAGGCTGCCGCCGCACCGAAGGTCCCCGCCGTGGCGGTGGAGTGGAACCCCATCGCATAGTGTCCCGGCATCACCAGCGCCCCGACGCGACAGGCGGTCTCGTAACCGGCAACGAAGGCGGTCAGCACATCCTGACCCGAGGCATCCAGCTTCTCCGCCAGTGCCAGCAGTCCCCCCGCCACGGCAACGGTCGCATGGCCTGACAGGGTCATGTTCACATCGTCATAGTCGTGGGCATGACTGGCGGTGCCATTGACCAGCGCGGCCTGTCGCGTGGACAGTCTCAGGCCGTGACCGATCAGGGTTGCCTGCGGGTTGCCGCCCTGGTCGGTGGCCTCCGCCGTCAGCAGCGCGACACAGGGTTCATCCGCCCCGGCGATGGTCACGGCGAACCAGTCCAGCAGGCACTGCCGGGCGACGGCGCGTGCGTCATCGTCGATATCGTCGAGGTGCAGCCCGGCGGCCCGCGCCGCCAGAGCTGCCGTCACCTGTGTGCCGGTCATTGCTGCGACCCGGTCAGGCGAAGGTAAGGCTGATGAATTCCGCCACCATCGCCGGGCGCTCCTGACCTTCGATCTCCATCGACATTTCGGAGATCACCTGCACGCCATTGCCGGAAACGTCATTCACTTCCTTGATCTTCTGGCGCAGGCGGACGCGGCTGCCAGCGGGCACCATGTTAGTGAAACGCACCTTGTTGGAGCCGTAGTTCAGGCCCCGGCTGCGTTTTTTCACTGTCAGGGTCTGGGCCGACAGCAGCGGCACCAGCGACAGGGTGAGGAACCCGTGCGCAATGGTCTGGCCGTTCGGCATTTCCTTCCTGGCGCGTTCCACATCGACGTGGATCCACTGGTGGTCGCCGGTCGCGTCGGCGAACTTGTCGATCATCTCCTGATCAACGGTCACCCAATCCGACACGCCGCAATCGGCGCCGATATGGTTCTTCAGGTCCTGCGGGGTTTCCACACTCAGCATTTCTCGATCCTCCCGGAATTTTGCGTTTCTTTGCGTTTGTTGGTTGGCAGCAGTATGGGGCGAACCGCCCCCGCGCGACATGCCAATAGTGCAGGGTTGTCCAGCCCCCCTCAATAGGATCGCGGCAGACCGAGCACGTTCTGCGCGACGAAGTTCAGGATCATGTTGGACGAGATCGGGGCGATCTGGAACAGGCGGCATTCGCGCCACTTCCGCTCGATCTGGAAGTCCCGGGCGAAGGAGAATCCGCCATGGGTCTGCATGCAGGTATCCGCGGCCTTCCACGCCGCCTCCGACGCCAGCAGCTTGGCCAGGTTGGCAGCCTCCCCGCATTCCTGGCCGGCGTCGAACAGCGCCGCCGCCTGCCGGACCATCAGTTCCGCCGCCTGCAGTTCGCCATAGGCCCGCGCGATGGGATGCTGGATCGCCTGGTTCTGGCCAATGGCGCGCCCGAAGACGGAGCGGTCATTCGCGTAGGCCACGGACTTCTCCGTGAAGTACTTGCCGTCGCCGATGGCCTCCGAGGCCACCAGGACGCGTTCGGCGTTCATGCCGTCAAGGATGTACTTGAAGCCGCGTCCTTCCTCGCCGATCAGACTGTCGGCGGGGATACGCATGTTGTCGAAGAAGACCTCGTTGGTGTTGTGATTCACCATGGTCGGGATGGGCCGGATCTCGCAACCCTTGCCCTTCACCTCCCGCAGGTCGACCAGAAACACCGACAGGCCCTGCGTCCGCTTCTGCACCTGATCGGCGGCGGTGGTGCGGGCCAGCAGCAGCATCAGGTCGGACTGCAACGCCCGGCTGGTCCAGATCTTCTGGCCATTGACCACATAGCTGTCGCCGTCGCGCACCGCGCGGGTCTTCAGCTGGGTGGTGTCGGAGCCGGTGGTCGGCTCCGTCACGCCAAAGGCCTGCAGGCGCAGTTCACCGGTGGCGATCTTCGGCAGGTACTTCTGCTTCTGCTCCTCCGAGCCGTGCCGCAGCAGCGTGCCCATGATGTACATCTGCGCATGACAGGCGGCGGCGGAACAGCCGGAAGCGTGAATGGTCTCCAGGATCACGGAGGCCGCACGCACCGGCAGGCCGGAACCGCCGTATTCCTCCGGGATCAGCGCGCCGAGATAGCCTGATTTGGTCAGCGCCTCGACAAAGGCATCCGGGTAGAGCGATTTCTCGTCCAGATCCTGCCAGTAGGTGCCGGGAAACCCCTCGCAGATGCGACGGACCTGATCGCGGATATCGCGCCAGTCCTCTCCCAGCTCCATGGAAACGGCGGTGGACGCATTCATTGTCGTATCGGCATTCATGGCAGGGTTTCCCGTCTGGTGTTCACTCGGCGGCGAGGGCGGCGGAGGCGGGGACGAAGCCCTTCGGCACGCTGGCCTTGGCGATCATGCCGTGCAGCGGCTCATCGGGCAGGTTGGTGGTCAGCAGATCGCGGATCGCCACCAGCGCATCCAGGTCGATGCCGGTGCGCATGCCCATCGCCTCCAGCATGAACACCAGATCCTCCATCACCACATTGCCGGTGGCGAGCGGTGCAAAGGGGCAGCCGCCGAGACCGGCCAGCGAGGCATCGAACACCCGGCACCCGGCATCCAGCGCTGCCAGCGCGTTGGCGAGGCCGAGGCCACGGGTGTCGTGGAAGTGGGCAACGATGGTCGTGTCATCACCGAAGTTGCGGATCGCCTCCTGAAACACGGCCTTGACCTGTGCCGGGTTGGCATAGCCCACGGTGTCGGCAATGCCGACTTCATCCGCACCGCGTTTCAGATATTCCTCGATCAGCCACATCACGCGGGACGGCGCGATCGCGCCCTCCATGGTGCAGCCAAGCGCCGTGGAGACTCCACCACCGACACTGGTCTTCGCATAGTCGGGATTGGAGCGTTTCACCTCCATCACCTGCTCGAAGCGTTCCAGCGACTGTTCCGTCGAACAGCGGACGTTCTTCTGGTTGTGGGTCTCGGAGGCGGAGAGGACGAAGTTCAGCTTGTCAACGCCAAGCTGGAAACCGCGTTCCGCGCCCTTGGCGTTGGGCACCAGGGCGGAGACTGTCAAGTCTGCCAGGGTGCGGGCGTGCGCCACGACCTCGGCATGGTCGCTGAACTGCGGCACCACGTGCGGCGGCACGAACGAACAGACCTCGATCTCCGGCATGCCGGCGGCGACCGCAGCGCTGATCCACTGTTTCTTGGCGTCGGTCGGGAACTGGGACTTCACCATCTGAAGCCCGTCCCGCAGACCAACCTCACGCAGGATGACATCGCGTTCCATCATACTTCTCCTTCTCAACGGCCCTTGAAGTCGGCGCGGCGCTTCTCGTTGAACGCCCGCACGCCTTCCAGCCTGTCCTCTGTCGGGATCATGCGGTTGTAGGCCTCGATCTCGTACATGTAGCCCGTATGGTACCCCACCTGCGTGGACATGGAGATCGACTTCTTCGCCTGCCGGGTGGAGATCGGGGCATTGCCCGCAATGCGCTCGGCCGTCTCCAGCGCGGTTGTCATCAGATCCTCCGGCGCGCAGACCTTGTTCAGCAGGCCCCAGGCCAGTGCCTCCTCCGCCGTGAACGGGCTGGCGGTCAGGATGATTTCCTTGGCGCGTCGGATACCTACTGCACGGGGCAGGTTCTGCGTGCCCATGGCACCTGGCATGATGCCCAGCGAGACCTCCGTCAGGGCAAAGCGGGCATTGGTCGAGCCATAGGCGAAATCAGTGGCGCAGACGAACTCGCAGCCGCCGCCGAATGCCGCGCCATTGACGGCGGCGATCACCGGAACGGGACAGTCCATCAGGGCCAGCGTGCCCTGTTCGAACAGCGCGTGCTGCTGCTGCCACTGGGCATCGGTCATGTTGTTGCGCTGCTTCAGGTCACCCCCGGCGCAGAACGCCTTGTCGCCTGTCCCGGTCAGAATGATGCAGCGGGTGTCGCCGGGATCGACATACATCTGCTGCCAGACAGCCTTCAGGTCATGACCCATCTGCGTGTTCATCGCATTGCGGGCTTCGGGGCGGTTCAGGCGCACCACCAGCACATGCGGCGAGGGCCGCTCCAGCACCACGGTCTCGAACGTC
>Ga0209475_10003874_pt1 | contig 13350 bp, 12 predicted proteins | sample tdDd471_FD_187128 | JGI IMG/M metagenome (GOLD analysis project Ga0209475, IMG submission 187128) | Marine sediment microbial communities from the Atlantic coast under amendment with organic carbon and nitrate - tdDd47.1 (SPAdes)... | ecosystem: Environmental > Aquatic > Marine > Coastal >... | reverse complement strand
TATTAATCATGAGAGTTACCTCTTTGTGTTTTAATGTTGTCTATACACCAACATCAAAACCGGTAACTCTCATCTTTGCAACCTTGGTCGATCGCAACGAATGTCAGATCAAATCTGAACTAATATACATGAACTAATATACTTTATTGCACATGTTTTTAGAATGATTATCTTTTTTTACGTACACCATCGAATTGCATGACTTTATCGCCATATAGGGAGTCATAATAGAAACCCTGTTCCTTATAATCCTCGTTCCATATCCGCTTGCCGGACTTGTTAATGCGATAGATATAAGGTGATAAATGCAGACGTTCTCTATGCCATCTTCCTTCTTCCCCAGATGGGATATCCATACCGGTACCATACAGCATTAATCCGCCGGGTTTTCTAACTTCATGTTGGGGGCTGATTTCCATATATTCATGGCTGACATTCATCAATTTATGCCCCAATTCATGGGAAATGATTTTCTTGTTCTCGCTATCATATCTGGAAAGCGTAATAACACCTCTGATGCGTTTTGGAATGGTATCACCATGCATATAGGACGGGAAGGACAGCCCACCAGTACGCACCAGTGTACTGTTCCAGTTGCGGCCTTTTTCATCCGCGTCATTATAGGACATATATACGCCTTGCAGAGCGATCAGATAAATTGTGCGGCTGTTATACTTGTCTGGCTCAATAATCGATTCAAAAGTTTCACGAGCATGCTTTGAAAGGATGTTCGGTTGTCTTTCTGACTCCCTATACATATTTACATAATTATCATTGGGCTTTGAGTCCTGTAATGATGCGGTCTGGATAGAGAAATTTTTTGAATCAAGTTTCCCGGATTTAACCCAAAGGAGTTTCAGATATACACCGTTCTTGGCATATAATTTCTTGGCCGTCATGAATTCTTCCATAATTCCGCTTAAAGGGACAGCCTTTTGAAATTTCTCATCAAAGTTGGATGCATAATAAATACCAACATCAACGGTTGGATCGCCTACTTTTATATCCTTGTTAATAGACTTAACATCAATGCTTTTTACTTCGGGCCAGCTTTCCCTGGCCAGAGCTGAAGATGAAAAGACTATGGAGGTCATGGTGAGTATGCCGGCGAATATCTTAATAATAAATCTTGCCATAGTGTTGTCTTTCAATGTATTTGGGGAAAAGTTACAGATGGGAAACATAAATCCTAAAGAGCATATACTTCCCATCTATTGACCAGTATTTATTTTACGTGAAATGTTACTGTTGCCCAGTTGGATTCATAATCTGCTTCCTGGTCATCAACAACCTGCATACTGATTAATGAGATATACCAGACAGCTTTATTACTCAGGAGAAATGAGCCACGTCCCTGATCATCGGTACGGATGTCATAGGATGTAATATGCCCGCCAGATTTGTCATGAGCATGAAATCCCTCATAACTGGCTTTTACTGACTGGTTTGACAATGGTTTTCCATGAAGCAGTACTTGAAAATTCACTGTTTTGCCAAAGCGTAAATTATAGGGGTTTTCTTCGAGAATAATCTCAAGTGGATGACCTAATGGTTGTTTATAATCATCTGATTTAGTATCCCCGACTTGCAGGAAGGCACGTACATGTTTGGAATATCTCTCACGAACCGTGGAAAGTTTACTTTCCTTCTGAAATTTCAAAAGAGCATCATTGATCCCTTCATATTTCATGTATTCTTGAAATTCATCCCGCGCCATTTCAATAACACGAGGTTTGGTGGAAACGCCGACAGTATATGTTCCAGGAGCTTCCGTATTGAACGATAAATAGGATGATGTTTTATCACTATTCCATTGGCTTTCGGTGAGATGCACAGTCTTTTCACCCGCCATAACCTTTACATCTTTCAGACGACTAAAGGGAACTGCACTTACACTTCTTTCAAATGTTCCATTGAGCAATTGAATATTGGCCCCGGTATTTACCATTGGCCGGTAATCTTTCGCTTTCAGAAACATCTGCTCTGCGGAAGCCATTTCAGCGGCGCCCCAGAACAGAGAAGTCATTGCAGCGAATTTCACGATATATTTAATCTTCATTGGTATATTCCATTATTCGCTTTGCAGGGGGGATTATTGAATTTCAAATGTCAGAGTTGACCAGTTGGATTCATAATCTGCATCTTCATCTTCAATTTTCCGCATATTGATCATATGAACAAACCACTTGTCGGCTTTAACCAATTTAAAGGAAATGTTGCCATTTTTGTCAGTGCGCATGGCATATTTACTTCCTGAAATTGCATCACCTTCGTGGTTGGGTTTGAAGCTGGCATAACTGGCATAAATAATTTGATTTGCCAGAGGTTTGCCTTCATACAAAACTTGAATTGACATCGTGTCATTCACTTTAAGCTTGCCGGGGTTTTTTTGGGGAACGAGTTCCACTTTATAGCCAAGATTTGTTTTGTAATCATCTGTAAGGGGTTCCCCGACCTGGAATATACCTTTTGCATGCTTAGTATAGCGCTCACGGATTGTCGTAAGTTTATTGTTGGCTTTGAATTTAGCAAGGGCATCTGTCATGCCTTCATGCTCAAGATAATCCTGGAACATTTGTGCAGGAAGGGCAATATAATCTGTGTGTGCCGCAACACCAGCAAGGCCAGTACCATTTGGCTTTGCCACAAGCCCAATATAAGTTGCGAGCAATTTTGGATTATTGTCAACATCACGGACGTCACCACCGGCCTCTTCCGGCGTCATACGTTTGCCACCCATAACAATGCTCATATCGCGAGACATCTTTTTAGTAATGGAATACCCGCTTTTATAATATGTACCGTTATACATGGTCAGGAAGTTATCTTTCCCGGGTAACATGTTATAGAGATCAGAAAACAGATAAGTCTGGTGGGCATTGGCTGAAGCTGAAAACATAGCGACCGAGCCCACTATCAGAGAGGTGATTAACTTTTTCATTTGTTTATATCCTTTTGTTAAGTTTTGTCGAAATTTGGGTGTTGAATTAGTCGTGCCGAAGTTTTTTTGGAGCGGAATTTTCCGGCTGTAATTCGCCGTTTTTAATCATCTCCGAATGTGTATGAGAGTGGTCGTCTTTACTGATCGGGAATTCTTCGGCATAGATCATATGAAGAAATCCATGAAGCTGCATCAAGGCCAGCAATGCACCGATCACGATTAGACCACTGTTGGCATAGCCACTGAAGAGTTTGAAGCTTTTAGTTGTGCGCCAGAAATATAGTATGACCCACATAATAACCAACGCGGCAATCTGTCCAAATTCGACACCAACATTAAAGGAGATAATATGCATGAGCATATTTCCGCCAGCATCAATGGGTAATGTTTGTAGGCGAGTCGAAAGACCGAAGCCGTGTATGAGGCCAAATATGAGAACCATGAGAAGCAGGCTGGGGGCTTCCCGGTTGAGATACTTCTTAAAGCCGTCCAGATTTTCAAAGCCTTTGTAAATTACGGTCAGGGCAATGATGGTATCAATCAGATAATAATTCATTGTTATCTGAAGATAGGTTGCTGAAATCAATGTGATTGTATGCCCGAGAGTAAAGGCAGTGACAAATTTCAGTATTGACGTAAAACGTGTCAGAAAGAACATGACCCCAAAGAGGAAGAGCAAATGATCATACCCCGTTATCATATGTTCTGCACCAAGAAGAAGATACTCGAAATTACCTCCCTCAATCATTCTACGTCGTGCTTCCTCTGTTATGCCATGCGCAAATGACGATGAACTGAAGCCCACAATCATCATCGTCGTCATGAGAAATAAAATTAACTGCCTGAACCGCATCTTTGTCTCCTAAAATATATCTGCGATGTGTGCAAATATCGGTTGTGTGTTTGCTAAAGGTCTAAAGGGGCATTGCATGATGCTGTTTTCTGCGATAGAAATACTTTGCACAGTGCGTTGCCCCCAGCTCCTTCGAGAAAATTCAATGAATCCTGACTTGCCTTAAAATGGGAAAGGCATGCTGGTTTTGTAAGTCATACTAAGAAGGACATAAATTGTCGTAACTTCATATATTATTGAGTGAAAATAGTGAGGCTGCGATGTTTTTCGCAGCCTCTGTAACGTTATGTCTATGATTATTCCAGACGGAAGGTCAGTCGGATATATCCACGACGACCTGCGAGGTCGTATGTCATGGTATCTGTGTTACCATCTGTCCAGCTGGCGACCCGGGGGGCCTTCTTGTCAAACAGATTGTCGATACCGCCAGACAGCACCAGATTTTCCATCAGGTTATAAGTCGCCTGGATATTGTGGTAGGTCACAGCATCCATATGGGACCCGATGCCGTCTGTTGCGAAGAAGTCATCACCGGCCCCGATATACTGCACGGAGTAGGTGGCTGACCAATTCTCTGCAGCTGTATTGAAGCTGGCATTGGCGCGCCATTTTGGATAACCGCCAAAGCCGGCACCGATGAAGCCATCAAGCACCCGTTCTGCCCCCCCCAGATAAGCAACCCGCTTATATGTATCCAGATAGGTGACATTAAGGTCAAAGCTGTTGGCATTGTCAAAGGCCTCGAAGTTGTAAACCGCGCCAAAATCAAAACCTTTCAGATACTCAATCCCGGCATTGGATTTCTGTGCTGACAGATAATCAACCACACCGGTCAGTGAATTCCGCCGATGATATGTCGGGCCACAGAATGGGTGTGACAAACTGTCTGAAATATAACACTGGTTTAGGATATCAGTGCCATTTGCAGTTGTGATGGCATTCGTCAGCTTGAAATCGAAATAATCAAGTGTTACTGAAAGGCCGTTGGCAAACGATGGTTGCCAGACTGCCCCTATTGTGATCGAGCGGGAATCTTCTGGCTTTAGATCCGGGTTGGCACCAAGATCAGTCAGAATGGCGTTCCCCGGTTGTACGTACCCGTTTGGAAGACCTGCTGCCTGACAGTTCTGATAGATTGCAGATGAGGGATTCATGCTGCTCCAACCGCTACAAGGATCTGTTGTAGTCAGCTGACCCTGTTTGATGCCACCGAACAGTTCCGGAACATTCGGCGCACGGAAAGCCGTGGCATAGGTTCCGCGAATTTTCAGATCCTCTACAACCTGCCAGTTCAGTCCAATTTTATAATTGGTTGAATCGCCTATGCCAGTATAGTCGGAATAGCGCAACGCCAGGTTAAGTTCCAGACTTTCGACCATCGGCAGATCGTTCAGCAGAGGCATGTTTAATTCGGCATAGGCCTCTTTTGCCTTGATCTTTCCATCAATTGGTTCTGCTGCATTACTGTTGGCAATGCCAAGAACTTTCAGGGCATCCGGATTACTCCAACCGCTGTCTTCGCGATATTCGACGCCAGCCGCAAAGCCGACTTCGCCAGCTGGGAGGTCAAATACGCCGCCGCCAATGTTGGCGACAAAGCTCAACTGCTCATTTCCGCCCGTGTCGGTCATGTTAAAGGGTAGATAATCGAGAACTTCCTGACTTACGTTGCCGACACCCAGATAATCCCCGCAAGGGATGCCGTTTGAGCCGCAGATGCTGGTATCAAGGGTTTCGGCAAAACGATCTTTATTGACAATTTTGGTCGCACTGTCTGAACCTGTATTGCGGCCCCAGTTCACGGACGTATCCCAGAACCATCCATTTTCCAGGGTGCCATCCAGACCAGCAACAACCCGCAACGTATTTATTTCCTGATTAAAGATACGGGGTCCCAGTTCCACCAGACGACGGCGTTCGACGAGAAGGTCTTCACCAGTGGGGTTAGTTGAATGGTTAGCTGCAATCGTGAAATTTGACAGGGTGTTTGGTGATGTAGGTTGGGTTGACCGGCGATTGGTATAGAGCAATTCACCGAAGAAACGGACTTCATCCATGATGTTGTAATGACCAAATGTGCTGAAAGACAATCGTTTGATCGGATTAACCGCATTGAAATTCACGTTGTAGTTATAACCGTGAATTGAGCGATCATAAGGTGCCCATGTTTTTCCACCTGGTTCATTGTTGAAGTTGATGCGCACCAGATCACCGTTACCATCGGTATATACCGCACGACCACCAGCAGTGCTGGAACTGCCACTGCATTCAGTCTCGCTGCTGCCAGACAAAGGACAAGGCACACGATCCACCAACGGCGATGGTTTGTTATCCTGATAGCTGACGCTGGCAACCAGACTGCCGCGGTCGTTGGATACGCCCCAGGTCAAGTCCATGAGATATTCTTCACCGTCTCCTTTGCCTGTCATGCCAAATTTTGCACTGGCCTCAAGACCATTAAAAGCACTGTCTGTGATGATATTGACAACTCCGGCAACGGCATCTGCACCGTAAATGGCGGATGCGCCGTCTTTGAGGACTTCAACCTGCCGTACGATTGACATGGGAATCATAGACAGGTCAACGGCAGTGTTGGCACCGGACCCGCCATATACCATCCGGCGCCCGTTCAGCAAAACCAATGTTCGGTTTACACCCAATCCACGTAGATTGACCTGGGTAGTTCCCCAGCCACCACCGGTCCAGTAGGCCGCTGTTTGGTTGCCGCCAAATCCGGCTGAAGCCGGCAGTCTTTGCAATAGCGTTTCCATATTGGTAATACCGGTGTTTTTTATCATTTGCCGGTTCATGATTGTTACTGGACCAACTCCGGTCAGGTCCTTGCGCTTGATGCGTGACCCAGTGACAACAACTTCTTCAAAACTGGAATCATTATTTTCAATTACGGCGCCATCTTCTTCAACAGTAAGGTTACTCTCATAAAATGCAATTTCTTCGTCATCTGCTGAAAGGCTAATATTTTTAAAGAGTGATGCATTGGCAGATTGACGCTTTCTTATGATAAAGGCGCCATCATATTGTTCTATCACTTCAAAGGCTGTATCTTGCAGGAGGTGGGCGAGGGCATTTTTTGCTGATAACTCACCGTAAATGGCAGGGGATATTTTTCCTGCTAAAAGGTCAGACCGGACAGTAACCACAATATTGGTCTTTTTTGAAAATTGTAATAATGCTTCTGCCAAGGGCAATTCTTGCAGCGCAAAATTATATGTTTCAGTAGCATTTGCATTGGTAAAAGCTGTACTCAGAGCAATCAAAGACGTCACTCCTAAGATTTTGGTATTTGTTAACGCTTTTGCTTTTAGATTGTTTATAGTTTTCATTAATTTACCTCCCTAATTAAATGGCGCTCAGATGATTTCCGGGGCTGTTAATGGGACGTGAAGCGCTTGACAAATCGCACCCCCTTTACTCTTACCTTTTTAATAATACAACCTATGTCTTTGTAATTAATGGAATTTAAAAGCTAGATTTTGAGAGGCTTTTTGTTTCTTGAGGGGTTTTATAATGATATCACCGGAAGGAAGATAGACCACATCAACTTTAAATATTTCTGGAAGCGATTTTAAAAATATATCTATTTGCTCCACATCAAAACTGGTTGTGATATGAACATTTTCCAGACTGTCATCCTCTAGAACGATTTTTCGTGAATAGTAGCGATTGGCATCAGCTATTACTTTCGAAAATTCGATTTCTTTATAGGCAAGTCTACCTTCTCGCCATGAACCGGGTTTGATTTGTGCCACTGTAATATCATTGGTAAATCCCTCTGCGGAAGTCGACACAATCTGACCTGCGGTCAAGAGTTTGGATTCTTGAAGCTCTTCTTTGGGCTGTTTAGGGGTGACCTGAACCAGTCCTTCAAGGACGCCGACTGTAATATCTTTTGGTCCAAAGTGGACATCAAATTTGGTGCCTAAAACGCGGACCGTTGTATCTTGTGCTTTGACATAAAATGGATTCTCCGGGTTTTTAGCCACGTCAAAAAAGGCCTGCCCTTCTTGCAGGGATATATTACGGCCCTCGTCTGTAATATCCACTTCTATCCGTGACAGTGGTCCCAATGTAACAATAGTGCCATCGGCAAGAGATATTTCCCGGACTTCTGATGTAGTTGTTTGGTATAAAACAGGGACGTGAGGCGGCGTTGTCTGTATCAGGAAAAATAACAACAGCAGTGCTGCCACGGAGGCAAAGGCATAGTGTGGAATGCCAAAGCGTTGTTTGATTGAATGAGAGAAAAAAGCAAAAATGCTTTGCTTCTCCAGGCTTTCATCCACGGACTTTCTGAGATTTTCTCCCTGAGGCGACCGGGCCAGAACACCGAGTTCGTTCCAGATCTGGCTGGCATTTGCATAGGCGATCCCGTGTTCTGGATTTTCTTCCCGCCAGGCTTCAAAGGCATCTATATCGGAATCAGTTGCTGCACCTGATGTGATTTTTATGAGCCACTCATGTGCTGAATTTGCAATCTGGCTTTCAATATCTTTGGCGGTATTCATTTTCTTAGCTCCGACTTTTCAGTCTTTAATTCAATTTTCTTTAAGGCTTTGTGAAAATCGGCAAGCGCTTTCACAACATGTTTTTTGACAGCCGATTGGGACAGTCCCGATTGGCGCGAGATCTCGGCGTATGTCAGGCCGTCAAATCTGTTCAGGATAAGCATTTGTCTTCTTTTAACGGGCATGTCCCACATAACTCTTTCTAAAAGAGACAGTCTTTCTCTGGTCATTATGATACGCTCCGGATGAATATCATCCCGGTCCTGGGTCGGGTTGATTTTCTTTTGTTCCATCATATAACGTCTTCGGGTGGCAAACTTGCGATGATAGCTGATAACCAGGTTATGGGCGGACCGGTATAAAAACGCGCGAGGATTATCTATTTTGTCGGGCTCCTCCAAAGCGGCAAAACTGGTAAATACTTCCTGAGCCACATCTTCAGGGTCGGGCGGACCATTGCCAAATGTGCTGTTGACATATTTGCAGATGTCTGACCAGTAGAGAATGTATAAGTGGTTCAGCTTGTTGCATTTTAATATCTCAGCGATATTTTTTAATGGCTCGTCCAGTTTTGCAGTACCCTTAATACTCTTTATCTCCATCTCGAACTTTCTAAACAATAGATTTTATCATAGAGGGCATAGGCTCTTTTTATCCAATTATTTAGCAGGATAAAGCTGCCCTTACTCATGAGACGCATAGGAGAATACAAATCACACCCATAAAAATATTTTTTAATTGGTCACTATCAATTAATGTTAAAAAACATAGCAGCTTTCGGAGGAGGGTAAAATTCTTGCGCTTCCTTTAAACGATTAAAAAATCTATACTGGAAAAAAATATAATTAAATCGGGACGGAAATTCAGTGAAAAGAATATGTATCTTTATTCCTTTTCTGCTGCTGCTATTTTTAGTTTATCCAGTATCTGCCATTGAAACCGACTGGACGGAAAAGAAGTTGGGGAAAGCTATTTTGAAGGCGGATAAAGCTGCGCGCCAGAATAGGTGGTCCCGTGCTATTAAGTATGGCGAGAAGATGCTTTTGGGCAGCCTGAAGCTCGATCAGAAAAGTGACGCCAGATATATCAACCAGCTTAAAAACCTTAATTATTATTATGATCAGGCAAATCGCTTGCCTGATATTTCTGCGCGCCTATTAGAAGCCTATCTTTTGTCAAAGGAGCATTTGGGGCTTTCCCATAATACAACCATCGTCAGCCGTCAGCTCTATTATAAACTGCTCATATCAGAGAAAAAATATCCCGGGGCAATCGCATTAGTCTTGGAATCCATGTCAATATTAGGCAAAAATGAAGAGGATAACCTTAAAATGCACCGCTATTTAAAGCAGCTATATTCTCTATATGGGCTTACAGGCCAGCTTCAACAGGAAGAAAAAACTATTCTAGAGTTCATGAAGTTGAACATACAATTATTTGGCAGGAACGAGGAAGACTTCAAAAAAGTGATTGTAGTCTTGGCTAAAAATTATTGCCGACAAAGAAAATTAGATAAATTTATCCAATTGGTTTCTGATCATGATCTTAAATATATATGCAAGTAGAGGGTGTCGCCATTAAAAAATTCAACAAACAATGCTTCACCAACACTCGCTCAGGTTCCACTGGATTGAGACGCATCAGTTGTGTGCTTTAATACAGTATTTTGTTCAACATCATATAAATCTAAATGTTAGGCCGCGCCTAATTGCGAAAATATGGCGCGTGGTTTCTTCAGTTGTGATCATGATATCTGTTGTTTATTTTGTCCAATTATATTTTGTTGAAACAATGGAATATGGCAAAAGTATATTGAGGCTTACACTTTCTATTGTTGCTGGTGCTGTGAGCTATATTGGGGTTCTATTTCTATTATGGACGGTCTCAGGGAAACCGGAAGGCCCCGAAAGTGTCAACGCCGGAGTAAAATTCCACCATCCGCCGGAGTAAAAATACACCACTTTAGTCTCGCGGAGGCTTGCCCACAGGTCCGCCCTGCTGTGTCAGCCATAGGGAGGGCACCCGCAGAGCGGGCCTGTGGGCAAGCCGGGATCTGAGGCGTTTCAGGGGGTGTTTTTTCGCTGCATGCGGCTGTGTTTGAGGCGATAACTCTCACCGTTCATCTCCAGAATGTGAACATGATGGGTCAGCCGGTCAAGAAGTGCGCCGGTGAGGCGTTCAGAGCCGAAGGTTTGTGTCCATTCATCAAATGGCAGATTTGATGTCACGATGGTTGACCCCTGTTCGTAGCGCCGGGAGAAGACTTCAAAGAGAAGTTCGGCCCCACTTGGCGACAGGGGCACATATCCCAGTTCATCGATGATCAGAAGTTTGTATTTTGCCAGTTTTTTTTGAAAACGCAGGAGCTGCCTTTCATCTGCCGCTTCCCTCAACTCATGGACGAGGGCCGATGCGGTGATGAAGCCGACAGCCAGACCCTTTTGGCAGGCGGCCAGCCCAAGGCCGAGCGCAATATGTGTTTTGCCGGTGCCAGAGTTGCCAACGGCGATGATATTCTCATTGCGGTTGATATAATCACAGCGCGCCAGTTCCATGACCAGCATTTTGTTCAGGGCGGGAAGCGCCTTGAACTCAACGCTGTCGAGGCTTTTGGTCGCGGGAAAGCGAGCCTGTTTAATCCGCCGTTCCACCATGCGGCGCTCCCGGTCAATCAGTTCCAGTTCGGCGAGTCGAAGAAGATAGCGACAATGATCAACCCCCTCAGCGGCGCATTGTTTGGCGACCTTGTCATATTCGCGCAGGAAGGTTGGCAACCTCAGGGACTTGAGATGATGATCCAGCAAAAGCCGTGGCGTGTCATTCATGGTTCACCCCCCGACAGGAAAGACAGGTAATCACCTGGCGAAGTGGCGGCGACATGGGCTTTAGGCAGATAGGGATAGAGGGTCATATCAAGCCGTGGGGGACGGCGCTCGATCCGGCACAACACCAGATGCTTCACCGCATCGAACCCTATGACGCCCCGGGCAATAGCACTCCGTATCCCCGCTTCGACATCATCGGGCGGGAATGTCTCCATCAATCGCAGAACCTGAACGAACTCACGCTTGCCCGCCTTGCCCATTCGGGCTTCCAGCAGACGGCGCAGTGTGGCGAAAGCGTCCGGCAGTTGCCACCCTTCCAAAGGGGCCGCCTGATCCAGCGCGTTGGTCTTTTGCTCAATCAGGGCCAGATAATGCAGCGGATCGAAGATGAAGTCTTCTTTGTCCCATGAACGGGGATGGCGGGCAATTATCTCTGCTCTCCCAGAACAAAGGCAGGCAATCACCACCTCATGGACATAACCGCGCACCAGAACCTGCCTGTGGCCATATGACGTGGGCACGGAATAGTCATTGCCGCGATAGCGTACCAGAGAAAGTGAACTCACCCGGGCGGATTGTTTGTCGCAGGCGTCATAGGCGACGGCGGGAAGGCTTTGCAGGGCGGCGCGGTCACGCTCGAAGCGCTCGCCGATCGTCTCCCCGCCATGACCGCGCAACTTGTCGCCCATCCGCTTGCGGCACTGTTCTTCCAGGTGAGCATTGAGATCGTCAAAGCTGGCAAAGCGGGGAAGCGGCGCCATGAAGTTGCGGCGACCATAGCCGACCATGCCTTCGACATTGCCTTTATCATTACCCTTGCCAGGACGGCCAAACCGATCTTCAAACAGATAATGGGAAACCAGCTCCGAGAACACGCGGGTCCGTTTGCGCCGGCCATCACCCAGGATGCGGGCAACTGCAATCCTGGTGTTATCATACAGAATGGAAAGTGACGCCCCGCCGAAGAACTCAAAGGCCGCAATATGGCCGTCACAGAAAGCTTCCGTCGTCTCACCCGGATATGCCTTGATAAAACAGGCATCGGAATGGGGCATATCCATCACCAGAAAATGGACCTTTTGTTCAACACCTGCGATGATGGCAAGAGCTTCGCCAAAGCTTGTCCTCGGACTTGATCCGGGGGTCGGCCTGGGCGTGACCCGGGGAATGCGACAGGGGCACGAACATCTCGCGCTGACGCCGGCGGGCGGCAAAGATGTAGTCCTTGACAATGGTGATGCCGCCTGCAATGCCATGTTCATCACGCAGACGTTCAAATATCCGCTTTGATGTATGGCGTTGCTTCTTGTGAACCAGCTTGTCCGCCTCAAGGATCCGATCGATAATCCCCGTAAACCCATCAAGCTTCGGACGAACGGGCCTTCGCTTGCGGCGATACCCGGGTGGCACTGAAAATACCAGCATCTTGTCAACCGTGCGACGGTCAATGCCAAAAATCCGCGCCGCTTCCCGGCGGCTCATCCTGTCAATTAGTACCGCATGACGTACCCGCCCATATAGTTCCACCCGCTTCATCCTCCTCGCCCTCCGCAGAAAAACAGAGAGCTTAACACTGGCGGAGTTTTACTCCGGCCAACAGCGTCAAATTACGCCGCTTCGGTGGTGGATTATTGCACCGGCGTTCTCAATCGGCCCAAACCAAATAAACGCAACACCGGCCGGCCGTCAATGCGTAGAGACAAGGATGATGAGTGATTGCAATTTAACGGCTATGATATCGTAAGATGTCCGCATTAAATAAGGGTTCGATATGATCTGTTTCAATATCCGGTGTCATATCATGTTGTTTTCTCGCATCCCCGTCAAGCGGGTTCACAAGAACTCCCGGAGAGGTGGAGCCTGTTTTTAGTATGGAAAAATTATCATCCTCATTTGGCCGTGAGGCGAGTTGCGCTTTGCGCGCTTCAGGGGTCAGTTTTTTATTATTTTTTTTTACAATAAGCACGCCGACCCCAACCACCCATGCCAGTGCGAGGATGAAAATAACGCCGAAAGATACTGTGATGCTTGGCGGAAAATTCATTATCAATCATTTCATTTGAATGCGCCGGTTATTCTAGAGCAAAATCATATCAAATAGATTTATATCCTGCATGAGCGAAATAATTCCGGCATTCGTCTGGGGGAAATTCATCGAGCAGGTTGGCTATGGTCCTCCATAATCCCTCAATTGTTCGTTCAGAG
>Ga0209475_10003872_pt1 | contig 13358 bp, 8 predicted proteins | sample tdDd471_FD_187128 | JGI IMG/M metagenome (GOLD analysis project Ga0209475, IMG submission 187128) | Marine sediment microbial communities from the Atlantic coast under amendment with organic carbon and nitrate - tdDd47.1 (SPAdes)... | ecosystem: Environmental > Aquatic > Marine > Coastal >... | reverse complement strand
ATCGCCGTTACTTCTTTACCGAAGGACAAGATAGGTATGATGCTGCTAAATCCGACAATACGGAATTAGCTGTTTGTATGATGGATATTGATCATTTTAAGCAGGTGAATGATAACTATGGGCATGACTGCGGAGATGTCATCTTAATTCATTTTGCTCAAACGTTATCGGAATATTTTCCTGAACACTTGGTTGCTCGGTTAGGGGGAGAAGAATTTGCGGTATTATGTAAGGGGGCGGATTATGAGGTCATCAAAAAAAAGCTAAACACCTTCCGTCAAACCATTGAAGATACTCCAGTAACTTGCGGCGAACATACCATTAAGGTTACCGTTAGCATTGGCGTTACTGATAAATACAATGAAAATTTAGATGCCATGCTGAAAATGTCTGATAACAATCTATACCAGGCTAAAGAAACGGGTAGAAATAAGGTAGTTAGTTAAAAACAGGTCATGCGTTTAATCTTAACTAATTCTAAGACATTTTTTACCAATAATAGAAACGCCACCAATCCGGAAAAACGAACTTTATTGCAAAAAAATTATAAAAAAGTAAGCATCTCAGATTAAATCTACAGTTATCTGGCCATACAATAACCAACTTCATTTTTGGTGACTTAACAACAAATTAGTACGGGCCTGGTGTTGAGTGATGTTACTCTGTACAAAAATACGATATTATTGAACAATATAATAATAACCGAACAATCCATTTAATAACTTCCAAGAATTTGCAATGGATAAAATATTAATCTCCGCAAAAACTATTGCCTTATTTCCATTGATATTTATCGTGATGTTATCTGTTCAGATCGGTTTAAAATATTACGACACCAAAATCAAAATTTATGATTTTGTCCAAAAACAAGCACAAACTCTAAACAGTTTTATGATGGTACACCGTACCTATTATCAGCAACTGTACTTAGATAAAACCATTCCACTGAACGAACAAACCTTACTGGGCCTTCCGGCCTATGCTGCCTTTGACATTTCCAAACGATTTTCCAATCAAAACAGCTTTCAGATTTCCGTTCAAACCGTCTCTGATAGAGCCCGCAATGACAAGAATCAAGCCGATAGTAGTGAATTAAAAGCCATGGCTTTTTTTAGGGCTGATGACGAAGCAACCGAATACTTTGAAGCTGAAGTAAATTATTATCAATATGCCACACCTTTGTTTATCAAAAAGAAATGCTTGGCCTGTCATGGCTTAAAAGAAAAAGCACCGCCTTTTATCGCTGATAAATACCCTAATGCCTACAATTATCAGGTGGGTGACCTGAGAGGCATTGTGAGCATCAAAGTACCGAAATCGAGCGTTGACCAATATTTTAGTCATACGTTTATTATGGGGGTTATTTTTGATTCAATGACGTTACTCCTTATATTAATCATCTCTGGGTATTTAATTAAATATTTTAAATCGTTATCGCAGAATTTGGAGCAGGAGGTCAAAGATAAAACCCTTGAATTGTCCAAAAACGTGGCGTTCCTGGAAAGCCATAAAATAGCGATGGATGAATCCAGTATTATCTCCAAGGGCGATTTAAAGGGTAATATCACCTATGTTAACGACAAGTTTTGTGCCGTCTCAGGCTATACCAAGGACGAGCTGATTGGACAACCTCACAGTATTTTAAGGCATCATGACAACACGGATGAAGTTTTCAAAAATATGTGGCAAACCATTCAGGCCAAGCAAGTCTGGAAACGAGTATTAAAAAATAAGGGTAAACACGGAGCGTTTTGGGTAGATGTCACCATTATTCCCATTTTGGATGAAAACAATGACATTGTTGAGTACATTAGCGTCCGGCATAACATTACGGAAATGATTGAGCAGAAAGAACAACTCAATGATATCGCCCATACCGATGCGCTAACCGGATTGGGGAATCGCCATAAGCTCAATAAAACCATTAAAACCAGTCGCCGTCCAGCACTGGCTATCATGAATATCGATAACTTTTCTCAAATTAACGACTTATACGGCCATGATGTTGGCGACCAGGTGATTATACAGTTGAGTAAAACCATTAACGAGTTGATGTCAAAAGAAACATGTGAGCTGTATCATCTACAAGGCGATGAGTTTGTAGCATTTAATGCTGACATTGATCCGCAAACGTTTGTCGATAACATTCGACAACTAACCCAACAAGTTCATGACTCCAACATTTCAATTAATGAGGAAAACCTCACCATTAATTTCAGTACCGCTATTTCCTTTGAACATAAGGGCCGTATTCTGACTACGGCTGACATGGCCTTGAAAGTCGCCAAAAAAGAACACAAAGAGCTGGTTATCTATACGGAAGATATTTCCCTGGATAAAGATTATGAAAACAATCTGTTATGGATTCAACGCATTAAAAAAGCCATTGAAACAGATAAAATTGTTCCTTTCTTCCAACCTATCATTAATAACCAAAATGGGAAACGGGAAAAATACGAGACGCTGGTTCGCTTAATCGACGAAGAAGAGCATATTATTACTCCTTACTTTTTTATCAATATCGCCAAACAAACTAAATACTATGCGCAAATTACTAAAATCATGATTGAAAAAGCTTTTGTGGCTTTTCATGACAAGCCCGTGGAGTTTTCAGTCAATATTACGAGTGACGATATTTTTAATCCGGAAGTCAAAACCTTTTTATTTGAAAAGCTCGAACAATACCCCATCGGTAATCGCTTGGTATTAGAAATTGTTGAATCGGAATCCATTGAGAACTTTTCTGAGGTAGCCCGGTTTATGGATGAGGTAAAAAGTCACGGCTGTAAAGTGGCCATTGATGATTTTGGAACCGGCTACAGTAATTTTGAATACTTACTAAAGCTCAAGCCCGACTTTATTAAAATTGATGGTAGTATGATTCGGGAAATTCATAAGAACCAAGATGCTGCCCAATTGGTATCGGTCATCGTGGCATTCGCACAAAAAATGGGCATTCAAACGGTTGCTGAATTCGTTGAAGATGGAGAAATTGAAGCGATGGTCAAACAATTAGGAATAGATTATTCGCAGGGGTATTTGTATTCTGAACCGACACCGAAAGTTGAGTTTTAAATTCAGGAATTAGGAACAATAGTGACCATTAAATCATCATTGCTCATTTTTGCACTGTTATGGATTACTAGTGTTTTTTTTAATAGCAGACGACCAAAATATCAACTTAACAACCGAAGGAAAAATTCGAATTGTATTAGAAGGTTTAAGAGGAAAAGACAGTGTCATGGAGCTGTGCCGCTGAGAAGGTATGTCTTTGTGGTACAAAAATTGATAAAATAATGCGATACACAATTCTTAACTTACTTACTCTCATACCTTCAAGAATCTTGTCTACCTGTCATTTTTAAAGGGATACAAAAATGAAAAAGATTGATGGCTAGAATATCTTGATAGATAGCTGCGACATGCTTTTTGATTCGCCTAAAGATACATTGATGGAATGTTCAATAACCTGTTAAGGCCCGAATTTGCGTAATGGTCTATGTACCCACAGACTTAACTTAACAAAATAAATACCCGCCATGAAAAACTTAGATTCTGTGCAATTTATTGATGATTTAGCTGAGATTACCAGCTTTGAAAGTCGCGAGTTGATCGAAAAAAGCCTGATTGAAACCCTGCAAGAATACCATAATGCGAAATCATATTGGCTATATCAGGTATTGACTAAATCCCCCAAACTGTCACTTGGATTACTAGCATATTCCACCAAAAAAAGTATTATCACTACCCACGAAGCGGTAGCCCAAAAGCTTCCGAATCACATCTACGAAGGGGTAATCGACGCCGTCTCTCAATGTACATCCTCTATCATTCGAAATCCTAAAGACAAAAGCGAGGTGTTTTTAATTTATCCTGCTCTCGATGCGCATAAGGACGTTTTTGCGATATTGATTGAAAGAGCCGAAGCTGAATCCCTAGAAGACAAACGCCTTGCTCACAGCTTTCTAAAAATTTATGCCAATTATTTACGTTTGTTAGAAAAAACGAGACGAGACAAATTAACCAACCTTTTAAACCGGGAAACCTTGGAAGACGAAATTACCCGAATACTCATCTTAAATAGTGAAAATGTACCACCTGGTTTTGAAAATGAACCCGATTTTGAGAATAATCAAAGAAGTCATAATGGAAATCTAAGGTATTGGCTTGGGGTTTTAGATATTGATCATTTCAAGAACATCAATGATACCTATGGACATCTTTATGGGGATGATATTCTGATTCTAGTGGCCCAATTAATGACGGATTGCGTCAGAAGTTATGATTTAGTGTTTCGCTATGGGGGCGAAGAATTTGTGATTTTATTAAAAGCATTCTCTGAAGATGATGCGAAAGCGTCTTTCGAGCGTATTCGCAATACTATCGGCTCTCATCAATATGCAAAAGTTGAACAAGTGACCGTCAGTATCGGTGTAACCGAAATATACAAACAAATGGCTCCATCGGATGTTATTGATGAAAGCGATAGTGCGTTATATTACGCAAAAGAAAATGGGCGAAACCAAACGCAATTTTATCGGGAACTTGTGGCAAACCGATTAATCTCAGTACAGAATCCGACAAACGATGACAGTGATATTAGTTTCTTTTAGGGACTGTATCTTTCCTGTACATAATTTAACCAATCCACATAGGGAGCCACATTAAGCAACAGCCCAATGCCAATGTGCTGGCATAGTTTCTTTCCAACTTATCGTAACGAGTAGCAATTGATCGGTAATGTTTTAAACGGGCAAAAGATTTGTAGCTGGTAAGTTGAAAATAAAGTTGATTCAACTGGAGCAAAGGAGAAATCTAATTTATAGTTAACCTTTTCATATTAAATATTTACAGCCCATGAATGTATTAGTCGTCGATAATACTCCGTTATTTCATACCATGTTGAGCGAGGTGTTCTCAAATACGGATATAATTCCGATTTTTTGCAACAATTTCGCTCATTGTTTCGAACAATTACAATCGCAAAGTATTGATTTTATCTGTTTATCAATGCACCTTGAAGATACGGATGGCATTAGTGCCGCAAAACAAATTCGACGAGAGACCTCACACAAACACACACCGATTATTTTATTTACCTCCAATGAATCCAACGATGTGTATGCAAAGGCTTTATCTTCTGGGGTTACAGAGGTCTTTCATAAAAAAGACACGCCTCAGTTGGTTAATTTCATCCATCGCTTTACCATTCGGCAACAGTCAATACAGGGCCGTATCTTGTTGGTTGAGGATACGCTTTCTCATCGAAAACTGGTGACGCAGATGTTTACTCGTCGGGGGTTACAGGTCGATGCTTATGACAATGCTGAAGATGCCTGGCAAGCCTATTTAACCAATGATTATGATTTAATTGTGACCGATATTGTCTTAGAAGGCAGTATGACGGGTATGGCTTTTACCAACCGCATCCGGCGATTAGACGATGAAAAAGGGGATATACCCATTTTAGCCTTAACGGCATTTGATGATATTTCCCGCCGTATTGACTTATTTTATTTGGGTGTGAGTGATTACGTCATCAAACCGGTAATTGAAGAGGAGTTGTTAGCTCGTATTCATAATTTGCTCGAAGTGCAACATTATCATCGCTATATGAGAAATCAAAATCAATTGCTAGAGCAGAAAGTCAAAGACAGAACCATAGCACTTAACCGCGCACAAAAAATGGAAGCGCTGGGGCAATTAACCGGAGGAGTGGTCCATGATTTCAATAATGTGTTAGGCATCATTAGTGGATACTGTGAGTTACTCCAATTAAAACTGGAAAACCAACCCCTATTAATGAACTTTTTGCATCAAATTGAAAATGCAACACAACGCGGTCAAGACATGACCGGAAAGTTATTAGCATTTTCCCGCCAGCGTGAAGGTAATGCAAAAACGGTATGTTTGAATGATCTCATTGTTAATCAACGAGCCATATTGGAGAAATCCTTCACCGCCAAAATTGAGCTAAACGTGAAACTCGATGACGCACTTTGGCTATGCAGTGTGGATACCGCAGAATTTGAAGATATGTTGTTGAATATGTTGATTAACGCCGGACATGCCATGGCTGATACCGGAGAATTGACCATACAGACGCTTAATATCGTTTTGGACAACGATACAGCCAATAGCTTAAATCTCCCGACAGGACCATTTGTTCAATTAGTGGTTTCGGATACCGGACACGGGATCCCAGAAGAAGCGTTAAGCAAGATTTTTGACCCGTTTTTTAGTACAAAAGGGGAACAAGGGACAGGGCTTGGCCTCAGTCAAGTATACGGATTTATTCAGCGCTCTAAAGGAGCGATACAAGTAGAATCAACCATCGATGTTGGTACACAATTTACACTTTATTTTCCAAAAACGGAAGGTCAAATTGATATTACATCCGAAAGAAGCCAAAACACCCGAGTAGGAGACTTTCAAGGACATGAAACGATTTTAGTGGTGGATGATGACGCGGGTATTAGAACACTGGTTGATGAAATATTAAGTGGACATGGCTACCAAGTTATTCAAGCCGAAGATGTCAATCAAGCGATGGCGAAACTGCAAGAAAACCCAGACATTCGCTTAGTATTAAGCGATGTCGTGATGCCCAAAATCGATGGAACGCAATTAGCCGATCACATCTTGACAGCCTATCCGTTGATGAAGATACAATTAATGAGTGGATTTGATGAGACGAGCAAACTGCAATCGCCGCAACATTTTTTGTTAAAAACACTGTTGCATAAACCATTTAAAAAGCATGAATTACTCAGTTGTATTCATCGACTGTTGAATCAATCCCACTTAAACGACTAGTGGAACAGCAACTGATTGCAAAGGCCTTCGCCCATGAATACCGATGTTGAAGATTTTGTCAGGTTTGCCGATAAATTTCCTCAAGCCATGCTACTGGTGAGCACGCAAGGGATCATTTTAGCGTCAAATCAACAATCAAGCCGTTTATTGAATTTATCAAAACACGAATTAATAGGATATCCGCTCTCACACTTTAGTGAACTATCGGATTTAGCGATTATTGAAAGATTGGAGGAAATCACCAGAACAAGCGACGTGGTACCCCTTCGACTCGGTTTATACAACCGTTCGCAGGGCATATCCACCTCAATTCAAACCCAAGGTTTCTTGTACCAACCGGCAAGTGCTGAGTGTGGCGCCCAAATACTATTATATTTAAATACTCAGTCACACGAGTCGGTTTTGAATCCTGAAGAAGAACCATCACTCAGTGAAAATAAGGATAGTCGCCTAGAACAATTACAAGAGACACTGGCCCAAAAAGCATCACAATTAAATGCTATTTTAGCTAACTCATCGGCGATCATTTATATAAAGGATGTATCCGGTCGGTATCTGGAAGCCAGTGCCCACTATGGCAAAGTGCTCGACAAATCCGTTAATGATATCATTGGTAAAACCGATTTCGAGTTGTTTCCCAAAGAGATTGCCGATCCCTTTGTTAAAAATGACAAAATGGTTATTCAAACCGGTCGTAACCTCAAAGTGGAAGAAATTGGACCGGGACCTGATGGGATACATCATTATATTTCAGTCAAGTTTCCCATTTATAATACCCATGATGACATAATCGGTATTGGTGGAATATCGACCGATATCACTCCGTACGTTGAATTACAGAAAAAACTGGAGATTCAGCAAGACCAATTACTTGCAGCACAACGCATTGGTCACATGGGACACTGGGAGCTTGATCCGGTAACCCAACGAGCAAAGTGGTCTGATGAGATTTTTAAGATCATGGGGCTCCCCAAATCGGAATACGTGGGTCCAGGATTTTTGAATCAACACGTTCATGAGCAAGATCGTGAGCGTGTCTTAGCATCGTTACAATGTGGTACTCAAACCGGTCAAAAGCATAACGAAGAATATCGGATTATTCGACCCGATGGTGAAATACGCTGGGTACGTTGTGAAGCGGAGAACATCAAAGAGCCAGAATCCCAGCTGTATCGACTCAAAGGTATCTTTCAAGATATCACGGAACAAAAAGTAATTCAGATTGCTCTGCAAGCCAGTAAAGAGCAGTATCAACGGATTTTGGATACGGCAGCGGCATCGATAGTGATTGTGGATAAAGACGGTGCTATCACCGATATTAACGCTTATCATCTTGCTCAAATAGGTAAGGGCAAAAATCAAAAAAGTGATTACCTTGGGAAAAATATCCTAAAACATCCCAGTATTGTGGATGCCAACTTGGTCGCTTGGTGTCTGCAGGTTTTAGAGGGGGCATGTTCTGAAATGAAAGGTGTTTATTTCCCGATCACGACATGAGGAAACGCTGGCACCTATAATATTAAAGGTGCTCCGCTAATTGTTGATGGTGAAATAACCGGAGCGGTATTTGTAGGTGAGGATATTACGGAGCGAAAAAAAGAACAAGAAATTGTCTTAAAAAGTCAACAACACTTAATTGAAGCACAGCGTATCGCCAACATTGGCAGTTGGGAGTTAGATCTTCAAAGCCAACAATTAACCTGGTCCAATGAAATATATCAACTATTTGAAATTGACCCCAATACCTTTTCACCTTCTTATGAAAGTTTCATAGACGCCGTTCACCCCGAAGATAGAGAGAGGGTCGATCAAGCCTATACCTACTCGGTAAAAACAAAAACGCCCTATAACATCCGACATCGTTTACAAATGCCAGATGGTCGAATAAAACACGTACAGGAGAGTTGTAAAACCTTTTATGATGAAGAGGGATTACCGCTTCGTTCCATAGGAGCCGTTCAGGATATTACAGAGATGGTGGATATGGAAGAAAAATTGCAGCATACCCAAAAAATGGATGCCTTGGGGCAATTAACCGGCGGCATTGCGCATGACTATAATAATATGTTGGGCGTCATTATGGGGTATACCGAGTTATTACAACTCAAATTGGCGAACGATGATAGTGTACAGGGTTACCTTAAACATATCGAGGAAGCCACCGAGCGTGGAAAATCGATGACAGAGAAATTACTGGCTTTTTCACGAAAAAAAGCGGGTAATCCTCAACGAGTGGATGTTAAAACAGCGATTGAAAATGATCGAGAGTTACTGGCCAAATCATTAACGGCAGCGGTAACTTTAACGCTGGATCTAAACGATAAGCTCTGGCCCATTCGGGTTGATATATCCGAATTTCAAAATTTACTACTCAATATGGCCATTAATAGTCAACATGCGATGCCCAATGGCGGTGATTTTTCGATTCAAGCACGAAACGTTAAGGTAACACCGAAAAGCGAAATAAAGTACCAACTCAAAACAGGAGATTATGTATTACTGACTATAGCGGATACGGGGATCGGTATGGATCGTAAAACAACGGCACGCGTGTTTGAGCCCTTTTTTAGTACCAAGGGCGAAAAAGGAACGGGATTGGGGTTAAGCCAAGTTTTTGGTTTTGTTAAGCGATCTGGCGGTAATATCCTAGTCACTTCACAGGTTGGACGAGGGACGGAATTCCACGTGTTGTTTCCACGTTTTCAGAAAAATATTGATGAAAATCAAATCACTCGGCTTGATGATAGGACTAACATTAGAACAGGTGATGAGTGTATTCTGGTCGTGGATGATGAAGTGGCTTTACGGCATATGGCAGACGAAATATTAACCGCCTACGGTTATCGAGTATTAGTGGCTGAAAGTGGTCAGGAAGCCTTAAGCATGCTTGCTGAAAATGAGGATATTCAACTCCTACTCAGCGATATTATTATGCCGAATATGAATGGGTTGGAATTGGCAAGGCGAGTAAAGCAAGACTATCCCAATGTCTTGATCCAATTAGTCAGTGGATTTTCTGGGGCAATACCACAGGATCCAAACCAAGAAGACTTGCACAAGACTACCCTGCGCAAACCGTATCGAAAACATGAGTTGTTAAAACGCCTTCGAGAATTATTGGATAGACCGACCGTTCAACAACCTACTAATGGGGCATCAATGTACCAGTTGATACAGTGGTCAGACAGCATGAGTACCGGTATCGAAAAAATTGACCTCGACCACAAAAAACTGATTCGACTGATTAACCACTGTATTCAATTGGATCAAGAACAGACCGAACCAAAAGCCATCCAAACCATACTGGATGAATTGCTGGCATACACAGAATATCATTTTCAGCATGAAGAAACGGTGATGAAACAACTGGCTTATCCTCATTTAAACAAACATCAGAAAGTACACCACATGTTAATTCAGGAAGTTAAACAGCGCATCCAACAATTTAATCAGGGAACGTTGGTTATTGACGACTTAATTGCGTTTTTATCGGCTTGGCTGCAAGAGCATATTATGGGGATGGATAAATATATTGTGAGTGAATCCAAAGTGAAAAAGACCAATGATTAGAACTTCCAGGACGAATGGGATTAACAATCAAACGAAAAGACTAGGTTAACTTGATATGGATATCTTTATTGTTGATGATGATCCTTCGATAGGAGAAATGCTCCGAGATTTTTTTCAGATGATGGGGTTGGATGCGACAATGTATTGTCAAGCTTCCCGATTATTTAAAGATAAGGGGGATTTGTCTACAAGTCTGTTACTACTGGATTTACAGATGCCGGAAATGGATGGGATTGAGGTGATGCGACAATTGGTAAAACACCAGTTTTCCCCTGATATCATTTTAATGAGTGGTTTTGACACCTCGGTTTTGCACTCGGCGGAGCAATTAGCACAGGAGCATGAATTAAATGTGATTGCGACGTTAACAAAACCAATCACCTATACGACCTTTCAATCCATTATCCATAATTACCTTAACAAAAGAGAAGCGATCAACTTAGCCACAACGAAACCAGAATTCACTGTAACGCTGGACGAATTGGAAGATGCGATATTGGAGCACCAATTTGTTTTGCACTATCAACCACAAATCGACTTAAAGGACCATAAAATGGTGGGGGTTGAAGCCCTGATTCGTTGGGAACACCCGTGTTATGGGTTAGTCTTTCCCAATGTTTTTATTACCATGGCAGAGCAAAATGGCTTGTTGGGGGATATTACCGCTTACGTGGTTAAGCAATCCATAGAGCAATTGGTTAAGTGGCGTGAAAATGGATTATCCCTGCAAATGTCCATCAATATATCGGCAGACAACGTCACCTCATTGGTCCTTCCGGAACAATTGGCTCGACTGTTGGAATATCATCAAATTGACCCCAACCTATTAACCTTAGAAGTTACGGAAAGTGCCTTGATGGAAGAGTTGGCCACCTCCTTGGATATTTTAACCCGGCTAAGAATGAAAGGGATCCAATTGTCCATTGACGACTTCGGTACCGGACATTCATCCTTGAAACAGCTTTATCGGGTTCCTTTTACCGAATTGAAAATCGACCGAAGCTTTGTGATGAAAATGGTTCAGGACGATGATGCGCGCGGTATCGTTAAAATGTGTATACTACTGGCTCACGAGCTAAATATGCAAGTTCTGGCAGAAGGGGTAGAAGATACCGAGACCTTGAAATGGCTGCAAACCCTAGGCTGTGATTGGGTACAAGGATACTATTTCGCTAAACCCATGCCTGCCGATAAAATTTTAAACTGGACATTCAATTCATAACACGACGAATCCTTTATGAGCAAACAATCTACAATCCTTTTGGTGGACGATGATACCTCGTTGCACGATTTATTTAATGATGCCTTTAGCGATTACACAATCATTTCAGCTTATTCAGGCTCTGAAGGTGTTGAACGATTCAAACAAGAATCCATTGATTTGGTCTTATTAGATGTGAATATGCATCATACCGATGGTTATTCCGTCTGTCAGCAAATACGTGACTTAGAAACAGGTCCCCCTGTTCCAGTACTGTTTTTAAGCGGACAAACCTCGCTTGAAGATATTCTCAAAGGTTACGGAAGTGGTGGGAATGACTATATTACGAAACCCTTTAAGCTGGCCGAATTAATCGCTAAAGTTGCGGTTGAAATTGAAACCTATCATCAGGAAAAAGCGTTACAGAGCAATTTATCCGATGTGACGGAGGCGGTACTGTCGGTACAGAGCAGTAATGCCAAAATCTACTCCATTTGTCGTTTTTTACAGCAGGCTTTCTTTTGTAAAGATACCGATGATTTGTGTCAATTGTTTTTTACCGTGACACAAGGTTTTGGTACGGATGCCGCTTTGTTCATCCATTCCCCAGACAATCGTCAGTTTATGCATGCTTCAGGGCGTAATCATGCGTTAAGCAATGCGATATTAGAGCAAGTGAACGCTCAAGGTGGCAGAATTGTGCAATTTGGTCATGATAGGGCGGTATTTAACTGGGAATCTGCCTCCCTGTTAGTGAATCATTTACAGGATGATGTAGATAACCTCGCCATGTTAATGGACGGTTTTGAGATGGGCTTGAAGGCCATTGAGGCGTCCAACCAGTTTGATCATTTATTATCCAACTACCGGGAAACAAAATATCAGCAAAGTGTTCAGGTAGCCAAAGCTTTTGATGATGTGGTGTATGAAATCCAAGATGAGCTTGGCAGTATTGGCTATAACGCGTTGTCCGAAGAGCAGGAAAATGCCTTGGTTCGTATAGTGGAAGCCAAGCGAGATTTTGTGGACGGCTTATTCAACCAAGGGCTTAAACTGGATGAGGAGTTATCCCAGGTGATGAAAAACCTTCGCCAAAACGAGCAAGATAATGCCGTTGGTACGGATGATGATGGAATTGAGTTTTTATAAATTGATACGGTTTTCGATTAACCAGAGTGCAGTGGGTCAAGTTTCAACTCAACTGAAGGTCGATAATTAGCATTATTTTCGTTTTAGTGTTTCAATTAAACGGCTTGCATTAGTTAATTTTTCACGTAATAACCGGTGGAGCTGCGAGGCACTGTCATACGGTGACTCGGCGAGAACTCGCTCTTTATCAATTCGCCATTGGAGTGCTTTTAACCGCTGTGTTTGATTTGCCGGCAGACGATTAATCAGGTTTTTGATCGCCTCTTGTCGTGCTTGTTCAAGTGCTTGTGGATTTTCTTTTGCCAATTTGGCCCACTGTTCGAATCCCCAATAGCGACTCTCATTGCTACATTGGTGACAAAAGGAGAAGGGGAGTGGGTAAAAAGTGTTTGCTGAACGATAGTCACTCAAAAAAACTGCCAGATTTTTTAGTTTTGGGATTGGTAATGTGGAATTGTGTTTTGAAGTCATCTTACGTCCAATTTATCTAGCAACAACTCATACGTAGGTACTTAAGGAGATTTTCGTTAAATTTCATACAAATACCTGCTGTTTTAAGTTGTGGCATAAAATGCCGGTTCTAATGCATATTGTAAAATTCCCGAACAACGGTCACGTTTAG
>Ga0209475_10003870_pt1 | contig 13358 bp, 10 predicted proteins | sample tdDd471_FD_187128 | JGI IMG/M metagenome (GOLD analysis project Ga0209475, IMG submission 187128) | Marine sediment microbial communities from the Atlantic coast under amendment with organic carbon and nitrate - tdDd47.1 (SPAdes)... | ecosystem: Environmental > Aquatic > Marine > Coastal >... | reverse complement strand
GCGCGTAATACATCGTATTCTGTCTGTGCGATTTGCTCTAGTGAATAGTGTTCAACTGCAAATTGACGCGCATTTGCCCCGATTTGTGCCCTCAAATCAGGTTTTGTCAGGATGTTATCAATCGCATAACGTATACTCTCTGCATCGGGCTCACATAAAATACCCGTTTTCTCATGTTCAAGCACCTGTTTAATACCCCGTACTCGTGTCCCGATCACAGGCACACCACACGCCATCGCTTCAATCAATGACTTGGGATGTCCTTCATAATGTGACGGCAAAATGAATACCCGACCTTGATTAATCAATGTCGGCAACTCAGGATGAGCCACGCGCCCCAACCAGTGAACCCGCTCACCTAAATCATTAAATTCTTCTTGCAAAGACTCCCGTAAATCCCCATCACCAGCAATCGCCAAAGTATAATCTGTGTTCCGAATTGCCGTTAATAAACTACGTAAATTTTTCTGTTCACTAACACGTCCCACAAATACCAAATCATAAACTTTAGATTGCTCTAACGGACAAAAACGCTCTGTATCGACATAATTAGGGATAATTGTGACCTTATCATCTATGGTCGGGGCAACTTTGCGGACATCATCTAACATCAAAGGCGAAGTCATCACTACACGACTCGCGTGTTGAAACGCATCGTTCTGGATACGATGAATACGTTGTACCCAATCAGATTCGAGAGCGTGATTTTGTTCTGCAAATGCCGACCACAAAAAACCAAATCGGACAATCAAGGGGCGATTCCATAATTGTGATGCTCTAACCGCTACCTGTGCGCCATTCAGTTGGTTTGTTTTGTAGACATCACTCTGCCATAAACGCAATCCATGCAATTGGTGCAAACGTTGAGTATAGCGTTTCTCCGACCAGCCTATCCAATTACACAAAATTCGCATATCAGGGATTTGAGATGCAAAGTCATATTCATCACGTCCACCGTAGCTAACAAAATTGATGGCAACGCCCTTTTCTTGTAACTTCCGATAAATCGCTAATTCACGGTCAAAAATACCTTGCTCATACCATGTCCGCAACGACAGTGGATGTGTCAAAAATACAGTTAAGCGCATATCAAAATCCACATTTCTTAAGGATTGTTTCTGCGCGCGTCCGATAAGAAAATTCATATGCGCGTTGAATCCCCTGCGCAGATTTCTGTTTTGCATCCAGCGGATTCGATAACACAGACTTCAAAGCAAGTGCCATTGCTGACGAAGAATCAGGTTCGATAAAGGTCACCTGCTCATCGGTCAGCCAATCTTGTAACGCCGGAATCCGGGTAGCAATCACGGGTGTACCTGATGCTAGATATTCCCCTAACTTAACAGGACTCGTCCACCGCGCACTTGGATGATTTAATGACGGTGGTAATAATAAAATATCTGCATTCCATAAATACGGTGGAATGTCTGATTGTGGTTTGTGCCCGTGTAATGTCACATTGAGAAGATTTTGATCAGTAATAATAGCCCTAACCCGTTCTATATCTTGGGGCAATCCACCAATCAGGTGAAACTGTATATCCTGACACACCTTAGCTGTCTCTAAAATCGTGGGGATACCTTTATAATCATAAAGATGTCCAACATATACCACGTTTGGTTTATCGGTAGTATAGGGTGTAGGCGGAAGATTATCAGGTCGGTTGAAACGATCCATATCAACCCCTGTCGGCAACACAAGTATCTTATCTTGTGGTACATCCAGTGATTGATAATGTTGACTTAGCACATCCGAAATTGTTATCAAGTAACGCAATTGCGGATCATGAGTTATCGCATCAATCATCTTAAGAAATGGCGGTGTTCGATTATCAGTATGAGCATGACTTTCTACAACCGTTGGGAAACCATAACGTGCCGATAATATAGGGGCGATATAACTCCGCGAAAAGACAAAATTAGGACGCAAACGCCACAGGTGCAATAATGCCATCGATGCAAACGGTAAATCAGGGCTGATAAATCGTTTACGGAAGACACGCGGTAATTGAATCCAACGCAGAGGAACACGAATATCGTATTGTTCGATCAATTCATCAAGTGTATATTTTCGATCTCGCTTGGCAAATGTAATCAACGTTACATCATGACCCAGTTTGGCAAATCCCTGCGCCATATTAACACTATTAATCGCATATGCCTTTTCAATACCTGCTTCCATCGAGGCAACAACTGCAATCTGCATTTTTTAATCCTTTAGTGCTGCCACTCGAATACATCAACACAAATCATTGTTGATTTTGCCATTAGGTAGACTAGACTTACATCCCAAATTTTATTGACCATTCAGGATGTTATCAGGAATTGTAATTGGCATTGATTCGATCATCTCATCGCTAATCATTTGAACTTCATCACCATCATAGAAGCTCACAATCGCACGAATCTGTACCTCGGCAATCGGGTATTCAAAGTTATAAGCATCTTCAAACAACTGACTACCGATATGCAATGGGGGCGGTATGATTGACGGTATAAAAACCGATTGATGATTTGTATTAAAATTATAGGCATAAACTCTTAATAAATCTCGTAGCCGCTCAGCAGTTTTCGAATCATATCGAACCTTACCATATTCTTCGATGAAGTCAGGTATATCCTCTAAGGTAAGCGATAACGATGGCAAGTACGTTTCAAGACTTGATTCACCAGCTGTTCCTGTGACAGTTTTATTCTTATTGATATAGTGCAAGCGGTTTTGAGTAATTGCAAAATCATAAGGTTGCAAGAGAGAGTAACTGAAATCATAACGATCGCCCTGCGTATCAATGACATCGAACTTATAATAAGTATGAATTGCTGAGTTCCACCAACCTAGATGCGATACGCGGAAAAAGAGTGTACCCGATGTAATAATAAGCAGGGATAAAATAATTGGTATGGGTCTATAAATCGAGGCAATATCTTCAGTTTCACCGTATCGCCAGACAAACCAAACCATCGCCACATCTAATACAATCCACTTCCAGAAAAATATCCCACTGGATACCATAATACCCGTATGAAGAAGCACTGCCAACAACAAAATAGCAATCGTACCACGCTGTTTTAAGAGCACCGTAAATAATGCGCCAATTTCTACAACAACCGTAAAAGCCTGCATCGGCACACGAAAGAATTCAAAAATATCCGTCATTGCATATACGAGGTCTTGACTACGGAAGGATAACCAACCTTTTTCGTAGGTAAAAACGACATAATGATATAGGTTATTATCAAGCACCCAATTGAGTGGACTATCTGCCGCAACATGTAGCTTTTCGATACCGGGGAAATAATAAAACGCACTGATCATACATAATCCAATAAAGATGAAGTCTTTGGTTCGCCCTCGTATGAATGGGCGGACAGCAACAAAAGAGCCAAAAAGCACCAAAAATTCAAACAACAATTGCTTATCAGTATAGCTAAAGCCTATCGGATAACTAAACTGATACGAGATCACATAAGCAATCATCGTAAAAGGAATCACAAAAATTGGATTTATATAGACAAGAATTGCAAGAAACACCAACAATAGTCTATCGAAATAATGAGGCTGATTATAATAATAATTAAAGCCATAGCATGCAAATGACCAAGTGAGTATGAGAACAACCGCCATTATCAAACGGCGCAAAGCTATTCCATGCTCAAAGACAGACCAATTCCATTGATGATGCCACCGATTATATCTGAATGGAATATAGTTCACTGCAAGCAATGCAATGACTAAGATCGCAAATATCTGCACCAAACGCATTTGCAGTATATTTACAAAAATTATCTCTCGAAAATACCACTCAAAGCGTCCAAATATGAGGATTTCTTTTGCAACAAATACATGAATTAGGAGTAGAAGTAGAACGTTAATGAGAAATCGACGATCAACATGTCTTTGAAAACAGTCTCTCAACACATATCCTTCCTAAGTTCATCTATTCAAAATCAATATAATATAGACACATCAAATCATACACCTGATAAATGTCATATCTGCACTTTATCTATTAGTCTCAAATGAGCGATTAGAATTCAATTGCCAATTAACTGGCAAATATACAAACCCTCGATTACTAGTCTGTTGAAAAATCTCATTGTTGCCATTAATCATAAACGATACACCATACGGCACATGGTCGATCACAATCCCGCCATGGTCTTTTGCAATAAATTCGATCCAATACGCACCCGGCAACAAATTACAGTTATCAATGATGCAATCTAAATAGCCACTTTCATGGATAGTCATGTCTGACTGAATACCCGATAATCGCAACTCGCTAATAATTGTTCCTGAGGCATCACTGATCCGCAATGATAGCGTGAATTTGTCAATCGGGTTTTTGACATTTAAATGAATCCGTACCGTAATCGCATCCCCTGTGAGGAACTCACTGACTTCTTCACCTGTCTCAGGCTTGTGGAATGTAAATTCTTGAACACGGAAATCCCCTGACCCTGCTCGCAGATTCGAATCAAGTATCTTTTCACCCTCTTTTTTACGGGCAATATCTTCTTTAACAATAGATTCTTGATAATATGCCGTCAGAATATCAGCAGGCTCTCCAGCCGCAGCAATTTTACCATTCTGGATATAAATTGCCTTATCACATAGCCGCTCCACAGAATATGGGTTATGGGATACAAACAATACCGTGACACCATTGTCAATGAGGTCATCCATCTTGGATAAACACTTTTTACGGAAGTTCACATCACCAACCGACAACACTTCATCAATCAGCAGAATATCAGCCTCGACATTCACAGCAACACTAAATCCTAACCGTGCTTGCATCCCACTCGAATACTGCCAGATTGGGCGATCAAGCCATTCTTCCAGTTCAGAAAATTCTTCAATATCCGGTGTTTTGTCTTTTATCTGCTGTTCATTAAAACCCATAACCGCACCCAACAGCTTGATGTTTTCACGTCCTGTCAAATCGTTATGCATTCCAGCCGCCAGTTCAATCATAGGAAACAAGCGTCCAGTAATCTCGATTGACCCGCGTGTTGGCGGACTCACCCCTGCCAACAATTTAAGGAGAGTACTTTTACCTGCCCCGTTTTTACCAACAATACCTAACGATTCACCTTGTTTAACTTCAAATGAAACATCTTGTAATGACCATGGACCATATGCATCTGGGTCATCATTAAAACGTCCACGGGCTTTATCCATACGTTGTTGTAAATAAGGACGCAATGGCAAACCATACCGTTTCCACACATCTTTAACACGAATAACAGCGTCTTGACTCATGATGCCTCCTATATCACATCTGCAAAGTAAAGTGACATATAGTGATACAAGGGTAAAACAAAACACAATGCCAACATCATCACAACAAATCCAACCAACAACAATGCTACATCAGGTGATTGACCAAATACCAATACCTGACGGAAACCATCAATAATGCCAACTGTCGGATTCAACGAGTACAAAATGCGTTTTTTGCCCTGCACTGCATTCAGTGAGTATACAACTGGGGTCGCAAAAAACCACAACTGTGTGATATAGCTCAAACCACGTAGAATATCACGCCGATAAACCGAAACAGATGTAATACCGATACCAACAATCCATGACAATAAACACAGCAAGAATAACAATATCGGCAACCATAGCCATGCTATTGTAATCGGGACATTATTTAAGAAGAGAATCAATATCAACACGATAAACGACATGAAGAAGTCAAATAAGGCAGTCAATATACCGACCAAAGGAAAAAGGGAACGTGGGACTGACATCTTGCGGAGTAATCCACCATTACCAATAACACTATTGGGAACATTGGTTATCGCCTTTTGAAAGAATGTCCACGGTACAATCGTCGAAAATGCAAAGACAATATACGGAACACCCTCACTATCAATGTCAACAACACCACGCAAAAACGAAAATATGACCATCGTCATTACAGCGGGGATAATTGTCCACAATGGTCCAAGTACTGTCCGACGATAACGTACTTGAATATCACGCAACACCAATGACATCAGTAAATGCCAATAACCCTGCCATTTTTCTTTCCGAGTGATGGTTGGAGTAATGTTTATCCAGCTACTCATCAAGTCAATTGCATCCTTCATCATGTGTATCGAATATTCTATTATGGCATTTTCCGATGAAATGAACAGGGCTGAATGAGATGAGGCATCGGAGTAATTCAAGTGGATAATCTATTCAATCAACTGTTTATCGGCAACCATTTGCTCATACTCAATATGAAGTTTTCTTAAGAGTGCTTCCATTTTTATTTGAACATTCTCTAACTTGGCTGACTCTTTCGTAAGTATATCACCGTAAACGATGCTCACGATGGGGTCTCGATAACGCCGAAACATCAATTGAAACGTTGCAGCCAAAAAATGGCGATTATTACGGGTCTTGTAGCGTTGTGTAATTGGATTATTCAATGCACGTCGCGAAATCACTCCACCAACAGCAAACGGAATAACCTGCAAATCAGGCACATGTTTTACAAAAAACTCAATACTAGACGACCATTCAGACAAGCTTTCAATTGCTAAATCCAAATATAGTGCAGGGTCATCTTCAATCTGTCCCCGAGGGAACATCAACACGGATTTTCCTTGTTTCAAATGCCGAACTGAATCACGTAATGCTTGTGTTGGATTATCTTTATCAATCACAATGGCAAATTGAAGGAACAAGGGCAAACCTTGTAGCATTCCATTATTAAATACCAACGTATGTATATCGGTTCTCGATGACGATGCAAAAACTGAAAATGAATCCCCCATACCAGCGTGATTACCAACAAACAAAATCGGCTTAGTCGACGGAATTACCGTAGCGTGATGGATTCGCAGTTCTTGTGTCAATATGTCCATCAAGGCTTGGCTCACACCCTGCAAATGTCCATCACGTGCAATAATTTGTTCTAAACTAATAGATACTCGCGCCATATTCACTGCGAATGGAAAACATAATATCCGTACGAAGCCATTGAGAATCCGATTTTTGAAACGAAATGCCTCAACGATAGAATCTGACATTGTGTGATACAACTGCCAGAAGCGTTTATTAGCAATAAGAATTTTATTCATACTCACTTCTATCAATTCATAAACGAATACATCATATTTGATTATTGTAAACCTTTTGATGCATGTAATGTAAAGTTCAAGTAAAGTAAAGAACAGTATAGATCAGCACATTAAGGGTCATTCACGAATGAAAATCGAGATTATCAAAGGCGAACACTTATCCGAAACCACTATTGAGATGATGAATAGACAACGTATTCATGAATATGGTGAAAATACCAAAAATTTCCGTGAAAATGAACGTAAATCGATATTTTTTCTCATCTATGAGAATCAACAAATCAAGGCATTTGGCATGTTAAAGCCCGTTACACTAACTTACCAACAGCAATCATTCGATATTTTAGGAATCGGCAACATCATCGCAAGAGAAAAAGGAAATGGATGGGGGAAATTACTAATGACCGAGATCAAACAGTATCTTGATAATGAAAATGAGATCGGTCTAGGTTTCTGTAGAACATCAGTAGTCGGTTTTTATGAAAAATGTGGATATGAAATCGTGAAGAAACTATCGACACGCTTCCGATACCAATACGCAAGTGAGACAAATACTAGCGATATACTCATTCGTCCACGGGATATATTGTGCTATGACCCATCCCAATCCATAATCCAAACACTGCTTTCATCTGATGACTTCGTTTATATAAATGTCCCGTTTTGGTAAGCCATTATAATTACTCCAACCACTCACACTATAAACACCACCTAAATATACGTTACAATACAACTCATTATGAACTAATTTATGAAACTGTTTGGGAATAATTATGTCGTTACAACAAGCTGTAAAACAACGTTTTAAAGAAGAATTTGGTGAAGACCCAACCTTCATTGTCCGTTCACCGGGACGTGTTAACTTAATCGGTGAACATACAGACTATAATGATGGTTTCGTATTTCCAATGGCAATAGACCGTGCCACATGGATTGCGCTTCGTCCGCGTGACGATAATAAAGTATTTGCAGTATCAGCGGATCTCGAAGATAAACAAGAATTTCGGCTAAATAATCTCAACCGCCCTGCTAAGACCGAATGGATTGACTATTTGATTGGGGTCACATGGGCATTGCAAGAACGAGGCTATAAGCTCACTGGTTGGGATGGTGTGGTAACGGGTGATGTTCCGATTGGATCGGGCTTGTCATCATCAGCGGCATTGGAACTGGCAACTGCACGCGCTTTTTATGCTGTCTCGGATTTTGAGTGGGATGCAGCAACAATGGCAAAAGTTGGAATGTCAGCAGAAAATGATTGGCTGGGACTAAAAACAGGGATTATGGATCAGATGATTTCTGCGGCAGGTATCGAAAATCGTGCGCTATTAATCGATTGCCGTAGCCTCGAAACATCAACAGCCCCGCTTCCCCCAAATACAGCCGTTGTCATCTTAGATACGAGCACCCGTCGCGGTCTGGTCGATTCCAAATATAATGAACGTCGTGAGCAATGTGAAGCCGCCGCGAAACATTTTGGGGTCAAAGCCTTGCGTGATGTTGACACAGAGACATTTCATCAACGTGAGAACGAACTCGAACCTCTTATTCGTCAACGTGCACGCCATATCATCTTCGAAAATGATCGAACATTACGTGCCAAAGAAGCCATGAACAATAGCGACCCCCATACGCTTGGTCAGTTGATGATTGAGAGCCACATTAGCCTGCGTGATGATTTTGAAGTATCTAGTGAAGCACTCGACATCATTGTAGATTGTGCCAATACGGAAGAATCATGTTATGGTGCACGAATGACAGGGGCAGGATTTGGCGGATGTGCTGTTGCCCTTGTCCAAGCCGATGCAGTACAAGAATTTGTTACCCATGTTGAAGCATGTTATACAGCAAAGACAAATCTCACACCAAAGATTTACATCTCACAAGCCAGTAACGGCGCAGAAACCGTTTACCCATAGAGGGCATACGAATGGATATAGGTTTACATAGCGAGCAGTGGTATATCGAGCAATCAAAGCTAACATTAGAACGGCTACTCCCACGTATTGATCCAATTTTACGTGCCGTCGATACAAGCGAATTATTTTTGGAACGACTGGACAAACATTTCGTTGAGTTGTTCCGCTTACTCTATGATTTGTATGGCGATCAATACGATTTTTTCTTTCATCTGGAAGAAATTCTATCGCATATGGCGCGTATGTTTATCAATCGCCCGCTTGAATTAAAAGCACTCGATAACACTCGTGAAGCAGATTTATTATGGTTTCAATCTGAGGATATGGTTGGTGCAGTCTGTTATGTTGATTTATTTGCTGACAATCTCTCCACACTCAAAGAGAAAACCCCATACTTTAAAGAGCTTGGCATTACCTATCTTCATCTAATGCCTCTCTTTAAATCGCCTGATGAAAATAGTGATGGAGGTTATGCAGTCAGCGATTATCGTCAGGTCAATCCGGCACTTGGCACAATGCAACAATTAGCAGGGCTTGCCAGCGAATTACGTCAAAATGGGATTAGTTTGGTACTCGATTTTGTGTTTAATCACACATCAGATGAGCATGATTGGGTCATGCGCGCCAAAAACGGGGAATCACGATATATGAACTATTATCGCCTCTTTGACGATCGCACTATACCCGACCAATACGAGCAGAATTTACGCGAGATATTTCCAGAACAAGACCCCGGCAACTTCACATACATTGAAGAGATTAAAAAATGGGTGTGGACGACCTTTTATCATTTCCAATGGGATTTGAATTATGCCAACCCCGCCGTGTTTGACGCGATGATGGGAGAAATGCTATTCCTTGCGAATCAAGGAGTAGAAATCTTGCGCTTAGATGCTGTTGCTTTCATCTGGAAAAAGATGGGAACATCCTGCGAAAATCTGCCCGAAGCCCATAAAATTATCCAAGCCTATAACGTCGTCACACGCATTGTATGCCCATCGATGTTATTCAAATCGGAAGCAATCGTCCATCCACGCGATGTTGCAAAATATATCAGTTGGGAAGAATGCCCCATTTCTTATAATCCAACATTGATGGCACTATCGTGGGAAGCACTCGCAACCCGTGATGTTCGTCTCCTACGCCTGTCCATGAGCAAACGCTTCGACTTACCCGATAACACCGCGTGGGTGAATTATGTGCGTGTTCATGATGACATCGGCTGGACATTTGCCAACGAAGATGCCGACGAATTGGGGATTAATAGCTTCGACCATCGTCTATTCTTAAATGAATTCTACACGGGCGAATTTGAAGGCAGTTTTGCAAAGGGCTTGAGCTTCAATTACAATCCAATTAATAAAGACCGTCGTATTACAGGGACTGCCGCATCATTAGCAGGTCTCGAAACAGCAATTGAAATTGGTGACATTTTATCCGCAGACCATGCTATTCAACGGATACTCATGCTTTATAGCATCGCTATGAGTGTTGGTGGAATTCCACTTCTCTACATTGGGGATGAAATCGCTACCTTGAACGATTATAGCTACCTTGAAGACCCTGACAAAAAAGCCGATAGCCGGTGGGTACATCGTCCATTCTTTGATTGGGAACGTGCCGAAAAACGACAAGATGCAACCACCTACGAAGGTAAAATGTATCATGGCATGTTACAGATGATTCAGACACGAAAAGCCTCTCCAAAATTAGGAAAAGGTCGGACACTGTTCTTAGATTTAGACAACACACACGTTCTCGGGTATATTCGCAATCATCAAATATTGATTCTCTGTAATTTCTCAGAGAAGGTGCAAACAATCAATACGCAAAACTTATTGGCTTATCTCGATATGCCAGAGACAATGCACGACTTACTCACAGAGGAACAGTGGGCAACCGATGGACAGATCACGTTACAGCCCTATCAGTATGTATGGCTTCGTCCTGATTAAACACATTTATTCGACATTATTTAAACCAATATTCTTAAGGATTTCATGATGGCAAAACAAGTTTCAGCACAAGGTTTAGAACAATTTCAAGACAATCGGTTTGGTATGTTTATCCACTGGGGACTCTATTCGATTCTTGCCCGACAAGAATGGATTATGCACATCGAAAGTATTCCCGTACCCGAATATGAAAAACTCGTACCCCAATTTAACCCTGTAAAATTTAATGCAGAAGAATGGGTAAGTATTGCGGCGGATGCTGGACAAAAATATATGATTATCACTAGCCGTCATCATGATGGATTTAGCATGTATGATACACAATTATCAGATTATAAAGTCACAAACACCCCTTTTAAACGAGATCCACTTCAAGAACTCGCTGATGCTTGTGCGCGCCGTGGCGATGTTAAACTTGGATTTTATAGCTCACTGTTAGACTGGCATCATCCTGCTTATCGCTTCCGTGAAGAATCAGGACTGGCATGGTCAGATTATATTGAATTCTTGCACGGGCAAGTCCGCGAGCTATGTACTAATTTTGGAGATCTAGCCTCGATCTGGTTTGATGGTGATTGGCCCCGTCACCAATTTAACGAAACGAATGCATACTTTAAAGCTGGGGGTGATTTTGAATATGATAAATTATATGACATGATCCACACTCTCCAACCTGATGCCGTTGTACTGAATAATCACCATGAAGCACCGATTCCCGGAGAAGATATACAGGGCTTTGAGCAAGATTTACCGGGCATGAATACCGCAGGGTTTAATTTATCCGAAGCTCAGGAAATGCCACTTGAGGTATGTATGACGATCAATGACCATTGGGGCTATCATGATACTGATAATAACCACAAGTCCACCCGTAGCTTGATTCATAAATTGGTACGGTCTGCCAGCCTTGGTGCGAATTACTTACTCAACGTTGGTCCTACGCCCGAAGGTGAAATCTTACCCGTTCATGCGATGCGCTTACGACAAATGGGTTCATGGCTAAAATTACACGGTGAATCGGTTTATGGAACGCGAGCAGGCAGTCTATCAACACCAGAAGCTGTTGTCAGCACACAGCGTGGTGATACACATTATTTGCATGTACTGGATGATATGAGTGATGGTGTATATATCAAACAGATGCCTGACAGCATAACATCCGCAACATTGCTGCGGGATAATTCACCATTAACTTTGCAACCCTATGAAAAGGGATATTTTATCGACTTACCGAGAGGGCTTCGTGACCCATACGATACAGTAATTTCACTACAGTAACTTCATCAGAAAATCGCATATTTATTTGATGAATAACAATCTCAAAGCATTACCTGAATGTCTAATCGTTATGATTTGTTTTCCAATGGGCAAATGGTATACTGTTACTTAATCAATGCTGACCTTCAGTCTAAATGTATAACATTCTCTAGCAGAGTATTAAGGAATTGAATGGCATCAACGATACGTTCGATCCAACTAGATGATATTCCTCAAATCGCTCAATGGATGGCAACAGTCCCTTTGTGGCAACGCTATAATCTAACGGAAACTGTTGTAACAAAACAATTTCAAAAAGCGATTATGGAACAGGCGTTAATCATCGTTATTGAAGTTGATGAACAGCCAGAGATTGCAGGTTTTGCATGGTATTCCCGACAAGGGGCATTTGCTCGTAGCCCGTATCTCAAGCAAATCGGCATTCACCCAAAGTTAACGGGCATGGGAATTGGTGGACAACTTCTAACTTATATTGAAGACGATTGTAAACAATCATCTGACCAATTGTTTCTGCTAGTATCAGATTTTAATACCGAGGCTCAAAAATTTTATCAACACCACGGTTACGCGCATATCGGTACAATCCCGAATTATGTATTGGCTAATGTAGCCGAGCTAATCTATCATAAACGTTTGATCTAAAAGAAAGGATGATTGAAGCAACAATTCTCAAATGTAATCTCAACACACTGAATTTATTTAAGTAAGGAAGGTACATATGTTCCGAATGAAACGTCTAACTATTGTATTTTTGCTCCTATTACTGGTTATGAGCAATTCTGTTTTTGCACAGGATATGAGCAATACTCTGATTATGGCACGGGCAGTTGATGCCACAGGTTTAGATCCACATACACAAACAGCTTTTGCCTCACTCCGCCTACTAGAATTAATTTACGAACCACTCGTTGTAACAGATGAAAACCTTGAATTACAACCAGCGCTAGCAACAGGGTGGGAATTTTCCGAAGATGGTATGACACTCACCTTTACATTACGCGAAGGTGTGACATTCCATGATGGATCAGATTTTACCGCAGATGATGTTATCGCAAGTTTTACCCGTATTTTGGATGAAGAAACAGCGTCTGCCGCACGTACGAATTATATCAGCATCGATTCGA
>Ga0209475_10003869_pt1 | contig 13363 bp, 8 predicted proteins | sample tdDd471_FD_187128 | JGI IMG/M metagenome (GOLD analysis project Ga0209475, IMG submission 187128) | Marine sediment microbial communities from the Atlantic coast under amendment with organic carbon and nitrate - tdDd47.1 (SPAdes)... | ecosystem: Environmental > Aquatic > Marine > Coastal >... | reverse complement strand
TAGCTGCACAGCATCAGGCAGGCACCCACGAACAAACCGGGGATAACACCTGCAATAAACAGGTCACCCACAGAGACACCTGCGGTGGTGCCATAAATAATCAGTGGCACGCTGGGGGGAATAATAACGCCCAGGCAGCCGGAGGCTGTGTTGACCGCGGTTGAAAAGGACTTGCTGTACCCCTCCTCTTCCATGGCGGGAACCATGATACCGCCAACGGCGGCCACGGTGGCAGGTGCGGATCCTGACAGTGCGCCGTAGAACATACTGGTCAGGACGGAAATATGCGCCATCCCACCTGTAATATGCCCCACAAGGGACCGGGAAACCGCCAGCAGTCTCTGGGCCATGCTGCCCTTCTGCATGATCTCACCGGCCATGATGAAGAACGGAACCGCCATAAGGGGAAACACATCCAGAGAGGTAACCATTTTCTGGATCAAAAATTCGTAAGGGAGCAAATCGCTGAAGGTCATCCCTACGGTGACACTCAGGCCGATGGCGATCCCGATGGGCACACTCAGGAGGAGAAATGCCGCAAGTGAAACAAACGTTAAAATAATTGCCATATCCATAGGGCCGAGTATTCCTTAATTGATTTCCATTATTGCAGGGTCGTACTTGCCCGTGATAACTCCCCAGATCCTCTCCAGGGTTCGCAGGGCCATGAGACCCATGCCCACCGGGACACTGAGGAACACCCAGTACATCTGAATCTCAAGGGCGGGTGTCTTCTGGCCTGTGGAGGATAAAAAGAGAACAAATTTGATGCCCCAGACGGTGGCGCAGACACAGAACACGAGGGTACAGAGGTAGGCCGCGATGGTGACGGGCTTGGCAATTTTCCCCCCGAACATGTTCCGGATGACCGTGACCTCAAGATGACGGTTCATCTGGGTGGCGTAGCTGCATCCCACATAAACGGCCCAAATAAAAAGGTAGCGTGCAATCTCCTCGGACCAGTCGAGGGAGTTCTGAAGCACATACCTGTTAAAGACCTGTACAACGGTTATGCCTGTCATCATAACCAACGCAAATGAGGAGAAGACCTCCTCGGATCGGTTGATGATGGATTTGGGCGATTTTGTCATGCTGATGAACTCCTGTGAACGGATATGCCGGACAAGATGACCCTGTCCGGCGTATCCGGGTATTCTTTGTTACTCGGCGATGGTGGCCTTGGCTCGTTCGATCAGCTCTTTACCGATCCTGTCTTCGAACTTTTTGTAGACTACAGAAGAAGCTTCTGCCCAGCGCTCACGCTCTTCGGGTGTGAGGGTGGTCACGGTAACACCTTTGGCTGCCAGCTTGCCAATGACCTCTTTTTCACCGTCACGGATGAGCTTACGCTCATAGAGCTTGCACTCGTCGAAGGTCTTCAGGACCAGCTCTTTGTTCTTGGCGCTGAGGCCATCCAGAAAACGCTTGGAGATCATGACCAGGTGGGGGCTGTAGAGGCTGTTCACGATGGTGACGTGGTTGTTGACCTCAGGGAAGTTGTTGTGCCATGCCAGGTTCAGGTCGATGTCGATGCCGTCCACGGTTTTCTGCTGAAGGGCGGTGTACACCTCGCCCCAGGAGATGGGGGTGGGGTTCATGCCAAGGCTCTTCAGGGTAGCAATGTGTGCTTTGGAGGGGGTGGAACGGATTTTCAGGCCCTTGGCATCCTCGAGGGTGGCCACGGCTTTTTTGTTGTTCCAGAGGTTACGGAACCCGATTTCAATGTAACCAAGACCGATGATGCCGCTCTTCTCAAGAGCTTTGGTGGCGTTCATGCCGATGGGGCCATCGGTGATCTTGTCTGCAGAGGGGTAGTCGGGGAAGAGGAAAGGCAGGTCAAAAATAAGGAACTCATCGGAAAAGGGAGCCAGGTTCGGGGTGGCTGCGGATCCCATCTGGAGCATATTGAACTGGAGACCCTGAACAACGCTGTCAAAGTTTCCAAATTTTGAACTGTCGAAAATATCCACACGGAACTCACCGTTGCTTCGCTCTTCGAGAAGTTCTTTAAATTTTTCAAACGCCTGGCCCATGGGGTGCTGGGGGACGTTGGGGTGAGCAAGTTTGATCACAATGGGGCCTGCTACAGCGGACGAAGTTACCACAAACAGGGTGATCATCAGGGCTGCAAAACACGTTTTTAATCTGGACATCCTTGAACTCCTTAACTCCTATTTATATTAAAATGTCCGGAAGCCTCGCCAGAACTCCCGGGGTGTACCGTTACATAACCTGAACCCGAAATCACATACCGCCGTTGCGGGCAGTGCGCTAAAATCAAATTCATGATAACGGTTAAACCTCAGGCCGTGCAATCACCATAAATGACCATGGCGGGAACATTCCGCCTGCGTCCATGACAATCCCGACCTTGTGACCCATGTTGCCGGCAAGGGCTATCCCTGCCTTGTTATGGGTCTTTTTGCATTAAAGAGATGAGTCTTGTTGAACAAATTGTGTTCCTTTTATGGGTATGATAAGTTGCTTTGAACCAAAACAAAATATCCCATAAACATTCATAAAATACCCATACAAAATAGGCATTATGAGTGCTACCCCTTTGAAATGGGCAAAAACACCCACAAAACCCAAGGGCGAAAGACCATAACAGTCCGATTACGTTTCGCTTTAACCCAACACCGGACAGCAAAACCCGCAGGGCCATTATACCTATTTACCATAGGTACTTTAAGGGTGTTTAATGATTGTTTCGTGTTCACTGGTTATGATATTTCTATAAATAAGGTCATTATTCAGCTCAAATTTGCCTCCGGTGGCTCTGCCGGGGGCCAAACGTTTGACAAGCACGCATTGAAGTCGATGAACCCAAATGCGTGGCTGACCAACAGGCTTTGATGTTATGCAACCAAAACCTTAATTTACGGGACTTTTTCAATAAGCGACCCACCGGGGGCGTCTTGAAGATTTTTCTGAAAAGTGAAACAGACAGGGCTTTAACACTGCCCTCGAACGAACCCCGTTTAGCAGCCGAATGCAAATTGACCCGAAAAACGAGGGTCAGTGCGCATCCGCACCCTGCTTTCCATGTGACACATATTGCCACCGGAGGCTGTTTTTCAGAATGTTCCGGACAGACTGGGGGAGCACCCGACTTTTGTCGGTGAAGGCTCAACGATGAAGCAGTGAGGACCAACCATGCGGTTTAAAAAAACAGTGCCCATGCCGGGTTTTTGGAAGCAAAGCCTGATGGCTCGCATAGCCGGATCCTTCCTGCTCCTCTCCCTGGCCATTGTGAGCCTGGTGGGATATATCGCCTACCTCCAAGGTACGGAAGCCCTCAAGGCATCTGTTTTCGATCGCCTGAACACAGTGGCGACATTCAAAGCGGGCGAGCTGAACCGCTGGGTGGATGACCGAATTTTCGATGTGGCGTTTCTTGCGAGTCTGTCCGAAATACAGGGGCCGGCGGAAACGCTCCTCAAACATGACAAGACGGAGCCTGCATACCAAGCGGCTTCCGACTCGTTTATCGGGTTTACGGAAAAAATCCTGACCGGAAGGTTCGACCCCAGGGAAATCTTTATTCTCACCGATGCAGGCGGAAAGATCGTTGCCTCCACCGATCCGTCCCGGGAAGGCCTCTACAGGCCAAAGGACATCTATTTCACCCGGGGGCGCCAGGGTACTTATGCGCAAGGCGTCTACGCATCGCCCATGACCCTGAAACCGACGCTGACCATCGCCACCCCCCTTCTCGATGAATCCGGACAGCAGCGACTGGGTGTGCTCGCCGTGCACATGAACCTGGATCACATGGATCAAATCGTCAGGAACTCTGAAGGCTTAGGCAAAACAGGTGAATCCTACCTGGTGGATTCATTGAACGTCTTTGTGTCGGCAGACCGTTTTGGTCGCCTCGAGTTTCCACGCGGTGTTCATACCGAGGGCATCGACACCGCCCTGGCGGGCCGCAATGGTGCCGGGCTCTACCGGAACTACGCCGGAGTCCCGGTCATCGGCGTCTACCGCTGGCTGGAGGAACGGCAACTGGCCCTGCTGGTGGAAATGAGCCGGGAGGAGGCCTTTGCGCCGGCCCGGGAACTGGCCCTGAACATCCTCTTGGTGGGGGTTGCCTCCGCCCTGTTGCTCACCCTGGGCGTCCATGGACTGGCACGCCGAATCGTGAGACCCATCCGGAAAATCGCCGACACGGCCATGCAGGTGGCCGAAGGGGACCTGGAGTCGGTTGTGCCTGTCCCGACGGAAGACGAGGTGGGCATTCTGGCACGTTCCTTCAACCAGATGGTCGAACAGGTGAAAAAAAACCGGGAGCATCTAGAAGAACGTGTTGCCGAACGCACCGTGGATCTCAAGAAATCCAATGCCAGGCTCCAGCATGAAGTTGCGGTGCGCAAGCATGCAGAAGACGAGGTCCTCAAGCTCAACGAAGGGCTTGAATACCGGGTTGCCGAGCGCACATCGGAACTGTCCGTGGCCAACCGCCTGCTGCAACAGGCCAAAGAATCCGCCGAGGCAGCGAGCCGGGCCAAGAGCCGTTTTCTTGCCAACATGAGCCATGAGCTTCGAACCCCCTTAAACATCATCCTGGGTTTCTCCCACCTCCTGAACCGGGACGTGCGCACCCCTCCAGATCAGCAGGACACTCTCAAGACAATCACGAAAAGCGGTGAGCACTTGCTGGCCCTTATCAATGACATCCTGGAAATGTCCAAGATCGAGGCCGGCAGAACCACCTTGAGGAAAGAGGGCTTTGATCTTCACCGCACCCTTGAAGGCATCGAAAAAATGATGCGTAACCGCACCGATGACAAAGGGTTGCACCTCACCATCCAGACGCCCACGGACCTGCCCAGGTACATCCGGACCGATGAAACCAAATTGCGCCAGGTTCTCGTCAACCTGCTGGGTAATGCCATTAAGTTTACGGACAGAGGCGGTGTCACCCTGCGGGCATGGTGCAAAAAAAGCGATCAGGATACCCGCCTCTGCTTTGAAATCGAAGACACGGGGGTCGGCATTGAACAAAGCGAGGCAGGGATCATCTTCAATGCCTTTTCCCAGACGGGGTTCAGCGACAAGGCCCGTGAGGGGACCGGCCTTGGGCTTGCAATCAGCAAGCAGTATGTCCATCTCATGGGGGGCAATATTTCCGCGGAGAGGCGTGAGGAAAAGGGGTCTCTTTTCCGATTCGACATCCAATTCGAGCCAGCGGACATGGCTGAAATCACGGTAAAACAACCACCCCGCCGAGTGCTCGGGCTGCAGCCAAACCAGCAGGCCTGGCGGATCCTCATTGTTGAAAACAACCCGGAAAGCCGTGAATTGCTGAAGAAACTGCTCACAGCTGTGGGCTTTGACGTACGGGAGGCGGAAAATGGCCAGGTAGGGCTCACGCTGTTTGACACGTGGCAACCACACCTCATCTGGATGGACCTGAAGATGCCGGTGATGGACGGCTATGAAACCACCCGAACGATCAAATCACGTCCCACGGGACAGACAACCAAGGTCATTGCCCTTACCGCCAGCTCCTTTGACGAACAAAAGGCTGACGCCCTGGCTTCCGGCTGCGACGATTTTATCAGCAAGCCCTTTGGTGAGGCGGACATCTTCGGCACCATGGAGAAACACCTCGGGGTGCAGTATCTCTACGAAGACGATCCCCCCCTGCCCGATACCGCTGTATCGAATGGAAAGGCGAAAGCCCTGGCAGCACCCGAACCCCTGGCCATGCTTCCGGATCACTTGCTGAACGAGCTGTCCGATGCGGCCACCGCCTGTGATGTCCAAAAGGTGGCATCGATCATAGGCCGGGTCCGAACAATCGATGGCCCCATCGCCGATGCCCTAACGGACCTGGCGAACGCTTTTCAATATGATGAGATTCTCCTATTGATTAGAACACATACCGCCTGACTTATGCCTCCGGCGGGTCGCTTTTTGAAATGAGCCCCGAAAACTTTCAGGGTGCTGCATACTTGTAAAAAAAACACCAGATGATTTGTCGCAATGGATAGTGCTATCCGAAACAGGTTTTAAAAACTGTTTGTCAAACTTTTCAGAAGTTTGGCCCCCGGCAGGGCCGCCGGAGGCGCATTCGTACGGAGATGATACATGGAGATTGATCAAACCCTTTCGGAAAACGTGGATCACGCGAAGGGAAATATTCTCGTGGTTGACGACAACCCGGAAAACCTCAGGATTCTTGTGCAGTTGCTGACAGATGCCGGCTACAAGGTGCTTGCGGCGTCCAAGGGGTCTCTGGCCCTGGGAGCCGTGGAACGCTCCCTGCCAGACCTGATCCTTCTTGATATCAAGATGTCGGGCATGGACGGGTATGAGGTGTGCCGTCGGCTGAAAAAAGATAAAAAAGCATCCGAGATCCCCGTTATTTTCATCAGCGCCCTGGATGATGCAGAAGACAAGGTCAAAGGGTTTGAGCTTGGCTGCGCAGATTACATCACGAAGCCGTTTCAGTTTGAAGAGGTCCTGGCCCGCGTCCAGGCGCACTTAGGTTTTTTCAAACTCAAAAAGCAACTCAACGAAAAAATCGGCCTGCTCCACCATGAAATCTTCGAACGCCAGCGCGTGGAAGTGATGCTGCAGAAAAAGCATGATCAGATGGAACAGGAGGTGGCCCAGCGCACGGCAGAGCTGAGGGAAAAATCACGGCACCTTGAAGAGGTCAACCAGGCCCTCAAAGCCATGCTGGATCACAGGGACCTCGAAAAACGGGCCATTGAGGACAACATGGCGGTCAACCTGAAAAAATACGTCAACCCCTACCTCGAGCAGATGCGAAAAACAACAGATGAGGAAGAGAACAAAACCTGCCTCAAGATTATTGAGACAAACCTCAATGAGCTGGTGGTACCGATCCGCAACAGCATCTCATCGAAGTACATGGACTTGACCCCCACGGAAATCAAGGTTGCAGACCTCATCCGGCAGGACAAGGGAACCAAAGAAATAGCCGAGCACCTGAACCTGTCCATCAGCACCGTGTCAAACTTCAGGCACAACATCAGAAAGAAACTGGGACTGAACAACAAGAAAACAAACCTGAAAACCTATCTGTCGACACTTGCGCCTTGAATTCAAAGGAAAGACCATGTTGAAACTGCGTTTTTTTTCATCCCAACTCTTGCCCACACTGGTGCTGAGCCTTTTGACAGTCGGACTGTCTGCCTGCTCACCCCCTCCCCAACCTTCGGAGCTGAGGATTGGCGTCATTGCCCCCATCACCGGGGATTCGGATGCGAGATGGGGTAAATCCTACGTCAACGGGGCCATGCTTGCCGCCAGCGACGTCAATGACAAAGGCGGCCTGAAGGTTGGCGGACGAAAACTAAAGGTCACCCTCACCTTTGCCGACAGCCAGGGCAATCCGCAGATCGCGCTGAATGTCGCCCGGAAGCTCATCAGCCGATACAACGTGGCGGCCCTTGTGGGTGCCCCCCGCAATCAGGTCGCCATTCCTGTGGCCACCCTTGCTGAAAGCCGGCGCATCCCGTTTATCACGACCATGGGAACCCATCCGGATATCACAGACGGCAAAACGTTTACGTTTCGGACCATCTTCAGCGACACCTTCCAGGCAGAGGCCCTGGCCCGTTTTGCCATCAATGACCTTGGCACCAAAAAAGCCGCCGTGTTGTTCGAGGTGACCAGCGGCGACAGCAGCAGCCTGGCCCGCCTCTTCAAAAAGAAGTTTGAAGCCAAAGGCGGCACGGTGGTTGCCTTTGAGCGCTATATCTCCGGCGAAAAGACATGGGCCCGGCAGTTCGAGGCCATCCGGGACACGGATGCCCAACTCCTGTTCCTGCCCAATTCCGGGAATGAGGTGCCCCGCCAGGCAAGGCTGGCGCGAAAGGCCGGCATCGAGAGCCCCCTTTTGGGCGGAGACGACTGGTGGGGAATTGAAACGGGGAAAGACCGCGCCACACTGGAGGGCGGGTTCTTCAGCACAGACTATGCCCTTGATCTGGACAGCGTGCAGAATCGAGAGTTTTTAGCATCCTACCGCGAACGCTACAAGGTGGACCCCAACGACAATGCCGCCCATATCTACGACGCCCTGGGCCTGCTCTTCAACGTCATCGTTGAGCAGGGCAGCGCCGACCCCGAAGCCATCCGGACAGGGCTGGCAGGGACCCGGGACTACATCGGTGTCACCGGGGCCATGCACTTTGAAGGCAGCGGCGACCCTGTAAAGAGTGCCGAGATTATTCAGGTCAAAGGGGGCCGGTTTGTCGTGTTTAAAACCATCGATCCATGACAACGGACAGGGCGGGTATATTAGTGGGGCTTGCGTATACTGTCCATATGGACTCAATGGGGGACAGGTTTTTTATGTTCCAGGCAAATTATTCCACGAAGGCACATGTATTTTCACCCACCACAACTAAATAATCCGGCCATAACACTTGACTGATATACAGCAAGGTACAGCCGTGCGCATCTCACCCCGGGCATCTAATGTCAAATCTATACTGTCGGAATTATGAAGCAGGACTTTCAGGTTTGCGGCAGCCGTTTTAGAGAGAACATCCCTTCAATGCCTTTCACGGCCTTCGGTATTTTTTCTCTTTTGCATTGAAAACGATCTTTAAATGTCTCATACGTTGTCTCTACAAAAGCCCTGGACCCTATGATGCCAGAATCCGTAAAATATCGGGTTCTGTATCTAAACCGCCTTTGCCGGCTAAGCTCGAAACCATCGGCTGTCTCCCCATCGACAACCTTCTTCGAGAGCCTCGCCCGCCCCCTCTTCTCAATGGCCCCCACATGGTAGAGAAACTCCCGGTATTTTTTGAGTCGTGTTGAAAGGTCATCCGACCCGAAGTCCGACAGCCCAAAGTCCAACGAAAGAAAGCCATCTCTGTTTCCTGTCTGGGCATGGTATCCAATGGAACACCAGCGATAATCTTCCGGCCGTTTCACAATCCCCGCGCGCACCGCATTCAAGTCGATATACGCAAGGCAATTGATCAGCGTGTTCCCCTGCTGAACGATGACGCTCTTGAAGCGCTCTCCCCAGAGGGTCCCCTTTCGCTTCTTTCGTTTGTTATAGAAATTGGAAAAGGTCTGCTTAATATCCTTCATATACGCTGACAGACTGGAAAACCTCTCCCGAAAATCCCCCATACGCCCCTCAGGAAACTCCGCCTTCTCGCCATAAAGCAGTTGAAACCGACGCCGCACCTCTTCATCCGAAACCATCACTCCGGGACTCACCTCAACAAGCACGTGAAAATGATTCCCCATAACCGCATACCCAAGAACCTCAACGGCATAAACGGATGAAAATCGCCGAATGATCCTCACCAGCTCGTCCTTCTCAGGCTTTTTAAATGGAAGGCCATCCAATGCAGTTCTGCTGATCACATGATACGCGGCCTTTTGGCCTGAGTCCGTGACGACCATACGGGAAACTCGTGGCATAGCACCCCTCCCTGGTCTTTCTAAAATGTCGTGTGGGTTACAAAGATTGGATTTCGATATAATTAAGGACAGATAGTTCTTTTTGAACTATCTCACAAAAGGCTGCGGGGCGTCCAGCATAAAGAGCCTGTCCCCATCTGAAGTCCCCAACTGACTAACTGAATTTTTTTGCCTGCCCCGGAAGAGTGGGCTTGGCAAACAGGTCTTCATAGATAATTTCGGATTCGCGTCCAACAAAAGGCGAATGTGATTTGACCCGAGGAACGAGGGGCAAAGCACATTCGCAACCAGCTTTCAAGGTGGCTCACCTTGCCCCAGAAAACAAAAAAGGCCCCTTCCGCAGAAGGGGCCTTGAATCTTCCAAAATGGCGCGCCTGGCAGGATTCGAACCTGCGACCTACGGATTCGAAGTCCGGCGCTCTATCCAGCTGAGCTACAGGCGCAATGTGGTATGGGGTGAGCGACGGGGCTTGAACCCGCGACAGCCGGAATCACAATCCGGGGCTCTACCAACTGAGCTACGCCCACCACAAAAACCAAGACGCTTATACCCGATGGTTCCGGCCATTTCAATGCTAAAAAGCACCCCGCGTGGATTATTCTTACGGGCCCATTTTTTTACCAACGCTTTGGCAGCCTTACAAGGCAAGGAAAAAGACACGCCTGCTCACCTGAGGAGAATCACCATCCGCCTTCGCACCTCTCTTCATTATGGTGTCCATTCAATCTTGCTGCTATAATTGGCGAGCCACATCAACAACGCTGGTCGAAACCTGTTTTGAGCCCACAACATGCCTGCTTCCAAATGCTTCCAGAGCCTTACCTGTCATATTGCCTTCACCTCCGAGCGAATGCCCCCAACATGATTGAAAAACAGCAACCTCCATGCATTCGCCATAGGGTTTCAAGGTGCCATCACCTTGCTATCGGAGGCACACACCGATTGTGACGAGCCTGGAAAACGACAGCTCGGCGCACGAACAAGACTGGGAAGAATTCATGATTGAAATCAAGGAAACAATCGCTGTCCTCAGGCCCATTGACGATGTCTTTCGTTATCTCAGTGACTTCACGAACATTGAGCAGTGGGACCCCGGCGTGGTGACGTCCGTGAATCTGTCAGGTGAACCGGTTCAGGTGGGAACACCCTTTGAGCTGACCTTGCGCTACCTGTTTTTCCCCATTCGAATGACCTACACCATCGCAGAGTACACTCCCCCCCACAGGGTGGTTCTCAAGGGCGAGGGTGACTCCTTTGCCGTCACCGATACCATAGAGTTGTCACCAAACGGTCACGGGACAAGGGTGAGCTACACGGCATCCTTTGCTTTTCCCAACCTGTCGCCCCGCCTTCAAAAAATCATACGCCCGGCCTTGTCCCTCATCGGCAAAACGTCCATGTCCGGAATGAAAAAAGCCCTCTCCCCCGTGATCCGGGCGCCCCAGTCCGTGTCTCTCTTTTCCGCAGGGGTTCACCCTGTGGACGTGGCCGCAGATCGCCTGATTATTCCCGGCGCTCTGGGCTTCAGCAAATGGGGGTACAGCTTGAGCAACGTATTCTGGAGGGCCAACGCGGAGAGCCTCACAGGGCAAACCGTGGTGTTGACGGGGGCCACAGCGGGCATCGGAAAAGCTTCGGCCTTAGGGCTTGCCCAGCGGGGCGCCAGACTGACCTTCATCGCCCGGAACAGGGAAAAAGCCCTTGCCACTCAGAAAGAGCTCATCCAAAAAACAGGCAACGAGACCATCGATTTTTACATCGCGGACTTAAGCCTCATGGCCGACGTGACGCGGGTCGCAAAAGAGATCCTGAACGACAAACCCGCCGTCGATGTGTTGATCAACAACGCCGGTGCGCTGTTCTCCGAACATGCGGAAACCCCTGAGGGGCTTGAACGGTCCTTTGCCATCAACCTTCTGGGCCCCTTCATCCTGACCCGCCTCCTTCTGAAAGGGTTGGAAAAAGCAAAAAACCCCCGGATCATCAACGTCTCCTCCGGCGGAATGTACACCCAGAAAATTCATGTGGACGACATGGAGATGAGACGCCAGCCCTATGATGGAGCCACCGCCTACGCCTGGGCCAAGCGGAGCCTTGTCATCCTCACCGAACTCTGGGCTGATCAGCTCAACCACAAACCCATCTCCGTGCACGCCATGCACCCCGGATGGGTCGACACCCAAGGCCTTGCCGCCTCACTGCCCCGGTTTCACAAGCGGATCCGCCCCTTGCTGCGAACCCCGGCCCAAGGAGCCGATACCATCGTCTGGCTTGCCTCGGCCATGGAGCCGGGGCAGTGCTCCGGCCAGTTCTGGCTCGACAGACGGCCCCACCTCACCCATGTCTTCCCCGGAACCCGAGAAACAGACGACGAACGCAGGCAACTCTGGAAGGCCCTGGAAGAGCACGAGAGGCTGTTTCTACACAATTGAAAGCATGCCTCCGGCGGCAAGGTGAGCCACCTTGAAAGCTGGTTGGCAACCTTTTCAAAAGGTTGGTCCCCGGCAGGGCCGCCGGAGGCAATACGAGACACCTTGCAAGCTGGTTGCAGATCCGCATTCAGCGGGCTCAATCACCAAAACCTGTTTGGCAACCTTTTCAAAAGGTTGGCCCCCGGCAGGGCCGCCGGAGGCAATACGAAACACCTTGCAAGCTGGTTGCAGATCCGCATTCAGTGGGCTCAATCACCAAAACCTGTTTATCAACCTTTTCAAAAGGTTGACCCCCGGCAGGTCCGCCGGAGGCATGTTAACCTCTTACATGAAGGTCCATGATGTCACCGATCAAACATCTTTTTCCGGCCATGGCGCTTGTTTTATTCTCGGTTTTTCCAGCCCACGCCCTGGAGCCCGTCGCCACCATCGACGGAGTCCGCTTTGCCTTGAGCCACCAGGCAGACGACGTGAAGCTCAAACTCCGGGGCGTTGCCACGTTACGGTACCTGAAATTCATCAGGGCCTACGCCGGGGGCCTGTACATGCCTGAGGCCGTTCGATCCAAAGATGTGCTGTCGGATGTCCCAAAGCGCCTGGTTCTTGAGTACTTCCAGGACATCGAAGCCGAAGATTTTGCCGACGCAACGCGCACCATGGTGGAAAAGAACACCGACGCGGAGACTCGGTCCCGCATTGCTCCCGCCCTGGATCGCCTCTGCATGGCCTACCGGACGGTTGCCCCCAAAGATCGCTACGCACTCACCTACGTCCCTGGGAAGGGCCTGGACCTGTCCCTCAACGGCACCCTGCTGGGAACGTTTGAAGGGGCTGATTTCGCCCGGGCCATGTTTTCCATCTGGATCGGCCAAAAACCCATCGATAAAAAATTCAGAAACAGATTGCTGGGGCCACAATGACACGTAAGGCAACGAAACTCGGCCTTCCCATCAAACTCGCCTATGCCCTGCCCGCCTTTGCCATGGCCGTGGTGGGAATCCCCATCTACATTTACATTCCCAAGTTTTATACAGACGTCATCGGGCTGAACATCTCTGTGGTTGGGGCAGTCCTGCTCTCCTTAAGGGTGTTTGACGCCATCACCGACCCGCTGATGGGGCTGATTTCCGACCGAACCACCACCCCCCACGGAAGGCGGCGCCCCTACATTGCCGGAGGCTCCCTTCTCCTTGCGGCAAGCATCGTCTGCCTCTTCAACCCACCGGCCATGGGAATTCCCGCCACAACAGCATGGTTCCTGACCTGGCTTGCCCTGGTGTTTCTCTTCTGGACCCTGACGGTGGTCCCCTATGAATCCTTAGGACCGGAGCTCATCCATGACTACCACGAACGAACGGTGCTCTTCGGGTATCGGGACGGCTTTCTCATCGCAGGAACCATGGTGGCCGCTACGGCCCCGGTCGTCATCCGCTCCCTCCTGGCGGATGCCAACGCCCCGGACGCGGATCAAGCCGTCTTTTTCATCATGTCCATCATCTACGCG
>Ga0209475_10003868_pt1 | contig 13363 bp, 9 predicted proteins | sample tdDd471_FD_187128 | JGI IMG/M metagenome (GOLD analysis project Ga0209475, IMG submission 187128) | Marine sediment microbial communities from the Atlantic coast under amendment with organic carbon and nitrate - tdDd47.1 (SPAdes)... | ecosystem: Environmental > Aquatic > Marine > Coastal >... | reverse complement strand
ACCGGGTCCGGATAATTTTTCAGATATCCAATCCTTAGAATAAACTGTGTATTTTCCCCAAAACCAAACTGCTGCCTAAAAGATTCGCCTGCTGCCTGCTCCTCCAATATTTGGCTCATTGGATGAATGGCAATGCTTTTCTCACGACATTTTAAAAACATTCTCTCAAACATCATCCCGGTTTCAAGCGTATCCAAACTTGTCTTTCCTTTTGAATTCAAAACTATCCATCCACCATGCCGGCTTACCTGCTGTTCAGTTTTCTCTATTCCTTTGTTCACAAAGTCAGCAGATGTAAGGCTTTCCCTGCTCATCATATTTCTGACAAACCATCCGGCAATTCCGTTTATTTCCATACTTTCAGTGGTAAGACCATCCCTCTTCTTTTCTGCTTCTTCACTCTTTAAGCGTATCCACTGAGCAAGCTCTGTGTTTGCTTCCTTTCTGGAACACTGCTCACGCATTGCCTCAACGGCAATTTCATTCAATTTTTTCGAGCCATTTGAATTTGCTGGAATGTAGCTTGAATACTGTTTACCATCTGCCAGGATAAAATCTATATCTTGCCGTTTTATTTCCTTCGCCAGATAATTAGATTTTACCGTGCGTCTTTGTGCTATTCTCTGGTGTATAAGCTTTGCATCTTCTTTATTGTGATTGCTGACTTCAAGTTTGACATGGATAGCCGGAAACTCGTCCGAATCGTCCATGGTCCATTGTACCGTCATGCCTTGTGCTTCAGCAGCCTGCATCAGATTTTCAAGGAAAGCACCCAGTGACAATAAACTTTCTCTCGCCAAAGGATCAACCGCAGGCAAAAGCCTTTTTTCATCCAGTTTTATTATCAGGTTTTCAGCATCTAAAATCCTTACCATCCAGGGCTGAGAATTGTGACCGCTTGGAGCAAGAGAAGCAAAATACAGAATGTTATGTAGCTTATGCAAATCAGTCCCGTTCATCTTTCGATCAACCATAGTGCGAGTAAAATCCTCTCTTCTCACACCGGCACAGGAATAAAGCAGCGATGAACCAGCGATTAAGGCCGTTGATGCCATTGCATTTTTGATAAATCCTCTTCTTGTCATACTCATTGTCACTGCTCCTTTGTCACCTTTCGGTGACCTTGTGAACAAAAAAATATTTCTTAGTCCAGATAGCTTCTTAACATTCTTTCAATGGCCTGAGATATCCGCTCCCAACCCTCATCTTCAGTTAAATCAACACCCAGATATACATCTGCAGTTTTTGAACGCAAAACAAGATAGGTAATGCCAGCATGAATAATTGCAGCCACTGCAGCAACGTCTTTTTGAGTAACTTTCTTTTCTTCCATTGGTAAAAGTTTCATTATTTCCAAGCCTTGATTTTCCCTGAACTCTGCCAGTTCATCTGTAAGTTCATTTCGCTCATGCAGTTCCCAGCGCATTACTTCCTGCGTGATGGGTCGTTTTAAAAGTTCTCGCAAATGACCTTTTAAAAGTGCCACGCCAAAATCAACAGGACTTTTCATATCTCCAACATTATCACCTAGTAACTCCTTAATGCTTGGCCAGAATTCAGCACCACGAGCATAAGATCTCAAGAGTTTTTGCAAACCTCCAAAGTATCTGTAGATAAGAACTTTATCAACCCCGGCCTCTCTTGCAATTGCATTTATGCCAACTTTAGAGAAACCTTTTTTTCCAAGAAGCTTACCAACTGCTGCAATAATTTTTGCTTTTGTTTTTTCACTATCTCTCACAAACTCCTCCTTTTGTCACCTCTCGGTGACGACAAATGCAGAGTAAGTCACTTTACGGTGACTTGTCAATAGTTTTTTTCATTTATTTTTTGCTTATTAAGGTTTGTCAGGAAACACAACTCGAAATTCTTTTTTAATGGAAACTACCTGCCAATTGTTTTTGTGCGCTATTTCAAAGGCTACTTTCGCACCTCTGTCATACTTGAATTCTCTCTTTTCATCATCATGCATGAGTAACAGGTTCATACTTGGTTTGTCACCACTTGCAACAAATCTCAGCATTTGGATGTCACCATTCGAGTTGCCAACACCGAAGATCGGCCTTGTTCCAATGTAGCGTTGAATCATAACAGCTTTGCCAGATTTCAAATTAATCGGCTTTACAAACTCCGGTTTTCTATAAATATAAACGCCCTTATCATCCTCTTTCATCTCATATTGAAAGGTGGTACCAATAACATTTTCTTTGGGTACACCGTAAACTGCGTATGAAAACGCTCGAATGAATTCCAATCCTCCGCCAGAGCAGATAAATACCTTAAACCCGTTGTCTCTCAGATAATCCATTAGCTCAAGCATTGGCTGATATACCAGCTCCTTGTATAGTTTTTTTAACTTAGGATGCTTGGCAGTATTGATAAACTCATGTGCCAGTTTATCAAATTCATCCTGGCTCATTTTGGTGTGTGTCATAATAAACAGCTTGTTCAACAGCTTTTTATCCATCTTCCGCAAGTAATCATAATCTCTTTCCAATGCAGCCTTAAAAGGCTGTTTCATTTTCCATTCAGGATATTTATCGGAAATTTGATCAATACGATGCAACAAAAATGCTTGCTGAAAATATGCAGGTTTCTCTGCCCAAAGCGTGCCATCGTTATCAAAAACTGCGATGCGCTCATGTTTTGGTACAAAACTTCCGCTGTTTGCGTCAGTTACTTTTTTCACAAAACTGATAATTCTTTTCTTTGTTTCGTTATCGTTCCAGGATGGCAAAGGATCCGCAGTTTGTGCATATAGCAATGAAAAACATGCAGGAATAATTGCGAAAACAATTATTGCAAAAGCAATATTTTTTCGATTAATCATCAGTTTTTCTCCTTAATTTATTTTTCACCATTTTGAATTAGATCTTACACGACTTTTTATATTTCTGTTGATATTTCGTGTGTTTTTTTTATTTTTTACAAATTTTACACAACCTGTAAATGGAACATATTTTGCTCTACATTTGCAACACTCTGTTTGATACATCTGCATACATCAGCTAACATGAGATAACAGCAATATGATTTTGTATTACATCAAACCACATGAGAATACTTGAAGACACATCAAGCCACATGAAATTACATCAGGCTATATGAGCATACATCAAGGTACATTTTTCGTCTTCAGCAAATCGCAAACTTCCGTTAACCTATTGTTATTATTGATTTATTATCCTGGCCCGAGATTTTAGCCGAAATTTTAATCAATAATTCAGAGCACTTACACCACCGAGCTTTATGTCTTATTTATGCTTACTTCTACAAAGTAGAAATTATAGAAGTTTTACCCGTCCAGAAATGCAAAAATCAGCATAATATTTTTTCCAGTGCAGTAATTTCGGGTACTTGCGTAATGTTTTTTCGGGTGAAAACTATATATTTCGAGAAATTTTCCCAGTTACAATCCATCTTTGGCTACTTTTTATCACTTAGACCAAACGCGAAATTTCCAAAACATTCCTATCTGTACAAAACACATGTTTTTACTTTGTTTTTTTCACCAAACTTGCTAATAATTGCAAAATGGATTACAATAAATATAGTTATTGAGGATGTTCCTGTTCTTTATTGGCGAAAACATGAGGCTCGACCCCAAGGATGTTATGGTTAAACAAATTGCGTAACTCAATCAAAAAGCTCACAAAAAAAGCAGCCGAACTTACTGAATTCCCAAGCAAATCAGTGGTTTCCAACATTCAGGAAGTTTATCGAAAACTGAATCCGGCACCGTCTCCATTTTTGTATCCGGCAGAAAAGCACGATTATCTTTTCCGCAAGATAGGCAAGCGCAGCATCACTGTTATCACTGAAGATGACATAACTCTGACTTTGACCAACAAGCATCCCAGAGACAAAAACCCAAATCTTTTGCCGGTTTTATGCCTGCCAGGACTGGCCGAAACCCGTTTCGTGCTGGATCAGGCGCTTGGCAACAGCTTTGTAGATTATCTGGCTTTAAACGGCTTCGACGTTTATATGGCCGAGCTTCGTGGCCACGGAAAAAGTTTGCATTTGAAGGAGCGTTACAATTGGAATGTTCAGACTTTTCTTGACTATGACATTCCGGCAATTCTGAACAAAGTCAAGGAAGAATCAGGTCACGACGAGGTTTTGTGGGTCGGCCACTCCATGGGTGGAATGCTTTTAATGGCTTACCTGATTTCCGCCGGCCTTCATAAGGATGATAATTTATACAATGCAGATATGATCCGCGGTGGCATCACCATTGGTTCACCCGTCGTTTTCAATCAGCCATCGTTGATCGCTTTGTCCATGATTTATAAAATGTCAATGATTCCAAGGTTTCCATATCTGCCAACAGATTTATTGTCGAACCTGCTTTCCATTTTCGGTTTTGCCCTAGAGTCGCCTTTAAGTTACCATTTTTGGAACTGGAAAAATATGGAGCAGAACAACAAGATTTTGTACCTCAAAGATGGCATTGACAATATTGCCCAGGGTGTTTTAAAGGATTTTGTCGAGTACGCCATGATTGGCGACTTTTGTTCCTCCGATGGTAAAATCAACTACCGTGAAAATCTCTTTCTGATCAATAAAGCAATGTTGCTGATTGGCGGAATGAAGGACGCAATGGCCGGCCCAGACGGCCAGCAGGTTATCTATGACAACATTTCGTCCGATGACAAAGAAATGCGTCTTTTGGGTATAAGAGGCTACATGATGCGGGACTCACAGCGCATTAAAATGAAAGACAAAACGGACTACGGCCATGTAGATCTGACTCTCGGCAAACAGTCGAAAGACGAGGTCTGGCCTTACATGCTTAACTGGTTACGCAAGCATGCCAAGGCAAAATAGCACAGTCATAAGTTCAACAAGAATCCTGACAAAAGAAGTCATATTCCACATTTCCCGTTGCGATATTGTTTCGTTTATTCTTTTGTCGACCACACATGGGTCGCAAGAGCAGACAAACTCACAAGTATTTTCCTTAAAATCAGTATGTTAAGCATTGCAGAATTTTCATTTTGCAGTTAGTATTCTGACTGGCTTACGTCAGTAAATGATGTATATATCATTGGATAAATTCGATGTTTGTACGGCAACAATCTTGCCCTACCGACATTTTTCTTGGTTGAAAATATCATGGCAAAAAAGAAAAAAAACAAAAATCAAACACCACAGCAGAAGTTTAAAAACAATCCCTTTGGTGAAATAAAAAAACTCGAGGTAAGCGAAGAAAGAACCGAAACCGAGATTTCTAACACAAAAATGCAGCCCTCGAGATTGGACAACCTTGCAAGTCAGGCCGAAGATGATGACGATCTGTTTCTGCGCGCGGTTGAGGATGTTAAGCTATACGAGTCACCGCAAAGCGCTCCAATCCCGGTAATGCCTGATCTGAAAAAGGTTGACGAGGAGGCCGAGGCACAACTCGAACTGATAAAACTGGTTAATGGCGAATTGCCTTTTGACATCAGCAATACGGACGAATATGTAGAAGGAAATGTTCGAGGTTTGCCGAGCCAGGTGTTAAAAAAACTGCGCCGAGGAGAATATTCTTTGCAGGATCAGCTTGACCTGCACGGCAAGACCAAAGTCGAAGCCAGAGACCTGGTTGAGAAGTTTGTAACGGAAAGCAGAGTCAAAGGTTTGCGCTGCGTTTTATTGGTTCATGGGAGAGGAATTCACTCGAAAGACAATATCCCGGTTTTGAAAGAAAGTTTGCGCGCCTGGTTCGAACGCGGACGAGGCAGAATTGGCAGTGCAGTACTTGCTTTTTCATCAGCCAGACCAGCCGATGGTGGGCTTGGGGCCATGTATGTACTTCTTCGCAAGAACAAATAAGACTTTTTCTTCATATATTCATACACTTACAACCTTTAAATGTACAACATGAGATATTTTTTCAAGTTTACGTTCTAAAAGTGCAAAATCTAAATAAATGCAGCAAAGTAAAATACTTAAACCATTTGCGCCATTCTCTTGACTTGACCCACTACATCCTATACAAATAAGGCTTGAATGAAACTATTTATTGGCGATTTCACATGACTAATGGGCTTAAAACAGTAACTTTGGCTGAACTATATATAAAGCAGGATCATCCTCAAAAAGCGATTCAAATTCTAAAGGAATTGCTGAAAGATTCACCGGATGATGAGAAGCTAATAAAACTGCTTGATCTTGCTAAAAGCAAGTCCACCAAAACAGCTGAGAAGAAACAGGAAGACGCGGCAGTCATCCAGAGTTCCAAGTTTATTATGAGCGACAGCTCAAACGAAGAATTTGACAAGCCGAACGATTCGGAAAGACTGGGTGACTTTTCCATAGCTGAGATAGAAGCAAGTGAAAAGACAGGCAGTTTGACAAGTAAGGCGATTGGAGTTGGAGTGGCCGTTGTTGATAACATTGCAGAAAGAGCTACCACAAAACTAAATGCTCTTCTGAATCGCATCAAGGAAAGGAGGCGGTGATTTTTAACTCTCAATTTAAAACACTGCTGGAAAGACTGGATAATAGTTTGGCATGCATGTTAATGGGTTTTGATGGCATTAGCGTGGTTTCGGAAGCCAAAGACAACACCGATCTGGATCTTGATCTGATGGGTGCTGAAATATCATCCTTTGTCAACCAGATGCGCAAAGCATCTTTTGTTTCGCAATTTGGTGTACCCAAGGAATTTACCTTTCGTTCTGAAACCAGCACAATACTTTTAAAAGTTTTAACCAAAGATTACTTCGTAGCACTGATAGTATCCCCCGAAGCCCATCTGGGCAAAGGGCGTTTTTTGCTTCGTATGATGCAGGACGAATTTCTTAAGGAACTTAGCTAGAAAATAAACTTAGTCGTTTTCAAACAATAGCTGAAAGGCAAAAAGAAATGAGTAACAATCCTTTACGCACATCTGTTGAGGATCTTTTTAAAAAATATGATCTGGATGCACTGTGGATCAAAAGTTTGCCCGTAATTAAATATCTCGCCAACTTCACCGGATCAACAGCCAACCTGCTGATAACCAGTGACGGAAAAAAACATCTTAACGTAGACAGCAGATACACCACGCAGGCTAAAGAAGAATGTACGGTAGACAGTGTAAAAGAAATTACCAGACCCATTGACGATCTTGGCGAAATGGCCAAAGAGTTCGGTATCAAGCGTTTGGGCTTCGAGTCCACCAAGGCATCATTTTCCGAACATCGTACACTTTCGAAAATAATGAATGGCAATGAAATGGTTCCGGTTGACGACAACCTGATGAACCTGAGGATAGTTAAAACAGAAGACGAACTTACCAAGCTCAGAACCGCGAACGAAATAGCCCAGAAAGCGTTTGCTGAAATGGTCAACGAACTGCATGTTGGCTGGACAGAGAAAGAAGCTGCCTGGTTTCTTGAAAAGCGTTTCAGAGAATACGGCGGAAGCGGACTTTCCTTTGACACTCTGGTATGCTCCGGCCCCCGCTCTGCCATAGTACATGGCAAACCTTCAGACAGAGCTTTCAAGGAAGGCGAATTTATTATCGTAGACCGTGGACTTTTTGCAAATCACTTTGCCTCGGACGAGACCAACACTTTTGTGCTTGGAAAAGCCGATGCCAAACACAAGGAAATATATCAGATTGTCAAAGACGCACATGACAGATGCGTAGACGGCGTAAAACCGGGCGTCAAGTGCAGCGATTTGGATGCCTTGGCCAGAGAGTACATTCACGACAAAGGTTATGGTGAATATTTCGGACATGGCACAGGCCATGGTGTGGGACTGGAAGTTCACGAAATGCCAGTCATCTCGCCCAGAGGTGATGGCTATCTTGAAGAAGGAATGGTTTTTTCCATAGAACCTGGAATTTATATACCGGAATTTGGTGGAGTACGTATTGAAGATGTTGTTGCTGTTACCGCAGATGGATGTGAAGTCCTCACACTGGCTGACAAGACAAAATTTGAAATACCTTTAAAATAATTTTACACACTTTAAGGAGCTATCAGTTATGTATCAGACTTCAGATTTCAGAAACGGTTTAAAGATACTTGTGGACGGCGATCCATATGTAATCACATATTTCCAGGCTGTCAATCCTGGAAAAGGTTCTGCTTTTACCAGAACTAAAATGAAAAACCTGATTACAGGTAATCAGCTTGAACGTACCTTCAAAAACGCTGAGAAAGTTGGCAAACCCGATCTTGAAGATCACAAAATGCAGTATCTGTATCAGGACGATACTGGATACATCTTCATGGATATGGACACATTTGACCAGATCCCAATTCCTGTTGAAACACTTGGTGACGACAAGGATTTTCTAATCGAAAACGCTGAAGTTGACGTGTTGTTTTTTAATGGCCGTGCAATCGGACTTGAATTCCCCAACCACATGGTATTTAAAATTACCGAATGTGAACCAGGAATCAAGGGAGACACTGCGCAGGGTGCAACAAAACCTGCCACACTGGAAACAGGCATGGTAGTTACAGTTCCTCTGTTCGTTAATCAGGATGAAAGCATTAGAGTTGATACTCGCACACGTGCTTACATGGAACGCGTTAAAGTTTAATCTGGTTTTTAATGTTTTTAGACTATTTGTTTTCGTTTCTCATATTTTGGGGAGTAAATCAAGGTGGCGTTTAACAAAGAAAAAATCACCGCCAATGCAATGAAATTCTTGCAAAAAGGTGCCCTTGAGAAAGCTGTTCGTGAATACGAAAAGATTCTGGAAGTCGAGCCAAATGATGAGCGCACACTCCAGAAGATTGGTGATTTATACACACGTATGAATAGAAAACAGGAAGCCCTGAACGCTTATAACAGAGTTTCCAAACTATACACCAAACAAGGATTCTTTTTAAAAGCCATTGCCGTCTTCAAACAGATTCTAACAATCGACCCCGATCAAATTGAACTGTATGGTCGCTTGGCCGAAATGTATCACCAACTTGGCCTGCTTACGGAAACGATTCAACAATATGAGACCCTTACCAAACACTATGAACGGACAGGAAAGCACGACAAAGTACTTGATATTCTAAAAAAGATGACACGTATTGATCCCGACAACCTGCCCAACAGGATCCGATACGCTGAAGGAATTATCAAAAACGGGCAAAAGGATGAGGGACTCGACGAATATGAAAGCATAATCGACGAGTTGAAGCGTGAAGACCGCGAAGATGAATATGTACGCATTCTTGAGCGCTACACATCTCACGCCCCTGACAGATTGAAACGTAACCTTGAGTTGTCCAGAGTGTATCTTGATCGTGGCGAAACCCGCAAGGGACTCTCAAGATTAAAATCAGTTTTAAAACTGGATTCCGAAAACCTTGAAACTCTGGCTCTTTTAAGCAGAGCATTCAAAGGTTTGAATCAGCTTGCAAAGACCATAACTGTTCTGCATGAAATGGCAAGAATCTATAAAATCAACCAGGATGAAAACAACCTGAAACAGGTTCTGGAACAGATTTTAAAGATTGATCCTGAAAATTCAGAAGCTAAAAAAGAGATGGAAAGCATTCGGTTCGAATCCATTCCTTCTGGCAACAGTACTGCAAGCGTGCTTTCAGGTGCGGAATCGCAACTTGACGAATTGCAAAGTCTCAGTGAAATAGGAGAGACAGTTGATCCGGCAAATGCTTCTAAAACATCTGTAACACAAGTAAAACCCGCAAATGCAGAACTTGACCCTGCTGCTGTAACCAAGATTATGACAGAAGCCGAAGTTTTCATCAAATACGGCCTACACGATCAAGCATTGGAAAGGCTTCTTACAGTAAACAAAGCTTTGCCTGATAACATAGAAGCATTGCAATACCTTGGCGAAACATGTGCGGCTTTGGATGAAAATGAAAATGCGGAAGAGTTTTTATTGTTTGCCGCTATTTTGCATCTTGAAAACGGCAACCGCGTAGAAGCCCAGAAAAATATCGAAGAAGCCTGGACTCTGGAAGTTAACACGGAAAGAGTTGAAAATTACCTTGCAGACTTTGACAGTATTGAACCGCAGGATCTTGCAACTCGTATCCGTACAGATTATTCAGGAGGCCCGGATAGCTCTTCTCAGATCCATTTGACAGCTTCAACCTTACCCACGCCGCTATCTCAATCTCAGGCCAATCTCTCAGATGGAGAAAAAGAACTTCTGATGGGTTCACCCAAATCTGACCAGGAAATTGATGATTTGGACGAGATTGAGTTTACTGAAGACAACATTGACTTTGACCAGGAAATCCAGCTGGTTGATGATGTTGAAGCTGACGAAATTGAAGAAGTTGAAGAAGAAGAACTAGATGTGGACGAGCTTATCCTCGACACTCCTGAAATAGAATTCGACAGCGATGAACCGGAAATTGTGGAAGAAATCAAGATTCCGGAACACATGATCAAGGATGAAGCAGAACAGACCAAGGCATCTGGACAGCCAACACCGCCCTCCATACCTCAGAAGGCAAAGCCCAAAGCCAAGCCTCCTAAACTCCCCACAATGGACGGCATTGAAGTTCAGGATGAATTCGACGGCCAAAGTGTTGAGGAATTACTTATAGAAGATGCTTTGCTTGAATCTCCGGAACCTCTCGAGGCGACAAATCATGCAAACAAACAAAACAATCTTGACATATCCGCAGACGATGCAGATGTCGAACTTGAAGTTTCCGATATAATATATTCTGATGATCCCATTGAAGAGCTAGACGAGATTGATGAAGATCTTGAAGAGGAAGATTTCGGCGAAATTCTTGACCTCGATGATATTGAAGATAATGAAGATCTTGAGCCTGAAGCTGTAGCAGAAGAAATATCCAAGCAGATTGAAGATGCAGATTCAACTGAAGCCGAATCAACAATAGCCACAGTGGAAGAAACTGGCGACCTCAGAGTGGAGCCGGAAACTTCTCAAACCTTTGACGAAAGAACCATGGAACTCGAAACTCTCGAATTCCTGGATCCTGAAGAAGAGCTTAGAGAAGACGAAGATTCTTCCCCCAAACAGGGTGAAGAAATCCCCACTGTCGACATGGAATCCATTAGTAGTGCAGAACAGGTTGTTACTGCCAAATTAACTGGGATAGATCCTGCAATTTTTGAAGAGCAGGAAACCTTGCATCGGGATGAAGAAGCTGAAGCAGAGATTCTCGAAGACGATATCGAAGTTGAAGCCGAGGCAGAGATTATCGAAGATGACATCGAGGTTGAAGCCGAGGCAGAGATAGTCGAAGATGACATCGAAGTTGAAGCCGAAGCAGAGATTGTCGAAGATGACATCGAAGTTGAAGCCGAGGCCGATATTGTAGAAGATGGCATCGAAGTTGAAGCCGAAGCAGAGATTATCGAAGACGATATCGAAGTTGAAGCCGAAGCAGAGATTCTCGAAGACGATATCGAAGTTGAAGCAGAAGCAGAGATTATCGAAGACGATATCGAAGTTGAAGCAGAAGCAGAGATTCTCGAAGACGATATTGAGGTTGAAGCCGAGGCCGAGATTCTCGAAGACGATATCGAAGTTGAAGCCGAGGCCGAGATTCTCGAAGATTACATCGAAGTTGAAGCCGAGGCAGAGATTGCCGAAGATGATATCGAAGTTGAAGCCGAGGCAGAGATAGTCGAAGATGACATCGAAGTTGAAGCCGAAGCAGAGATTATCGAAGACGATATCGAGGTTGAAGCCGAAGCAGAGATTGTAACTGCACCAGCCGAGCGTGTTGTTGAGGACTTCGTTCTGGTTGACGAATTCATTGAAGCTGAAGACAAAAAAGAGCCGGAGCTTTCCGATATTTCCAGACTGGAAATCGGCAATGAAACGATTCTATCCGAAGAGCTTGAAAACATTTTAAGCGAAGAGGAAATGGAAGACTACGAAGAAGCTCAATTCTTTTTCCAGCAGGGCATTTACAACGAGTGCATAGAGACCTACGAGGAACTTCTTGAAAGCCATCCAGCCAATCCTATTCTTGGAAAACTCGCCGATGAATGCAAGGTTCAAATTGCACTTGAAGAGGAAAAGCTTTTAAAAGAAAAGGCACAAACAGAAATTCCCAAAACAGAACATTTCGCCCCTGAAGCAACAGTAGTGAAAAGTCAAACCGCAGAGCCACAGGATGGAACAGTAAACCTTTCCGATGAAATATTCTCCGGCTTCGATTTAGAAGATGAAGAAGAACCAGAGGCCCCTGCACTTCAGGAAACTACAAACAAGCGTTCGCTCAACGTCAGCGACATTGAAGATGATGACACCGAAACCCATTATAACCTTGGCATAGCATACAAGGAAATGGGCCTGATAAATGAGGCAATTGGAGAGTTTTTGGTTGCTATTAAAAATGGCTATTCCATTAAAACGGCAGTGATTCTTGCACTTTGCTATCTGGAAAAAAACAACACCGAAAAAGCACTTGAGTTTTTATCAAATGCTGTTAACAACTCTAAGCTGACAAAACTTCGCCTTTTGGAAATCCGCTATGATATAGCAATGTTTTATTTATCCAAATCCAAAAACGACATCGCTTTGTTACACTTTGTGAGTATTGAAAACATAAACCCGTCGTTCCACGATGTACAACAGAAAGTGGAAGATCTCTCTAAAACCAGTTCTGCTGCTGAAGCTGACAACATATTTAAACTTCTTGAAAGTGTTAACATTGACAACCTGCCAGATGATTTAAGCAACGGTAATAATGTTTCATTTCTGTAATTGAAGTTTTGGTGACAAACAAACATGCCGTACAAAACATTTTTTAATTTGAATGCAGAGCCATTTTCCAATGCACCTGCAACACACCTGTTTTATGCAAACAAGCAACACGAAAGCATACTGGAAAAGCTATACTATGCTGCAGACTCCATGAAAGGCCTGGCCGTAGTGGTGGGAAATGCCGGTAGCGGAAAGACCATGCTCGCCAGGCGACTCTTGAACCGTCTGCAAGGAGAAAGCTTTAAAGCGGCACTGATGGTTATTGTTCACTCCGAGATATCAGCGAACTGGCTATTGCAGCGCATTGCCCTGCAAATGGGTGTACAGAAGCCCTCGAATGACAAACTCACCCTGCTCTCTCAGCTATATCGCAAACTTATGCAAATTAAAGAGTCCGGCAAAAAAGCAGTGATATTGATTGATGAAGCACAGATGTTGAAATCGGTTGAGATCATGGAAGAGTTCCGTGGACTCTTAAACCTCGAAGTTCCCGGACACAAATTAATCAGTTTTGTTTTTTTCGGTTTGCCAGAGCTTGACAATTGCCTAAAGCTTGACCAGCCACTTAAGCAACGTGTTTCACTTAGACAAGAACTATCCTATCTGGATCAGCAATCAACATGTGAATATATCAAGCATCGTCTTAAACTCTGTGGCAGCAGCGAGGAAGTGTTCACCAGCGAGGCTCTGGAAAAGATTTTCCAT
>Ga0209475_10003866_pt1 | contig 13367 bp, 9 predicted proteins | sample tdDd471_FD_187128 | JGI IMG/M metagenome (GOLD analysis project Ga0209475, IMG submission 187128) | Marine sediment microbial communities from the Atlantic coast under amendment with organic carbon and nitrate - tdDd47.1 (SPAdes)... | ecosystem: Environmental > Aquatic > Marine > Coastal >... | reverse complement strand
GCCGTTGTGGTGCACCACAAGGCGCGTATTGCCCAGGCAGGGCGCGGCGACCGCAAGATCGACCATCGCCATCGGGCCGGGCGTTGCCCGGGCCGTCACGGCGCAGCCCAGTTCGGGCACCTCGGGATCTTTCGGGGTGGCCGGCAGCGCGGCGTCCGGGGTGGACGCAGCCACGGGGGCGGGGAGAGACGGGGCGCTTGGACGATTTCGCGTCACATCGTCATCGGTTCGGGCCGCGGTCAGCGCGATCTTCTCGATATCCAGCGCGGAAACCTCGGCGATGCGCACCACATCGGGGCGCGGTGACGCGGCGGGCGCGTCCTTGGCCGAAGCCGGGGCGGGCGTGTAAGTCGGCGCGGGTTGCCCGCGCTGCATCACGTGGCCGATACCAAGCGCACAGGCAAGGGTGCCGCCGGCCAGGCCAATCAAACGCAGTTTGGACATCACATCCTCCGTCACCATTCGGGTCTGGTCAGATGTGCCCGGAAAACGCGGCCATCATGTGGCCACGCGTGGGAGTCATTCTGGCAACTTCATGTCGCGGGTCAGGTCAACCGCCCGTGGCAATGCTTGAATTTCTTGCCGCTGCCGCAGGGGCATTTCTCGTTTCGGCCGGGGTTGCCCCAGGTGCTCGGGTCGTCCTCGACGAACCCGGGGACAGCACCGTCGCTTGCGACCGGCTCTCCCTTGGCTTCAGCCTCGGCGACATCGGCCTGCTGCTGAAGCTGTGCCTCCTGATCGACCATCTGCGCCATCATCTGGCGCTGCTCTTCCTCGGTCAGCGGGCGTACATGGGCCAACTGCTGGGTCACGGTTTCACGCAACCCGTCGAGCATGCCTTCGAACAGCTGGAAGCTCTCGGTCTTGTATTCGTTCAGCGGGTCGCGCTGGGCATAGCCGCGGAACCCGATGACCGAACGCAGGTGCTCCAGCGTCACCAGGTGTTCGCGCCATTTGGTGTCGATCGTTTGCAAAAGAACCTGCTTTTCGATCTGCCGCATGTTCTCGGGGCCGAAATCGACCGCCTTTTTCGCCATCATCTCGTCGCTGGCCTTGACCAGGCGCTCGCGGATTTCCTCGTCGTCGACGCCCTCTTCGGCGGCCCATTCGATCACCGGCACGTCGAGGCCCAGCTTTTCGATCACCTGCGCGTAAAGCGCCTCGGTCTCCCACTGGTCGGCATAGGATTTCGGCGGCATGTAGGCATCGATCAGATCATCGATGACCTGGTGACGCATGTCACCGGCGATGTCGGAAAGATCCTCGGCGGCCATGATCTCGCGCCGCTGGGAAAAGATCACCTTGCGCTGATCGTTCATCACATCGTCGAACTTGAGGATGTTCTTGCGCATGTCGAAGTTGCGACCCTCGACCTTGGCCTGGGCGCGCTCCAGCGATTTGTTGACCCAGGGGTGGATAATGGCCTCGCCCTCTTTCAGGCCCAGCGTCTTGAGCACCCGGTCCAGCCGCTCGGAGCCGAAGATACGCATCAGATCGTCTTCGAGGCTAAGGAAAAAGACGGTCCGGCCCGGGTCGCCCTGGCGGCCGGAGCGACCGCGCAGCTGGTTGTCGATGCGGCGGCTTTCGTGGCGTTCCGAGGCGATCACGAACAGCCCGCCCGCCTCGATCACCTTTTGCTTTTCTTCGGCGTGCTTGGTCTCTTCCGCGGCGCGCAGCGCGGCCGGGTCGGCTTCCGGGTTCTCCTCCAGCGCGGCCATCACCTTCAGGTCGATGTTGCCGCCAAGCTGGATGTCGGTGCCGCGACCGGCCATGTTGGTGGCGATGGTCACCGAACCGAGACGGCCCGCATCCGCGACGATCTCGGCCTCGCGCTCGTGCTGGCGGGCGTTCAGCACGTTGTGGGTGATCCCCGCCTCATCCAGCATCTTCGACAGCGTTTCGGATTTTTCGATCGAGGTGGTCCCGACAAGAACCGGCTGTCCCTTTTCGTGGGCCTTGCCGATCTCTTCGATGATGGCCTTGTACTTTTCCGCGGTTGTGCGGAACACCTGATCGTCCTCGTCGATCCGCGCAATCGGCCGGTTGGTGGGAACCTCGACCACGCCAAGGCCGTAGATCTCGGCGAATTCATCGGCCTCGGTCGCCGCGGTGCCGGTCATCCCGGCAAGCTTTTCGTAGAGCCGGAAGAAGTTCTGGAAGGTGACGCTGGCCAGCGTCACGTTTTCGGGCTGGATCTCGACCTGTTCCTTGGCCTCGATGGCCTGGTGCAGCCCCTCGGACAGGCGGCGCCCCGGCATCATCCGGCCGGTGAATTCGTCGATCAGGACCACATCGCCATCGCGGACTATGTAATCCTTGTCCTTCTGGAACACCTTGTGCGCGCGCAGGCCCTGGTTGACATGGTGCACGATGGTCGTGCTTTCCGGGTCGTACAGTGTCTGGCCCTCGTCCAGCAGACCGCGGGCGTGAAGCTGTTCCTCGAGAAACTCGTTGCCCTCTTCGGTAAAGGTCACGCCACGGGTCTTCTCGTCGAGCTCATAGTGATCGTCAGACAGCAGCGGGATGATCGCGTCGATGGTGCTGTACAGCTCGGACCGGTCGTCGGCCGGGCCGGAGATGATCAGCGGCGTGCGCGCCTCGTCGATCAGGATGCTGTCGACCTCGTCCACGATCGCGTAATAGTGATGCTTCTGGAACAGGTCCTTGAGCTCGGACTTCATGTTGTCGCGCAGGTAGTCGAAGCCGAACTCGTTGTTGGTGCCATAGGTCACGTCGGCCTCGTAGGCGCGGATCTTGTTCTCCGGACCCATGCCAGACCAGATCACATCGGCCCGCATGCCCAGCGCCTCGAAGACCTTGCCCATCCATTCGGAGTCGCGCTTGGCCAGGTAGTCGTTGACCGTGACCACATGCACGCCCTTGCCCACCAGCGCGTTGAGGTAGGCCGGGAAGGTGGCGACAAGCGTCTTGCCCTCGCCCGTCTTCATTTCCGAGATGTTGCCCTGGTGCAGGAAGATGCCGCCCATCAGCTGGGTGTCGAAGGCCCGCAGGCCCAGGGCGCGCCTGGCGCCCTCGCGCACGTTGGCAAAGGCCTCTGGCAAAAGGTCGTCGAGGCCCTCGCCCTCCTGCGCGCGCTTGCGCAACTCCTCGGTCTTGTCCTTGAGCCCCTGGTCACTGAGCTTTTCAAACTCGGGCTCCAGTGCGTTGATCTTCTCGACCAGCGGGCGTGTCGCCTTGATCTTGCGGTCGTTCGGCGTGCCGAATACCTTTTTGGCGAGTGTTCCGATACCCAGCATGTCTTCTCCAGCGGCTCTGACTTTTCGTGGTTTTGTCAGGCTTGCCCGCCCTGCGCACAACCCATAGATACGGGGGGAAAGACGGTCCTGACGTCGGCCTTAAGGCGATGTAAGGGGCGGTTGAAACAGTGTCAACGCCGCGCCCGGTCGCGGTCCAACGTTAGGATGATTCAATGCCCAAAGGTTTCACTTTCCTGCCTGCCCTTGCGATTGCCGCCGCGATGGCGCTGCCGGTCCGGGCAGAACCGCCCAGCGCCGACACCATTGTCGCCCGGGTCAACGGGCAGGAGATCAAGCTGGGCCACGTCATCATCGCCCGCGCCGCGCTACCGCAGCAGTACCAGCAGCTGCCGCCCGAGGTGCTTTACGATGCCATCGTCGAGCAGCTGATCCAGCAAAGCGCCCTGGAGCAGGCCTTTGCCGGCGAGGTGCCGAAGCGGGTCGCGCTGTCGCTTGAAAATGAGCGCCGCTCGCTTCTGGCCGGCGAAGAGATCGAGCGGATCATGGCCGGGGCGGCGGGCGACGCCGATCTGAAGGCCGCCTATGACACGACCTACGGCGCCGACTACGACGCGCAGGAGTTCAACGCAGCCCACATCCTCGTCGAGACCGAGGAGGAGGCCAAGGCGATCGCCTCCGAGCTCGAATCCGGCGCCGATTTCGCCGCGCTTGCCAAGGAGAAATCCACCGGCCCCTCGGGCCCAAACGGCGGAGCGCTGGGCTGGTTCGAAAAGGGCATGATGGTGCCCGAGTTCGAGGCGGCGGTCATGGCGCTGGAACCGGGCCAGATCTCGGACCCGGTGAAAACCCAGTTCGGCTGGCACGTGGTCAAACTGAACGAAACCCGCGCCAAGGCGCCCCCCGCATTCGATGACGTGCGCGAGGAGCTGGCCGGAGAACTGCGCCAGAAGGCGGTCGCGGAACGGGCTGACGCCCTGGTGGCCGAGGCCACCGTCGAGCGCCCCGAGATCGAGGGGCTGGACCCCGGTGTGATCGGAACCCTCGACCTTTTGGAGAATTGAGAATTGGCCAAGATCGACCATGTTTCGCCGCTTGCCCCCGCCGGGTTTCCGCAGATGCCGCGGATCGGCGGCGTGCGGTTCGCCGCCGGGGCGGCCGGGGTCCGCTACCAGGGTCGCGATGACGTGATGCTGGCGGTGATGCGCCCGGGGACCGCGGTGGCCGGGGTGTTCACCCGCTCCGCCACCCGCTCGGCCCCGGTTCTGGATTGCCAGGCCAAGCTGGGCGGCGCCTCCGACGGGCCCGCCGCGATCCTGGTCAACTCGGGCAATTCCAACGCCTTTACAGGGCATTACGGTCAAACCTCGGTTGCGGCTGTGACCGCGGCGGTGGCCAAGGCGACCGGGGTTGCATCCGGGCGGGTCTTTACCGCATCGACCGGCGTGATCGGCGAGCCGTTGCCGCATGAGCGAATCACCGCCAAGCTTGACGATCTGGCCGGTACACTCAGCGACGCGGCCATCGAGCCCGCCGCGCGCGCGATCATGACCACCGACACCTTTGCCAAGGGCGCCTGCGCCACGCTGGAGATCGACGGCACGCTGGTAAACATCGCCGGCATCGCCAAGGGCTCGGGGATGATTGCGCCGGACATGGCGACGATGCTGGTCTACATCTTTACCGACGCGGGTTTTGACCAGGGCGCGCTTCAGACGCTGCTGTCGAAACTGACCGGTACCACCTTCAATTGCATCACCGTCGACAGCGATACCTCGACCTCTGACAGCCTGATACTCTGCGCCACCGGCGCCGCGGGGGTCGACGCCACCGGAAACGCGGCGTTCGAATCCGCGCTGCATGGCGTGATGCTGGACCTTGCCCAGCAGGTCGTGCGCGATGGCGAAGGCGCGACCAAGTTCGTCGAGGTCCGGGTGACGGGTGCGGCCAACGACGCCGATGCCAAGACGCACGGGCTCTCGATCGCCAACTCGCCGCTGGTCAAGACCGCCATCGCCGGCGAGGATCCCAACTGGGGGCGCGTGGTTATGGCCATCGGCAAGTCCGGCGCCGCCGCCGACCGCGACCTGCTCAGCATCCGTTTTGGCGAGATCCTGGTGGCCGAAAAGGGCTGGGTTTCCCCCCACTACCGGGAGGCCGACGCTGCCACCTACATGAAGGGGCAGGACCTGGTGATCGCCGTCGATCTCGGCCTTGGCGACGGGCAGGCCACGGTCTGGACCTGCGACCTGACCCACGGATATATCTCGATCAACGCGGATTACCGGTCGTGAAAACGGTTCTGGTCTCGGCCGTCGCGCTCATTGACGTTGACGGGCGGGTGTTGCTGGCACAGCGGCCCGAGGGAAAGTCGATGGCCGGGCTGTGGGAGTTTCCGGGCGGCAAGGTCGAGCGCGGCGAAACACCGGAGGCGGCGCTGATTCGCGAGTTGGAGGAGGAGCTGGGGATCGACACCTGGGCCTCCTGCCTGGCGCCGCTGACCTTTGCCAGCCATGCCTACGAGGATTTTCACCTGCTGATGCCGCTTTTTGCCTGCCGAAAGTGGCAGGGCCAGCCCGTCGCGCGCGAGGGGCAGACGCTCAAATGGGTGCGGGCGCGCGACTTGCGCGACTATCCGATGCCGCCCGCGGATTTGCCGCTGATCCCGGTCTTACGCGACTTGCTGTAACGCCGGGCGGCGCAATTGCGTGGCGGATGGGGTCAAAAGCACCTGTTCTTGAACAAGAAATGCGTACATTTTGTGGAGTGTGACAGTTTGTTGCACAATATGTGAGCCTTTTGTGTATAGGTGTCTGTCCCACTTGTGGTGTAGCATTGAAGTGTCGCAACTGTTCAGGGAGGAACTGACGTGCTTCGGACCATCACAGTAGGTAGCTGTGTTTCGGTACAAGGAATTTTTGTCCGCGCGTTGTCGGACGGCCGAATCGCAGTTCGAGTCGGCAAGAAAATCTATCAAGGCAAGCCAGTTGAGGCCGCCGCTTAGGCCGCCAGAAATTTCCCGACCATGAAGAAAGGGGGGACGGCAATGATCTGCCGTCCCCCCTTTTCGTTCCTGGTTCCCTCTTCTGGCCGAATCACTCCAGCGTCCGGGTCACTTCCTCGCGCTCGAAGATCTCGATCACGTCGGCGGGACGGATATCGTCGTAGTTCTCGAAGGCCATGCCGCATTCCTGGCCCGACTGAACCTCGGCAACCTCGTCCTTGAACCGCTTCAGCGTCTTCAGCGTTCCCTCGTGGATCACCACGTTGTCGCGCAGGAGGCGAACCCCGGCCGACCGGCGGGCAACGCCCTCGGTGACCAGACAGCCGGCAACCTTGCCGACGCCGGTGACCTTGAACACTTCCTTGATCTCGGCATAGCCGATGAACTTTTCGCGCACCTCGGCCGACAGCAGGCCCGAGGCCGCGGCCTTCACATCGTCCACCAGGTCATAGATCACCGAGTAATAGCGGATCTCGACGCCCTTCTGGTTGGCCGCGTTCCGTGCCGGCGCATTGGCCCGCACGTTGAAGCCGATCACCGGTGCGCCCGAGGCCTCGGCCAGGCCGATGTCGGTTTCGGTGATGGCGCCGACGCCCGAATGCAGCACCCGCACCCGCACCTCGTCGTTGCCGACCTTTTCCAGCGCCTGAACGATGGCCTCGGCAGAGCCCTGCACGTCGGCCTTCACCAGAACCGGCAGTTCGGCCACGTTCTCGTCGTCCTTGGCCTTCTGCATGAGCTGTTCCAGCGTCGTCGCCGCACCGGCCGCGGCACGCTTTTCCTTGGCCTGTTCGTGACGGTACTCGGCGATCTCGCGGGCCTGCGCCTCGGTGTCGACCACGTTCAGAACATCACCGGCTTCCGGCGTGCCGTTGAGACCCAGCACTTCGACCGGAACCGACGGACCCGCATCCTTGACACGTTCGCCGCGGTCGTTCTCCATCGCGCGGACCTTGCCGTACTGCTCGCCGACGACAAAGATGTCGCCCTGGTGCAGCGTGCCCTGCTGGATCAGAACCGTGGCGACCGGGCCACGGCCCACGTCCAGTTTGGCCTCGATCACCGCACCTTGCGCAGCGCGCTCCGGGTTGGCCTTGAGTTCAAGGATCTCGGCCTGCAGCGCGACTGCTTCCAGAAGCTCGTCCAGGCCCTGACCGGTTATCGCCGAAACCTCGACATCCTGCACTTCGCCGGACATCTTTTCGACGATCACCTCGTGCTGCAGCAATTCGGCGCGCACCTTGTCGGGATCGGCCGAGTGTTTGTCGATCTTGTTGATCGCCACGATCATCGGCACACCTGCCGCTTTCGCGTGGTGGATCGCCTCGATGGTCTGCGGCATGACCGAATCGTCGGCGGCAACGACGAGGATGACGATATCCGTCACCTGCGCCCCGCGCGACCGCATCGAGGTAAAGGCCGCGTGGCCCGGCGTATCGAGGAAGGTCAGCTTTGCGCCGTCCTTGGTCTTCACCTGGTAGGCGCCGATATGCTGGGTGATCCCGCCGGCCTCGCCCGAGGTCACGCTGGTGTCGCGCACCGCGTCGAGCAGCGAGGTCTTGCCGTGGTCCACATGGCCCATGATGGTGATGACCGGCGGACGCGACTTGAGATCCTCGGGGTTGTCCTCGACCTCCTTGATCACGTCCTCCACATCGGCGTCGGAAACCCGCACGACCCTGTGACCGAATTCCTCGATGATCAGTTCGGCGGTGTCGGCGTCGATCGGTTGGTTCTGCGTGACCATCATCCCCATGTTCATCAGCGACTTGACCACATCTGCGACGCGCTCGGCCATGCGGTTGGCCAGCTCGCTGACCACGATGGTTTCGGGCAGCTGAACGTCACGCACGACCTTTTCGCGCTCGACAGCGCCGCCCATGGCCTTTTGACGGGCGCGCTCCTGCTTGCGCTTCATCGCGGCCATCGACCGTTGCCGACCACCTTCGCCGCCCGAAAGCGCCTGGTTCAGCGTCAGCTTGCCGGCACGGCGGCCGCCATCGTCGCGGCCCTTGCGCGGTGCCCGGGCGGGCTGTTCGCGTTCGACCTTGCGCACGGGCTGCAGGGCGGGCTTGCCGCGGACCGGTTCCGGTTCGGACGGTTGCGCCGGCGCGGCGGCGGCCTTGTTGGCGGCCTCCTCGGCTTCGCGCTTCTTGCGTTCCTCGTCCTCGGCTTTCTGGCGCGCGCGCTCTTCGGCCTCGCGCTGTTCGCGCTCCTTGGCCTCGGCCTCGGCGCGGCGGCGTTCACGGTCCTCGGCGCGCTGACGCTCGTCTTCCTCGCGCTGGCGGGCCTCCTGGACCTCTCGTGCCTTGGCAGCCTGAAGCGCCTTCAGCCGGCGCTCCATCTCCGCATCGGAAATACCGGCGGGGCGACGCGACGGATCGCCGGTCTTGGCCGACCCGCCTCCGGCCGATTTGGCCGGACCCTGTTTGGGCACGACAACGCGCTTGCGCTTGGTTTCCACCACGACGTTCTTGGTCCGGCCGTGGCTGAAACTCTGCTTCACGTTCCCCGGACGGGACCCGCTACGCAAACCCAATGTCTTTTTGCCGTCATTATCGCTCATAAAGCTTATTTTCCTTCCCGACGGCCGGTGCCGTCGTTCGTTTCGCGCAATCCTCGCAAGCGTTGCGCTTCCTCTACAACACGTTTGCCGAGTCCACCAGAGGCCAGCGCGGCATGTATCACAGTTTCACGACCAAAGGCCATGCCCAGCTCATCCGCCGTCAGCCAGCCGATGTAGCGGCCAAAATGCGGTGTGCTGAGCTTCGATTTTCCCCGTCCCGATCCATCGACTGCCTGGATCAGCACTTCGGCGTCCTCCCTGTCGAGCCAGGATTTCACCTTTTCATAACCCGACACCGCAGCGCCGGATTTGCGCGCCAGGCTGATCAGGTCGATCACCCGCCGGACCAATTGCCGCTCAACCACATCGATCAGATCCGGCGGCACCTTGACCTTCTGCTTCAGCCCGCGGGCAAACAGGTTCTTGTCAACCGACCGCTGTAGCGCCGCCCGGTCGGCGGCAACGTATACACCCCGACCGGGAAGTTTTTCCAGTATATCTGGCACCACCTCGCCGTCCGGTCCCATCACGAAACGGATCAGACCGCCCTTCGGCTGCACCTCGCCTGTGGCGATGCACTTCCGCTCGGGACCGTCCTGCCGGTCTTTCGAGGCGCCACCGCGACCCATGTCGGACCCAACGGGGCCTGAGATCAGGCCCCGGCCTCCGGGTTTGCCGCGGTATCGCCGTCGTCGTCCCCGGTCTCGGCGTCCTCTGCCAAAAGCTCCTCGGGATCGACCCAGCCAAGCTGGATACGCGCCGTCATGACCAGGTTCTGCGCCTCTTCCAGCGACACGTCGAAAGGTTCGAGAAGGCCGTCATCCTTGACCCGCTCTCCCTCGACCGTGGTCCAGCCGCCGGCCAGTTCCCAGTCTGCGCAGGTCGCGAAATCTTCCAGCGTCTTGATGTCGTCCTTGGCAAGCGCCTCGATCATCTGGGGTGTGAGGCCATCGAATTCAACCAGGCTGTCCTCGACACCCAGGGCGCGGGCATTCTCCAGCGCGGCCTTGGCCTGGGCCTCCAGATAGTCGCGCGCGCGCGCCTGAAGCTCCTCGGCGGTGCCCTCGTCGACCCCGTCGATCACCAGCAACTCGTCCTGTTCGACATAGGCAACCTCTTCGAGGTTGGTGAACCCTTCGGAGACCAGAAGCTGGGCAAAGAACTCGTCCAGGTCCAGCGTTTCCATGAACAGGCCGGTGCGCAGCTCGAATTCCTTCTGGCGGCGCGCGCTTTCCTCTTCCTCGGTCATGATGTCGATGTCGAGCGCGGTCAGCTGGCTGGCCAGCCGCACGTTCTGGCCGCGCCGGCCGATGGCCAGGCTCAGCTGCTCCTCGGGAACCACGACCTCGATCTTGCCGGCTTCCTCGTCCAGCACCACCTTCGACACCTCGGCCGGCTGCAGCGCGTTCACCAGGAAGGTCGGCATGTCCTCGGACCACGGGATGATGTCGATCTTTTCACCCTGAAGCTCGTTCACCACCGCCTGCACCCGGCTGCCGCGCATGCCGACGCAGGCGCCGACCGGATCGATCGAGTTGTCATAGGAAATCACCGCGATCTTGGCGCGGCTGCCCGGATCGCGGGCCACCGCCTTGATCTCGATGATGCCGTCGTAGATCTCCGGCACTTCCATCTTGAACAGCTCGGCCATGAATTCCGGCGCCGTGCGCGACAGGAAGATCTGCGGCCCGCGCGGTTCGCGGCGCACGTCCTTGATGAAACAGCGGATACGGTCGTTGGGGCGATAGCTTTCGCGGCCGATCTTCTCGTTGCGGCGCAGAATACCCTCGCCGGTGCCCACGTCGACGATGACGTTGCCGTATTCCTCGCGCTTGACGACGCCGTTGATGATGGTTCCGGCACGGTCCTTGAACTCTTCGAACTGGCGGTCCCGCTCGGCCTCGCGCACCTTTTGCAGGATCACCTGCTTGGCCGACTGGGCGGCGATCCGGCCCATTTCAACCGGGGGCACTTCTTCGACGAACTCGTCGCCGACTGCGGGGGCGTCAAGGTATTGCTTGGCCTGTTCGACGGTCATTTCCGCCTGGTAATTCTCCAGCTCTTCATCCTCGACCACGGTGCGCACGCGGGTAAAGCTCGCGCGGCCCGTCTTGCGGTCGATGGCGACGCGAATGTCCATCTCGGCGCCGTACCGGCTCTTGGCCGCGCGCGAGAGGCTCTCTTCCATCGCCTCGATCACCAGCCCGGGGTCGATCATCTTTTCGCGGGCCACCGCCTCGGCGGTCTGCAGAAGCTCAAGCTGGTTTGCGGAAGTGATTGCCATCACATGTCCTCCTCAACGGACCCTTCGGTCTCGATTTCGTCGAATTTGTCTTCGTCCAGGGCGCCGGCCGCCTTGCGCTGGCGCAGCATTTCCTTGATCAGGTCGTCGGTCAGGACCAGCTTGGCGTCGCTCAGCCAGTCGAAGGTCAGCCCGATCGTCACCGGCGCACCGTCCTCGTCGATGTTGATCAGAACCTCGTCCCCCTCGACCCCGGCCAGCATCCCCTTGAAGCGGCGGCGGCCGTCGATCAGCTCTGCGGTTTCCAGCTTGGCCTCGTAGCCCTCGTAGGTCTCGAAATCCTTCAGCCGGGTCAGCGGCCGGTCGATGCCGGGGCTGGACACCTCCAGCGTATAGGCATCCAGGATCGGATCCTCGACATCCAGAACCGCGCTGACCGCGTTGGAAATCTCGGCGCAATCGTCCACCTCGATGCCGCCATCGGGCCGATCGGCCATCACCTGCAGCGTGGTGGACTTGCCCGACATCAGCCGGACGCGCACCAGTTCGAACCCCAGATCCTCGATCGCGGGGGTGATGATCTCGGCCAGGCGCCGGTCGATCGCGGCCTTTGCTATCAGATCGTTGCTCATATCGTCCAAACACAAAAAAACGGGCGCGCGGCCCGTCAAATAATTCCGGTGGTGCCCCAGGCCAGAGCCTGACGCGCCGCTGTTGAGGGGCATATACGCCGCATGCCCCGAGTCTTCAAGCCTTCTCTTGAGGGTCGCGCGATTTCCCGGGAATCGGACCGGTCAGGGCGTCACGCGATCCACCACCGTTCGGCGATCCGCCCGTCGTCCAGCGCCGCCCTTGTGCCGATCTTGCCGGGAATGCCCACGCCGCGATGCGCGGCCAGCGCCATCTCCTCGACCGAGGGGTGATAGCGGAACTCGCCCCGCCCCAGCAGCCCCTCGGGCGCCGGCAGCGCCGCCACATCGACGAACCCGTCGCGCAGCGCCTCGGCGCGCACGACCTCGTCGGGAATCACCAGCACCTCGATGCTGTCAGCCCAGCCGGCGCGGCCGGCCTTGTAATGATCCGTCACCCGGGTGGCGCGGAAATGTCGGCCCGCCTGCGCCCGCTCCACCCGGTAGGCTCCGGTGCCCACCGCCCGGTCAAGCGGCACCTCGATCCCGCCGCCGGGGGCAACGATCCGGCCCGGCGCGGCAAGGTGATAGGGCAGGTCCGGATTGCCCTCGGCCAGTTCGATGCGCAGCGACAGCGGTCCGGTCGCCTCGACCCGCAGCACGCCCGGCACATCCCAGGCCAGGACCGAGGTCACCGCATCCCCGGCGCCCAGCATCCGGCCGTCGTGAAAGGGAATATCGCCGCGCAGGTCGAACCGCCAGTCGCGGGCGTCGGCGCCGCCGTGCCAGCTTTCCGCCAGTTCCGCGCGCAGCACCCCGTCCGGGCCAATCTCGGTCAACCCGTCGTAGAGCGCCCCGCGCGCCACCTGCTCCAGGCTGCCGTCGCGCGGCACCGCCAGACGCAGACGCCCGCCCGGTCGCGGCGCGGCCTCCAGCGACACACCGGTCGCCGCCAAAAGGGCGGCGGCCGCACCCGATGTGAACAGTGCGCGCCGGTCCAGACGTGTCATGCCATCGCCTCCGCGATCCGATCCATCACCCGCACCAGTTCGGAGCTGATTCCGGGCTCGGACAAAGCATGCCCCGCATTGCGCACCATCTTCAACTCTGCCATCGGCCAAAGCTCGTTCAGCTTCCAGGCCGCGCTGGGCGGGCAGATCATGTCATAGCGGCCCTGAACGATCACCCCCGGAATATGCGAGATGCGGCCCATGTTGGCCAGGATCTGCCCGTCGAACTCCAGGAACCCCGCATTGACGAAATAGTGATTCTCCAGCCGGGCAAAGGCGCGGGCGTAGTGGCCCGGGCTTTCGCCCGACCGGCCGTTGGACTGGATCGAGGCCAGCGCGTTTTCCCAGGCCGACCAGGCCCGGGCGTATTTGGTTTCCTCGTTCAGATCGCCCGAAAACAGCCGCCGATTGTACGCCGCGATCATGTCGCCACGCTCGTTCTCGGGAATCGGCGCCACGAACCGCGCCCAGGTCTCGGGCCAGAACCGCCCGGCGCCGCCGCCATAGAACCAGTCCAGCTCGCCCTGCGTCATCAGGAACACGCCGCGCAGGACCAGCTGCGTGACCCGCTCTGGATGCGTCTCGGCATAGATCAGCGACAACGTCGCCCCCCAGCTGCCGCCAAAAACGATCCACTCCTCGATTCCCAACAGAACCCGGATCCGCTCGATATCCGCCACCAGATGCCAGGTGGTGTTGTC
>Ga0209475_10003865_pt1 | contig 13369 bp, 12 predicted proteins | sample tdDd471_FD_187128 | JGI IMG/M metagenome (GOLD analysis project Ga0209475, IMG submission 187128) | Marine sediment microbial communities from the Atlantic coast under amendment with organic carbon and nitrate - tdDd47.1 (SPAdes)... | ecosystem: Environmental > Aquatic > Marine > Coastal >... | reverse complement strand
CAGGCCTTCGCGCTCGGCCTCTTCCTTCACCAGGCCCGATCCCGGCACGATCATGGCGTGGACGCCGTCCGCGACCTTGCGGCCCTTGGCGATGGCGGCGGCTTCGCGCAGATCCTCGATCCGGCCGTTGGTGCAGGAACCCACGAAGACCTTGTCGACCTTCACATCCGTCAGCTTCTGGCCCGCGGTGAGACCCATATAGTCCAGCGAACGCTGCATCGCCTGCGCCTTGTTCTGGTCCCCCGCATCGGCCGGGTTCGGCACGGTGCCGGTGATCGGCGCGACGTTTTCGGGGCTGGTGCCCCAGGTGACCTGCGGCGGGATGTCGGCGACGTCCAGCGTCACTTCGGTCTCGTATTTCGCGCCCGGGTCGGAGGGCAGCGTCTTCCAATAGGCGACGGCGGCTTCCCATTGCCCGCCCTTCGGAGACATCGGCCGGCCCTGGAAATAGGCGAAGGTCTTTTCGTCCGGCGCGATCAGGCCGGCGCGGGCGCCGCCCTCGATCGTCATGTTGCAGACCGTCATGCGGCCTTCGACGCTGAGGTCGCGGATCGCCTGGCCGGCATATTCGATGACATGGCCGGTGCCGCCCGCGGTGCCGATCTTGCCGATCAGCGCCAGGACCAGATCCTTCGCGGTGACGCCCGGCGGCAGCGCGCCGTTGACGGTGACGCGCATGTTCTTCAACGGCTTCTGCAGCAGCGTCTGGGTGGCCAGGACGTGCTCGACCTCCGAGGTGCCGATGCCGAAGGCAAGGGCGCCGAAAGCGCCGTGCGTGGCGGTGTGGCTGTCGCCGCAGACGATCGTCGTCCCCGGCAGGGTGAAGCCCTGCTCCGGTCCGATGATATGGACGATACCCTGGCGGATATCGGACGTGTCGAAATACGGCACGCCGAATTCGGCGACGTTCTTCTCAAGCGTTTCCACCTGCAGCCGGCTTTCGGGATCGGTGATCCCGGCGGACCGATCCGTGGTCGGGACGTTGTGGTCCGCCACGGCCAAGGTGGCGTCCGGGCGGCGGACCTTCCGCCCGGACATGCGCAGCCCTTCGAAGGCTTGCGGGCTTGTCACTTCGTGAACCAAATGCCGATCGATATAAATCAGGCAGGTTCCGTCATCCTGTTGGTCGACCAGATGACTTTCCCAGATTTTGTCGAATAGCGTTTTCGGTCCTGACATTCCCGGTTCCTCCTAGAGATACATGCCTTCCCCGCCCGACCCGGAGCCCGCCACGGGCCCCGCGCTTACCCAATCGAGGGGGAAGGATACCGCGTGACCGATTATTTCTCGGTCTTGGTTTCCGCGTCGGCCGCTGCGACCGGCGGTGCAGCCTGCGCCTGCAGTTCTTCCGCGCTCATCGCGGCTGCGGACGCGGCCTTGCCGCGGACGACGCCGCGCGTGCGTTCGGTGATACGCGCCGCCTTGCCGGTACGGCCACGCAGATAGTACAGCTTCGCGCGGCGGACTTTACCGCGGCGCACCAGCTCGACGCCCTCGATCCGCGGGCTGTACAGCGGGAACACGCGTTCCACGCCTTCGCCGTAGGAAAGCTTCCGGACGGTGAAGGAGCTGTTCAGGCCGGCATTCTTGCGGGCGATGCAGACGCCTTCATAGGCCTGGACACGTTCACGGTTGCCTTCGACAACCTTCACCAGAACGCGCACGGTGTCGCCGGGACGGAAGTCGGGAATGTTCTTCCCTTCCGCCAGCCTGCCGAGCTGTTCGCTTTCAAGCTGCTCGATAATGTTCATCGGTCCGATCCTTTCTTTCAAAATCCGATACCCCCGTCCGAACCAACTAGCCGGGGGCGGGTTTCTTCTTAAGCCTGTGTTGCACTCATCCCGGCGCCGCCCGAATTTGCCGTTCCGGTACCCTTGCCCGCGCGATAGCGCGACCACAGGTCCGGCCGACGGTCGCGGGTCGTCCGCTCCGCCTCGGCCAGGCGCCAGGCCTTGATCTTTTCGTGATGGCCGGAAAGCAGAACCTCCGGCACATCCAGTCCATCCCAGGTCGCGGGTCTGGTGAAATGGGGATATTCGAGCAACCCGGCGGAAAAACTCTCTTCCTCCAGGGAGGCTTCGGCCCCCATGTAACCCGGCAGCAGCCGAAGGCTTGCATCCAGCATCGCCATCGCCGCCAATTCCCCGCCCGACAGAACGAAATCGCCCAGGCTGACTTCGCGGATTTCCCGCTTGTCCAGCACCCGTTGGTCGATCCCCTCATACCGTCCGCACAACAGCGTCACGCCCTTGCCTTCCGCCAATTCCGCGGCCATGGCCTGGTCGAAAACCTTGCCGCGCGGGCTCAGGTAAACGATCGGGCCGGGCCGGTCCTCGACGGAAGCCAAAGCCGCATCCACGACATCCGGCCGCATCACCATCCCGGGGCCGCCGCCGAAGGGCGTATCGTCCACGGTATTGTGCTTGTCTGCGGCGAAGTCACGGATGTTCACCGTCGTCAGCGACCAGATCCCCGACGTCAGGGCCTTGCCGGAGAGCGACAGACCCAGCGGCCCGGGAAACATTTCCGGGAACAGGGTCAGAACCGTCGCGGACCAGGGAGCCTGCGTCGTCATGCATCCTCCCCTTCCATATCGGGTTCATCCGTCTCGGCGGCATCGACTTCCTGCGGCGGAACCACGGTTGCGGTGCCCGACTTCAGGTCGACCGTCGGCACGACATCCCGCGTGAAGGGAAGGTAGGTCATCCCGCCGCTTTCCAGCGCGACTTCCAACAGATCCCCGGCACCGAAGTCGTGAACCGCCTTGATCCGGCCGTGCGCGCTTCCGTCCGACAGCACCGTGCGCAAACCGATCAGGTCCGCGTGGTAGAACTCGTCCTCCTCCGGTTCCGGCAAAGCGGAGCGGGGGATATAGAGTTGCTGCCCTTTCAGGTCCTCGGCCGCGTTGCGGTCGGCAATGCCGTCCATGCGGACGATCAACTGACCCTTGGCCTCACCGACGATTTCCAGCTGGAAGGTCCGCAGACCCGCCTGATCGCTCAGCGCGCCATAGGCGACCAAATCGGACGGCTCGTCGGTGAAACTCTTCACCTTGACCAAACCACGCACCCCGTGCGGCGCGGTGACGACACCGACCAGCACCAGGTCCACAGCCTGTTTTTTTCCGTCTTTCATGATCGATCCGTCCGGCATCGTGCGATCCGACTATCCCGTCTGGGTTGGCGGTCGAGAGAATTGGGCCGGGCTTTCGCCCCGCCTGTTCCCTCGGGGCCTTACGCTTCGGTCGTTTCTTCCGCGGGGGCTTCCTCAGCGGCAGCCTCTTCGGCAGGGGCTTCTTCAGCCGGGGCGGCTGCTGCTTCAGCAGCGGCTTCCTCGGCGGCTTTGGCCTTTTCCTGCTTCGCTTCCAAACGTTCCTTGGCCTTTTCGCCAGGCGCGCTCTTCTGCGGCTGTTCGTTGTAGGTCCGGCTCACGACGCCGGCGTCGTCCAGGAAGCGCGCGATGCGGTCCGACGGCTTCGCGCCGCGTTCCATCCAATGCTTCACGCGGTCCAGGTCGATCACGACGCGGTCCGGATGGCCCTTGGGAACCATCGGGTTGTGATGGCCGATCTTTTCGATGAAGCGACCGTCCCGGGGCATGCGGCTGTCAGCGACAACGATGCGGTAGAACGGGCGCTTCTTGGCCCCACCACGGGCCATACGGATTTTGAGGGACATATCGTCTTTCTCTCCAGTTGCACCAAACTCAATTCAAACCAAAGACGCCGTCTTGACCGGCGGCGCCCACAACCATTCGGCAGGCGCCTTAACGCATGCCTCCGGGCGGCATCAGACCGGGCGGCAGACCGCCGCCCCGACCCATCAGGCCGCCCATGGATCTCATCAGGCCCTTCTGGCCCAGTTTCCCCATCTTCTTCATCATCTTCGCCATGGTCTGGTACTGCTTCAGCAGCTTGTTGACTTCCTGGACGGACGTACCGGACCCCACGGCGATGCGTTGTTTGCGCGATGCGTGGATCACTTTCGGATTGCGCCGCTCCTGCGGCGTCATCGACGAAATGATCGCTTCCTGGCGCTTCAACAGGCCTTCGTCCAGGTTGGCGTTCTTCATCTGGTCTTTCAGCTTGCCCACGCCGGGCAGCATGCCCATCAGGCCCTGCAGACCGCCCATCTTGCGCATCTGTTTCAACTGATCGGCCAGATCGTTCAGGTCGAACTCGCCCTTCTGGAGTCGCTTGGCCAGACGTTCGGCGTCTTCTTCCTGGATCGTCTCGCGCGCTTTTTCGACCAGGCTGACAACGTCGCCCATGCCCAGGATACGGCCCGCGACGCGGTCGGCGTGAAATTCTTCCAGCTCGTCCAGCTTTTCGCCGACGCCCAGCAGCTTGATCGGGCATTGCGTCACCGCCCGCATGGACAGCGCCGCACCGCCACGCGCGTCGCCGTCGACGCGGGTCAGCATGATTCCCGTCAGACCGACACGCTTGTTGAAGCTGTCGGCGACGTTGACCGCGTCCTGGCCGGTCATCGCGTCGGCGACCAGCAGCACTTCGGACGGGTTCGTGGCCGTTTTCACCGCCGCCACTTCAGCCATCAGGCCTTCGTCCACATGCAGGCGGCCCGCGGTGTCGAGCATGACGACGTCATAGCCGCCGAAACGTCCGGCCTGCATCGCGCGCTTGGCGATATCGACCGGCTGCTGGCCGGCGACGATCGGCAGGGTCGAGACCTCCGCCTGTTCACCCAGGATCTTCAACTGTTCCTGCGCGGCCGGGCGGTAGACGTCCAGCGACGCCATCAGGACCTTTTTCTTTTCGCGCTGCTGAAGGCGGCGGGCGATCTTCGCGGTGGAGGTCGTCTTACCCGACCCCTGCAGGCCGACCATCAGGATCGCGACCGGCGGCTCGCCGATCAGGTTCAGGCTCTCCGCGGCACGGGGCGTGCCGTCTTCGGCCCCGCCTTGACCTTGGGGGGCGCCGCCCAGCATCTCGACCAGGCCGTCATGGACGATCTTGACGACCATCTGGCCCGGGGTGACGGAGCGCAGGACTTCCTGTCCGATGGCGCGTTCCTTGACCTGGGCGATGAAGTCGCGGACCACCGGCAGGGCGACGTCGGCCTCCAGCAGGGCAAGCCGCACATCGCGCATGGCCTGATCGACGTCGGACTCCTTCAGCGCCCCTCGGCGCTTCAAGCCGTCCAGGACGGATCCAAGCTTATCGCTCAGTGTTTCGAACATGCCTTCTGCCTACTTTCTGTGCCGCAAACCGGCCCAAACCTTAACTCTCGACGCTGCCTCGCCCGGCGGATATAGGGTTCGCCATACGCGCAACGCAAAACGCGCCAGTGCGCGAAACTCGCGGACTGGCGTGACCCCGAAAGACCTATGAGCCGACGGATTGGTCTTGAATGTGGCGGTTTCTAAGGTTTTTGGGCAGAGCCGTCAAGGGGTGCGGCTCCTGCACTCGGATTATGGGATGATTGGCTACGCCATATCCATTGGCCCGGCACGCCGCCCAACCCTGTTCGCGCCCAAAGATGACAATGGACGGGGATTCCTGTAAGCGACAAGCGCCGACCCCGGCGCGGGTCGGCATGGAGCGAAATTTGACAAGCGGCGAAGCCACTTGGTGACACCGCCGGTATATTGGCGAACCTATCGTCGACCCCTAAATTAGGGCACGTGAAGAAATGGCTGTCTCAATCCCTGTTCAAGACGATCCTGCGCTGTTGGATTTGCTGCTGAAGCATCTCGCCGAAGCCGAAGACCCGTGGCGCATAACACCTTACTGGCAAACCTACCACGAGCGGCTGGTTCGGGAAATCAAGCGGGTCGGTTTGTCGGGGCTTCAAAACAACTACGATCTGCTGAAGGGGTTCGCTGTCGGCGGCAGGCCAAAGCTTATCAGCCCCCGCGACCCCATCAAACGCGCGGTTTTCGAGATTATCCCCAAGTTGCCGATAATCTCGAAAGTGGCGAGCGAATATGAACGGCTCATCGCGGTTCTGCACCGCGTGAACATCGATCTTGAAGTCAAATTGGCGGAGCAGGTCCTGATCCACCTCGAGGAACTGATGGGGCCAATCTCATTTCCTGAAAATCTAGACGCGGGCGACGCACAATCCGTCGCGACATGGCGGGGCAGGAACGTGCCCACGCCGATCCTGAAGTACCTTTGCCGCGCCGCGGACTTCTACCGGAAAGTCGATGCAAAGGGCGTTTCGCGTTGGCTCGAAATCGGGCCCGGACTGGGGCAATCGACGCTTGCCAATGTGATTCTGAACCCCCACTTGAGTGTTGTCATCAACGTGGACATCCCATCCACGCTCTATATCTCGACGCAATATTTGAAGGCGACGGGCGCGGTCGAGGTTATCGATTACCGTCGTTTCCTGGACGAGGACCGGAAAATCGCCGAAGGGAAAACAGGGCGGCCTGTTTGCTATCAGCTACCGCCCTGGGCCTTGAAGGACGTTGAGACGGAAGTGGATTGGATGCACAACGCCTTCTCTTTCCAGGAGATGGAGCCGGCTGTCGTTCTTGCCTATGCCGATGAGGCGGCGCGGCTGACGAAAACCGGTGCCTGGTTGGCTTCGATGGCGTCGGGCCACGAGGCCGGCGCCGGCGGACAGAAGGATACCGTATCCTTCGACGTTATCGATACGGCGATGGCGCGGGCGTTCGACGTGGCGGAGCAGAACATTCTTGAGAGTGCGCGGACCTATGATAGGCCGACGACAATCAGTAGACTGTACGCGCGTCACAAGGACTGATGTGCTGCCGGGTATCGGCCCATCACATTGCCAAAATGCGATTGAACGCAATATAACCCCGACGGCGCCGGGACAGGCGCCGGAATAGGTTTGGAATGGCGGCATGATCCCCTTCGTTAAGATGCATGGTTTGGGCAATGATTTCGTCATCGTGGACAACCGCGACGGCGCCCATACGCTTGACCGTGACACGCGTGCGGCCATGGCGGACCGGCGGCGCGGGATCGGCTGTGACCAGTTGCTGGTGCTGGGCAAGCCCAGCACCGCGGCGGCGGATGTCTTCATGCGGGTCTATAACCCGGACGGCGGCGAGGTCGAGGCCTGCGGCAACGGCACGCGCTGCGTCGCGGCACTGGTGATGGGCGAGGGGTCGAAGGACAGCCTCGGCGTGGAGACGGTCGCCGGCATCCTGGCCAGCACCCGCAATCCGGACGGGACCGTTTCGGTCGACATGGGCGAACCGCGTCTGAATTGGGACCAGATCCCACTGGCGCGGGAGATGGATACGCTGTCGGTCGACATGGCCTATATTCCCTATTCGGACCCGGTCGCGGTCAATATGGGCAACCCGCATATCGTCTTCTTCGTCGATGACGTGGAGGCTGTGCCGCTGGAGGAATGCGGCCCGGTGCTGGAGCATGACCCGATGCTGCCCCAGCGCGCCAATATCGAATTCGTTGCCAAGAAGGCGGACGGCAGTTTGCGCATGCGGGTTTGGGAACGCAGCGCCGGGATCACGCAGGCTTGCGGTTCGGGCGCCTGCGCCGTTGTCGTCGCGGCGACGCGCCGCGGCCTCATCGACCGAAAGGCGCGGATCCATCTGGACGGCGGAGCGCTGGACCTGGAATGGCGGGACGACGGCCATGTCATCATGACGGGCCCGACCGCGTTCAGCTTCCGGGGCGAGTGGGTGCAATGAGCGAAGAGCAGACGCAGGACCAAGGCGCCGCGCCCCGCGTGGTGACCTTCGGCTGCCGGCTGAACGCCTATGAATCGGAAGTCATGCGCGCCAATGCCGCCGCGGCAGGCCTGAACGACGCGATTTTCTTCAATACCTGCGCGGTGACGGCCGAGGCCGAGCGGCAGGCCCGGCAGGCGATCCGCAAGGCGCGGCGCGAGAATCCCGATGCGCGGATCATCGTGACGGGATGCGCGGCACAAGTCGATCCAGGGCGCTACGCCGCCATGCCCGAAGTGGACCAGGTCCTGGGCAACGAGGAAAAGCTGAGACCCGAGAGTTTTCTGCCCGAGGCGACCGAACGCGTCCTGGTGAACGACATCATGTCGGTGACCGAGACCGCAGGCCATCTGATCGACGGGCTGAAGGACCGCGCCCGCGCCTTCGTCCAGGTTCAGAACGGCTGCGATCACCGCTGCACCTTCTGCATCATTCCTTTTGGGCGCGGCAACAGCCGGTCGGTGCCCATCGGCGAAGTCGTGCGGCAGGTCCAGGCGCTGGTCGCGAACGGCTACAAGGAAGTGGTCCTGTCCGGAGTGGACATCACGTCCTACGGCCCCGACCTGCCGGGCAAGCCCAGCCTGGGGCAGATGGTGCGGCGGCTCCTGGCCCTGGTGCCGGACCTGCCCCGGCTCAGGATCTCCTCCATCGACTGTATCGAAATGGACGACGACCTCTTCCGTCTGATCGCTGAGGAACCGCGCCTGATGCCGCATCTGCACCTGTCGCTTCAGGCGGGCGACGACATGATTCTGAAGCGCATGAAGCGCCGTCACATGCGGGACGAGGCGATCGCGCTGACGGACCGGCTTCGCGCCATCCGTCCCGATGTCGTCTTCGGCGCCGACCTGATCGCCGGCTTCCCGACCGAGACGGAAGAGATGTTCCGCAATACGCTGGATATCGTCGACGATTGCGGGCTCACCTATCTCCACGTTTTTCCCTATTCGGAACGGCAAGGGACGCCGGCCGCCCGGATCCCGAACCAGGTGCCGAAGGCCGAGCGCAAGGAGCGCGCCCGGCGGCTGCGCGAGAAGGGCGAGGAACGGTTCGCGGCCTATCTGAAGGGCCGGATCGGGAAGACCGAGCGGGTCCTGGTCGAAAAGGACGGCGAGGGCCGGACCGAAGGGTTCGCGCCGGCGGCCGTCTCCGGCAATCCCGGCGATCTTGTGGAAGTCGTCATCACAGGAACCGACGGGCATATCCTGACCGCCCGTCCAGTGGCGGAGTGTGCTGCCTGACATGTCCTGGTTTCAGCGTATCAAGGAAGGGTTGCGGAAATCCTCGTCGCGTCTCGCGTCCGGGATCACCGACATTTTCACAAAGCGAAAGCTGGATGCCGCGGCGATAGAGGAGCTCGAGGATCTGCTGGTGATGGCGGATCTCGGTCCCACGACCGCGGCGAAACTGGCGGCGGCGATCGCCAAGGAGCGGTTCGACAAGGAAATCGAACCGGATGAAATCCGGGCCGCCCTTGCCGATGAAGTCGCCGTGATCCTGGAGCCGGTCGCCAAGCCGCTTTCCGTCGACAGCGGGGCCAAGCCCCATATCGTGCTGGTCGCCGGGGTCAACGGCAGCGGCAAGACCACGACCATCGGCAAGCTGGCGAAGCATCTGAAAGGCGAGGGCAAGACCGTGATGCTGGCCGCCGGCGATACGTTCCGCGCGGCCGCGATCGAACAGTTGAAGATCTGGGGCGACCGAACGGGCGCGCCGGTCGTCGCCAAGGAACAAGGGGCGGATGCCGCGGGTCTCGCTTTCGATGCGATCGAGCGCGCCCGGCGCGAAGGCGTCGACGTTCTGCTGATCGACACGGCCGGGCGGCTGCACAACAAGTCCGGCCTGATGGAAGAGTTGAAGAAGGTCATCCGGGTGATCCGCAAGCTGGACGAAAGCGCGCCGCATGACGTGCTGCTGGTTCTGGACGCGACCACCGGCCAGAACGCGATCGCGCAGGTCGAGACCTTCAAGGAGATGGTCGAGGTCACCGGCCTCGTGGTCACCAAGCTTGACGGCACGGCCAAGGGCGGCGTGCTGGTCGCGCTGGCCGAGCGGTTCGGCCTGCCGGTCCATGCGATCGGCGTCGGCGAGCAGGTCGACGACCTGCGTCCCTTCGCGGCGCGGGATTTCGCCCGCGGCCTGATGGGGTTGGAAGACTAGCGCCCAAGGGGCATCGATCTTTCGTCCCAACCGGGTTTCGGCCGGAACGCTGAAAGGCTAGGCTCCGGACGGTTCCAACAGAGGAGACGTGCCATGGCCTCCATTCCCCCCGTATGCGATTTCGGCTGGAAAGCCGTCGACTTCACCTTGCCCGCGACGGACGGGAAGACCTATTCGCTGGCCGAGCTGGCGGGCGAGAAGGGTGTGCTGATCGCCTTCATCTGCAACCATTGCCCCTATGTGAAAGCGGTGATCGACCGTTTTGTGGCCGATGCGGAAATCCTGAAACGGAACGGCATCGGCGTCGCGGCCATCTGCGCGAACAATGCGGCGACGCATCCGGCGGACTCCTTCGACAACATGGCGGTGTTCGCGCGGGAGCACGGGTTCGGTTTTCCCTATCTGCATGATGAGGCGCAGAACGTGGCGCGGGCCTATGACGCCATCTGCACGCCGGACTGGTTCGGCTTCAACAAGGACTTGGAATTGCAGTATCGCGGCCGATTGGATGCAGGGAAATTGGACCCGCCGCCGGAAGGGTCCCGGCGCGAATTGCTCGACGCCATGCTTCAGGTCGCGGAAACCGGCAAAGGTCCCGCCGACCAAATCGCCAGCATGGGCTGTTCCATCAAATGGAAATCGTGACCTTTTGACGGTCCCGGGAAACCGATCGGACCCGTCGCGTCAGGCGTCGGCGAATTTCCGTTTTGCTTCGGCCAGGCTCTGAAGCAGTTGCCGGCCGGTTTCGCCGCCGTCGCCGGCGATCTTCTGGTTGATCACGACCTTCACCAGGTCGATATGAGAATCGATCAGATCCAATAGCTGCGGCGTGACGGTCGCGCTTTCCTTGGTGATGTCGTAGAGCGACTTGCCGAATTGCGAGATCAGCGGGTAACCGAAAATGCCGCCCTGCCCGCGAAGTTCCAGGGCCATGGTGTTCAGTGTGGCGAATTGCTCCGCAGCCTGTTCCGGGTCTTCCACGGCGCGATGATGGGCCTGCTGCAATTCCTCGATCGATTCCTTGACCCAATCCGCGTAGTCCGTCTCCATATTCTGGATCTTGTCTTCCGCGGCCTTCAGCATTTCAGGATCGAAGGGCGGCTCGTTCACGTCGGTCACGCCGGTCGACAGTTTCTGCTTCAGGGATTTCGGCAGTTTGAAGATCCAGACACGTTTTTTCGTGTTCTTGATCTTCGTCATGTCCTTGCCGGAATACAGCGTTTCGATGTCGTCGTCCGTCGTCTTGCGCAGGTCGGTTTCGATTGGCTTAACTTGCCGCCTCCGGTCCGGGCCGAAGTAGTTGGGGCAGTAGATATAGGGCCGCGGATGCTCGACGACGGCCGTAATGCGTTTGGCCAGGCCTTCGGCGGAAAACGGTTTCGCCACGAATTCGTCGACGCCCGCGTCCCGGCAGGCGAACAGAACGTCCTTGTCCGCGGCGGCCGAGATCATCAGGAACGGCATGAAACGGTCCGGCGATTTCCCTGCGAGGCGCATCCAGCGCAGGAACATGCCGCCGTCCACCACCGGCATGACATAGTCGCTCAAGATCAAGTCGACACCGGTCTTGCCGACCAGGCTTTCGCCTTGGATCGAAGCCGAGGGCGCCATGAACTGGATCGCCTCCTGGCCATTCTCCGCGGTCATCACGCGCTCGACACCGAGCGCGCGCAGCGTCGTCACCAACAAGCTGCGCATGAAGCGCGAATCTTCGACGACCAGGACCGATAGGCGGGAGAAGTCGTAGCGGGCCATGAGAAACTCAGCTAATCGCGAAAAGGCGGGAATGAGGACGGGATGCCGCTCGCATACAGACGAATTGGACCTGATGGGTCATCGCCGCCTCCCGATGGGTTCAAGAAATCAGACAAGTACGTTCAAGTAGTACCCCCGACTAGGGATACCTTCTTGCGGGCCCGCATTGCCGTCCAAACGCAACAATCGTTTCAACCGATCGAAAGCCGTCCGCAAATCATAGGGATCGCGGCCTGAACGCGATTGCGGCCGGCGCGGAAATGCCGTGCCTGTCGAGGCGGGGGACGAAATCCCGCTTGGCCGGTCAATGTGATTGCCGCCAACACGGCGATCACCGGTCCCGCCAATACCATTATTTCCTATAGCCATGACCCGAACCTATGGCGAATCGGTGCTAGCGGCAAGCTGGAAACGCCGCAACCTGCTGACATAAAAGGATTCCCTACTTCAGTCGATGTTTGTCGAGAAGCATGCTTGGTCTTGGGATCGCGCGCCGCTATAACCCCGGCCATGACTGGGAACCAACAGACCTCGCGCCGGCCTCCCCCGTGGCTTACGCCCGTATGCGAATACGGGCCGCTGGTGGTGTTTTTCATCACCTATCTGCTGAGCGATCTCTACGCGGCGACGGCGGCGGTGATGGCGGCGACGGTGGCCGCCCTGGCGGTGTCGTACATTCTTGCCCGAAAGCTTCCGAAGCTGCCGTTGGTGACGGCGCCCATCCTTTTGGTGCTCGGCGGGCTGACGCTGTATCTGGAAGACGATACCTTCATCAAGATCCGGCCCACATTGGTGAACGCCCTGTTCAGCATAACGTTGCTCGCCAGTGCGGCGCTGGGCCGGCAGCCGTTGAAATTCGTCGTCGGACAGGCTCTGCGCCTGGACGAAGCCGGCTGGCGCAAGCTCACGATCCGGTTCGGTCTGTTCTTCGGTTTTCTTGCCTGCATGAACGAGGCGGTGTGGCGCACGCAATCGGACGATTTCTGGGTGACGTACAAGGTGTTCGGCGCGATGGGCCTTACCTTCCTGTTCATGTTGACCCAAGCGCCGATGATCAATCGTCACCTGGAACCCGCGGAAGCGAATACCGGCGGGAGCGAGCCGAAATCAGGCGGCGACGGGACCGATCGTTAGGTCTCGGTCCGGCCCTGCCGGCGGATCATGTCGCCCAAATCACCGGGCGGATTGCCGAAAGGTGGATGCTCCGCTTTTTCCCGCACTTCCTCGAAATGGTTCAGCGCCCAACGGACTGAGGGGAAGGCCAGTTCGTCCCACGGAATGTCGCGCCAATCGAATAGAGCCACTTCCTGGCTCTCCGGTCCCGCGGCCACTTCCGGGGTCGCCAGGTTGCCGCGATAGATGATCTGAACCTGACTGATCCGCGGAATGTTGTAGATGGCGAGAATGTCGAGTTCCGCCAGATCCGCATTCGCCTCTTCCATCGCTTCGCGCCTCGCGCCGGCTTCGGTCGTCTCGTTCAGCTCCATGTACCCGGCGGGGATCGTCCAAAACCCCTTGCGCGGCTGGATGTTCCGGCGGCACAGCAGGATGCGGCCCTCCCAGGTCGCGACGGTGCCGACGACGATTTTCGGATTCTCGTAGTTGACGAAACCGCAGTCGGGGCAGACCAGCCGTTCGACGTTGTCGCCCTCCGGAACCGCGCGGATGCGGGGGCCGCCGTCTTCCACGGTGTTGATCGGCGTGCCCGTTCCCGCGGCGCCGGCCGGGGTGGAGGAGGTTTTGTCGTCTGTCATGGAAGGAT
>Ga0209475_10003860_pt1 | contig 13387 bp, 10 predicted proteins | sample tdDd471_FD_187128 | JGI IMG/M metagenome (GOLD analysis project Ga0209475, IMG submission 187128) | Marine sediment microbial communities from the Atlantic coast under amendment with organic carbon and nitrate - tdDd47.1 (SPAdes)... | ecosystem: Environmental > Aquatic > Marine > Coastal >... | reverse complement strand
CAGATCGTCCATAACCTTAAAGGTACCGCGGTCCACATGGGCGGACAGGGCGCAGCACAGGGCCGCTTTACGGGTTTTCTTGTTCAGCTTAAAGGAATGGCTGCGGGGAGTCGGTCCAAAAATCACACCACCGCCACGAAGGATGGGAGAACGGCGGCTGCCGCGACGGGCGTTGCCGGTACCCTTCTGACGATACAGTTTCTTGGTGCTGTAGGCAACTTCCGCACGGCCCTTGGCCTTGTGAGTGCCTGCCTGGCGGCGGGCCAGTTGCCAGCGCACGACCGCATGCAGCAGATGGCTCTTCACCTCGGTGGCAAACACATCGTCAGAGACGGTGATTTCGCCAACCGGGCTGTTTTCTTTATTGTATACCTTCAGGGTCGCCATAGCTAACCTCTTATTTCTTCACGATGATCAGGGAACGCACAGCCCCCGGCACCGCGCCTTTAACCAGCAGCAGATTCCGTTCGGTATCCACTTCTACCACTTCCAGATTACGGATGGTGACCATCTTGTTGCCCATCTGTCCAGGCATCTTGCGGCCTTTGCCAACCCGTGCGGGAGTAGCGGAGGTACCAATGGAACCAGGCTCACGAACGTTCCGGGAACCGTGAGATGTGGGTCCACGATGGAAGTTATGACGTTTAATAGTACCGGCAAATCCGCGGCCCTTGGACTTGGCGGAAACCTTAATAATGTCACCGGCGGCAAAAACGTCGGCAACATTGATTTCCTGGCCAGGTTCAAGCTGGGCTTCCGGGTCCACGCGGAATTCTTTCAGATGACGCTTCGGGGTCTCAATGCCTGCCTTAGCAAAATGCTGACGCAGGGGCTTGGTTGCCCGTTGCGGCTTCTGATCCATGAATCCAAGCTGGACTGCGGAATAGCCATCGTTATCGACCGTGCGACGCTGGACCACAAAACAGGGTCCGGTTTCAAGCACTGTGACCGGTACAAAAGTACCGTCAGGCAGGAATACCTGCGTCATCCCAAGTTTACGCGCCAACAATCCGTTGAGCATCGTTTCACTCCGTATGCGCTTAATCGTAAGCAGCACTCTGTGATTGACTATTTACCCGATTATCGGGCAAACGCCAGTTTTTACCAAAAACACCTTCGACTGTGTCAGGTCTTGATTTCAACCTCCACACCGGCAGACAGGTCGAGCTTCATGAGCTCATCCAGGGTCTGCTGATTCGGTTCGTGAATATCAAGCAGGCGATTGTGTACTCGGATCTCAAACTGCTCACGCGATTTCTTGTCGATGTGCGGCCCCCTAAGGACTGTGTACTTGTGAATTCGCGTGGGCAGAGGAACCGGACCAGACACGGTCGCACCAGACCGCTTGACGGTGTCAACGATTTCGATCGCTGCCTGATCAAGCAGTTTGTAGTCAAACGCCTTCAGGCGAATGCGAATCTTCTGGTTCATGCCTCACTCCGTTGTGAACGGGTTAGATCTCAAATTACTTCTTCTAGGCTGCGCCTGACCTCTACTGGTCCCAAACGCAGACCGCAGTTTATACAAACCACTCGGGTAAATGTCAAATTAATTCTGGCGATTAATCAGAAAAAATCATTTTTTTTTCAAAACCCCCAAATAAACCTCTTTCGCTGTAAAAATGCTTTTGATTATTGACATAATGCAAAATACAAATAGAGTTCTAGTTCGTATATTAATGTCGCGTGTATGTAACACAGCGACATTGCGCCCACGAAAGGAGTCACTACAATGGAAAAACAGAAACGCCTTTTCACCTCAGAATCGGTGACCGGCGGTCATCCTGATAAAGTTGCTGACCAGATTTCCGATGCCGTACTGGATGCCATGCTTAAGCAGGACAAAAACAGTCGTGTAGCATGTGAAACCCTGGTCACCACCGGCCTGACCCTTGTCAGCGGTGAAGTCACCACCGAAGCCTATGTATCCATTCAGGATATTGTCCGTAATACTATTAAGGATATTGGCTACGATGATCCCTCCACAGGATTCAACTATCAGTCCTGCGGTATCATCGTTACCCTGGATCACCAAAGCCCGGATATCGCCCAGGGCGTGGACGAAGGCGCCGGTCTGGACAAGAATCAGGGAGCCGGGGATCAGGGCATGATGTTCGGCTATGCCTCCAACGAAACCCGCAACTATATGCCCCTGGCCATTGATCTGGCCCACCGGCTGACCAAACGCCTTTCCGACGTACGGGAAAAAGGCATTCTTCCCTGGGTACGCCCTGACGGCAAAAGCCAGGTAACTGTCGAATATCTCAATGGAAAACCTCTCCGGGTAGACACCGTGGTAATCTCCACACAGCACACTCCTGAGATGAGCCCCCGCAAAATGCGCAAAAAGCTGGAAAGCGGTATCATCGAAGAAGTCATCAAACCGGTGTTCAAGGGCAAATGGATCGACAAGGACACTCAGTTCCATATCAACCCCACCGGTCGCTTTGAAATGGGCGGGCCGCAGGCCGACACCGGTCTGACCGGGCGCAAGATCATTGTTGACACCTATGGTGGTTACGGCGCCCATGGCGGCGGCGCATTTTCCGGCAAAGATCCCTCCAAAGTGGATCGTTCCGCCAGCTATTATGCCCGCTATATCGCCAAAAACCTGGTTGCCGCAAAACTCGCTACCCAGGCAGAGGTCCAGCTGGCCTATGCCATCGGCATTGCAGAGCCCGTTTCCGTAATGGTGCATACCAACGGAACCGGCGTGGTTCCCGACGAAATGCTGGCCAAAGCCGTACGTGACGTTTTTGACGCCCGCCCCAAGGCCATTATCGAGCATTTCGACCTGCTGCGGCCCATTTACCGGCCTACCGCTGCCAACGGCCACTTTGGTTTTAACACCAAAAACATGCCCTGGGAAAAAACCGACATGGTTACCGCCCTGAAGGCTGCCGTAAAATAACATGACCGTTGACGCTGACATTGTCATTGCGGGCGGCGGTATTGTCGGCATGTTCGCTGCTTTGCGCAGCGCCGAGGCCGGGTTTACCGTCATTTTACTGGAACGGGATATCCGTTTTGGCGAGCTTGCATCCTCCCGCAACAGCGGCGTGCTGCATGCCGGTCTGTACTATCGTCCCGGCAGCAACAAGGCACGGCTGTGCGTTGCAGGCAACCGGGAGTGCTACGAACTGGCGGAACGCTGGAAAGTAACCCACCGTCGCTGCGGAAAGCTGCTTATCGCCCTGACCGCCGACGATGAGGAACAACTGCACAAACTGAAGCAAACCGGCGAAGCCAACGGTGCCGAAGGCCTAAAACTGGTCACCAGAGAACGCATTGCCGCCCTGGAGCCCAATATCACCGGTGAGGCAGCCCTGTGGTCGCAAAACACCGGCATTATCGACACACCGGCGTTTCTGGCCGCTGTGCGGGCTCATGCGGAACAGGCCGGAGCCCTGATTCTGTCCAACGCAGAAATCGAAGGCATCGACCATGACGGACGAATCCTGTCCATACGCACCGCAGGACGGGGGACCGTCACCTGTCGTGCCATGGTCAACGCAACGGGCATGGCAGCCGCCTCTTTGGCGCAGGCCCTTGGCTTTGACGAATACGAGCCCTATCCGGTACGGGGCTCCTACGCCACGGTAATTCCCAGACACGCAGGCATGATCCGCAATCTGGTGTATCCGGTGCCATCCTCAAAAATGTCCCTGGGCGTACATCTGACAAAAACCGTGGACGGCGAGCTGCTGGTGGGCCCCACCGCTGAAACCGTGGACCCCGCCATTGCTTCCTATAAATTAAAGGAATACCGTGCCGCCCTGCCCCGGGTATCGGATTTGCCCCCGGAGGAAGATTTTCTGGCATCGGCAAAACCCCTGCTTCCGGCTTTGAAGCTGGAGCATCTGCGACCCGGCTACTTTGGCATCCGCCCCAAGGTGAAAACCAAAGACGGTTCCGTGGCCGACGACTTTATATACCGCTGGCATCCTGACCAGCTGCCAGTGCTGCATCTGCTGGGCTTTGAATCCCCGGCCTTTACCTCTGCTCCGGCCATTGGCCGCGATGTGGCAAACAAGCTGAAGCAGCGTTTGGCCTGACCTTTTTTACCTGTTATGCGTGCCGACGTGTTCCTCCAATGGAATGCGTCGGCTTTTACATACCGTCCTATCATGGAGGCTACCATGCAACCCGGCGAAATGAACGACCATATTACCAATATCCGTAAGCGTATTACTTTGCTCGGAGATTCTCTTTGACGTCCATGGCAAACGTAATCAACTGCAGGATATAGAATTCCAGACCGCTGAACCGGATTTCTGGAACGATCAGGACACGGCCAAGGAAGTCCTGAAACGCAAGGCCCGTCTGGAAGAGGCGATTAAGCTTTTTGAATCCCTGGATGAGACCATCAATGACATTGAGGTTCTTCGTGAACTTGGCGAGGAAGCCGAAGACGAAGATACCATTCAGGAAGCAGCGACGAAAATCACCAGACTGTTGAAAAAACTGGACCGGGTGGAATTCGAGCGCATGTTCTCCGGGGCCAATGACCGTAACAATGCCATTTTCACCGTCAACTCCGGGGCCGGCGGCACCGAAAGCCAGGACTGGGCCCGGATGCTTCTGCGGATGTATCAGCATTACGCGGAAAACAAGGGCTGGAACTTCAAAATCGTCGATCTGCAATCCGGTGAAGAAGCGGGTATCAAAAGCGCCACCGTCATGGTGGAAGGCGATTACGCCTACGGATACCTGAAAGCGGAGATCGGCGTGCACCGGCTGGTGCGCATCAGCCCCTTTGACTCCAACGCCCGCCGCCACACCAGCTTTGCCTCGGTGTTCTGCGAAGCGGAAATCGACGATGACATCGACATCGAAATCGCGGACTCCGATGTGCGGGTGGACGTGTTTCGGGCCGGTGGCGCAGGCGGCCAGCACGTCAACACCACTGACAGCGCCGTGCGGCTGACCCATATGCCCTCGGGTATTGTCATCAGCTGCCAAAACGAGCGTTCCCAGCACCAGAACCGGGCCATGGCCTTCAAAATTTTGAAGTCCCGGCTGCACGCACTGGAAATGGAAAAGCGAAAAAGCGCGGAACACGACCAGTATGAGCAAAAGAAGGAAATCGCCTGGGGCTCACAGATCCGCTCCTATGTGCTGCATCCCTATAAAATGATTAAGGATTTGCGCACCAATCATGAGACTTCCAACACCCAGGCGGTGCTGGACGGCGATCTTGATCCCTTTATCGAAACCTTTTTGCGATTTATCACCAGCGAAAGCAAAGTAAAGTAACAAAAGCGGCCCCCGGGGCCGCTTTTTTAGTATCTTATCCCGCTTCCGGGGCAGGAGCCGCCGGGGGTCTGCGGGGCGAAAGCTGCTTGATACGGGCCCTCAGCAGGCGATCCAGCTTCCCCTTCAGGGCTTCACTGAACTCAGCCCGGCTGTCGGTAAACTGATCACTGACCATACCCTCCAGCTCATCGTACATCCGCATCAGCGACATGCTGGGGGCTGCGGTGGTATGGGTCTGCCGCCAGGCGGCGATGCCCGCCAGAATATCCCGGGCCAGCACCCGGTTGTCGCTGAGGTTCAGGCAGTTTTGCAGCACCACGGATTCCCCGCTTACGGGCTCGGTGGCCTGCACCACGGAGCGAATCCGCCCGGAACGGGGGCTGCGGGCCTTCAACGCGGTCTGCCGGTCTATGGAAACAAAGGCGGGACGAATATCGGAAAAGAAAAATTCCGGGTTCAGATAGGGCTGCACCGTGACCTTGACCGCCGCAGGGTCGCCTTTTGCCGGGTTCATCAGCCGGTGAACCCCGTTTTCCCACTTCAGATACCCGAAGCTGTAGGTGCCCCGCACCCGTAATAAGAGCTGTTGGTCCCGCAGGGCACGGTTCGACGGCTCGTACAGCAGTTCCACCGCCCGCTTGCCACGGCTGGCCCAGGCGGCGTACATGCGCCACATGCGGTCCATCCAGGCATCGCCGGTGTTACCCATGGGCTTCAGCCACACCAGGGCATCCTGAAAATCCCAGCGGTTGAAACGTCCCGCTTCAATTTCCAGGTGATTGAGCTTTTCCACCATATCCACATAGCGATCCAAAAGCCCGGAACGCTGCTGCGCCCCGGCGGTGGTAATGCCTTCGTTGATATCGCTGTATAATTCGTTAAGGGATTTCCGGGCCTCATCCAGACGCTCCCGGGTGAAGCTGGCAAAATCCGCCATGCCGTTGGTGCGATCCGCGTTCTGATCTACCAACAGCAGCCGGGGAGGTTCTTCCCACAGCTCTTCCAGTTCGTTCAGCAGGCCTTCAAGGGCCTCCTGTTTGCTCAGCACGTCCGCCAGGGTGACTTCCACATCGCGGCCCAGATCCTCGTCAAACATGGTCACGGTTTCCCGCAGGGCCTTGATTTCAACGGTGTCGTGCTTGCCAACGCTTTCCAGCACCGTCTTGTCGCCCCGGGGATAGAGCTTCACGATATGATGCTCCCCCACCCGTCCGTCGCTGATACCAACGGCCAAAGGCACCACAATACGTTCTTCAAGGGCGCGGCTCAAGCCCCGCATACCGGACTCGCCGTCCCAGGTTTTTTCCGCAATGTCTTCTATCAGCCGGGGGCTGATGTCCAGTTCCAGATTGCGGCGGGCAATACCTTCCCGCTCCGCAAGCCGCAGAGCTTCTTTTTCCGCGATTTTGGGAATATCGTAATGCCGCAGGGCCCGGAAGGTCACCACGTCGTCGATGCTGTCAAGGATATCCGCGCCGATATCCTGATACAGCCGCGACCATGCGCCGCCATCGTCAATCCCCGCAGCCCCAGGTTCTGTCAGGCTTTCCCGGTCAACCACCGATGTGGTCAGAGCTACCAGCGTATGTTCCAGAGACAGTCCGTCGCCGCTGCCGTGCCGCCAGTAACCGGTGCGCAGGGCGCGACCCACCGCAGCCCGTACCCGTTGATGAGCATGTTCCATATGTTCCAGACACAGCACAGAAACCGGCTCCATTTCGATGGCCTGGGCGATTTCACCCTGACTGCCACCATCTCCCAGCAGCACCCGGATATCCTCCTCGCTGCTGTACAGAGCCATGTCAAAGCTGAAGTAGCGCTGCCGCGACCCGTAAAAGACCTCGGCCATTTCCTGGGCCAGTGCGCTTTTGCCGACCCCGGAAGGACCGGCGAACAAAAGCGACAGCATGGCGCCGCCAAAGGGGGTTGCATCCGAAAGGGTACGCACAAAGAGCCGCGAGACCCGGGCCACCGCTTCTTCCTGACCCCAGACCCGCTGACCCAGCCGTGCGGAAAGCTGTGCGCCGTCGGGCAGTGCTTCGTGATCGAACATAAATGCGGGCAGGCCCGAATAAATCACCGCGCCCTTGGTAACAAAGGCCGGGGTCAGGGGCTCTGCCTCGTCCACCATGCGTTTTTCCTCGCGGTAGCTTAACAGCTTGTCCACAAAGGAAAGACTGCGGGCGGGTTCCGGCAGATGGGGAGAAATCACTGCCGCGGCATCGCTGATGCGCCGGGCAGTGTCGGGGCTGAGTTCTTCGGCGGCGTCGGGACGGGTGCGCTGCAGGTGCTGCTCGATAATGCCCCACAGTTCTTCCTCGCCTGGACCGGTGACTTCAAAGGGTAAAAAGAAGGCCGCCGCCCGGGGGTTGGTCCGGGCCTGATCTTTCCAGGTGTCCGGGTCCGCCTCCACCACAAGCTGCATGCCCCAGGTTTTGATGCGATCCAGAAGCGCGGGCAGATGCCGCTGGTTTTCCAGATCAAAAAGCCGGGGCACCAGCAACACCGATCCCTCCGGCGCGGGCCGGGGGCCTTTAAGCAGGGTGGCGATGGGCGTATCCAGCAGCAGGTATTGTTCCCCGCCGCCGCTTCGAATGGGCAGGATTTCGTCGGCAGTGAGCACCGCCTGCAGCATCAGAGCGGTTTTGCCCGATGCGTGGGGGCCCACCAGCACAATGTTTTTCCCGCTGCGCAGAAGCTTCAGCAGCACAAAGGCCTTGCCTTCGCGGCCAAAGGCGTCGCGCTCTGCCCGTTTGCGGGCAATGGTGCGAAGATCAATCAGCAACGTCAGTACCTCACGTCAAATCATGTCGGCATCCGGTGTCTCAATCCATACAGCATAATCCCCCCGCCGCCCGATTGCAATACCCGGGAAAGAAAGGGGGAGAAAGGCAATAAGGTTTCAGCCGCACTGGAATTTGACGAATTACACGCAATTATATATGCTCAAGACACACAATCGAGGTATATGCCGGATGAGAGAGTATTTGTCACAGTAGCCAGAGGGAAAAAGACTAGGAATATTTTAAACATTCTGGATGAAGGAGTTTACAAAATGGGTATATCAGAAATTACATCTCGTGAACCTGTATTACAAGCTATTAAGGAGTTTGATCAACTTGGTCGGGAACAATTCCTTGAAACGCATAATTTCGGAAAAGCGAATAAATATATGCTTGAGTATAAAGGACGATACTATGATTCCAAGGCAATTATTGGTGTTGCCTATAAATATGCAGTAGATGGGGCTCTTCCATTGGGTACGAAGGAGCTCTACGGAGGAGAACAGGTGAAAAAGCGTTTAGAGTCACTTGGTTTTAAGGTGGCAACCGTCGCTAAAAATAAAACTTGGATATTTCAAAGTTCTCCAGACTATTTTGAAATCAGGAAATACCTTGAGGAAAGCCTTGCCAAACAACAGGAAATTACTTGGAAGGTATCACACTTTGCAGACAAAATAATCAAAGGTGACAATGTATTCATCTGGCAGGCCAAAGGTAAGAGCAAGAATGCAGAGCCTTCGGGTATAGTCGCGTTGTGCAAGGTTGTTAGTGCTGTGGGAAACATCGAAGAAGATGCATTATCAAAAACCTTATGGAAACCAAATCATGAACAAAGCAGTGAAGATACAAAACGTGTCCGTTTGGAAATCAAGATGTTAGCATCGACCAGCCAAATACTTACAAGCGATTATCTGAAAAACGCTGAAGATGCAAAAACATTAAGAAATATGAGCATAATAAAATCACCGCAGGGCACAAACTTTAAAGTTAACCATGAGGATGCAGCCTTGCTCCATCATCTTTGGAATTTATCTATCTGCCCTTTGGAAACAGATTATTATAAGACTATTGAGAGCCAAGCCCAAGACAACGAGAATCGTAGTTTGGATGAAATCGAGCAGCGCTACGAAGCCAACCGGAAAAACAACGAAACCTCATCTACAACGACCACAATTCGTGTTTTTAAACGCAATCAAGATGTTGTTGACATCAGGAAGCGAAGGGCCAACTATCAATGTGAGGTTCTCGGCTGTACCAATAAGCCCTTTAAAACAGCAACAAATAAATGGTACTGTGAAGTACACCACATAATCCCGCTATCTGAAGACGGTCTTGATTGCCCGGAGAACACCGCCTGCCTTTGTCCGACACACCATAAAGAAATTCACTACGGAAAAAACGCAGATCAATTGAAGGAGCAATTACAGCAGTTGCGCGATAATGAAAAAGAACCATCGTGATACTTTGCAGTAATGGAATAAAACACCCGTTCCTAATTTAAAGAGGTTGCCAACATGCCACAGCTTCTCAATGACCTCCAGACCCTTTACGCAAGGGAAACAAGCCGGGAAACAGGTTTCTGGTCTGCAGCTCCGCTGTATCTGGGCGGCGGTAATGCCACAAAAAACCGGGCTAAAACCCTGCTGGTTGATCCCAATGAAGATAGCATTGATCATGACGAACCATGGCTGACCTTTATGGCCCTGTGGGGCCTGTTCAACAGCGGAGACCCCGCAGATTATAAGCACGGGCCTACGGACGCCATTGCCGAGCTTTTGGAAAAGCTCTTTCCCCTGCTGCATCCGCCTCATCCTGTCACCAGGGTTGAGGCGGCAAAGCTGGAGGTGCAAACACCCGCGATATCGGGCTTTGACGACGTCATCCGACAGATCACGCGAGGAGCCTGTCCGCATCCCTACCCGGACCGGCAGAAAGAAATCACAACCAGAGTAATAAATAGAAATAACCGCCTGCTGGAAGGCAACAGCCAGTTTGATGCGGTGCTGACCCTGATCATGGAAGATGATTCCCGGCTGGTTGTGTTCATTGAGGCCAAATTTTTGTCGGATATCAGCTATCAAGTGTCATACTCACCGGTGCGAAACCAGATCGCCCGAAACCTTGACGCCATACTGGAGCTAAAAGAACGCTGGGCCAAAAATTACCTGAATAAAGAAAAGCCGGAATGGCCGGAGAACATTGACTTCCGTTATCTGTTGCTCACTCCCGGCATGTTTCGCCCGGATTACCGGCCCTTTGTGGCGCGGCCCAAACACCGCTGGCCCGGGGCTGAAACCTCGCGGTTTTTCTGCCATAAAATGAAAGAATACCGGGAGGAGCCTTTGACGTTGCTCAGTGATATTCCCCACCGTAGTGCGGCAAGCTATGATATCTCTGAAGTTCAGCAGCGCATCGGCTGGGCATCCTTTGAAGATATTGTTATGCTGGTGCAGAAGCATCAGTCTCTTGCAGGAACAGATCTTGCGACCTTCACCGAGTTTTTCAAACAACGTGCCATTAAACCCATAACCTGAATCATGAGTACGCCCCCGGTGGTTTTTAAGGGACACATCCTTATGCGGATTTGCGCATGGCGATTTTCTGCTTCAGTTTCTGCAGGTATTCCAGCAGCTTTTCCTTGCCGTCCCCGTGAAACTTTGTGAACTGCACCCCAAAGCCCGGCTCCTCGGTAAGAAAATTGGCCTCCCCGGGGCGGATCACATGCATGACCTTGCCCTCGACGTGGATCTGATCCATGGTGTCCAGGATGTAAATGTTGATATCAACGGTGCTTTTTCGTTCCGGCGGATCGTCGCTTACAATATACACGCCGCCGCGGCTGATGTTTTGGGAATACTGGGCCAAAAGCTCCTCGGGCTTTTCAAAGGTGACCTTAAAAGCCTGGTTAAAACGGGGTTCTTCCCGATGCTCCCGGAAATCATCCACCAGGGATTCCAGCAATTCCTTGTATTCATCGGTGCGTTCCGTGAATTCCACGCCCATTTCATAGGTGGGTTTCAGCCCGATTTTCCGGCCGGTGCGCTTGTACCAGCGCACAATACCCTTTAAGGGAATTTCCTCGTCGTCCACCTTCAGTAACACGCTGATTTCAGTATCGCTTTGATAGGCATGGGTAGATACCAGCGCAAGCCCGCTGACGGATAAATTGGTCAGCACGCCTTCTTTGCTGTTGTCGGAAGTGCCGAATAACACAGGCAGTTGTTTAGGCACCCGCGCCTGATCGCGCTGATCCTTTGCATATACCATGATCCACCTCGCTGCTGCTTATGCCCGTCGCACGTTCACTATAGTAATTATTAGCCCAAACGTCAAGTTTAGCAGTTAAAGCAGTAGCAGCATTAATGCCCCACGGCTCCACCCCGGGCAGCAATTATCCGTAATTTCTACACATATCACCCCTGTTGTAACTTCTGTTCAGTTGTCAAAGAGCAGCGGTCAATGACCGCCTTTGAATCACCCCTAACAGTTTTAAGGTTTTTATGTAAGCGGAACGTAAAATTTCTGTGTACGAAAATATACCCGCAATACACATAAAGAGCGAAAAAACGGCACGACTCAACACCATGACTCCCCAAAAAACTCAGTAATTCTATTAGAGCTACCCGCCGCCCTGCCCTGTGGATACTGTGTACGGATTTTATCTAAAAGGTATGCATTTTTTTGGATTCAGGCGGAGTATACCCCCGCCTTTCCGTGCCCCCGCAGGTATTCCGCAGCCTTAGCCGCAGAAGGGTTCGGTTACACAGAGATAGCCCAGATCACCGCCATCGGCGCAGCAGGCAAAGCCAAGTCCCTGACAATAGCCGTGGTCAGAGCAGGGTACCGTACAAAAGTATCCCAGTTCGTCATTGCCAATGCACTGCAGGTTGGGATGACAACTTACCTCGCCGCCGCAGGTTTCCCCTATGCCCGATTGCCCGCACATGGTGGAGGGTATGCACCACAGGCCCGAGTCCGTGGGAATACAGCAGCCGCCTCCGCTGAGGACTCCGCAGTCGCTGTCCCGGGTGCAGGAGGGAGCGCAGAAGTATCCCGCAGACTCGCTGCCCAGACACTCCAGCCCGTCCTCGCAGGTCACACCGTTGCCGCAGGGGTCTCCGGGACCGCCAACATTGGAATTGCTGCAAAAGGTGCCGGGCACGCAAAAGGCCTTGCCGCCGCTGGACATCAGGGCACAGCAACCACCAACAAAGATGTCGGCGCATTCTTCATTGCCGCTGCACTCGATGGAGCAGAAGGTTATGGGCTGTTCGTTATACATGCCGCCGATGCAATCGTCCGCCACGCAAAAATTGCACAGGGGCGCATCCGGGGCAAGGGTCTCGTGATAACAGGGCTGCCCAAGACCGGCACCGCTGCAATTGCCCTCGCCGCCCCAGCCGGGATCATACTGATCGTCATCATCGCTGCAGCCGGTTGCCCCCAGCAACAGCAGGCTTATCAATATCGCAGATATCCGTATTGCCTTCATGCTGTCCTCCCTAAAAACTCACGGTTCCGCCAAGGGTGAGGGTCACGTTCTGGTACACCATGTTCCGCCGGACGTAGTACTGATTCATGCTGTCCATATCGATGGTGGTGCCCATGCCGTCGCCTTCGCCCCGGCTGTAGCGAATGCCCACGGTCAGTCCCTTGGTGTTACCCGGCTCGTTATCGGTGAAGTAACTCAAGGACAGCGTTCCTCCGTAAATATCAAAATGGGGCAGCAGATATTTTCCGTAATCCGTTGCCGGAATATCCTGCGGCGGTGAAGGCACGTTGCTGTTGTCAGTGAAAAAGCCCATGCGCAGCACCATGCTGTCTATCAGGTAGACTTCCGCGCCAACGGCAATATTCCAGATGTTTTCTTCCGGGTTGTCGATCTCGCGGATACCGGTGGGGTTGCCGTTTGCATCGGTTTTCAGGGCAGGATATTTGCCGCCGAACACGTCGTAGATAAAGTCGAACTCCACGGCAAAAACCTTTGGTTGCTTCCACGCCACGCCGGTGCGGATACGCCAGCTGTTGTCCATGGCCTCGCCGGGGTCCACCTCCACATCGTAATCCACGGGCATACGGGCGTTGGGCGTGCCGGAAATATTGGAAGCCACCAGAGCCAGTGACGATCCCGAGATGGACTCGTGAAAGCGAATCCGGGGCGTGCGGATGGAAATACCGCCGTGGAATCCACTGATTTTGGTTTTAAGCCCAAGATTGAAGTACATGCCCCAGAAATTTACCGTGTCCCGGGTATTTTCCAGCTTGCTGAACAGCATGTTACCGCTTTGATCATAGGCGGCGAACTCGTTTTCCGCTGCACTGTGACCATTGTGATACATGATCATCATG
>Ga0209475_10003859_pt1 | contig 13391 bp, 10 predicted proteins | sample tdDd471_FD_187128 | JGI IMG/M metagenome (GOLD analysis project Ga0209475, IMG submission 187128) | Marine sediment microbial communities from the Atlantic coast under amendment with organic carbon and nitrate - tdDd47.1 (SPAdes)... | ecosystem: Environmental > Aquatic > Marine > Coastal >... | reverse complement strand
TGATTGGCGCAACCTACATGGCGAGCAAGTCGGCGAACTTGCGCTCGGGGCCGTCCACTCAAACTCAGGTGGTGGGCAATCTGCAAGAAGGCGAACGCTTCCAGGCGGTTGGCCGGGTGTCTGGTACCGATTGGATACTTGTTGGGCAAAACAATCGAAGCGTTGGCTACGTCTACGGTCCGCTTGTTGAAGAAGCGCCAGTTTTCCAAATAGCGGCGACATCGCAAACTGCAGCCGTTGAGACGCAGCCCCCGGTAACAGACAAACCGCAATCGGTCCGACCGCCTATCGATCTTGACGCACTGGAAAACGACAGAGCCGTTGATCTGGATGCAGAAGGGCTTGTGGCCGAGAATGTCGTGGTTACATCAGCCTGTCGAACCGGCGACGTTGTGATTTCCAAAGACGGCTCAACGGAACGAAGCAGTATTAAGGCCTGTAAAGGAGCTGACGGAGCCTGGGAAATCCTCTAAATGAATTTCCCAAAAGTTGCTGCTCTTGCCCTAGTCGGCGTGGCGCTTTGCGCGCCGGCATGGGCGAATGATGCTCACAGACTCGCCTATTCAAAAAAAATGGGCGTTGAAGTTCTGGCGAAAATGGCCGGGGGCAATTGGTGCAAACCAGAGCTTGACCTGATGGTGATCGCCGAGGAAGAGGGCTTCTTTTCAGGTGGCAAGTTCAAAGCTCTCATGAACAAACTAGGCTTAGTTCTGGCCCAAGAGTGTCCGACTGCCAGAACGGCGAGTATTGAAGGAATTAGCGATTCGACGGGTCAAACAGCATTTAAGGGGACCGCCAATTCGGACAGCAAGTGGCAACCGGTTGAAAAATCAGTCGTTGAGCAGGAAAGTACATCAAACGCTCAGGTTAAGGCCATTAAGCCCAAAGACAACTGGTTGTCGGCAAAGAGTCTTAATTATGATGATTTACTGTTGAGGTATGTGGACGATCACCCTGAGTTGCTGGAAGATGACAAATTCCTTCATACATTGGCGGACTATTTTGAGAATGAGGAATATGTACGTGTACTCAATAATGAGTTCAAATTCGGTCCATATATCAAGGGTTTTAGGACCCGGATAGCTGAGAGAGTAGGACAGAGCTTTAGTTTTGCAAAAGTTACTCGAACGCTGGAGCTAGGTACATACGATTTTGAAAAGGAAGGATTTCCAATTAATTCTGAAAAGGTGATTTTGGCCGAAGGCGGTCTTCATAAAAGTCTCACCTGGAATGGAAAATTTCCTGATCAGTTCCCCTTCAATTTCTATATCGAAGGTTTCCCTTCAGCACTTTTTTTAGCCATGAAACCGAACGCAGCAGAGAGGATGTTCTCTCAAGGAAGGGATGGCTTCAAAGACCGACAAATAGCTGCCGAGTTTCTTTTTAGGGTTGGAAAAACCGGGATTTATCCTGGAAAAGACAACCACGAAATCCGCCCCGCATTTAGAGCGTCAAAGGTAGGGGCCGAACTGATAGGGGTGCGTTTCTACTACGATCAGACAAAGGCGCAGCAAATTGGTCAGCTTGACGCTACATCCATCCTTTCTTTGGTAAGCCCGGAGAAGGGGCCAATTGTGGCAGCAAGCTTGCCGACTAAGCAAAAGGTGGCCCAAAAAGAGCCTGTAGCGATCAATAAGCAAGGCCGTTCCGACAGCCCGAGCTATCTGATTGTTCTCGGGGCTGTTGCCGCCGCAGGAATGGGTGGTGGTTTTTTATGGTTCCGGCGGAGAAATTCGAGAGGAGAAGAGGCTAGAAAGCACGCAGAAGAGACGGCCAACTCAGATTCCCTTGAGGCACAAATAAGCAAAGAAGAACCATCTCTTGAAGAGAACCTATTGGCTGCAAAAAATGTCGTTGCGTCCCTAGTTGAGGTTATGTTGGCTCCTGGCGATACCAAAGAATGCCCAGCCTGTTTGTCAACAATCCCTCGGCAAGCCACAGCCTGCAAACACTGCGGCAAACAGGAACTAGAAGACCCAGCAGTTGCCTTAGCCGCCAAGTCCGAAGCTTTGACAGATGCGCTTACAGAAAAACTTCGATTTTATCGCGAGATTCCTGTCTATGTGCTTTCTGAAGGGGGGTGGCTTGTTGGCCAAATGCGTTTTGAAAATGAAGCCGATGTTTTCAAACATATTGATCTCTATTCTGACCAATTTATCAAGCCGTCAAGTTTTAGACTGCCAAGCGTAGACCTCATCCTTGAGTATGATAAATCGCTTTCAAAATTTGAAATCAAAGTGCAAAAGCCTGCGCAGGAAGTCACTGCCGCGCCGTTATCGTTGGGGGCCAGTCCTCAAATTTCCTCTGGTGGGCAGGCCTTCGCGCATGTGGGAAATAGCCCTAGCATCCTTCCAGGCGTAATCGGCTGCATCTTTGCGATTCTCAGCCTGTTTTTCCTGGCAATCATATTTATTCCGCTCGGCCTACTCACATCGACCATTGCTGTGATACTAGGCGCTAAGGGAAAGAGCGGGGCTAATATAGGGCTAGGCATCGTTGGTATAATAATTTCACTTGCGGCGATGCTAATTTCACCAACGTTCTGGATAATGTTTGGGGTGGGTAGTCTCATGTAGAAATATGGGGGCCAAACTAATTGACTTTTTCGTCAAAATAGGATAAAAGTCCTTTTTCCTGGTGTGTTCTAGATTGTTGTTTTGCGGCGCTTTTCCAGGAAATGATAAAAAATGATAAGGATTTTTCTGAAATTCTGGGTGTTTCTTTTGATTTCAACGGCTTAGATGGAAAAGGGTAGGTAAAAAAACGTCGTTTAGCGGCCTTTTTCTGCTAAAAAACGGTCTGAAACCGTCTGTTTAAGCGCCTTCGATCAACCTCCTGATCGGGGCGAAGCTTTTGCGGTGGTGGGGGGTGACGCCGTGGGCGGCGAGGGCTTCCTGGTGGGCCTTGGTGCCGTAGCCGGCGTTTTTCTCCCAGCCGTAGCCGGGGTATGCGTCGGCCAGTTCTTCCATGATTTTGTCGCGGGTGACCTTGGCGACGATGGAGGCGGCGGCGATGGACAGCGACTTGCCGTCGCCTTTGACTATCGCTTGGGCCGGGCAATCGAGATCGGGCGTTCTGTTGCCGTCGATCAGCGCCAGGTCGACCGGGGTTTTGAGGTTGTCGACGGCGCGCTTCATCGCCATCATGGTGGCCGCCAGGATGTTGAATTGGTCGATCTCTTCGACGCTGGCCTCGCCGACGCCGATGATCGCGTGTTCCTTCAGCCGCTCCAGCAAGGCCTCGCGTTTTTCCGCCTTGAGCTTCTTGGAGTCATCCAGGCCCTTCAAAAGGTCTTCGGGCAAGGTGGCCGGGTCGAGGATGGCCGCGCCGGCGACCACCGGGCCGCACCAGGGGCCGCGTCCGGCCTCGTCGACACCGGCGATGATTTGGTATCCGTTGTTGCGGGCGTCGTCTTCGATGGAAAAATCGGGCATACGGGCGGTTCCTTGAGTGTCGGTTGGCGGTATAATAACGGCGGAGTATTCACCGGGCCATAGGATCGTTCAGCCGCCATGATCAGCGTCGTCATCCCCACCTATAACGCCAAGCAGGGCCTGATGCGGCTGCTCGATTGCCTAAAGGCCTGTCCCTACAAATACGAGGTGGTGGTGGCCGACGGCGGCTCGAGCGACGGCACGGTGAGCTACGCTAAAAGCCGCGACTGCCGCATCGTCGCCACGGCGAAAGGCCGGGGTGTGCAGTTGAAGGCCGGCGCGGCGGCAACGAGCGGCGAGTGGCTGTTGGTGCTCCATGCCGATACCGTCCTGTCGCCGGAATGGCCCGAGGTTCTGACCGATTTTTTCAACCGCCCCGATGCGGCGGACAAGGCCGCCTATTTCACCTTCGCGCTCGACGATCCCATTTCGCAGGATGCCCGGCGGATCGAGGACATGGTGGCCTGGCGTTGTAAAACGCTTGGCCTGCCCTTTGGCGATCAGGGGTTGCTGCTGACCCGGGCGCTCTACGATGTTGTCGGCGGCTACGAGGCGGCGCCCTTGATGGAAGACGTCGGGTTGGTCCGGCGGATCGGTAAGGAGCGGCTGGTCTGTCTGCCCGCCAAGGCGATTACCTCGGCGGAACGCTACAAAAAAGACGGCTATTTCCTCAGGCCGCTGCGCAATCTGTTTTGTCTGGGGCTTTACTATCTGGGTGTGCCGCCGCAAACCATTTTGCGGTTCTACGGATGAGCGAACCGCAGCGTCATTTGGTGGTGATGGTCAAAGCGCCGCGCTTAGGCGCGGTCAAGACGCGGTTGGCCCGCGATATCGGTACGGTGGCGGCTTGGCGGTTCTATCGCCGGACCGTCGCGCAAACCTTGCGCCGCCTGGGGGACGATCCCCGCTGGACGCTCTGGGTGCAGATCACGCCCGATCATGGCGGCACGTTTCCGCCCGCGTGGTTGACAGGCCGCAGGGTGCTTTTGCAAGGCTCGGGAGACTTGGGCCAGCGGATGATGAAGCCGTTCTTTGAATTGCCGCCCGGCCTCGTCGTGTTGATCGGCAGCGACATTCCGGGGGTGCGGCGGCGGCACATCTGGCGGGCCTTTAGGCTCTTGGGGAAAAAGCCCATCGTCTTTGCCCCTGCCGAAGACGGCGGTTTCTGGCTGGTCGGCCAACGGCGCGCGCCGAAAACTTATGGATTGTTCAAAGGCCCCGTTTGTTGGTCGAGCGGGCAGGCGCTTGAAGACAGTCTGAAGGGGCTTGAGGAAAGGTGCGTTGGGTTTGCCGACACCCTGAACGACGTGGACGACGGGGCGGCGTATCGAGCCTGGAAAAAAAGGTACCCCACCTAGCCTCCCCTAGAAGGGGAGGAACGAGGATTGTCCGTCATTTTCCCTCCCCCTTTTAGGGGGAGCCGGTTGATCAGGGTACTCTTTCCAGTCCCCCTAAAAGGGCAGGAATCCTGAGCGAAACTGTCCCGACTTGTTCTCGATGATCGCCTTGGCGATGGGCATGGCCTGCTCCTTGCGCATGCCGGGCAAAAGGTGCGGATCGTAGAGAGTGAACAACAACACGGCGTCGCCGATGGGAATGTCGGGGCGGGTCGAGGCGTCGTTGAACAGCGAGTCTTCAATCAACGGCGAGTCGTCGAGCAGGCCCATGGCCTGGGTCAGTTCTTCGGTCAGGCAGTGTGCGGTCAATGCGTCGCTCTCCGGCGCGATGGAAATGGTCGCCCAGTGGATGATCCCGCCCTTGGTGATGACCTGGGTGAAGCAAGGCGCGTCCTGGCCTGATTCGCGGCGGACTTGTTCGCGGGAGACGAAACGGATGTGCAGATTGCCCGAGCCTTGGGTTGGCGGCGCGAGCGCGATGTCGTGGCCGGTGATCCCGCGCAGCCACTTGAGGCGTTGATTGACCTCGCCGGTGAAGTAGCCCTGGTCGCTTTTCGGCACCCAAACCCGCACCGGGGAAACCCATTTGACCAACCGCCCGGTGCGCCCTTGGTTGCCGATCTCGCTTGAAAAGGCGATGCGCTCGAACTGCTTAACAAGAATCGAGTCTTCCGGCGGTTCGTCGGCGCAGGCGGACAGGAGAAGGGCGGCGAAAATCAGAAGGATGCGCCGCCCCTCAGTCGCCGGGCGCTCACTCCGTTCGCTTGGCTTTCGCGAAACGGTTCGCGGCCCGCCGTCGCGGGCTGGTCGGTTTACCTGTTGGCAAACCTCCATACGGCTACTTCTCGGTCAAGCGCGGCATCAATTCGACGAAATTGCACGGCCGGTGGCGCGAATCGAGTTGCTCGGCCAGAATGCCGTCCCAGGCGTCGCGGCAAGCGCCGGGCGAGCCGGGCAGGGCGAAGAGATAGGTGCCTTGGGCGACGCCGCCGGTGGCCCGGCTTTGGATGGTCGAGGTTTTGATTTTCTCGTAGCTCAGCATGCGGAACAGTTCGCCGAAGCCGGGGATTTCTTTGTCGTAAACTTCATGGAAGGCCTCCGGCGTGATGTCGCGTCCGGTGACCCCGGTGCCGCCGGTGGCGATCACCACGTCGACGTTGGAATCAGCGATCCATTTTTTCAACCGCTCGACGATGACCGGCTGATCGTCCTTGACGATGTCGCGGTCGATGACCACGTGGCCCGCCTCTTCGATCCGTTCGACCAGGGTGCGGCCCGACTTGTCGTCGTCCAGTGTGCGGGTATCGGAAACGGTCAGCACCGCAATGTTGACGGGGAGAAACTCCCGGTTGCCATCGATCTTCGCCATAACAGTCATCTATCCCAAAATTAGAAGTATGCGCCGCTCGGCGGTTACCGGGTTTGGGCGACCATGAGCGGCTTTAAGTCCAGGGATGTATAGACCGGCCACTCGCCCGCAGCAATAGCGTCGAGCGTCGGCGTCGGTTGTCCAAGCTGGTGGCGGTAGATCCACAGGTTGGTCAGAACGCGCTCAATGAAGATGCGGGTTTCGGGCGAGGGAATGCTCTCGATGAACAGCAGCGGGTCGTCTTGATGTTTGATCCGCTTGCGCCATTTGCGCAGGTTGCCCGGCCCGCCGTTCCAGGCGGCGACCATCAGGAAGAGGTCGTTGTTGATGTAGTTCTCTTCGAGCAGGATGTTGACGTACTTCTGCCCCATCATCAGGTTGACTTCCGGCTCGAACAACTTTTTACGCTTATGGGTCCGGAAACGCCGGTCGCGGGCGATGAAGCTGGCGGTGCGCGGCATCAACTGCATCAGGCCGCGTGCGCCCGCATGGCTCTTGGCCTGGGGATTGAACCCGCTTTCCTGGCGGATGATCGCGTAGATCAGGGCCCGGTCGACCTGATAGCCGTTGTCGGGCTGCCAATCGGGCAACGGGTAGGAGGCGCTGTCGTAGCGGCCCTTGCCTTCACGGGCCAGCATGTTGCCCAGCCGCATGGCGAGGCCCGGCATATTGGCGCGGACCGATAATCCCAAAAGGGCGTCGAGTTCCTTTTGTTCAACCTTGCCGTAGAGACCACGCAGTTCGCGCTCCGCCTGATGGGGTTCTTCCAGTTGCAACAAGGCTAAGGCGCGCTGCACCTTGGGCTTGGCGAGAAGACCCTTTAAATCCTGTTCGTCGAGCGGCGGCGGAGTCCAGTCGAAGCCGGTTTGATGACCGAGCATCTTTTTGGCGAGCAGGCCGTAGAACGTGCGGGGATATCCGGCGGCCAAGCCCAGGTAGTGGTTGACCTTGGACGGGTTTTCGTTGACCAGGGCGACGCGGGCCGCCCAGAAAGCGCCGGCCGATTTGAGCCAAGCGCCCGCATAGTCGGAGTGAACGATTTGCGCAAAGTGTTCCTGGGCCTGTTGGAACTTACCGAGACGCCAGGATGCCAAGCCGACCGTCCAGTGGGCTTGCGGCAGATACTTGCCCGACCGTGCGGCGGCGCGACCGGCCCAATCGACGGCCCATTGGTCGCGTCCGTCGGCATAGTACCCAGCGCCGAGCCGGGCCTGGACCCGGTCGTATTCAACCGGATGAAACAGCTTTTTCACTTCGTTGGAGCGCAGCAGGTTTTTGACCGCCTTGGTCCAGCCCTTGCGCTGTTGCCAGCGCATCTGACGTTTTAACTGGGCGACCCGTTGGCGGTTGGCGCGGCTTAACTTTTTCGACGGGCGGTAGTTTTTGGCCGGAGCGAAATCGCCGTCGTGGCCCGAGCCGTAGAGATAGCCGCTTTCGGGCGGTTTGGGTCGCAGCCAATTGGGCGGACGGCGCTTGAGCGCGAGTTTGTAAATCTGACTGGCCTGGGGTAGGTCGGCATACTTTTCCATCCAGTCTTTGAGCTCCTTGTATTTGGAGCGGTACTTGCGGGGATGGAGATAGCGCTGGGCCATCACATGGCCCATGAGAACCGGGTTCTCCAGCTGGGCGATGGCTTTGTCGGCGGCCTTCCAATCGCCTTGTTCCTGAAGCTCGGAAATCAGCCGGTAGGTTTCCAGATCGGCCTCGGAAAGCGGTTGGGGAAGCGAAATATGCTCTTGCGGCGCAGCTTGCGGCGAGGACAGCGCGGCCAGTTGGGTGGGCGGGTTGAAGACGCTGGGCAGCGGCTTCGTATCGTCGGCGAGAGCGTGTGCGGCGGTCAAACCGAAACAGGTTGCCGCCAGGGTCAGGCTGCGAAGTGTGCCCCTCAAACTCATCCGATGTCTTTGCTTTCGTCCCTAACCGAACCGAATCGGTTGCCAAAAATCCCACACCTGTGTCTCAGAATCCTAGCGCGCTGTCAAGGAATCGGACTTATCCACAGACTGTGGATAAGTTACGGGAATCGCGCCGTTTAGGCAAGAATTCCGTGGTTTTTGAGGTGTTCGCGGATGTCCAGTAGATCGCGCCAGGCGAGCTGTTTTTGGTTGGGAGAGCGTAAAAGGTAGGCCGGATGGAACAGGGCGCGCGCCTTGGACGGGCGCGACATGCGCGGCGTTTCGTAGTCGAACCACTTGCCGCGCAGCTTGGTAATGCCTTCGCTGCGCGCAAGGATGGTTTTGGCCGAGGGCCCGCCGAGCAGCACGATGACTTCCGGGTCGATCAGTTCGATGTGCCGTTCGACGAACGGCAGGCAGACGGCGATTTCGGCGCTGGTCGGATTGCGGTTGCCGGGTGGCCGCCAGAAAAGAATATTGGTGATGTAGGCGTTGGTTTCCCGCGATAGACCGATGGAGCCTAACATCTTGTCGAGCAGTTTGCCGCTGGCGCCGACAAACGGCAGGCCTTCCCGGTCCTCGTCGGCCCCCGGCGCTTCGCCGATCAGCATGACCCGGGCTTCCTTGGCGCCGTCGGAGAACACCGTATTGGTGGCGGTTTTCTTCAACGGACAGCCGTCGAAGGCGCGCACGGCGGCTTCCAGTTCTTCCAGCGTTTTTGCCTTGCCCGCCGCCTCGCAGGCCCCGGCGACCATTTCCGATTGACCGATCGGTTCGGCACGTGATGGCGCGGCGGGCGGTGCTGACGGTAGGGGTGGGGCCGGGCGTGCCTGGGCGGCTGATTTTTGAGCCGTTTCCCGCGCCGCAGCGGCGGCAGCCGTCTCGGCATAGCGGTCGACCGGCGCGTCGCCGATACATTCGTCGACGCCCGCCTCCGCGTACCACTTGAGAATTTCCGCCGGATGGAGTTGTTCCTTCATACGTCTAGATTTACAGATAAATCCGCCAAGACAAGCTTTTTTCTTTTCCGTCCCCAAACGGCTCGCACTCTTTGAAATGCTTGTGCTATAACCCCTTTCGTGTCTTGGGGAGGACGCAACTAGAGCAGATCGTATTTATATTGAACCACTCCGTGGTGAGATATGAATGCGTGAATCTGCTCGTTCTTATGTGTAGAGGGCGATTCACGACGTAATCGGGATCGCAGAGCGATTCAGATTACGTCGATCGCGCTCTAAGACAAGGTATTGAGGAGGTCCCATGGAACGGGAATCGATGGAATTTGACGTTGTGATTGTCGGCGCCGGTCCGTCCGGTCTGTCCGCCGCGATCAAACTGGCTCAGCTTTCGGCTGAAAGCGAAACCGAGCTTTCCATCTGTGTCGTCGAAAAAGGCTCTGAAGTGGGGGCGCACATTCTGTCGGGCGCCGTGCTTGAGCCGCGCGCGTTAAACGAATTGATCCCCGACTGGAAGGACAAGGGCGCGCCCTTGAACACGCCGGTTGGCGACGAGGAAATTATGTTCCTCTCCGAGACGGGGGCGACCAGCGTACCCGGTTTCGCCATGCCGCCCGCCATGCACAATAAAGGCAACTACATCATTAGTCTGGGCAACTTCTGCCGTTGGCTGGGTGAGCAGGCCGAAGCCATGGGCATTGAAGTCTACCCAGGTTTCGCCGCCGCCGAAGTGCTCTACAACGACGACGGTTCGGTCAAGGGCGTGGCGACCGGCGATATGGGCCTCGACCGCGAAGGCAACCCCGGCCCCAACCACGAGCCGGGCATGGAGCTGCATGCCAAATACACCTTCTTCTCGGAAGGCTGTCGCGGTCATCTGGGCAAGATGCTCAAAGACAAGTTCGGCCTCGAAGAAGGTCAGAAACAGACCTACGGCATCGGCATTAAGGAACTGTGGGAAGTCGATCCGTCCAAACACAAGCAAGGGCTAGTCGTCCACACCGCCGGTTGGCCGCTCGATAGCGACACCTACGGCGGGTCGTTCCTCTACCATTTGGAAGACAATCAGGTAGCCGTCGGTTTTGTCGTCGGGCTCGATTACCAAAATCCGTACTTGAGCCCTTACGATGAATTTCAGCGGTTCAAGACCCACCCGAAAATCCGCGGCACCTTCGAAGGCGGACGGCGGATCGCCTACGGCGCGCGCGCCCTCAACGAGGGCGGTTTCCAGTGTCTGCCCAAGCTGATTTTCCCGGGTGGTACTTTGATCGGCTGCGAAGCGGGAACGCTTAACATGCCGAAGATCAAGGGCACCCATACGGCGATGAAATCGGGCATGCTGGCTGCCGAAGCGGCGTTCGAGGCCATTAAGGCGGGCCGGGCCAACGATGAACTGGTCGAGTTCGGCGACTCCTTCAAGAAGTCCTGGGTTTACGACGAGCTTTACACGGCGCGCAACGTGCGTCCGTCGTTCAAATGGGGGCTGTGGGGCGGAACCCTTTACACCGGCATCGACCAGGTGCTGTTCCGCGGCCGCGCGCCTTGGACCTTGAAACACCACGGCACCGACCATGACGCGCTCAAGAAAGCCAAGGATTGCAAAAAAATCGATTATCCGAAGCCCGACGGCGTGCTGACCTTCGACAAGCTGACCAACGTGTCCTTCTCGGCGACTAACCATGAAGAAGAACAGCCCTGTCACTTGCAGCTTAAGGACGCCGACGTGCCGGTTAAGGTCAATTTGGCCGAATATGACGGACCCGAGGCGCGGTTCTGTCCGGCGGGCGTTTACGAATACGTAGGGGAAGAAGGCGAAGATAAACGCCTGCAGATCAATGCGCAGAACTGCGTGCATTGCAAAACCTGCGATATCAAAGATCCGACCCAGAATATCAACTGGGTGACGCCGCAAGGTGGTGAAGGACCCAACTATCCCAATATGTAAAAGGTTGGTTGGACAACAAAGCGAGAGGCAGAAAAACACATGGCGAAAACGACCTGGACCGGTTTCAAAAGGCTTCTACAAGCCGCCGGAGTCGTAACGGTTGCCGCAACGGTTTGGGGGTGTCAAACCTCCATGGCCGGTTCGGAAGCGCTTAAAGAACCTGAAGTGACGCCTCTCGCCAGTTCGCCGTTCGGCAACTACCTCGCCGGACGGCATGCGCAGATGGTCCAGGATACCCGGGCCGCGTCGATCTATTACACGGCTCTGTTTACCCAAGAGCCCGACAACGTGTCGGCCCAAAAGCTCGCCATGCTGACCAGTGCGATGGAAGGGCGGATCGACGAGGCGCGGCGGTTCGCCGACGGCATGCTGGAGAGCGACGGGTTGGAGCCTGTCGCCGTCTTTCTCGCGGTTTCGACGGCGGTTGCCGAAGGCGATTACGCCAAAGCGCTGAAATATCTCGAACGCCTGCCGAAAACCGGGGTCAATGTGTTCATGGGGCCGCTGGTTGAGGCCTGGGCGTTGGCCGGTGACGGAAAAACGGCAAAAGCCCTGGACGCTCTGGCGCCTTTGGAAAAATTGAGCGATATGGCCGGGCTCTACAATCTTCACGCCGGCCTGATCAACGAAGCGGCAGGTAAAACCCAGCTGGCCGAAGACTATTATAAAAAGGCGATCAACGACCCCAACGGGATGTCTCTTCGCGTGGTCGAATTGTTGGGAGGGGTGTATCAACGGACGGGACGGGGAGCGGACGCTCTCGGCCTTTACGACTCTTACCGCCGTGAAAACCCAGGTTCGGTTCTGATCGAATCTTTGATGGTCGGTGAAATGAGCGGCAAGGCGGCCCAAAAGGCGACGATTACGCCGAGAAGCGGCGTCGCCGAAGCGATGTTTGGCATCGCCAGCGCGCTACGCCAGCAAAATGCCAGCGAAACCGCCCTGATTTTCGGGCGCTTGGCCTTGTATCTCGAGCCCAACTACCCGATTGCTCAAATTCTGGTCGGCGATATCCTGGAAACCATGGATCGGCTGATTGAAGCCAATGGGATTTATGAACAGATAGACCCGAAGTCGCCTTTCGCCTGGACGGGGCAGTTGCGCCGCGCGACCAATTGGGACGCTCTCGATCAAGTGGATCGGGCGGCGGAAGTATTGGAGCGGATGGCCGCCGAACAACCGGCGCAGATCGATGCCCTGGTTCAACTGGGCAATATTCTCCGCTCGCATGCGCAATTTGAGAAGGCGGCGGACGCCTACGACCGGGCGATTGCCCGGATCGGAAAAATCGAAGCGCACCATTGGAGCCTGCTGTATACGCGTGGCATCGCCTTGGAGCGGTCCAAGCAGTGGGACCGGGCGGAAAAAGATTTTCTGAAAGCGCTGGAACTGGAACCCGACCAACCCTTCGTGCTCAACTATCTCGGCTACAGTTGGGTTGAGCAGGGCAAGAATCTCGACCGGGCGCAAAAGATGATCGAAAAGGCGGTCGAGTTGAGGCCGATGGACGGCTATATCATCGATAGCCTGGGATGGGTGCAATACCGGCTCGGCAAGTTTGCCGATGCGGTTAAAAATCTGGAGCGGGCCGTCGAGCTCAGGCCGGAAGACCCGACGATCAACGATCACCTAGGCGACGCCTATTGGAAAGTGGACCGCAAGCTGGAGGCCAAATTCCAATGGCGGCGGGCGTTGTCTCTCGACCCGGACGAGGAACTGGCCGAGAAAATCCAAATCAAACTGGACCGCGGGATGTTGATTGAGGCCGCAGCCGAATAACCATGGCGGCTATCGAAAGCGTCAGCGTCTTCGCTCCGGCCAAGATCAATCTCTATCTCCATGTGACCGGTAAACGGACCGACGGCTATCATTTGCTTGATAGCCTCATGGTTTTTGCCGGTATAGGGGATACGGTTACGGCGGCACCCGCCCCGTCGCTTGCTCTGACCGTCGAAGGCCCCTTTGCAAAAGGGCTCGATGCCGGTTCTGACAATCTGGTTTTAAAAGCCGCCCGCGCCCTACAAGACGCAACCGGCTCTCAGCAAGGGGCAGCTTTGACCCTGACGAAAAGGCTCCCCGTCGCCTCCGGTATCGGCGGCGGGTCGGCCGATGCGGCGGCTACCCTCAAAGCGCTATGCGATCTGTGGGACGTCGAACTCCCGGAAAAAGAGCTCCAAGATCTTGCCTTGTCGCTGGGGGCGGACGTTCCCGTTTGCCTGAAAGGAACCCCGTCGTTTGTCGGCGGGATTGGAGAAGAGCTTTCGCCCGCGCCAAGCCTGCCGCCTTGTTGGTTGGTCTTGGTCAATCCCGGCGTCGGGGTTTCGACGCCTGCCGTTTTTAAGGCGCGCGACGGCGGGTTTGCCGATCCGGCGCCGTTTGATGAAGCGCCGGAGAG
>Ga0209475_10003858_pt1 | contig 13392 bp, 15 predicted proteins | sample tdDd471_FD_187128 | JGI IMG/M metagenome (GOLD analysis project Ga0209475, IMG submission 187128) | Marine sediment microbial communities from the Atlantic coast under amendment with organic carbon and nitrate - tdDd47.1 (SPAdes)... | ecosystem: Environmental > Aquatic > Marine > Coastal >... | reverse complement strand
TTACTTTGGTTACAACCGATCTTTCCGAGATTGGCTTGAAGGATTACCGTGGCAAAAGCGTAGTACTTAACATCTTTCCATCAATAGACACCGGTGTTTGTGCAGCATCTGCACGCAAATTCAACAATGAAGCTGGAAACCATGCCGACTCCGTTGTCCTCTGCGTCTCTGCAGATCTTCCGTTTGCACACGGCAGGTTTTGTGAAGCTGAAGGGTTAAAAAACGTTATTCCTGCTTCAGTTTTCAGGGCAGCAGATTTTGGGAATAGTTACGGCCAGACCATTACCACAGGTCCACTTGCCGGGGTTCTCGCCAGGGCCGTTGTGGTTATCGATAAAGAAGGCAAAGTTAAATATACTGAACAGGTTCCAGAGATCACTCAGGAACCAAATTACGAGGCGGCGCTCAACGCTCTCACCTCATAACAAACGTCCGGTCAGGGTATGTCAGAAATGAATAAATGGGATCAACGTTACGGTGAAGCAGGTTTTGCCTATGGGACCGAGCCCAATGGTTTTCTTGAGGCATCCCTGCACCACCTGCCGCCCTCTGGAACTGTTCTCTGTCTTGCTGACGGGGAAGGAAGAAACAGCGTTTTCCTCGCCCAGCAAGGACATACAGTTACAGCGTTAGACTCCTCGTCTGTGGGCTTAGCAAAAGCAAAAACACTCGCCGCAGAACGAGGAGTTTCAATTACCACCTGCATCGCCGACCTGACCGATTACCAACTCCAGGAAAATACCTACAACGCAATAATTTCCATCTTCTGTCACCTCCCGCTGCAGAATCGCAAGCAATTACATAGCCAGATAACATCAAGCTTAAAAAAAGGGGGTGTCTTCCTCCTTGAGGCATACACCCCCCGTCAGCTCCATCATGGCACGGGCGGTCCACCGGTAAAAGATTTGCTGATGGAGATCGATGAGTTAAAGAAAGAACTGCATCAACTCGATATTATCCATGGCATCGAGTTAGAAAGAGAAGTACGTGAAGGGCGATTGCATACCGGGCTTGGAGCAGTTGCCCAACTGATTGCAATAAAAAGGTAGTGCCCGGTTACCTTGCACGAAAAAGGAGAGAGAGTAAGCAGTGAAACAATATTGCTACTACCAGAGTCCCATCGGCAAACTGCTGCTTGTGGGTACTGATGGAGTACTCGAAGCACTTTACTTCTCCAACTCCCAGGAACACGTGCACATTTCCGAAGACTGGCAGTGTGATGAATCCTGTTTTCAAATAGCTCTAACACAACTTGCTGAATATTTTGCAGGAACCCGGCGGGAGTTTGACCTGAAGATGGCCCCAAAAGGTACAGCGTTCCAAAAAAGTGTCTGGCAGGAACTACAAAAAGTCCCCTTTGGTCAGACCGCCAGTTACGGAGAGATTGCCGAACGGATTGGTAACAAAAAAGCAAGTCGAGCAGTGGGCATGGCCAATGGTAAAAACCCTATTCCTATAATCGTCCCCTGCCACCGCGTCATTGGCAAGGACGGTTCCTTGACCGGTTTTGGTGGGGGCCTGGAGGTAAAAAGACAGCTCCTGAAGTTGGAAAATGATGTTTAATCTTTTGAAGTTATTTTCCTTCACCCCTCTGAGCAAAATGCTACACTTCAAGTAGGTACAAATAAAAGTAAGAGAGAATAAAATTAAAGAACTTATTTGCTCTGTCATGGTTAGAATACCATATAACCTGAACCCGAAATATTCCAACAGCCAGCTTCATAACCGATAAGGAGTTAGCCATGTCCGGAAATAATGAAAATATTACCCGTGGTATGCAGGAATATATTGACAAGAACAATAAGTATCTTGCTGAAAGGGCTGGCTACATTGACCAGACAGTAAAAAAATGGAAATTTGATACCATTGCCGTCCATGGCCTCTACTCGGTGAAAGATGCCCTCAATGATTACCAGGGTTCTATCATTGAACCAATCTTTATGAGTACCTCCCAGGCCTACAATGACTCGGATGAAATGGCTGCGGCCCTTGCCTACAAAATCCCTACCTGGTGCTATTCTCGAATAGCTAATCCATCCACCTATTATTATGAATGGACCCTAGCCCTATTGGAAGGTTATGGCTTTGACGGCACCACCTCCTGCTGCTCTACCTCTTCGGGCATGGCAGCCATCATGACGGCAGTCCAGCCTTTTCTGCAAGTTTTAACCAAAGCCGGAGAACCTCGTAATTTTGTAGCCACCGCACAATGTTATGGTGGTACTTTTCAGCAGTTTAGTGTCCGGCTCATGCAGGAGCGTAATATAGAGTGTCGCTGGGTAGCTGATGCCACCAACCTGGATGAGTGGGCTTCTAAAGTCGATAAGAACACCCGTTTTCTCTATGGGGAGCTGCCAAGTAATCCGCAACTTGGATTTTTCGATATCGAGGCGGTGGCTGACCTGGCCCATAGCCATAACCTGCCCCTTATCTGTGATTCCACGGTGGCAACCCCTGCCTTGTTACGACCCATTTGCCACGGCGCCGATATCGTTGTCCAGTCGGTGACCAAAAGCCTTACCAGCAGTGGATTTGGCATCGCCGGTGCTGTCATCGCCCGTAAAAATTTAGTCACCAATATCGATGACGAAGCACTCAAAGAAGATTTTGCCCTTGCTGTAAAATATATGCAAAACCGGGACATTGGCCCCAACCTGCATCCGATGCAGGCAGTGATGAGCCTTAACGACATGCGGACCATTCGCTCAAAGATGGACCTGATGAGCAGAAATACCGAAAAAGTTGCGGAATACCTGGTGGATCATCTCGACATAGAGAGCGTGCAGTACCTTGGCTTAAAAAGTCATCCACACCATGAACTGGCCTCTAAATATATGTGGCTTGTCGATGCAGAATTTGACGACCAATACAACCAGCCGATTAACCGATACGGGCATCTCATGTCATTTTGTGTTAAAGGTGGGCCGGACAAAACAAGAAAGGTCTTCGATAACCTCCAGCGCATCTGGCGAGCGACTGATCTTGGCCGCATTAAAAGCGTCGCCACCATTCCGGCTATCTCCACTCACCAGCAGCAGGGTGAAGAAGGTCGGGCCCTCGCTGGTATTCCGGCCAACATGATCCGTCTCTGCGTCGGTGCTGAACATCCAACGGACATTATCGCCGACCTCGATCAGGCTCTGCATGCGGCTCATATCACCTAAAAATCAAATTCAATGCATATACTCACAACCCTAGGAATAGCCGTGGCCCTGGCTATGGACGCATTTGCCGTTGCCATCGCCACCGGCGTCAGCCTCAAACAGGTCAGTGTTCGGCAAACCTTTCGGCTATCCTGGCATTTTGGCCTCTTTCAAGCCTTGATGCCTGTTATCGGCTGGGCCCTTGGCACCTCCATCCAGACCTACGTGGCAGCCTATGCCCATTGGGTTGCTTTCATTATGTTGGCCCTGGTCGGATCAAATATGCTCAAAGAAGCTATTCTAGCCGACGAGGATGAGGACGAGACAAAACCCAAAAAAGACTCAACAAAAGGCATGACTATGGTCATGCTTTCGGTGGCTACTAGTATTGACGCTCTGGCCGTCGGACTGTCCATGTCGATGCTCCAGGTGTCAATTGCTTACCCGGCAATGATAATCGGTATAGTGGCCGGTATTTTCACCATTGTCGGTCTTCACTTGGGTAAGCGAGTCTCTCGCCTCACCTGGCTTTCTACCTGGGCTGAGATATTAGGAGGACTCGTGCTCTGGATGATAGGTCTGAATATTCTTCGCGAAAATGGTGTTTTCAGTACTATTTTCTAAGTACCAATATGCACGTATCGCCAAAGACAACAGGCTACTGAAAATTCAAGCAGGATCTTGGAGGTTCAGCAGTCTATTATAGGTAAATGACTGATAAATTAAAATATCCGACTGTTCGTCGGACCATAGCCTGGCAGGAATTACTTATTTAATTCGCCTATTTTGGCAAAAACCATACAAACCAAACTATGCAAGATATACAAAAAATTGGAACCATCCATACGCCGTTCGATATTTTGGAAGATATGCCGATTCAGCCAAAAGGTGCGGTAGAGATTATCGGCACCGTAGAACTGGAAGAACAATACATGGCAGGCCTGGCCGATTTAGATGGGTTCAGCCATATCTACCTGCTCTACGAATTTCATATGGCGAAAAGAACCGCCCTGACGGTGACCCCTTTTATGGACACCCGTCCACGGGGTGTTTTTTCTACCAGATCACCTCTACGACCAAACCATATCGGCATCTCCATCGTAAAACTTGTTGGTCTTGAAAAAAATATTATAACTGTACAGGGCATTGATATTCTCAATGGATCTCCACTACTGGATATCAAACCGTATATCGCCGCTTTTGACGCGGTGCAAGAAAGTCGATCTGGCTGGATGAAAGGGTCTGAAGAAGACGTTGCCAACAAGCGGTCGGATCAGCGTTTCGTGAGTTAACAACCTAATATTTCATTATTTTTAAAAAATATCACCTGCAGGCATTGACAGAAGTATTAATCACATGCAATTTATGATATTATTGCACTTCGTTTTCCTGGAGAGCCTAGCAAGGTATATGAAAAAAATAAGCAAGGAGCTACACAAATGGCAGATTCACAGCAGGAAAAACCAGATCCACAACGTGTGGCAATATTACGTTCACTCCCTCTTGAGGTAAAAGAACAGCTAACAGGTGAAGAGGCGGAGGCATTCATGTATAATCGTGAACTTCCCGAATCACTTCTGGAAAAGCTTAAAGATTACCTCGTTGAGGAATAGTTAGATCATTTTTTATGTGCAGTTCCAATCAAGAATCATGCTAAAGGAGAAATAAATGACTGAAGAAAAACGCACCCCATGTCCAACCTGTCAAGGCAAGAAAATCATTGAAGGTGTCTGTGAGGTTGCCCAGGAGTGGAGCGGGACCCAGGATGAAGGCGATGATATGCAATGCACTCCCGATCAAAAATGCCCAACCTGTGATGGTAAGGGATACGAAGAATAGCCCCTGAAATTTTTTCCGCCTATGCTGTTATCTAGCAGCTAGGCGGAATCGTAGGAAATTCCTACACATAAATAAAAAGACCCGATTAGCTTTCACCAATATCGGCAATTTAAATCGGGTCTTCCTCAAAAGTTTTATTAAAAAGCGGTTCTACTTGTTAGTGTTCAATATCAAGTAATACATTAAGTTCATGGATTGCCCAATAGACTGCCAGCTGCTCATTGCATTCGGTCAGCCAATCGTTCCTGTCAGCTCCCCCTGCTATTGCACAACCGTCAAATTTCTTTGATAATCGTCTTAATTGCCATACAACGGCTCGCTCATGGCCACCTTTCAGGAAGCGTTCCATCAAGGAAAGACGATGGACCAGAATACGTTTTGCCAAACGATGTTTAAACTCAGATTTTTCGATTCCCAGTATATAATTTTTTAGGGTAGTAACTTTGAGCAAAACAGTTTCTATGGGATCAATTGCTCCATAGATCAGAATTTTTCCTTCATCGACAAAATTCCAGCCCGCTTCCAAGGTATCGACCTCGGTGGTTCCTTCGGGGAGAGGTTCAACCTTTATCATCGTGGCAGAACGAGTGACAAAACCGGCGTTGTGGTCGGCGAAGAATAGTCACACCAGCTGTCCTCACTCAAGGCTTCGTCGGCTTCTTCATCATAATAAAAACTGGCCTCCGGGTAGGTGCCACGTGATAGAGTAACGGATCATCATCGGGCTCCAGTGGATGATATTGGGCCCAGCCGTCGGGAACATATATAGTTATTCCTGTTGCCGATTCGAGCATACCGGTATTATCCAACAGATCCGCCATAGGCACGCCACTGTACTGTGCATAAAAATCGCCGGATTTATGAGTATTCATAAGCATAAACTGTGTCTGGACCTCCATGCTTTCCAGCGGTTCCAGACTGACCACCCGGTAAGGTGCAATGACTTTCGTCGGATCATCTTCCGGATTTCCCGGGTAGCGTAGCGCAGCAATTTCTTCTACGTTGGAATAACCATCATTATCTGCGTCATTGTTTTCGTAAGTAACAACATGGTCAATAATAGTATTCGTTTCATAGCTCTTCACCTCTTAGCCTATTGTTTGCTGATTTGAAGCCTCCCTTACAACTGAAACGACTCAGCCATAATAGACTGTGGCTAACCTGTCAAACCAAAGAGCTTTTACTGAAAAACCGAACCGTAGCTGACAATTACAAACATTCAAATGAGTTACTACACACAGTTCCCCTTGCAAGCAACGGTTACTGTATGTTATATTTCCTTACGCCTCAGCAACAAAATTTAATACCCGTCAAGTCACCGGGGATGATTTTCTTCCACAGGAGAAATAGATGCGTGCCCACTACCTGCAACATGTTCCCTATGAAGGCCTTGGCAGTATTGCTCCATGGCTCAAATCGGCAGGATATCAGATAACCGCAACTAAATTTTATGAGTCGACATCATTACCCAGCCTAGAACAATTTGACTTGCTCATCATTTTGGGTGGTCCTATGAGCGTCAATGATGATGATCGGTTCCCATGGCTGAGAACAGAAAAACAGTTTATCAGACAAAGCATCGAGTCCGGCAAAGCGGTGCTTGGCATCTGCCTTGGTGCCCAGCTCATTGCCAGTGCACTGGGTGAATCAGTTTACCCCAATCGCAGAAAAGAGATTGGCTGGTTTCCCATTGAGGGCATCCCCTCTCAACAAAAAACAACCTTTCGCTTCGCTCCTTCAGTAGAGGTTTTCCATTGGCATGGAGATACCTTTGATCTCCCCGAGGGTGCAGTGCTGCTTGCAAGAAGCGAGGCCTGCGAGAACCAGGCATTTCAGCTTGGTCAAAATGTCATCGGTCTGCAATTTCACCTGGAAACCACTCCGGAATCCGCCCAAGCGTTGGTCACACATTGCCGGGAAGAACTTTCGCCATTAAAGTTCGTCCAGCCTGAAGCAGTAATACTTGACCAGGCTCCGGATAAATACCAGGCAATCAACGACCTGATGGCAAAATTACTCCACTTTTTATCTCCAAAAGCAACCATCTCTAGATAGAAGCAGTCACCACATCCATATTGATCTTGCTATAATAGATACTTATTATGGGAGATATACGTTATTGCTCTGTTCGCAAAACCTGTCTGATACCGAGCACTTATTTTGAAAACTCCACCTACTCCTGCTGAGGGGTAAAAAAAATCATTTCTACATTACTAATTTAGAAAAAGGATGTTACCGAAGATGGAACTGGAAATCTTTTCTGACTATATCTGACCTTACTGCTATTTCATTACCGGGCGTATTGAAAAGCTTCAAAATGAATATGATGTTACCGTCCGCTGGCGTACTTTTCCACTCCATCCCGAAACACCCGAGGAAGGGCAGCTCCTGGTGGATCTTTTCAAGACAACTCCTGAAAAAATTGCTGGAATGATTGCCCATCTGAACACTACAGCCAAAGAGCTCGGCCTTCCCTTCGGGCCAAGAAGCACAACGTACAACAGCAGACTTGCCCAGGAACTTGGCCTCTGGGCTGAAGATCAAGGCAAGGGAGAGGCGTTTCATATGGCAGCCTTTCATGCTTATTTTGTTGACGGTTTTAATCTGGCTAAGCTCCCGGTCCTGCTCGAACTCGCTCGAAAAGTCGGACTGCCTGAAGATGAAGCGCAAAATGTTCTCACCAGCCGTTCATATAAAGAACAGGTTGACAAAGACTGGGCGGATTCACGCTTCAAAGCCATCAATGCGGTGCCGACTTTTGTTATGCAGCAGCACAAGCTTGTTGGTGCGCAAAGTTATGAGGCCCTGGTAGAACTGGTAAGTCATTATGGGGCAACTAAGAGAGATATCCTTAACAAGGCAAATACAAAAAAGTGATAGAGGAAAGATGAATACTGTTGAAGGAGACCTGATAGCTCTTGCCCTTAAAGGACAATTCGATGTCATTGTTCATGGTTGCAATTGCTTCTGCACCATGGGTGCCGGAATAGCACGGACCATTCAGGAGGAATTTCCCGAAGCCTATGCAGCCGATCTTGTCACTATCAAAAGTGATAGAAACAAGCTTGGCGATTTTAGTTTCGCCACGGTCAAACGCAACGAACACGAAATCACCATCGTCAACGGCTACACCCAATTCCACTTCCACGGCGAGTCAGTTCTAGTCGACTACGATGCCGTTCAAAGACTCTTTAGAAAGGTGAAACAACAATTTTCCGGCAAGAGGATCGGCTACCCAAAGATCGGTTCCGGCCTTGCGGGTGGCGACTGGGAGAAAATTGCTCCTATCATCGACCAGGAACTGGCTGGCGAGAACCATTCCCTCGTTATTTATGCCCCCTGATTTCTTTCTTGCCTACAAGAAAACCAAGGGGCTCCAAATTTACGTCAGACGAAAAACAGGCAACTTTCAGGTTACCTGGTTCTATTCCCAGGCAGGCTCGCTCGCCTCATCCACCAGATATAGGATTGATCGATAAGGTATTCCACCATGCAGTGACAAACCGATTTCACACGTCTTGCTGGTTGAATACCCCGCCTCGCAGGTACAGACATGGTCTTTCAGATCTTTAAGGGCAGCTTCATTGAGTTCAGGAAAGTTAAACCCTCTGTCTCCTGCAAAACCACAACAATACACATCCTCAGGCATGACCACCTCTGTGGCGCAGGCCCTGGCCAGCTGCTCAAGCTTGCCCTCTAGCCCCAATTTTCTCGTGGAACAGGTTGGGTGTACCGCCACTTTGACATCCTTTTGAGTAAAGGTCAGCCGATCCATAAGGTAGGTCAGGACAAATTCGATCGGTTCAAAGAGTTGCAATCGTTCATCCAGCGTTGTCTGCATCCTGTAAAAACATGGGCTGGTATCGCACAATACTGGTATTTCGCCATTATTGGATACCGCCAGCAATGCATCAGATAGCTCCTTTGACTTTCGATCTGCCTGAGCCATAAAACCCTTACTCTCAAATGCCTGGCCACAACAGTGACTATCAAGTTTCTCTGGAAAAATAACCTCATAGCCAGCTTTCTTTAACAGTGACAGGGTTTTTTCCGGCAAAGGATCCCGCTCTTCATCGTCTCTGGCCGGACCGCTCATGGCTCGACTGGCACAGCTGGGAAAGTAGACGACCTGCAGGGAATTTGCGTTATTAATCGGTTCAACCTTAATTTTCGACACCCCCGAAGGCATTTCTTTGTTCCAGAGGGGCAATTGATCTATAGTTGCTTTTCTGGCCAAGGAAGACGCAGTCTCCATAAACGGCGTTCCCGTCATCTTATGAACCGAATCAACCGCATTAAGGGTGGTGCTGATGGTTTTAGCCACCCCGCCGAAATTGTTCGCCACCAGGTCAGCAAGGGTGTTTCCCAGTTTGCCGTTGGCTTCTTGTCGCAAGGCCTTGACCATCTTGCCGGTGTCAATACCGACTGGACAACGTGTGGAACAAAGACTGTCAGCCGCACATGTATCCTTGCCCGGATACGTATAGGCTTTGACCAACTCTTTAAACTTCTTGGAATTACCTTCTAGCGCCATCCTCCTGCTAATCTCACGCCGCCCGACAATACGCTGCCTTGGGGTAAAGGTCACATCTTTTGAAGGACATACCGGCTCACAAAAGCCACACTCAATACACTTGTCAACTATCTCATGGGTTGCCGGTAAGGGTTTTAGGTCTTTTATATGTGCCTCTGCATCCTTATTGAGAATCACCCCAGGGTTTAAAAGATTAAGTGGATCAAAGATATCTTTAATTTCACGCATCAGGTTAAAAGCGGCTTCCCCCCACTCTTTTTGGACAAAGGGAGCCATATTGCGACCGGTGCCATGCTCAGCTTTAAGAGAACCGTCATATTTATCGACTACCAGCTCTACCACCTCATCCATAAAGTCCCGATATCGTACCACTTCTGATTCGATGGAAAAATCCTGTGTGAAAACAAAATGCAGGTTGCCGTCAAGGGCATGGCCAAAAATGATCGCTTCGTTATAAGCGTATTTTTTAAACAATTCCTGTAAATCCAGTGCTGCATCGGCTAAATGCTCTCCGGGAAAGGCCACATCCTCAATGATGACAGTGGTACCGGTCTTGCGAACTGCACCGACTGCCGGGAACAACCCCTTTCGAATCTTCCAGAGGGCATTGAACTCGACTGCGATGTCAGTAAAAGAAATAGCGCGAACTGTCGGTAGCTCTTGAAGCGCTGCCTGGATCTCGCCAATCTGGGCCTGGAGGGTTTCTGAAGATTCAGCCCTGGTTTCAACCAAGAGGGCCGTTACAGTGTCTGATAATTCCTTGAGATAATCCGGCATCCCATCTTTATCCTCCACAGAGCGCAGCCCGGCGCGATCCATCAACTCAGCTGCGGCTACCGGCAATTTCCGTAGAATAGGTATTGCCTGACAGGCAGTCTTTACATCCGGGTAGAGAATCAAGGCACTGGCCTTATGACGGTGTTCGACAACGGTTCGATAGACAACATCCGAAATAAACCCAAGAGTCCCTTCGCTGCCGATCATCAAATGGATGAGGATATCATAGGGATCTTCAAAATCAACGAGGGCATTTAAACTATAGCCGGTGGTATTTTTTATTTTGAATTTATAACGAATGCGATCAGAAAGCTGCTGGTCTGCCAAGACCCGTGTTCTGAGCTGGCTGAGCTTTTCCAGAATACTTGCATGGCTTCGTTCAAATTCAGCCCGGCTTTTATCCTCAGCGGTATCAACTGCAGTTCCGTCAGCTAGCACTACGCGCATGCTTTCAAGGGTCTGATAACTGTTCTGTTCAACACCACAACACATCCCGCTCGCGTTATTGGCGAGAATACCACCTATCTTGGCGCTATCTATTGAGGCCGGATCAGGTCCGATCTTTTTGTCAAATTCAGCAAGGATCGCATTGGCCTGGCTACCGATAACTCCGGGCTCCAGTTGTATCTTTTCAGCATTATCGAAAACTCTGTACTTCCTCCATCCTTTACCAAGCCGCACCAAGATAGAGTCGGTGATGGCCTGGCCGGACAAACTTGTACCTGCCGCTCTGAAAGTAACTGAAAGCTGCAGCTTGTTTGCCTCTCTTAAGATCAGCTGCACCTCTTTCTCATTTTCAACATTTATGACTATTTTAGGTATTAAGCGATAAAAGCTGGCATCTGTACCGAATGTTATGGTTCTCAGCGGATCCGTGATGATGTTCTTCTTGGAAATAGTCTGGACAATCTTCTGGTAAAACGTCTGGTATCTTTCTGGGAGCATGGCTGACCTCTTCGGAGAGTTATTCTTAAATAGCAAATATACTCATTATCAAAATATTTTCAGCGTTAAATCACCTCAAAACCCACGCAAAAAGGTCCACAAACCAGACCTTTTCAGGGACCCACTATTTATTTGTTTTGGGACAACCAGGAGACCGAATAATTCTCAAATTACAACGGTTACTGGCTAACCAATAATATCAATACTATGTTATTGATCAAAGGCCTATTACGACGCCTTTAGAAAGGAGAAAGAGGGTTTCAACGATCTTACAAATGACTAAGCATCATCTTCTTCAACAGCCAAGAAAGTAAGCATCCAACAAAAACCCACCAGTCATTTGTAAATAATCAATAAAAATACTACAATCAGCGTTAATTTGATTGGCTTTAAATGCCGACAGGGAAACAACTCCAGAAGGAATGTACCAAATAGATACCCCGGAGGGGCCCATGGTCACATCTTTTATCCTTATTAATGTAGAACGAACAAAGATCAATGAGGTAGCTGAACAGCTGGAAAGCATTCCCGGAATATCCGAGGTGTATTCGGTGAGCGGCAATTATGACCTGATTGCCATTGTCCGAGTTGCAACAAACGAAGATTTAGCAAACCTTGTTACAAAAAGGATGCAAACAATAAAAGAGATCCAGAAAACCGAGACGATGCTTGCCTTCAAAGCATATTCAAGGCACGATCTGGAAGCCATGTTTTCTATGGGAATGTAAAGTGACAGAAATTATTTCTAATTTCTGTCACTCATAAGAGAGTATGCAGCGTGCTTGGAAGCACAATGTATTTTAGGGCTATTCAGAAGAGCAATCGGGACAGGTGTTAACAAAAAAGTGAGGGTCGACTCCATCTTTTTGTACATCCTCAAAAGTATTCCATTCCCCATCGTACCTATTGAGTATTTTGTGACAGCTCCCGCAAACTGCCACCCCACTCTCCAGCATCTCCAACTGATTTAACGCTTCGCGCAGCTCAGTCACCGACTCCGCCAGTGATGCTTGGGTGCGAACAAGTCTTTCAGCGACTCGAGTCCTTGCCCGCAGTTCATCGTTGTTAAAGGGCTTGGTCATATAATCGTCTGCACCTGCATCAAATCCCTCAACGATATCTTTTTTACTATCTCGACTGGTCAACAGGATAACATACGGAGGATTTTCAACGTCCATCTCTTTCACCCGCCGACACACCTCGATCCCATTAATTTTAGGCATTTCCCAATCGAGAATTGCAATGTGAGGAGCATCCGGTTTCTGAAGCTTTTCCCATGCCTCTTCACCATTCGTCACACTCTCAACGCGATATCCCCAGTTCTCCAAGCAAACCTGAACCATCATTCGGGTAGTAAATTCATCTTCAGCTATTAGTATTTTCACACTCTCCCCCTACACAATTATCTATTGGCCATTTCCCATCAGGGGACGACCTTCACTTGGTAATTATCTCGAATCTTGATCACTTTGTCCAATCCTAAAATCACCTGGAAATTAACTGGTTAAAATCAGATTCCTTTCCCTCTTTAAACCTTGACTTTTCAGCAACAGAGTGTCAATACAGCAACAAGTAAAACGCATGATTGTCAATCTTAAAGTTATGGCTATTCTATCTTATATAGTCAAATATTTCCTGGTGTCATATCAAAAAGGCGTGTTGCACATACTGCTTGACGAGCCACTCTTGCCCTTTTCTCAATTACCATGGATGACAACTATTTTTTTTCGTTAAAAAATCGATTTACCCCTGGCTTCAGATCTGAAAAATCCGTTACAGCCCCCGCCTTCTGGTTTATATTTCAGGACCAAAAACTGCTCATAGATACTACAAAAATTGGCACTGACGCTATTTGTGCCTGTTCTCCGGAGCAACTTGGAGTAACCCCGACTTTTAGTCAATTTCTTGGCCGATATGGTCGCACCAACTGCTTTGTGGCCGAAGTCCAAAAGAGCCCCACATCCCTTCCGCCTTCGGTGCAATTCAAAGGATTGCGAGCTCTTTTTGGCACCATGGACGACGACCTTTTTATTTTAGCGGGAAAAGCGATGCAGATCCTGCACTGGCACAAAGAGCATCGCTTCTGTGGAAAGTGCGGCACCGCCATGAAAAACCGCAAAACTGAACTGGCCAAGATCTGTCCTGCCTGTGATT
>Ga0209475_10003857_pt1 | contig 13393 bp, 10 predicted proteins | sample tdDd471_FD_187128 | JGI IMG/M metagenome (GOLD analysis project Ga0209475, IMG submission 187128) | Marine sediment microbial communities from the Atlantic coast under amendment with organic carbon and nitrate - tdDd47.1 (SPAdes)... | ecosystem: Environmental > Aquatic > Marine > Coastal >... | reverse complement strand
CCGAACCCCGCAGAAGACCATATCTATATAAAATCTTTCCTTGAGCATGATTTTGAAGGCATAATAAGGGTTTCAGATATGGCAGGCAGGGACGTCTTCCAAGACAAACTTTTTATTACAAAGAAGGGATTAAGCAATATTTCACTGGCAGATATCAGACCGGGCTTCTATATCCTGAACTTTATCAACAAAGATCTGTCATTTTCAAAAAAGATAATTCTTAGGTAGTAGACATAAAAAAAAACAGCACCTTTCGATGCTGTTTTTAATATTCAGATTATTGTTGTTAAGCCTCCGTAGTTGGGCCGCCCAGGTTAAAAGGAGGCATTAAATCCCCCCCGCCTTCGGGTACTTCGATCGTTCCAAACATCGATTCGTACTTGGCAATATTATCCTGGAGTGCACGCAACAGCCTCTTCCCATGCTGAGGGGTCAATATGATCCTTGACTTCACCTTTGCTTTGGCCACACCTGGCATCCACTTGATAAAATCAATGATGAATTCCGAGTTGGAGTGACCTATCATGAACATATTTGCATATGTTCCCTCAGCCATCTCATCGCTTAACTCAATATTTATCTGGTTCTTTTTTGGTTGTTCAGCCATAATTGTAATTTTTAAGCATCTTCACCTTCAGTGACAACTTCAGCACTATCTTCTTTGGCTTCCATCAGGGCTTCATATTCTTCCCTTGAGCCAACGATGATATCCTGGTATCTTCTTAGTCCTGTACCAGCAGGGATCTGATGTCCAACAAGTACATTTTCTTTCAGACCTGAGAGAGGATCCGCTTTGGCTTGAGTTGCTGCCTGCGTCAACACCTTGGTTGTTTCCTGGAATGAAGCTGCAGAGAGGAAGCTGTCAGTTTGCAGTGACGCCTTTGTGATACCTTGCAGCACCTGACGAGCAGTTGCTGGCTGTGCATCCCTGGCCTCGACCAACTGTTTATCTTTCCTTCTCAATACAGAGTTTTCATCCCTGAGCTTCCTTGCCGACATGATCTGTCCGGCCTTGAGTGAATCTGAATCAGCAGGTTCAATGACTACCTTCTTGCCGAAGATCTCATCATTCTCATCCTGGAAGGCTGTCTTGTTAACAAGCTCTCCTTCAAGGAATTTAGTGTCACCCGGATCAGCAACTTCTACCTTACGCATCATCTGACGGACGATGGTTTCGAAGTGCTTATCATTGATCTTCACACCCTGTAAACGATAAACCTCCTGGATCTCGTTCACAATATATTCCTGCACCTTCATAGGTCCTTTAATAGCAAGAATGTCGGCAGGTGTCATGGCTCCCTCTGAGAGTGGAGTTCCTGCTTTAACAAAGTCATTCTCCTGTGCCAGGATCTGCTTGGATGTTGGAATAAGGTAACGTTTCTCTTCACCTGTTTTCGAAGTTATGATGATCTCACGGTTACCACGCTTCAGTTTCTTACCGAAGGAAACAACTCCGTCGATCTCAGAAACCTTGGCAGGATCTGATGGGTTCCTGGCCTCGAAAAGCTCTGTTACCCTTGGCAGACCACCGGTGATATCACCAGATTTACCTACTGCACGCGGAATCTTAACCAGAGCCTCACCGGCTTTGATCTTGTTCCCGTCATCAACGATGATATGCGATCCAACAGGGATATCGTACATTTTGACAACCTGTTTTTTAGAATCCAGGATAGAAATAGTAGGGTTTTTGGCTTTTTGACGTGATTCAATGATCACCTTGTCAATATAACCGGTCTGTTCATCAGATTCAATACGATAGGTCTTACCTTCTAAAATATTATCGAACTTAATTGTTCCTGCTACTTCAGATAAGATCACCGCATTATATGGATCCCAGGTAGTGATCAACTCACCTTTCTTAACCTTGCCACTGGATTTACGATGCAGTGTTGCGCCATAAGGAATATTGGCAGAGGCAAGCGTAATACCTGTTTCCTCATCAATAATTCTCATCTCCGCTGACCTACCGATCACGATCTGTTGTTTCTCTCCATCAGCTTTAGTATAGTCAACTGACCTGAGTTCATCAATTTGCATCTTGCCGGCAAATTTCGCTTCTATCTTAGAGGAAATTGCAACGTTCGATGCAGTACCACCCACGTGGAAAGTACGCAGTGTCAGCTGGGTACCCGGCTCACCAATTGATTGGGCCGCGATAACACCAACAGCCTCACCTGCCTGGACAAGCTGTCCGGAAGCAAGGTTCCTGCCGTAACATTTGGCACAAACACCAGCCTTGGATTCGCATGTAAGTACTGACCTGATCTCAACGTTTTCTATGGGTGATTCTTCAATCTTCCTGGCCACAGTTTCTGTGATCTCTTCACCAGCTTCAATAATAAGTTCATTGGTGAGCGGATGGAAGATGTCATGGAGTGTTACACGACCAAGGATACGGTCATATAATGTTTCAACAACCTCTTCATTTTTCTTTAATGCAGAGGTAGTCAGCCCCCTGAGCGTACCGCAGTCTGTTTCTGAGATGATCACATCCTGTGAAACATCCACCAGACGACGTGTCAGGTAACCAGCATCAGCAGTCTTAAGCGCTGTATCCGCCAAACCTTTACGAGCACCGTGAGTAGAGATAAAGTACTCAAGTACCGACAGTCCTTCTTTAAAGTTAGAAAGGATAGGGTTTTCAATAATCTCACCTCCTGTAGCTCCTGATTTTTGTGGCTTGGCCATCAGGCCCCTCATTCCTGAGAGCTGACGAATCTGCTCTTTAGATCCCCTCGCACCACTGTCAAGCATCATATACACAGGGTTAAAGCCCTGGTCATCATTGGCAAGGATATCCATCAGATGATGGGTGAGTTTACTGTTTGTATGTGTCCAGATGTCAATAATCTGGTTATAGCGTTCATTGTTGGTGATGAACCCCATGTTATAGTTATTCACCACTTCATCAACTTCTTCATTAGCACTGGCGATCAGTTCCTTTTTCCTCTCAGGAATAAGAACATCACCAAGGTTGAATGAAAGTCCTCCTCTGAATGCCATACGGAAACCTGTGTTCTTGATATCATCGAGGAATTGTGCAGTTGCGGCTGTACCGGTAACAATGAGCACATCACCAATGATATCCCTCAGGGCCTTCTTGGTCAGAAGCTGGTTAATGTAAGGATATCCTTCAGGAACTACCTGGTTAAAGAGTATTCTGCCAACAGTTGTCTCAATAAATTCCCTTACTTTTTCACCGTCTTTATAATTATCAATGAAGACATTGATATTGGCGTGAAGGTCGACTTTCCTTTCATTATAGGCAATGATCACCTCTTCAGGAGAGTAGAACCTGAAACCTTCACCTTGTACAGGCTGTTCCTTGGTTGCTCTTCTGGATTTTGTGAGATAATACAAGCCCAGAACCATGTCCTGTGAAGGTACCGTGATAGGGGCACCATTGGCAGGGTTCAGAATATTATGTGATGCCAGCATAAGGATCTGTGCTTCCAGGATGGCAGCATTGCCAAGTGGAACGTGCACAGCCATCTGGTCACCATCAAAGTCAGCGTTGAACGCGGTACATACCAGCGGGTGAAGCTGGATGGCCTTACCCTCAATGAGTTTAGGCTGGAAAGCCTGAATACCCAGTCTGTGAAGGGTAGGAGCACGGTTAAGCATCACCGGATGTCCTTTGAGTATGTTCTCAAGAATATCCCATACGACAGGGTCTTTCCTGTCAACGATCTTCTTGGCTGATTTTACAGTCTTTACAATACCTCTTTCAAGCAGTTTCCTGATAATAAAAGGTTTGAAAAGCTCAGCTGCCATGGCCTTGGGAATACCACATTCGTTCAGGTTAAGCTCAGGACCAACCACAATAACCGAACGACCTGAATAGTCGACACGTTTACCAAGCAGGTTCTGACGGAACCGTCCTTGTTTTCCCTTTAAGCTATCTGATAAGGACTTGAGAGCCCTGTTTGAATCAGTTTTAACAGCATTGGCTTTACGTGAGTTGTCGAAGAGTGAGTCAACAGCTTCCTGGAGCATACGTTTTTCATTACGCATGATCACATCAGGAGCTTTGATCTCGATAAGCCTCTTCAGCCTGTTATTTCTGATGATGACCCTTCTATATAGGTCGTTCAGGTCAGAAGTAGCAAACCTACCACCATCCAGGGGCACCAATGGGCGTAGTTCAGGAGGAATTACAGGAACGACCTTAACGATCATCCATTCCGGCCTGTTTTCAATCCTGTTTCTTGAATCCCTGAAGGCTTCAAAAACCTGCAGACGTTTCAGTGCTTCGGCTTTTCTCTGCTGTGAGGTTTCAGTGTTGGCTTTGTGCCTCAGATCATATGATACCTGGTCGAGATCAATCCTGGCCAAAAGGTCATGAATTGCATCAGCACCCATCTTGGCAATAAATTTATTCGGATCACTATCGTCAAGGTATTGATTTTCTGCAGGAAGAGCCTCAACAATGTCGAAATATTCTTCTTCTGTCAGGAAATCCATATGATTGATTCCATCTTCTTCTTTAACACCAGGCTGTATCACAACATAGCGTTCATAATAGATGATCGTATCAAGCTTCTTGGTTTGCAGTCCAAGAAGTGCCCCAATTTTATTGGGCAAAGATTTGAAAAACCAGATATGAGCAACAGGTACAACTAGTTGTATATGTCCAGTACGCTCTCTTCTGACTTTCTTTTCTGTCACTTCAACACCACAACGGTCACAAATGATTCCTTTATAACGGATACGTTTGTATTTCCCGCAGTGACATTCCCAGTCTTTTACCGGGCCGAATATCCTCTCACAGAACAAACCATCGCGCTCGGGCTTGTATGTCCTGTAATTGATCGTCTCTGGCTTAAGCACTTCGCCATACGAACGTTCGAGGATGGATTCAGGTGAAGCAAGACTAACTAAAATCTTATTGAAGTCACTTGAAATTTTGCTGTCTTTTCTGAATGCCATATATACTTAGATATTATTGATAACAATTCGTTTTATAACATAGTGGGGATGTCCCTTTTATTCAAAGGTTACATTAAGTCCAAGTCCCCTCAGTTCATGGATAAGCACATTAAATGACTCCGGAATACCCGGTATCGGCATATTTTCGCCTTTAACGATGGCTTCATATGCTTTTGCTCTTCCCTGAACATCATCCGATTTAACGGTAAGTATTTCCTGAAGTACATTGGCAGCACCAAATGCTTCCAGGGCCCATACTTCCATCTCACCAAAACGCTGACCACCAAACTGGGCTTTACCACCAAGTGGTTGCTGCGTAATGAGCGAGTAAGGTCCTATTGACCTGGCGTGCATCTTATCGTCTACCATATGATGAAGCTTCAGCATATAGATGTATCCTACAGTTGTGTGCTGATCGAACCTTTCACCGGTTTCACCATCATATAGGTAAACTTTACCATTTTCTGGAAGTCCGGCCTCTTTTACAAGGTTGGTGATCTGAGAGATGCTGGCTCCATCGAAAATAGGAGTGGCATAGCGTTGTCCTAACTTCTGACCTGCCCATCCAAGAACAGTTTCATAGATCTGTCCGAGGTTCATACGGGAAGGTACACCAAGTGGGTTCAGCACGATGTCAACAGGTGTTCCGTCTTCCAGGAAAGGCATGTCTTCCTGCCTAACTATCTTGGCAACAATACCTTTGTTACCATGACGCCCTGACATCTTGTCGCCTACCTTCAGCTTACGCTTCTTAACAACGAAAACCTTGGCCATTTGAACAATACCATTAGGAAGTTCATCACCAACAGTGGCAACGAATTTCTTACGGTTGAACTCACCGAGGATCTCTTTATATTTTACATTATAATTATTGATCACACGGCTCACCAGCTCATTATTTGCTTTATCAGTTGTCCATTTACTAGGATTCACTGTAATATAATCAACTGAACTGAGTGCCTTTTGTGTGAATTTAGACTTCTTAGGTATGACAACTTCTTTAAAGTTATTTGTTACACCCTGTGAAGTTTTTCCACTTACCAGGACAATCAGCTTTTCGACCAACTTGCCCTTCAGCTCGTCAGCTTCTTTGTTAAATGCTTCATCAAGTGCTTCGATAACGTCTTTTTCCTTGGCTTTAGACTTCCTGTCTTTCACTGAACGTGAGAACAGTTTGTTATCGATAACGACACCCTGCATGGCAGGAGGCGCTTTGAGAGAAGCATTCTTTACGTCACCTGCTTTATCACCGAAGATAGCCCTCAAAAGCTTTTCTTCCGGAGTTGGGTCGCTCTCACCTTTAGGTGTGATCTTACCAATCAGAATATCTCCTTCGTTAACTTCAGCACCAACCCTGATCAATCCATTCTCATCAAGGTCTTTGGTTGCTTCTGCACTTACATTAGGAATATCATTGGTAAGTTCTTCAACACCACGTTTGGTATCACGAACTTCAAGTGTAAATTCTTCTATATGGATAGAGGTGAAGACATCTTCCCTCACAACACGTTCTGAGATTACGATAGCATCCTCAAAGTTATACCCTTTCCAGGGCATGAAGGCTACCATCATATTTCTACCAAGTGCAAGCTCACCTTTCTGTGTGGCGTAACCTTCACAGAGAACCTCTCCTTTCTTGACCTTATCACCCTTCTTTACGATGGGGCTCAGGTTTACGGAAGTATTCTGGTTGGTACGCATGAACTTGGTCAACCTGTATTTCTTGACGTCATCGTCGAAACTTACAAGTTTATCTTCTTCCATCCTTGAGTAACGGATCACGATCTCGTCGGCATCAACATATTCCACAACGCCATCGCCTTCGGCATTAAACAATACCCTGGAGTCTCTGGCAACGCCTTCTTCGATACCTGTACCTACGAGAGGCATCTCAGGTCTCATCAGTGGCACAGCCTGGCGCATCATGTTAGATCCCATCAAAGCCCTGTTCGCATCATCATGTTCCAGGAAAGGAATAAGAGACGCAGCAATGGATGCAATCTGGTTTGGAGCACTGTCGATAAGGTCAACATCATTTTTCTCAATGATTGGATAATCAGCCTGGTATCTTACTTTTACCTTGTCGCGGGTAAAAGTACCATCATCCTCAAGGAGGGTGCTGGCCTGCGCAATGATCTTGTCTTCTTCTTCTTCAGCAGACAGATATATGGGCGGTTCTTTCAGGTTTACCTTACCATTTTCAACCTTACGGTACGGAGTCTCAATAAACCCAAGTTTGTTGATCTTCGCGTATACACATAATGAAGAGATCAAACCAATGTTTGGTCCCTCAGGAGTTTCAATGGTACAAAGTCGTCCATAGTGAGTGTAGTGAACGTCCCTGACCTCAAATCCGGCCCTTTCCCTGGATAGACCACCAGGTCCCAGTGCTGATACCCTACGTTTGTGGGTGATCTCTGAAAGGGGGTTGGTCTGATCCATGAACTGGGAAAGCTGGTTGGTTCCAAAGAATGAATTGATCACGGAAGACAAAGTCTTGGCGTTGATCAGGTCAGTAGGTGTGAACACCTCGTTATCCCTCACATTCATTCTTTCCCTGATGGTACGTGCCATACGTGCCAGCCCAACACCAAATTGTGCATAAAGCTGCTCACCTACGGTCCTTACCCTACGGTTGCTCAAGTGATCAATATCATCAACATCAGTCTTGGCATTAGCCAGCATGATGAGATATTTAATGATAGAGATAATATCTTCTTTTGTCAGTACCTTGGTATCTGCCGGTGTCTGGAGATCGAGTTTCTTGTTGATCCTGTACCTTCCAACATCACCGAGGTCATATCTCTTGTCAGAGAAGAACAATTTATCGATGATACCACGTGCTGTTTCTTCATCAGGCGGTTCTGCATTACGCAACTGCCTGTAAATGAATTCAACGGCTTCTTTTTCAGAGTTGGCCGTATCTTTTTGTAGTGTGTTGAAGATGATAGAATAGTCACCGGTAGATATATCATCCCTGTGCAGGAGGATGGTTTTAATACCAGCATCGATGATCATTTCGATATGGTCAGCTTCAAGTTCTGTTTCACGGTCAATGATGACTTCTGTTCTTTCGATGGAAACAACCTCTCCGGTATCTTCATCTACAAAGTCTTCGATCCATGAACGCAGCACCCTGGCGGCAAGTCGCCTGCCAAGAACACGCTTTAATCCTGTTTTGCTGACTTTAATTTCTTCAGCAAGGTCGAATATTTCCAGAATTTCTTTATCGCTTTCATAACCGATAGCACGCAGGAGAGTTGTTACGGGTAACTTCTTTTTCCTGTCGATGTATGCATACATCACATTATTTATATCGGTCGTGAATTCCATCCATGATCCCTTGAATGGGATGATCCTGGCTGAATACAGCTGGGAACCATTTGCATGGAGGGTTGTTCCGAAAAATACACCAGGTGAACGGTGAAGCTGTGAAACGACAACCCGTTCGGCACCATTAACAACAAATGTTCCTTTTGGTGTGAGATAGGGGATCATGCCAAGATATACATCCTGCACGATTGTTTCAAAGTCTTCATGCTCAGGATCAGTGCAATAGAGCTTCAGTTTAGCCTTGAGAGGCACACTATAAGTCAATCCCCTGGCGATACATTCTTCAATGGTATAACGTGGGGGGTCGACAAAGTAGTCGAGAAACTCCAGTACAAAATTGTTCCTGGCATCGGAGATGGGGAAGTTTTCACTGAATACTTTGTACAAACCTTCATTTACTCTATTCTCAGGGTTTGTGTCTAATTGGAAAAAATCCTTGAACGATTTGAGCTGGATCTCAAGTAGATCAGGATAATCGGTCCGTATTCTGGAACTTCCGAAATTAATTTTTTTGAAATTTTCTACAGCCAAGGTATTTAGGTTTTAGTCCGCCAAAATTGACGGATGAAGTCAAGAAAATATTTTAAAGAACAAAAATGCGAAATTGACCTGCTTCCTGGAAACGTGTTCCGGAAGAGGTCAATTTCGTTAGTGAGAAGAAACCTTATTTAACTTCAACCTCTGCTCCGGCTTCCTCTAATTGTTTTTGTAAAGCTTCTGCTTCGTCCTTGCTTACGCCTTCTTTGATAGCTTTAGGAGCTGCATCTACGAGCTCTTTAGCTTCTTTCAGGCCAAGGCTGGTCAATTCTTTAACCAGTTTTACAACAGCCAGTTTTGACTGACCTGCAGCTTTAATGATAACATCAAATGCTGATTGTTCTTCAGCTGCATCGCCGCCTTCGCCGCCACCTGCTGGTGCTGCTACTGCTACTGCAGCTGCTGCTGGCTCAATTCCGTGTTCTTCTTTGAGAATCTCAGCCAGCTCATTAACTTCTTTTACAGTTAAATTAACTAATTCTTCTGCAAATTTTTTAAGATCTGCCATTTTATCTAAGTTTTTGATGGTTTTTTATAAATACTTTAATTCTATACAGTCCTATTCCGCTTTCTCTGAAAGCGTCTTTACAAGTCCGGACAGCGTGTTTCCACCTGATTGTAATGCGGACATTACATTCGTTACAGGTGACTGGAGCAGTCCAACAACATCAGCAATAAGCTCGTTTTTGGATTTCAGTGCTACCAGGAAGTCAAGCTGATCATCTCCAACATAGGTCATCTCTTCAATGTATGCTCCTTTGAGGATAGGCTTATCAGATTTTTTTCTGAATTCCTTGATCATTTTGGCCGGTGCGTTTCCGGATTCTGCAAACATAATAGACGAGGGCCCTTTAAGAATATCATAAAAGGATTCCAGGTCTTTATCGGTCTTCTCCATTGCTTTAATAAGCAAGGTGTTTTTAACGACCGTGAGGGTCACATCGCTCTTGAAAGCAAGCTTTCTTAGGGCGAAAGTGTCTTCGGCATTTAACTCTGAAATATCAGCAATATAAAAATTGTTGTTATTTTTCAGTTTATCAGCCAGTGCTTCAACTACTAGGTTTTTTTCTTCTTTTTTCATAGCTATGAGCTTCTCCTAAAGAAAGATTAAATGATAATGGATTTAGGGTCAATCTGAATTCCTGCGCTCATGGTACTGGAGAGAAATGTACTCCTCATATATGTACCTTTTGAAGCAGAAGGTTTCATCTTAATGATTGTTGTAAGCAGTTCTCTCGCATTGTCGAGGAGTTGGTCTTCACTAAATGAGACTTTTCCTACGGCAGCGTGGATAATACCGAATTTATCAACTTTAAAATCGATTTTACCTGCTTTAACATCATTAACAGCTTTGCCTACTTCCATTGTCACTGTTCCAGTTTTTGGATTTGGCATTAATCCCCGTGGACCGAGAACTCTACCTAAAGGACCAACTTTTCCCATCACGCTTGGCATGGTAATTACCACGTCAACATCTGTCCAACCTTTTTTGATCTTTTCGATATATTCATCTAAACCAACATGGTTAGCTCCGGCAGCTTTCGCTTCTTCTTCTTTATCAGGAGTACATAATACAAGTACTCTTACTTCTTTACCGGTTCCATGAGGGAGCGTTACCGTTCCCCTTACCATCTGATTGGCTTTCCTGGGATCTACACCAAGTCTTACACTTACATCAACAGAAGAATCGAAGTTTGTGGATGTAATATCCTTAACGATCTTAATAGCTTCGTCAAGGGGATAAATAGTATCCTTGTCAAACCTTTCGTTTTCTAGTTTCTGTTTCTTTGTTAGTTTAGCCATTTTTGCTAACTCGTTTAAATAGTTTTTACTTAGGAACTTGACTTAAACAAAAGTTACTTTTGATTAACAAAAGGGGGGGAGCCTTTAATTTTTATTCCCATGCTCCTTGCTGTTCCTGCAACCATTCTCATTGCTGACTCTACTTCGAATGCGTTAAGATCAACCATCTTTGCTTCAGCGATATTGCGAACCTGTTCCCAGGTCACGGTAGCCACTTTAACGCGATTAGGTTCTGGTGAACCTTTTTTGATCTTGGCAGCATCTAGCAGTTGCACAGCAACGGGAGGGGTTTTAATGATAAAATCAAAAGATTTATCTTTATATACCGAAATGATAACAGGTAAAACCTTCCCCGCCTGGTCCTGGGTCCTTGCATTAAATTGCTTGCAGAACTCCATGATGTTGATGCCTTTGGCACCAAGGGCTGGACCAATTGGTGGAGAGGGGTTTGCAGCACCTCCTCTAATCTGTAACTTGATAAGTCCACTAACTTCTTTTGCCATTTTGAATGTATTCTTAATGGATTATAATCACTAACAGGCCTACTCTTTTTCGACCTGCATAAATCCGAGTTCCAAAGGTGTTTTACGGCCGAAGATCTTCACCATCACTTTAAGTTTCTTCTTCTCTTCATTGATCTCCTCAATAATACCGCTAAAGCTGTTGAAAGGGCCGTCGATCACCTTCACGGTCTCACCAACTATGAAGGGCACATTAACTTCTTCACCCTGCTCTGCCAATTCATCAACTTTACCGAGTATCCTGTTCACCTCCGAAGGGCGAATAGGATCCGGTTCTCCTTTGGTTCCCAAAAATCCCAAAACATTAGGGATATTCCTTATAATATGAGGAATCTCCCCCGTGAGTGATGCTTCAATAAGCACATACCCAGGAAAATAATTTCGCTCCTTGCTGATCTTCTTACCTTTCCTTACTTGATAAACTTTCTCCTTCGGGATCAGTACTTGCGAAATATAGTCCTGTAAGTTTAGACGATCAATTTCATGCTCAAGGTATTCTTTTACTTTACCTTCTTTGCCACTAATCGCCCGCACTACATACCACTTTTTTACTTGCTCACTCATTAGTGTTAGCGGGATTGGTTATTATCAAACGACATTAATTTAATAGTACAACAGTATTACCTGCTAAAAGAGCGTGTAAAATTGTTGTAATAAAGTCTGAAATGAGATATCCATCAGATAAACCACAAATGCGATTATTAGGGAAGCAATGGATACAACGATTGCGCTACTCTGCAATTCACTCCAGGAAGGCCATGATACTTTGAAAATCAACTCATCATAGCTATCTTCAATGTACGCTTGTAATTTGAACTTAGCCATTTGTTTTCGTGTTTAGCACGGGTGGTAGGAATCGAACCCACAACCAATGGTTTTGGAGACCACTACTCTACCAGTTGAGCTACACCCGTATGCCTGAGACACGCCGAAGCACCCCATGTAGGGTGCCCGAATGTATCCCTAAATTATTATTACTCAATTATTTCAGTTACCTGTCCGGCACCAACAGTCCTACCACCTTCACGGATAGCAAAACGCAGACCTTTGTCCATAGCAACTGCAGCAATCAAGTGTACTTCAATAGTAAGGTTATCACCTGGCATTACCATCTCTACTCCGTCAGGAAGCATGATCTCACCGGTAACATCGGTAGTCCTGAAGTAGAATTGAGGACGATATTTGTTATGGAATGGAGTGTGACGTCCACCTTCTTCTTTTTTCAGGATATAAACCTCAGCTTTAACCTTAGTATGAGGAGTGATAGATCCCGGCTTGGCAATTACCATACCACGGGAAATCTCATTTTTGTCGATACCCCTGAGGAGAAGACCAGCATTATCACCAGCTTCACCACGATCAAGAATTTTGCGGAACATTTCAACACCAGTAACAACTGATTTCAGTTTTTCAGCACCCATACCTACGATGTCTACTGGATCACCTGAGTTGATAACACCAGTTTCAATTCTACCGGTAGCAACAGTTCCACGACCTGTAATTGAGAATACGTCTTCAACAGGCATCAGGAATGGTTTGTCTACATCACGGTCAGGTAATGGAATCCATGTGTCGCATGCTTCCATGAGTTCCATGACTCTCTCAACCCATTTTTCTTCTTTATTGAGCGCTCCAAGAGCTGAACCCTGAATAACAGGAGTATTGTCACCATCGAATTCGTAGAATGCGAGCAGTTCCCTTACTTCCATTTCAACAAGTTCCAGAAGTTCTTCATCATCTACCATATCAACCTTGTTCATAAAAACAACGATCTTAGGTACACCCACCTGACGTGCGAGCAGGATGTGCTCACGAGTCTGTGGCATAGGGCCGTCTGTTGCAGCAACAACAAGAATAGCTCCATCCATCTGTGCAGCACCAGTAACCATGTTCTTGACGTAGTCAGCGTGACCAGGACAGTCAACGTGTGCATAGTGCCTGTTTTCAGTCATATACTCTACGTGAGCAGTGTTAATGGTAATACCTCTTTCTTTTTCTTCAGGTGCGTTGTCAATCTCATCAAATGATTTGAATGCAGCAAGCCCTTTGTCCTGCAGGTTTAATGTAATAGCTGCAGTAAGTGTTGTTTTTCCATGGTCAACATGACCGATGGTACCAATGTTAACGTGTGGTTTGGAACGATCAAAGTTTTCTTTAGCCATATCAATTTAAATTTAAATAATTTATGTACGTTTTAAGTACGAATCAGTAATATTTTCGAGCCATTGATGAGAATTGAACTCATGACCTCTTCCTTACCAAGGAAG
>Ga0209475_10003854_pt1 | contig 13397 bp, 9 predicted proteins | sample tdDd471_FD_187128 | JGI IMG/M metagenome (GOLD analysis project Ga0209475, IMG submission 187128) | Marine sediment microbial communities from the Atlantic coast under amendment with organic carbon and nitrate - tdDd47.1 (SPAdes)... | ecosystem: Environmental > Aquatic > Marine > Coastal >... | reverse complement strand
CAGGCCGCTTGGGGCTTTCGCCTTCCGGTTCGGCAGCTTGGACACCATCATCGGCACCAGCGACAGGGCGACGAAGGAAGAGATCGCGACCGTCACGGCCAGGACGAAGCCGAATTCCTGGAACAGCCGGCCGGCCTGGGAGGGCAGGAAACTGATCGGCACGAAGACCGATATCAGGGTCGCGGTCGTCGCCAGAATGGCGAAGAAGACCTGACGCGTGCCGAGCACGGCCGCCGCCCGGGTCTTGACCCCTTCGCCGCGCAGCCGTTGGATATTCTCCAGAACCACGATGGCGTCGTCGACGACGATTCCGGTCGCCAGGACCATGGCTAGCAGGGTGATGAGGTTGATCGAGAAACCGAGCATCCAGACCGCGGCGAGCGACCCGACCAGCGCGACCGGGATGGCGACGGTGGGGATGATCGAGGCGCGCCACTGGCCGGTGAAGAGGGCGATCACCAGGACGACGATCAGGATGGTGTAGCCAAGCGTGACCAGCAGTTCGCGGATCGAGCTTTTGATGAACAGGCTGTCGTCGGAAATCGTCTCGATATGGACATGGGGCAGCCGTTCGCTCAATTGTTGAACCGCCTGCTGCACGCCTTCGGCGATGGCGATCGTGTTCGAACTGGATTGCCTGATGATGCCGAGGCTGACGACCTGGCGCCCGTTCAGCCGCACCCAGCTTTCCGCTTCGGCGGGGGCGAAATAGACATTGGCGACATCGCCGATCCGGACCGGTTCGCGGATAAACAGTTCCTTGATCTTCTCCGGTTCGTTCACCGAGGCGTTGGCGCGGACCAATACTTCCTGCTCGTCTGACTTGAAACTGCCCGCCGGAATGTCGAAGCGCGTGTTCCGCAGGACATCGGCGACATCGGCGACCGACAGGCCGTAGCTTGCCAGTTTCAGCGGATCCACTTTCACCCGCAGGACCGTTTCCCGCTCGCCAAAGACATTGACGTCGGCGACGCCTTCCACCGCTGTCAATTCGGGAAGGATCTGGTCTTCGACGACCCGGGTCAGCGCATCGATCTCAAGCGTTTCGCTCCATACCGCCAGCGACACGATGGACCCGGCATCGGCGTCGGCCTTGATCACCGTCAGGTTCTCCACCCGGTCGGGCAACTGACGTTCGATCCGGCTGACCGCTTCCCGTATGTCCGTGGCGGCGTCGGCCAGGTCGATGGTGGGGCCGAAGGTGGCGTGGACGCGGAAATTGTTCTCCTCGCTGGAAGACCGCACTTCGACGATGCCGTTCACGCGGGCGACCGCGGCCTCGACCACGCTGGTGACTTCCGCATCCAGGGTTTCCGGGGACGCGCCGGGATAGTCCCCGCGCACGGAAACCACCGGCCTGTCTACGTCGGGCAATTCACGGACTTCGACCCCAAGCAGCGCGCCGAACCCCGCGATCATGATGAGGAGGTTGAGGACGACGGCGAGATAGGGACGGCGAACGCTGATCGCCGGAAGGTCGTTTACCGCTTTGCCATGCGCGCCGCCGTCGCCTTGCTGCCCTGCCGTCATGTCAGCTTCCCTCATTGACGGAAATATCGACCATGCGGCCGTTCCGAAGTCGTTGGACGCCTTCGACGACGACCAGGTCGCCGGGCGTTATATCCCCTTCGACGAGCACGGTGTCGTTCAATCGGCGGCGCGCGATCACATCGACGCGCTGCGCGGCGCCCTCGTCGATCTTCCAGACGAAACTCTTCCCGTCCCGCCATTGCAGAGCCAGTTCCGGCACCGTCGGCATCACAGGGCCCGGCAGTTTCAGGGTGACGAAAAAGGACATGCCCGGGCGCAGGACGTCATCCTTGTTCGGAAAGACGGCCCGGATCAGGACGGTGCGGGATACCGGATCGACGCGGCTGTCGATTTCATCGACATTGCCGTCGATGCGCCGGTCCGGGAAGGTCGGCGTCCGCGCGTCCAGCGCCATGCCGAGAGACAGCCGCGACAGGTATCTTTCCGCGACCTCGAATTCCACCAGCAGGGTCGTCCGGTCGTCCAGCGTGACGATTTCCGTCGCTGGCGTGACGCGGTCCCCGGTCTCCACCTTGGGAATGCCGACGATTCCGTCGAAAGGCGCGCGCAGGGTGCGGTCGGCGAGGGATTCCTGCGCCTGCTGCAATTCCAGCGTGGCGCGTTCCAGGATCACTTCCGCATCCTCCACATTGGCTGGGGAGCGGACATTCGTCTTGCGCAGCTGGTCCGCGCGGGCAAGCGCGCTCTTGGCCTCGCGGACGCGGGTTTCCGCGACACGGACCGAAAGCGCGGCGGACCTGTCGGCGAGTTTCATCATGACCTGACCGGCCTTGACGTGCTGTCCCGATTGAACGGGCAAATCGACGACTTCGCCTTCGACTTCTGAGAAAAGCGTGACCGACCGTACGGCGCGCGCGGTGCCGATGGCCTCGATCGCCACCTCGTCCGGCGCTTCGCCCGCGGCTTCCACCAGCACCGGAACCGTCTGGGCGCCGCCCGGCGCCGCCTTCGTCCGGGCCGGAGGGGCGCCGCCGCCGCCGGTCACGACATCGGCGTCGCCGCCCGCCGTCGATGCCATTTCATCCAGATAGGGCAACCATCGGTCCCGGGTTCCCCAGGCGACAATGCCGGCCAGGACCAAAATCGCGAATACCCTCGCCGCACCGCCAAATGACTTTTTCGAACTCAGGGCCGTCGCTCCATTGGAAACCGTAAGGGGCGGGATCATCTATCGCAGGGATCCCGTATGCAGCAGGAACATAGAGTATCCGCCAACAGATAGTTAACACTATTGTTCCGTCCATCAATGGCTTGAAGGGGGATGGCTTGACCGACGGGGGCCGGATTGGCCGTGCGCCGGCCGCGTCAGCTGCATGCCCCCTGGCTCAGGACCGCCTGGCCGTCGGTATCGAAATAGCCGGTGGCGCGGTAGGTCTGGCCCTGCGTGTCACGGAAAACACCCATCACGGCCGCGCCGGCGATCTCATTGCCGGTGACGATGGTCTGGCCGTATTCGGACTCCTGCGATTGGTCGTCCAGGTCGATTTCGAAGGCGAAGCGGTCGCCCGGCGCGAACCTGTCGAAGACGAGGCTCAGTTGCTGATGACCGTCGAGCCCGGAAGAGGCGGCGCGCAGGACCGCCGTGGAGGTCAGCGGCTGAAACGGTTGATAGGCGCTCCAACCGGCGCCGCCGTAATCGGTATCGAAAATGACGCCGCCGGCCGCGCCGGCGAGGTCTATCGCCATCTGCTGCAGTGAAAGGCCGATGACGCTGTTGTTTTCGATCAGAAAGGTATCGTCCGACCCTTCGGTGAAGGTGACCCGCGCATCGGGCCCGCAGGCCAGTGCCGGGTTTGCGGAATGGCCCAGAGCGGCAGTCACCGCAAGCAAGGTTGCGATGATGTGCGGCAAGTAGCTTTTCGTGGCCTGCCCTATAGCAATACGTCCTCTGGTATAGCAGCGGCGATCAGTTTGTTCACAGTAACACCATCATCGGCGAGGGGATAGACAGCGCGATATACGGATACCGCAAAATCCCGTTCATGCGGCAAACCGGCATGCCAGTAAGTCGGTTTTCCGCTTAGTACCGTTTGGTCGAAAGACGCCTTGATGGTGGCGCGGTCTGCTTTTCCCAGAATATCGCTGGCGAGCTTGCCGGTCGGGTCGCGTCCCAGAAGACCGACATTCGCCGTGCCGAGAAGGCGGTATTTGTAGTCGAGTTCGCCGTGCGCGCGCAGAACGTCCAATATCATGATCCAAGGGAGCGTTACCGCGCCGAGGTCCGCCGGAACTATTTCGCGGCGTGCTGGCAACTGTCCTTCACGCGCCAGTGTTCTCCAGCAATTTTCCAATTGCTGGATGGGGGACCTCTCGGGGATGTCTGCCTTGTCTATGGACTTGATCCATAGGAAAGAGCCGTGGTGCCGCTGCGCCTTGGCCATGTGAATGAATTCCTTAAAAAACTCAATATTATCAATGCAGCGACTGTATAGAGATACCGGCTTAATTTTGTGTTAAGGGAAGCTAATATAAGGCTGTTCCGTCACCCTCTCAGTGGGCTTGCACCGGAAAGCCGCGGGGTACGAGTTCCACAAAGGGCGAACCTTTGCGGATGGCCTCCCGCTGTTGGTTCGGCGGACGCTCCCGCGTCACACCCTCCAGTCGTCGGTTTCGGGAATCGTCGCCGCCAGAACCTTGTCGACGGTCTCCCCGTCGGTGGACAGCGGAAATATGCCCCGAAAAACCGGGATCGTGTACTCCAATTCATGCGGGACCGCCGCGCGCCAGTAGGTCGGTTTCCTGCCGTCCACAGAGATATGGTAGGAACGCACGATCGCGGCCTTGTCCATGGGCCCGAACGCATCCGTCGCCCGCAGGCCGGTCACGTCGCGGCCGATCATCGTCGCGTTCGATGTGCCGACCAGGCGGTACAGATAGTCCCGCCCGCCGTTCTCATGAATGACGTCGAGCAGCAAAATCCACGGCAGGAGCGGCCCGGGCATGTCTTCCGGCAGGATGGCTTTCCGCGACGGCAATCCGCCCTTGGCCGGAAGGCCGCGCCAATACCGGTCCAACACGCGAATAAGGGACGTTTCGGGCAGGTCTTCGAACTCAATCTGTTCGGCGAAAAGAAAGACGTTCCTATCTGCCTGCTTGCCCGGCGCGGTCATCTGCGGAAGCACCCTTTTTGTTGTATTGAGGAAAGAGAATACCGCAAAAATCGATCCGCTCAGCAGGAAACTGGATTGCTCTCTTTGACAGGCCTGAAATCGTGCCGGGTAGCGTCGCGCCGGAACGGCTGCCGGGAGAGGCAGGCGCCGGGGCCCGTTATCGCCGCCAGTCTTCCTTCGCCGGAATTGCCGCGGCGAGGATGTGATCGACGGTCTCGCCATTCGAAGAAAGGGGAAAAATGCCGCGATAGACCAGGACCGGGTAGGTCTTTTCGTGCTGGAGAGTGGCGCGCCAGAAAATAGGCGCCTTGGTGTCGGCGCATTCCCGGTAAGAGGCTTCGATCCCTGCATTCCCCCCGGGATCCGCCGCTTCCGAAACTTCTTTGCCGGTAACGTTTCGGCCGACCAAATCGACATTCGCCGTCCCGGCCAGCCGATACCGGAAGAGGCGTTCCGCGCCGACGCCTTCGACCTCGAGAAGCAGAATCCAGGGAAGCAGCCGACGGGGGATTTCCTCCGGCAGAATAGAATTCCTGGACGGCAATCCGTTATTCGCCGGCAATTCGCGCCAATAGCGCTCCAGGTCGCGGATGAGGGAATCCGCGGGAATCATTTCGAACGGGATCGGCCGCGCAATCAGGTTCAATGCTTGTCCGCCAGCTTCCGGTGAACCGGACATGGTTCGTCTATCCTCACGACAGTAACACGCTTGCCGACCCAATCCGTGCGATGCCGCAGTAAGGAGGCAAGTATCGGCAACCACAGTCGTTTTCCCATTTCGCTGCGCCAAGGGCAAGTTTGGCCGCCAGCAAGGCTCCGTCGGTTGACCGTGTCTCGATCCTCGCGGCGCCGGTCATAGTTCCACGTCCGCGGGAATGGCGGCGCCGACAAGCATATCCACCGTCACACCGTCCGCGGCCAGAGGATAGAATGCGCGGTAAACGGTAACGAGGAATTCGTGCTTGTGCGGTATGCCGGCTTTTGTGAACACGGGCTTGCGCGTCAAGACGGTGTTGTCGAAGTATTCTTTGATGGTGACGACGTCGGCCGCCTCCAGATTTTCGCTCAACAATTGACCGGTGCGGTCGATGCCCAGCAGGCCGACATTCGCCGTTCCCAGCAGGCGGTATCTGTAGTCGATCTCGCCGCCCGACCGCAGGACATCCAGAAGCACGATCCAGGGAAGGGTCGGTGCGCCGATTTCCAAGGGATCAATCTCTCGGCGGGAAGGTATGTGATCTTCCCGCGCATATTTCCGCCAGCAGGCATCCAGTCGATGCAGGGGGGATCGTGCGGGGATCTCCTCAAACCTGACAGGTTTGATCCATAGGAAAGGCCCGTGTGTGTCTGTCGATGCGTCCAAGACGAAGGTTGCCCTCAAAGGAACGTATTAGTCACTCCTTGATAACGCGATTGGCATTAAAGCAAAGTAAACATTCCGGTAATCACGATGCCGGCGGCACGGGACTCCGGGCGGGCGGTAAACGGCCGTTGCGCCAGGCGATCAACAGGGCAGGAAGGCTCACCACGATGCCCATCAGGCTGAACGCCCAATGTGACAAGCCCCAACTCTCGATGCCCGGGAAAGCGAACAGCAGGCCGCCCGCAAACAGGGCGAGGCGGAGCAGCAGACCCGACACCCCATCGCCCAGGCCGCCCAGGAAACTGATATGCCCCTGCAGGGCGCAGCTGAGGAACCAGACACCGATCAGGGCCGTGACCAGCACACCCGCGACTTCCAGCGCCGGGCCTTCGCCGACCAGGGCCGGGTTCAGCACGAAGAAGAAGGGCGCTATATAGATCACGCCGCCCAGCCGCATCGCTTCCAGACCGGTCTTGAAGGGGTTGGCGCCGGCAAGCGTGGAGGCCGCGAAGGCGCCCAGCGCGACCGGCGGGGTGATGTAGCTGACCATGCCCCAGTAGAGGATGAACAGATGCACGGCGAGCACGTTGAGCCCCGCCTGTTCCAAGGCCGGGGCGAGGACGACGGCCAGGAAGATGTAACAGGCCGTGACGGTCATCCCCATGCCGAAGATGAAGGCGGTCACCGCCCCCATGATCAGCAGCATGATCGTCGATCCGCCGGCCAGGAAGATCAGGTCGTTGACCAGGGTGCCGGCCAGGCCGGTGGCCGAAAAGGCGCCGACGATCAGGCCGACCCCCAACAGAATGGCGACAAGTTCCGACAGCGAACGCCCGATCCCGACGATCAGGTCGATGCCGCGCCGAACCGAGAAGCGGTGCTTGCGGATGACCTGATTGATGGCGATCAGCAGGGCGGTTGCGTAGAAGGGGGCCAGGGTGTCCTGGCGCAGGGCGACCATCATGAAGATCAGCAGTGCGAAAACGAAGAGATACATCCACCCCTCGCGCAGGGCGGCGGGGAGAGACGGGACATCCGCCTCGTCGAGCCCCTTCAGACCGCGTTTCGCCGCATAGGCGTCGATCTGGGCGAACAGGCCGAAATAATAGAGCAGGGACGGGATCGCCGCGGCGACGGCGATTTCCACATAGGGCCGCTCCAGGAACGACGCCATCACGAAGGCGGTCGCGCCCATGATCGGCGGCATCAGAACCCCGCCGGTCGAGGCGCAGGCCTCCGTCGCGGCCGCGTAGCGGGCGGTGAACCCGGTCTTCTTCATCGCGGGGATGGAGACGGCGCCCGTCGTCAATACGTTGGAGATGACGGAACCCGACATCGATCCCATGAAACCGCTGGCGAAGATGGCGACCTTGGCCGCGCCGCCGCGGTACCGGCCGACCAGCGCCAGGGCCAGGTCGTTGAAGAATTTGCCGCCGCCCGTGTATTGAAGGACCGCGCCGAACAGGATGAAGCCGATTACCAGATTGCCGAAAGCCTTCATCGGGATGCCGAAGGAGCTTTCCGCGGAAATGATGTGATAGGGGATGACGTCCATGAAGGGCTGCGCGAAGCCTGAAATCGGCCCGGGCATGACATCCGCGAAGGTCGGATAGAGCGAGAAGGTGAACACGAAGCAGAACAGGACCCAGCCGCCGGCCCGCCGGGTCGCTTCCAGGGTCAGCGCCCACATCAGGATGGAAACCCAGCGCGCTGCGTCGGGCGGGGCGTATTCCCAACCCATGTCCAGGCTCGTTTCCGCGGTCCAAGCGAAATAGGTGGCGCCGCCCACCGCCGCCAGGGCCAGCAGGCCGTCCCACCACTTCACGCCGGGCCCGATTTGCTTGACCCCGGAAAACACCAGGAATGTCAGGGCCAGAAAGATGCCGGCCAGAACATACAGATACCGGCCTTCCAGCACGACGATGCCGAAGAGCTGCAGGTTGAAGAGCTGGTGCACAGAGAGCAGGACCGCGAGCAGCGTCCCGATGACGACGACATAGCGGGAGAACGGTCCCAGTTCCCGGCGCAACCCGGTTTCATCGACATCCGTCGACGTGTCTTCGCCGTTGCTTTTGGCGGCCTCAGTCATGGCGGTGGGTATCCGAAGCGCAAAAACAGGCCCGGGCTGAACGGCCCGGACCCAGGAATTCCACCGGGCCGGCCGCTAGAGGCGTCCGGCCCGGTGAAATGGCTGAGATCTTAGAAAACGACTTCGAAACCGCCGTCCGCCAGCGCTTTGCGGCGGGCTTCGGCCCAAGCGTCGTCCCAGGCGTCGTCCGCGACGCCCGACGCTTCCATTTTCGCCCAGGCGGCCTGCAGGGCGGCCTGACGGGCGATCAGCTTGTCGTTATGGGCTTGGGCGGCATCCGTCCATTTGCCGAGTTCCTTGAAATAGCGGATGGCGCCATCGTGATACGGCGCGACCCACTGGAAGTTCTGCTTGTCCAGGGCCCAGCCGCCGATACCCGGCGCCTTGCCGTCATATTCGGGGAACAGTTCCACCATCGCCTTCGTCATGTTGTAGACGAGGTCGGCGTCCTGATCCGCCATGGCGACCAGGACCGGATAGGAATAGCCCGCGCCTTCATACGGGGGGCCGCCGTCGATATTGGCGCCGACCTTGGCCATATTGGGCTGGAAGAAGGGCGCGATCGCCTGCATGCGGGCGATGCCTTCCTTGTCGTCATGATGGATCTTCGGCCAGATCAGCCCGCGGGGCGAGGCAGCCGCCTCATAGGCCTTGCCGGAGTTGGTCGAGGCGAAGACCGCGTCCACCTGATTGTTGATCAGGCCTTTCCAGGAATCCCCGAAACCGCCGAATTCGACCTTCGTGACGTCGTCCCAGGTCAAGCCCGCATAGGCGAGATAGGCGGTGACGTTGACGTTCAGCGCCGGTGCGCCCTTCACCCAGGCGACGCGCTTGCCTTTGAGGTCGGCATATTCCGTGACGCCGATATCGCCGGCGACGCCGACGGCCAGATTGATGGCCCCGCCATTGTTGGCGAGCAGGACGCGGACCGATTGCGGACCCCAAGTCTTTTTGCCGAAGGCGAAAACGCCTTCCTGGGCCATGAAGGACCCGCCGACCCCGGTGGCGGAGAACTGCACCTTGCCCTGGCGCAGCGGCTCCGTGCGGGCGACGTCGTTCTTGCCGGGCAGGACGCGGAGGTCCACGCCGGCGGTGTTCTTCAGCGCGGACCCGATGGCAACCGACTGGTTATAGCCTGCAGACCCCGTGTCATAGGCCGTCCAGGCGATCTGCCCGGGCAGTTTGAGGTCCGCGGCGAAGGTCTGGCCGACCATCGCGGCCGCGGCGAAACCCGCAACGGCGAGCGTTTTCAATGTCCTGTTCATTCATTTCCTCCCAAGCCGGCATTCGTGCCGGTCTGATCCTGATTGATGGGTCACCTGCATCGGATGGCCCTTGTCTTTTTTCTCCGGTCGAAGGGTAGGGCATATTGGACCGCACCGACAAGCAAGCAAAAGCTGATGTTTTAGTATTCGTTCGGGAATCGGATTTGAAGGCTGGCGCTTGTCCGGCGGTGCCGCTAGGACAGTGCCGCTTGCCAGCCGCGGGGTGGGAAAAACATTCTTTCCCATCACGGGCGCCCAAGACGGGTGTCCAAGACGGGCCTCCAAGCCGGGCGCGCGAAGCGGCGGATGGAAAGCAGATGGAATACAGCGCGGGAGCGAAAGCGGTGGCTATGAAAGCGATTGAAGCGGCGGATTATGTTGTCGGCGTGGTTGGTGCGGGCGCGATGGGGCAGGGAATCGCCCAGGTCTCGGCGGCCGGCGGCATGCGCACGATCATCCTGGACGCAAAGCCGGGCGCGGCCGAGGCCGCCAAGGCGGCGATCGCGGGCCGTCTGGACAGGCTGGTCGAAAAAGGACGGATGTCCGACACCGCCGCCGCGGCGGCGAAGGATTGTCTCGAAGCGGTGGAAGACGTCGCCGGGCTTGCCGGGTGCGACACGGTCGTCGAGGCCGTTTTCGAGGATCTGGAGGTCAAGCAATCGCTGTTCAAGCAGATCGAGGATGTCGTTTCCGACGACTGCATCATCGCGTCGAACACATCATCCATCCCGATCGCGTCGATCGCGCGGGCCTGCCGGGTCAAGGGCCGCATCGCGGGGCTGCATTTCTTCAATCCGGTGCCGATCATGAAACTGGTGGAGGTGATCCGCGGTCCGGAAACCGAAGACGCCGTCGCCGCCGCGCTCTCCGAACTGGGCAAGCGGATGACCCGCATTCCGGTCACGGTGAAGGACGCGCCCGGTTTCCTCGTCAATCTGGGCGGACGCGCCTTCACGACCGAGGGGTTGCGGATCGTCCATGACGCGGTCGCGACCCCGGCGCAGGTGGACGCGATCATGCGCGACTGCCGGCATTTCCGGATGGGCCCGTTCGAGCTGATGGACCTGACCGGCATCGACGTGAACTTTCCGGTCAGCCTGATCGTCTATGACGGCTACATGCAGGACCCGCGGCTGAAGACGTCGCCGATCCACAAGGCGCTGTACGATGCCGGCCGGCTGGGCCGCAAGACCGGCGCCGGCTGGTTCTCCTACGGCGAGGGCGGCAAGCCGCTGACCGAAAAAGCCGGGCCCGGCGAGTCGCCGGACCATGAAACCGATGCCGCCCCCGCGGCCAAGGTTGCGCTGGCCGAGAATGATGACGCCTTGGCGGCATTCTGCGCCGAAATCGGCCTGACGGTCGGGCCGGATGACGGCGCCTGCCCGATCCTGGCCGCCCCGGTGGGCGAAGACGCGACGACGGTTTCGGTCCGCACGGGGGCCGATTTCCGGCGCCTCGTCGCGCTCGACCTGCTGTGCGACACCGCCGCCCGCGTGACGGTGATGACCGCGCCCGGCGCGGACCCTTCCGTCCGCGACGCCGTCGCGGCGGCGATCTGCGCTTCCGGGCGCAAGGTGACGGCAATCAAGGATTCCGCCGGTTTCGTCTCCCAGCGCATCAGCGCGATGGTCGCCAATCTGGGCACGTTCATGGCCGAAATCGGGCTCGCGAGCCCGGCGGATATCGATCTGGCGATGAAGCTGGGCCTGAACTATCCGATGGGACCTTTGGAGTTGAGCGCCGAGTTGGGCCTCAAGAACCACGTCAAGATCCTGGAGGCGTTGCAGGCCGTGACCGGGGAGGACCGGTATCGGCCTACGCCCTGGCTGCGCCGCCGCGCCGCCCTGGATTTGCCGATCGAAACCCCTTCCTGACGGTATAATTCACCTAGTTTCGCGGAATTATGTGATTAAGCGCCTGTTGTAGCGGTGAAACTTCGCTCTATACTTGCGGCAATGCCGTGGGGTTGCGAAAGGCATCGTTGAATGGATATCGGATCACCTGCCCGCGATACCGAAGTGGTTCGGCGCGCCCGGGCGGTTTTGGCTGAAGCCAAGGACGATCCGTCCCTGCTATTTTCGGTTTTGACCGACCTGACCGAAGCGCATGAACGCACGCTTGCGCGCGCCGGTTTCGTTGATCCGGCCGTCGGGCACCCCGTCGATCCGCTGATGGCCGCGCAGGAAACCATCGCCCGGCAGGAAGCGGAAATTCACGAGTTGAAGCGCGAACTGGCGGCCCAGACCAGACTGCTCAATCAATCCGCGGACCAGCAGCATAAGGAACTCGTTTTCGAGCGCGCGAAGCTCGAGCGTCTGGTGCGCTTGGGCATCAACATGGCCTCGGAACGGGATGAGACGCGCCTGTTGAGCCTGATCCTGGAAGGGGCGATGGAACTGACCGTCGCGGACGGCGCGACCTTCTACTTGATGACGGAGCAGGAGGATGCGCTGGAATTCCAGATCATCCGCAACCGGTCGCTGGAAATTTCCATGGCCAGCGAGCCGGACAAACCGCTGCCCTTCCCGCAGGTCCATCTCTACGATCTGGAGACCGGGGCGCCGAACGAGAAGAACGTCGTCTCCAAAGCCGTGCTGATGCGGCAGACCTTCAATATTCCCGACGCCTACAATTCCGAGGATTTCGACTTCTCCGGCACCAAGAAATTCGATGAGGCGAACGGCTACCGGTCGGTCTCCTTCCTCACCGTGCCGCTCATCCCGCGCGGCGGCTCGGTGATCGGCGCCTTGCAACTGATCAACGCGACGAATTCGGAAACCGGCGCGGTCGTGCCTTTCGACGAGGAAGTGCAAGGCTTTGTCGAGGCGCTTGCCGCCCAGGGCGCCGTCACGATCGAGAACCAGAAACTGCTGAATTCCCAGCGCGTGCTGATCGACGCGATCATCGAATTGACCGCGTCGGCGATCGACGCGAAAAGCCCCTATACCGGCGGGCACTGCAACCGGGTGCCGGAAATCGCGATGATGCTGGGACAGTCGGCGCACGATGCGGAGTCGGGCCCCTTCGCCGATTTCGGCTTCGCGGACGATGAGGAATGGCGGGAATTCCGGATCGCGGCCTGGCTGCACGATTGCGGCAAGGTGACGACGCCGGAATATGTCGTCGACAAGGCGACCAAGCTGGAAACGATCTACAACCGGATTCATGAAATCCGCACGCGGTTCGAGGTCATCCACCAGGAAATGACCGTCGACTACCTGTCGCGAAAGCTGAAGGAACTGGGCGGCGATCCCGCGCCCGATGCGGATCTGCTGGCCGACTATGCGCGCCTGCAGGAGGATTTCGACGTCATCGCGGAATGCAATGTCGGCGGCGAATTCCTGGACCAGGAAAAGATCGACCGCATCAGGGAAATCGCGAAACGCACCTGGACCCGCCATTTCGACAACCGCAAGGGCCTGTCGCAGGACGAACATCTGCGCCTGGAAGGGATACAGGGCCGATCGCCGCCCGCGGTGGAGAACCTGCTCGCCGACAAACCCACGCATGTGGTGCGACGCAATCCGGAGGATATCGAGCGCTTCAAGAAGAGCGGCTTCAAGATGGATATCCCCAAGAACCTCACCAATCTGGGCGAGATCTATAACCTGACGATTCAGCGCGGCACCCTGACCGACGAGGAACGCTTCACGATCAACGAACACATCATACAGACCATCATCATGCTGGAGACGATGCCCTTCCCGAAGAACATGAAGCGGGTGCCGGAATATGCCGGCGGCCACCATGAAACGATGGACGGCAGGGGCTATCCGCGGCGGCTGACCCGGGAAGAGATGTCGGTGCCGTCGCGGATCATGGCGATCGCGGATATTTTCGAGGCGCTGACCGCTTCCGACCGGCCGTACAAGAAACCGAAACCGTTGAGCGAGGCCCTGAAGATCCTGGGTTTCATGTGCCGGGACCACCATATCGACCCGGACGTCTTCCAGCTTTTCCTGGAGCAGAAGATCTACCTGCGATACGCGGAGGAATATCTCGACCCGTCCCAGATCGAC
>Ga0209475_10003853_pt1 | contig 13399 bp, 11 predicted proteins | sample tdDd471_FD_187128 | JGI IMG/M metagenome (GOLD analysis project Ga0209475, IMG submission 187128) | Marine sediment microbial communities from the Atlantic coast under amendment with organic carbon and nitrate - tdDd47.1 (SPAdes)... | ecosystem: Environmental > Aquatic > Marine > Coastal >... | reverse complement strand
GGCTACCCGCAGGTTGACGGCGTCGGCGCCCCCCGGCTCATTGATGGCGATGGCGATCTTGCGGATCCCTTCGGCGGTGGCGATGGCCACGAGCTCGATCTCCCGCGCCCGACCCTCGGCCTCGTTGATCCGCTTCTGCTTCTCGCCTTCGGAGTTCCGGATAGACTCCTGCTTGGTACCCTCGGCGACGTTGATCTTGGCCTGGCGTTCGCCCTCGGATTCGGCGATGGTGGCCCGCTTTTCCCGTTCGGCGCGCATCTGCTTCTCGAGAGCATCGCGTACCGTCTGGGGTGGGTGGATATTCTTGATCTCATAGCGAGTGATCTTGACGCCCCACGGGTCCGACGCCTTGTCTACCGCCTCGATGATGGAGTGGTTGATCTTCACTCGCTCCTCGAAGGTCCGGTCCAGTTCCAGCTTGCCGATCTCCGAACGCATCGTCGTCTGCGAGAGCTGGGTTGCGGCGAAGAGGAAATTCTCGATGCCGTAACTGGCCTTGACCGGGTCGATAACCTGCAGGTACAGCACGCCATCTACTTCGACGGCGATATTGTCCTTCGTGATACAGGTCTGCGGCGGTACATCGACGGCCACTTCCTTGAGCGAATGCTTGTAGCCGATCCGATCCATGAACGGGGTCAGGATGTGGAATCCGGCGTTGAGGGTTCGCGAGTACTTGCCCAGGCGCTCGACTATGTAGGCCTTCTTCTGGGGCACGATTCGCGTGGTATTCATCAGCGTGATCAGGATCAACGCGGCAATACCTGCAGCTATGATGGTTCCGGTCATGTCTTGCCTCCTCGTTTCGCTGTTCCGGTTTGCGACGGCTCTCCCTGCCTGCGAACCGGGTGCGAGTATGGTCTATTCCGGTCGGATCTTCAGTGTGATGCCATCGGCGGCGACAATGACGGCTCGACTGCCAGCGGCAATGAACTCGTCGGAACGGGCGCTCCAGGCGGCTCCCTTGTACTCCACCTTGCCGGTATTCTGGCCCGGCTCGACGTCGACCATTACGGTCACCTTCTGCCCGGCCATATCGTCGATGTTCTGCTCCGGGCTCTGGTCATCGCCCACATAGCCGAAGAGGCGCGCGCGGAACCAGCGTCTGAGAACCACCAGCAGTAATACCGAGCTGATCGCGAACGTCAGCAGCTGGCTGCCCCAGCCGGCCGTCAAACCGAGCCAGATCGTGAGGGTCGTGATCCAGGCGCCCAGGCCGAAGAAGACCAGAATCACGCCTGGCAACATGAACTCGGACAGGATCAAGGCAAGTCCGATCAGGAACCAGATCAGAATCGGGCTGAAGGTCATGGCAGTCTCCTTTGCTGACTCTCAGGACGGCAAGTGTTTCCGTCAGCGCAGTTAACCAGTAGGGATCAGGTTTATTCAATACAAAAACAGCGGCCGCTTCCCGGGGAGCGGCCGCTGTATCGATCGATGGTGGCAGGAACGATGCGGAGTCGGGTCAGCAACCCACCTTCGTATTATTCAGGCAATGTTCATCCAGCAGTCCCACAAGCTCGGCGAATTTGGGTTTGGAGATGTAGGCGTCGGCACCGACATCGTCGCACTTCATGGCGATCTGGTCATTGATCAGCGACGAGAACATGATCACGGGTACGTCCTTGATCTGCAGCGACTCCTTGATATTGCGGCAGAGCGCCAGACCATCCATCTGCGGCATCTCGATGTCGCTGATGACCGCACCCAGATAATCTCCCACGGGTACACCCGCGGACTGAGCCTGCTGGTGAAGATTCATGACGCGATCATAGCATTCCTGTCCATTGGCGAACGATTCCACCTGCAGATAATTGCCCCGTGCCAATTCGCTTTCGACCTTCTCCCGGATAACAGCGGAGTCTTCCGCCAGGTAGATTCGCAGCGCGGCCCGCGCTTCGTAGTTCGGGTGGGTCGGATCCGATTCGACCTCGTCCTGCAGCTGTCCCTTGGGCAGGATCTCGGTGACGACTTTCTCCATGTCCACGATCAGGATCTCCCGGCCTTCGATGTTCATCGAGCCAGTGAACTTGCTGTCGGAAGAGCTGAGAAAGGCACTCATGGGATTGATTGCTTCCCAGGAGATGCGATGAATCCGGTTGACTCCATCGACGAGGAAGGCGGTTTTCAGGTCATTGAATTCCATCACGAGGACGAGCTTGTTGTTCACCGCTTCGCGCTCGGAACGCGACTTCTGTGCGGCCTCGTCGTTGCTGGCATCGTAGTCCTCGATCTCGGGCGCGTCGTCCTCGGTGACGACCAGGTCCTCATCGACGACTTCATCGACGGCCGCAGCGATTTCCTGCTCCCGGCTGCTCTGGACTTCGTCCTGCATCTCGCGGGTCAGATCCACCAGGGTGATGCAGCTGTCGCGGAAAAGGAGGGTACCTACAACCGAAGGATGGGCCAGCTGGATGTTGGTGACCCTGGACGGATCGAACTGCTCGATGGCCTGGATCTTCAACACATTGACGCCGAACGGTTGTCCGTCCAGTACGAACTCTAGGATCTCGACCTCGTTCGTGCCCGATTCGAGCAGGATTCCGTCGTTCGCCATTGTTTTCACGCCTTTCCGGGAGTTCGTAACTCAACCCACGAGGTTCAGTTTGTGCATGACGTCCTCCAGCAGGAAGCCGTCGTCACCGGACAGATTCAGAAACCTGAATCCGGCCTTGAAAAAGTTGGGATTCGTGTCCTGGTTACACCAGACAGCTTCGGCTTCCACCACCACGTCGGTCTGGTCACGAATGATGACTGGCAAGATCACTCGCATTCTGAGTCGCGCGCCCGGTTGCACCGGATTGTCCGTCACGAGCATCAGGCCGTCGGCAGTGATATCGACGACACGGCCCAGTGAACGTCCGGTATCGGCGTCGAGGGCTTTGACCAGATGCGGCGTGTTGCGGCGCGGTCGCTTGCGATGGTTGTGCATGCGGTTCCTCCCTGGGTACATCTTGACCATAGATTATTCGACCGCCGCCCTGGTTTCTTAAGGATCTATTTAAGGGACCTGGCGACATACCATGGGATTGGGCTGGGGGACCCGAAGTTGCTCCGATCCGGCGGCGTGTGTATGATGCGGGGCGGATCTCGCCTCCAGCGGAATCTCCGTATCCTCTCCAGGCAGGAGTTCTCATGACAGACAGGTTCTCCATAGGCGTCGAGTCCGAAGTCGGTCGGCTGCGTGGCGTGGTGTTGCACGATCCGGGCCCGGAAGTGGCAAACATGACACCGGAAACGGCAGAACGCGCCCTGTACAGCGATATTCTCAATCTGGAGGTGGCGGCCAACGAGTATGCCCAACTGCGTGGCGTATTGGAACGCCGGAGCCGGGTGTTCCAGGTAAGGCGGCTACTGGAGGAGATCCTGGACAACGACCGGGTGAGAGGCGGATTGGTCGGCCGGATCTGTGATGCAGAGGGTGTTCCCGAAGTGGCTGAAGCGCTGGCGGATCTGGAACCCGACGAATTGGCCGGCGTACTCATCGAGGGTGTGACCATGGTCAAGGACAACCTGTCACGCTTTCTCAGCAAGGATCGCTACTCCCTGCCCCCGCTACACAATTTCTTCTTCACCAGGGATTCGGCGGTGACGGTCCGGGATCGGATCCTGGTGTCGCGGATGGCCAATCGCGTGCGGGGTCGTGAGACGCGGATCATGGAGGCCATCTTCGACTACCATCCCCTGTTCAATGCGCGCACGGTGAATCCGGGCCGCCTGGGGGCTGGAGGAGCCGATGTGACGATTGAAGGCGGCGACATCCTGGTAGCGGGGCCGGATATCCTGGTCATCGGCATCGGAGCCCGCACCTCGTGCAAGGCGGTGGATTTCCTCATCGAACGCTTCAAGGAGCAGGGGCGTAAGCAGCATATCGTCGTTCAGAAGCTGCCTCAGACTCCCGAGTCGTTCATCCACCTGGACATGGTCTTCACCCTGCTGGACGTCGACTGTTGCATGGTTTTCGAACCGGTTATCATGCAGACACACCGCTACGATACGGTGCACATCCACATCGAGGGGGGGGAAGTGGTTTCCATCCTCGAGGAGGACACCCTGCTGTCGGCCCTGGGTAAACTGGGACTGGAACTGCGGCCGGTATTCTGCGGAGGGCGGAAGGATCACTGGATCCAGGAGCGGGAGCAATGGCACAGCGGCGCTAATTTCTTCGCACTGGGCCCGGGCCAGATCATCGGATACGGGCGGAATACCCATACGATCGACGAACTGGCCTCGGCTGGTTTCGAAGTGGTGCCGGCAAGTGATGTTGTAGCCGGCAACGCGGACCTGGACGGTATAGGACGTTGCGTCGTGACGATCGACGGCTCCGAGCTGGCTCGAGGTGGTGGCGGGTGCCGTTGCATGACGATGCCGTTGGGTCGGGATCCGCTCTAACAGGCGAGGTCGGCTAGGAGATTCAGTCCAGTAGCTGCTCGACCGCTTCGAGCATCTCTTCGTTGGTGAAGGGTTTGCGCATGGTCTTGTCGGCGCCCAGAAGCCGGGCGGAGTGGAGGTAGTTCTCCGGTTCGGCCCTACCCCCGCCGGAGATGGCGATGACCTTCAGGGAGGTGTTGTTGCGCCTCAGATCCATGATGGTCTCGATGCCGTCCTTCTCGGGCATGATGATGTCCGTGATGACCAGGTCCGCCGGCTCGGCATGGTACAGCTCGACACCGTCCTTGCCGTTGGTAGCGGCGACGACGTCGTAACCCGCTCGCGACAGGACGCTTTCCAGATAGTCCCGCACTTCGTTGTCATCCTCGATGATGAGTATCCTGGACAAAACGACTGCCTCCCGTGGTCCTCGGTGGTCCTAGCCCAGCTCGTCAAGCAGTTCGCCGACGGCGGCGAGGAATTCACTGTTGTCGAATGGCTTGCGAAAGATCCTGTCAGCGCCGCACAACTGGGCGGCTTTCAGGTAGTTGTCCTTGCCGTCGCGACTGCCACCCGAAATGGCGATGATCTTCTGGTCGGGAAACTCCCGGTGCAATTCGACGATTGTTTCGAGGCCTTCCTGGCCTGGCATGATCAGGTCCGTGACGACCAGATCCGGCTTGTTCGTGCGATAGAGGTGAATCCCCTCGCGTCCGTCGGCAGCTTCGATCACCGCATGTCCCGCCCGAACCAGCAGCGACTGCAGCAACTGGCGAACTTCAGGATCGTCTTCGATGATCAGTATCCGGGCCATTCTCCTCACTGCCTCCTCGCACGGCGGAACTCGCCATAACCCTGTTTACAGTAGCTCTCAGATCGTCTCCGCCAAACGGTTTTCGTATAACGCCGTGGACTGTCGGATGATCGATGGCCAGATCTCCGGGTTGGTCGCCGACTCCGGTGATGATGATCACCGGGAGGCCAAGTCTGATCTCAGCCAGTTTGTCGGCTAGCTGCAATCCTGTCAATCTCGGCATCGTCAGATCGGTGATCACCAGATCGTAATTGCTGGGGTGGAGCATCAACTCCGTCAATGCGGCCGCCCCGTCTGTCAGGGAGGTGACCTGATGCCCCTGCTTCTCCAACAGGGCCTTGCCAATGGCGGCGATATCCTCCTCGTCGTCGACGAAAAGGATGCGGTACCCGTGATCCTCGGTGGCCTGGGACGTCGTCTGCTCGTCAACAACCGACTCGAGGCCCGGCAGATAAACCGTTACGGTCGTGCCCACGCCCGGTTGGCTCTCTACCTGGATGGCTCCGTAGTGGGCTGTGACGATTCCGTGCACGACCGAGAGACCAAGTCCGGTTCCCTTACCGACATCCTTGGTCGTAAAGAACGGGTCGAAGAGGCGGTCCAGGGTTTCGGGATTCATGCCGCAACCCGAGTCGCTGACCGTCAAGACCACCAGATCTTGATTCAAAAGGTGTCTGGGCAAGCTTGAGGGAGCCAGGGCGCCGGCCAGGGGAAACAGCTCGATCTCCAGGGTACCGCCTTCGACCTCCATGGCATGATAGGCGTTGGTCGCCAAATTCATGACCGCCTGGTTGATCTGAGAGGGGTCCGCGGAAATCTCGCCGCAATTTTCGTCGATGGTTGCCATGATCTCGATGGTCGAGGGCATGGAGGGCCGTAGCAGATTCACCGCCTCGGCGACGATGGGGCCGGGGGCTACGGGCTGCCGCTCCTGTTCCTCGCGCCGGCTGAACAGCAGGATTCGTTGCACGAGTTCCTTACCGCGGCCCGTGGCTTTCAGCACCCGGTCCAGATCGGCGGCCAACGTGCCTTCAGCCGGGCAATCTTCTCTCGCGAGGGTGGTGAAGCCCATGATCGCCTGGAGGATGTTGTTGAAGTCGTGGGCGATTCCGCCGGCGAGAGCGCCGAGAGCTTCCATCTTCTGGGCCTGACGCAGCTGCGTTTCCTTGGTTTCGCTTTCCAGGCGCGAATGGAGGATGGGTGCGATATATCCCGCCAGGGATTCCAGGAAAGCCTGCTCACTCGAGGTGTAGTCGGTGGCCCGATCCGCGCACATCACCATGCCAATGACCTGTTCGTGAATCACGATGGGAACCGCTAGCAGGGAGTGCAGCGAATGGTGCTGGGAATCGACCGATATCGGGCCCTCGCGGCGGATGGATTCCCGCCGGGCCAAGGCCCGTGACAGCTGGCCGTCGAGGGTCTGCTCCGGGAACTCCTCGCTGTCGGTGCTCAATGAGAGCGACGCCAATCCGGCTGGGTGGCCTGCCTTGATACTCACGCCCCCGTCGGAATCGACGACCCCGAATAGCCCCGCCGGGCTGCTGCTGGCTTCGCAGATCACCTCCAGAATGTCGCGATAGGTGTCGCGCCCCGGATGAGTCAGAAAGACCTCTGCAATCCGATTTCGGATCTCCAGAGCCAGTTCAGCCTCCTTGCGGGCCGTGATATTCCGATGGGTGCCGGTCATTCTTGCGGGCTGTCCGTGCTGGTCCCGGGCCACCACTTTTCCCCGATCCAGCACCCACAGGTAGTGACCGTCTTTGTGGCGCAAACGCACTTCCGCCTCGTAAACCGGACTTTCGCCCTTGAGATGGGCGGCGACCCTGGCCGCGGCTTGAGCGTGATCCTCGGGATGGACCAGGGTCAACCAGGCGGACTTGTCCGGCTGCACCTCTTCCAGGGCGTAGCCCAGCATCTCGGCCCAGGCCTGGTTGTAGACCATGGAGCCGGTGGGGATGTCCCAGTCCCAGACGCCGTCACGGGCAGCGTCCAGGGCCAACTGCAGGCGCTCTCGACTGGCCAGCAGGTCACGTCGTGTTTCCATCTGGTCGGTGATGTCACGCATGAAAGTGAGCAGGGCGTCACCACCCTCATACTCGACGAGCGCCGTCGAAACCACCACGTCGGTTTCCATGCCGCCACCGCGCAAGACCCGAATCTCGGCCAGGGGCGAGGGCCGGCCGGTGGCCAAGACCTCGGCCAGTCGCCGGCGCGACTCCTCATGATAATCGGGGTGCACGAGGGAGAGGATCCTTGTTTTCCTCAGATCGGCAAGATCGGCCACGCCCAAAAAAGCGAGGGTCGCTTCGTTGGCATACAGTGGCATTTCATCGCGATGTACGACCAGAAAGTCGGGAAAGGATTCGACCAGGGACTGGTAGTTCTCCCTGGTCTTGTCATGGGAGCGCCGAATCGTCAGGGCCTGGCGCCTCCCCAGCGCCCACAAGAGGGCGGCGGCGGACACCAGCACCGACAGCAGGGCGCGCATGTAGATTTCCTGGGGGTTCGGCTTCAGGAACTCCTCGACAACCGGTCGCTGTGTAAAGAACAGCGCGTCCACCACAGAGTCAGCGCACCACAAGAACAGGATGGCCAGGAGGGTGCAGATCACGACAGAGCGCGTGGAGATCACGGTAGTTCACCTGTCAGGGCAGAAATGATTCGCCCGGATGGTTGCTCCCGGCTCGGCGGGATGTGATGGACTCCGGTCCGGAAAGCCATCCTAGCGGCCGCCGGACGACAGGTCAACGGCACCCGTACAAAAACGGGTTGGCGTGAGCCCCCGGTGCCTTCATACTCGGGAGATGATACCGACTATCCCCGATAACAATCCCCTGTTCTCGCTGGCCATTCTACTGTCTGCGGGAGCCGTGTGCGGCGTCTTGGCCCGGAAGATACACCTGCCATCAGTGACCGGTCAGATCGTCGCCGGTATCGTGTTGGGCCCATCGGTGCTGCATGTACTCGGGCACGAAGCGGCCGAGGGCCTGCAACCCATCGTTCACTTCGCCTTGGGGTTGATCGCGGTCGACGTCGGCACCCACCTGCACCTCCGTCGATTGCGGAACGCGTTCCGGCGCTTGGGACTACTGCTTGCCGCTGAAGTCACGATCACACCTCTGCTGGTCTACATGGCCCTGGTCTTCGGCGGCCGGCAGGACTGGACCCTGGGTATCATGTTCGGCACCCTGGCCATTTCTACCGCGCCGGCGACGGTCCTGACCATCGTCAAGGAGACCCGTTCGAAAGGGGTCTATGTCCGGACGCTGGTCGCTGCCGTCGCCTTGAACAATATCGCCTGCATCGCCCTCTTCGAGATGGCCTATTCGGCGGTCACGTTGACCCTGGATCCGACCTCCAATGTGGGGGTGGGCGGGGTGTTACTGGCACCGTTCACACAGCTGGGTGGTGCCGCGGTGCTCGGAGCGACCGTCGGCGGTGCCCTGATCCTGGCTTCCCGGCACGTCATTCACGCCGAGCAGTTGACCACCGTTTCGATCATCTCGATTTTCTTGACCACCGGTTTGGCCGATCTGGTGGGCGTGTCGAACCTGCTGGCCTGCCTGTTCCTCGGGGTCACGATGGTGAACCTGGCTCCGGAAAAGGAAGAGATAGGCCACCGGGTCTTCGTGAACTTCGAACCCGCGGTCCTGGCGATCTTTTTCACCATTGCCGGTCTGGAACTGGACTTTGGTTTCCTGGCCGCAGGCTGGTGGATGGTCGCGCTGTTCGTGGTGTCGCGCCTGGTAGGCAAGATCGGTTCCGGTTTGCTGGCCATGCGGCTGGCGGGAGGAACGGAGAACGTCAGGCGCTACCTGGGATTGGGCCTGATTCCCCAGGCCGGCGTGGCGGTAGGGTTGCTGCTGCAGGTGGGTGAGAATCCGGCGTTCGCCGACATCAGCCATCTGATCCTGGCCGTAGGTGTCACCTCGGTGGCGATCAATGAAATCATCGGCCCCATCATGACCCGAGTCGGTTTGGCTCGTTCGGGCAACCTGGGCATGGATCGCGCCCGACTGATCGATTTCATCCACGAGGAAAACATCGTCACCGACTTCGAGGCGGCTGACAAGACCGCGGCTCTGGGCAGATTGGTGGATCTGCTGGTGACCAGTCACGGATTGCAGATCGATCGCGATGCGTTCTTGGCCGACGTTTTGAAACGGGAACAGATGATGTCCACTTGTATCGGTCGGGGGCTGGCCGTGCCCCACGGTCTGCTGCCCGAGGGTGAAAGTATCGCTGGAGTCATGGCCATCAGCAGCGACGGGTTGCCCTTCGGGACACCTGACGGTCTGCCGTTACGTTGCATCGTTCTGATGGCGTCGCCACCGGAGGAAAGGCAGCGCCACCTGGAGGTGCAGGCGGTCCTGGCCCGTTCCATCGGCGCCAACTGGAGTCTGCAGATCCAGCTCTACAATGCCCACAGCGCCGCCCATGTCTACGAGCTGTTGCACGCGGAGGAATCGGCCGACTTCAACTACTTCCTCGACGACGGTGAGGATCCGGTCGCCGACGGCGCCATCAGATCAGAGTCAGGGCCTGCCTGACGTCTGCAATGATATCCTCTACGTTCTCGAGGCCGACCGATAAGCGAACCATGGCCGGATCGATGCCCACCTTGTGGAGTTCAGCCTCGCTGTAGGTCGAGTGGGTCATGGACGCCGGGTGCTCGATGAGGGTATCCACGTCGCCCAGGCTGACCGCTAAAGTGCACAACTCGACGTTGTCCATGACCTTGATACCCGCCTCGCGGCCTCCCTTGACCATGAAGCTGATCATGCCGCCGAAGCCCCGCTGCTGACGTGCCGCCAGTTCGTACTGGGGATGGGTCTTCAGACCGGGATAGATCACCTGCTCGACCTTGGGGTGGTAGCTCAGGAATTGGGCCATTTCCATGGCGTTCTCCTGGTGTCGGTCCATGCGTACAGGCAGGGTCTTCAAACCGCGGAGCAGCAACCAGGCGTTGAACGGAGAGATGCAGCCTCCCACATCGCGGAGTGTCTCCATTCGGGCCTGCATGATCCAGTCCTGCTTGCCGACCAGGATGCCGGCCACCGTGTCGCCATGGCCGCCGATGTACTTGGTGGCCGAATGCATGACGATGTCTGCCCCCAGGTCCAGCGGGTTCTGGAGATAGGGTGTGCAAAAGGTGTTGTCCACCAGTACCGGAATGCCCTTGCTGCGGGCGATCTTGGCCACGGCCTCGATGTCCGTCAGCACGAGGGTGGGATTGGCCGGAGTCTCCAGGTACACGAGCCGAGTCTTGTCGGTGATGGCGTCGGCAAAGTTGGCAGGGTCCTCGGCCGGCACTTCGGTGACCGAAATGCCCAGACGGGGCAGGGTTTGGGTGAATAGCTGATGGGTTCCCCCATAGAGGGTGTCGCCGGCAACGATGTGCTCGCCCTGCTGGCAGCAGGTCAACACGGCAGTCGTGGCGGCAGCCATGCCGCTGGCCAGGGCGAGGGCGGCCTCGCCGTTCTCCAGATACGCCAGCTCGCTTTCGAGGGCGGTCTGGGTCGGGTTGCCCAGCCGCGTGTACACATAGCTGGGGTCCTCACCGCGGAATACCGCAGCGCCATGGGCGACGTTCTCGAACGCAAAGGTAGAACTCTGGAATATGGGTGTACTGACCGCGCGGATCGGCCGTTCGCCTTCGTGCTTGTCCAGATGTTTCTTGCCGTGGATGCACAGGGTCGCGAAGCCCGGCGCTTGTTTCTTCTGAGCCATCATTTCCCTCCCTTGGCGGCGGTCTTCTTGGCCGGGCGCCGGGCGCTCTTGCCCGGCAGATAGCTCTTCAATTCCTTCACCCGGTCGAGACTCTCCCAGGGGAAATCGTGGTCACTGCGCCCAAAATGGCCGTATACCGCGGTGGCGGCGTACAGCGGCTGGCGCAGATCCAGTTCCTCGATGACTCCCGCCGGCGAAAGGTCGAAGTTCTCGGCAATGATCTTGGCAAGACGATCGTCACTCAACTTGCCGGTACCGAAGGTGTCGACCGAGATGAACAGCGGATCCGGGTGGCCGAGCATGTAGGTGGTCTCGATGAAACAGCGCCTGGCCAGGCCGGCGGCAACCAGGTTCTTGGCTGCCCAACGGGCACCGTAGCTGCAACTGCGATCGGGTTTGGTGGGATCCTTGCCGCTGAAGGCGCTGCCTCCGTGGCCGCAGGCTGGGCCGTAGCAATCGACGGTGTTCTTGCGTCCGGTCAGGCCGGCGTCGGCCCGCGGGCCGCCTTCGCTGAAGGCGCCCACAGGGTTGATCACGACCGTCGTCTCCTTGCTCAGAAGTCCGGTCGGATCGAGGATCGGTTTGACCACCAATCGCTTCAGATCCTTGCGCAGACGGGCCAATTCGGTGTCTGCCAGGTGCTGGGCCGAGACCACGACATGGGTGATTGCTACGGGTTTGTCGTCCTTGTACCGAACCGAAACCTGCACCTTTCCGTCTGGATACAGGTAAGGCAGCTTGCCTGAGACGCGCACCCTGGCCAGCTGTTCGGCCAACCGGTTGGCCAGAAAGGCCGGTACCGGCATATAATGGGTGTCTATGGGCAGGTGGCGGCCCTCATCAGTGGCGAAACCGACGCAGACGCCGCCGTCGCCGGCACCCTTGCGATCGACGCTCAGCGAAACGTCGCCCGATTGCTCCTCGAGCATCACCAGTACGGCGCAACTGTTGTGGTCGAAGCCGGTGGTGGGGTCGTTGTATCCGACTTCGCGAATCGTCCGGCGAACGATGGCCGTGATGTCGATGTAGCATTTGGTTGTGATCTGGCCGGTGACGACGACCATGCCGGTGGTAGCCATCACCTCGCAGGAGACCCGGGCGAAGCGATCTTGGCTGATGATCGCGTCCAGGATGGAGTCGGCGATCAGGTCGGAGATCTTGTCGGCGTGGCCGGCGGTGACCGACTCGGCGGTCTGGATCCAGTTCCGGGACATCGAGTCCTCCTCGGATAGGCCGGGACCGGGACCGGTCGGCCGGCGGGTTTCCCCGGGGAGTTTGGGAAGAAAACAGTTCCCAAACAGAAAGGCGCCTGAAACAATTCGGGCAAGGGTTCGTTGTTCCCGAATTGTCTATGTGTTCGAAACATGGAAGGGACTGCTATCAAAGTCAACCGCACTGATACCGTGATCAAGGTCTCTAAATTGACCTTCGCATACGCGACGGATCCGGTCCTCAAGAACGTCTCGTTCGACCTCGAGTCCGGCGCCATCGGGCTGCTCGGTCCCAACGGATCGGGCAAGACCACGTTGCTGCGCTGCCTGTTGGGGCAGGTGCCGCTGCGCCCAGGCAACGTTCAGGTCCTGGGACAGGACATGGCTCGTACCGCCCGCTTGGCCCGAGCGGGTCTGGGGTGGATGCCCGAAACCGGCGGCATCATTCCCGGCATGAGCGGCGTTGGCCTTGTGGCTTATCTCGGCGAGCTCTCGGGGATGCCTGCACGAGATGCCATGCAGCGGGCCCATGAGGTGCTGCATTACGTCGGACTCGCCGACGAACGCTACCGGAAATGTGACGACTACAGCCAGGGTATGAAACAGCGCCTGAAGCTGGCCCAGGCCCTGGTTCACGATCCGGCCTGGGTCTTTCTGGACGAACCCACCAGCGGTCTGGATCCCCGGGGCCGGGTCTCGGTGCTGGAGCTGATCCGCGACCTGGCCTGGAACAAGGGGCTGGGCGTCATCCTGTCGACCCACCTGTTGGCGGACGTCGAGGCGGTGTGCCGGGAGATTCTGGTGCTCAAAGAAGGTAAACTGCTGGCCCGCCAGACCGTCGACGGCGGTGCAGGGGCATCGCGACAGGTCTTCGAGGTCGAGGGTTTTGGTGACGAAGAGAAATTTCTCACCGGTCTTCGCGAACTCGGAGCCGAGGTGGCCGCCGACGGCCGCCTGCTGCTGGTGACCCTGAATCTGGATCAGTTGACCACACCGGCCGAGGAGACCGGCGAGGACGGCTATTCGCCGACCGCGGGTGTCGACGCCATTCTGGCCGTGGCCAACGGTCACGATTACGCCCTGCGCCGGCTTCGGCGGCGCCCGGTATCCCTGGCTGATGAATTCTATCGCATGGTGGAGGCTTAACCAGTGCCAGTCTATGAACGCGGATACACCCATTGGGAGCCCTCCGGCCGGCAGGCCTGGCCTGCCTGGTGGGTCATCGCCAAACGTGGGATCATCGAACCTCTGAAACGACGCTGGCTCCTGC